>Ga0265780_10002306_pt1 | contig 26016 bp, 18 predicted proteins | sample P1T30metagenome_FD_192432 | JGI IMG/M metagenome (GOLD analysis project Ga0265780, IMG submission 192432) | Plant litter microbial communities from East Loma Ridge, Irvine, California - P1 T30 | ecosystem: Environmental > Terrestrial > Plant litter > Unclassified | place: USA: California...
GCAATGCCACCATCTGCGCCAGCGGCGTTACCTACAGCATCGGTGGGCTGCCGCCCGGCACCAACGTTTCTTGGAAGCTGACCACGCAGGCCAGCGCCACGGCCACCACATCCAACGGCTTTACCCCGACTTTCACGACCGGCTTTGCAGGCACCGGCAATGGTGGACCGGGCACCCTGACGGCAACAATCAGCAGCGAGTGCGGCTTTGTGGAGGTGACGAAGCAGGTGTACATCGGAGTGCCAATAACGCCCAGCATCATTGTGGTCAGCCAAGCCGATTGTTCGCACGAAGCAACCTTGCGCATCCGCAACTATGAGCCCCTGCTAGAATATACTGTCAGTGGTGGGCGGGTCTCGGCTATTCGGCCTGACGGCCAGTTTCGGGTGCGCAGCGAAGACTACGAGGTATCGGTGACCAACAGCTGCGGCACCAAAACTGTGAGCGGCACGCTCTTCTTCGACTGCCCCGCCCAGTACAGCGTGTACCCCAACCCCGCCGACGACCAACTGACCGTGGAGCAAACCGACAGCACCGGCACTCAGCGCACTACGGCCGCCCGCGGCATCGCCGCCACGGCCAGCAGCACGGCCCCCACTATGCCCTACACCGTGCGCCTCTTCGACAGCCACGGCGTGCAGCAGGCCCAGCAGGCTACCACCACGCCCACCCTCAGCCTGCCTACCGGCGCGCTGCCCACGGGCCTCTACCTGCTCCACATCGAGGTGGGGGGCGCGGTAGTGGAGCGCCACCGCCTCCAAATCACGCACTAGCGCGACGCCGCGCCGCTCACCCAAGCCCGCCCTGACCCAGGGTGGGCTTTTTGCCGCCCGGCTCAGCCGGTTTCGGTGCTAGCCCAAAGCGTTTGGCGGGGCCGCCAAACGTTTGGTGACTCCTTCCAAACGTTTAGAAAGGGTCGCCAAATGTTTGGAAGGGGTCTCTAACTGTTTAGAAAGGGGCACCAAACGTTTAGAAGGGGTCGCCAAACGTTTGGCGGCCCCTTCTAAACGTTTGGCGAGGACTGCCGATTGATAGGCGGGCGGGTCTTTTTGCACTCAGCAGCCAGCAAGTGGCTAAGCAGCGGTATATTGCTGCGGGGCGGGTTAATTTTCACCGCCTTACATACTCTCATGGCAAAAGCCCGCATTCCCATCCCCGGTGCCAAAGACGCGCTGGGTATTCTTAACCTCACCGCCGCCGTGGTGGCCGGCATGGCCAAAGCCGGCAAAGACTCGCTGCTGGTGGGCGGCCTCGCCACCGAGCTGCAAGCCGCCGGGGCCAAGGTGCCCACCGCCCTGGCCCTGCACCAGCGCGCCAAGGCCCTCGAAAAAGAGCTAGAAAGCCTCTACGAGCAGCGCGACGCCGTAGTGGCCGAGTGCCTGCCCCTGGTGCAGCGCGCCTCCAAAAGCCTGCAAGGCAGCCTGGGCACCGCCCAGCTGCGCCAGATGGGCGACTACGGCTACACCGTCGATGACTCGGAAAGAGTTAAGAGTGAAGCGTTGCGCCCGTCATGCTGAGCGCAGCGGAGCCGAAGCATCTCTATCTGTGAACTAACGCCTGTCATGCTGAGCGCAGCCGAAGCATCTCTACCGCTTCGTTGCTAGCGTTGGAAATTACTCTGCTAAAGAGATGCGTCGGCTCCGCTGCGCTGCGCTCAGCATGACAGGTGTAGTTCTCAACTCCACCACTGCGAACTCAGCGCCCCCTGCGCCACCTCCACCCGCTGCCCCGGCGCGGGCAGCAGCAACGGCACCGTAGGTGCGGCGGTCTCCAGCAGCCGCTCTACCGGTTGGCGCCAGGCGTGCAGCGCCAGGCTAAAGGTGCCCCAGTGCAGCGGCAGCAGCGGCCCGCCGCCCAGCAGCTGGTGCGCCCGCAGGGCCTCATCGGGGCCGAGGTGAATGTCGGTCCACTCGGCATCGGCCGCGCCGATTTCGAGCATCACCAAGTCAAAGGGCCCGAAGCGCTCGCCTATCTGCCGGAAGGCCTCATCAAAAGGCCCCGAATCGCCGCCAAAGAACACGCGGTGCTGCGGTCCTTGCAGCACCCAGGAGGCCCACAACGTGCCATCGCGGCTGAGGCCACGGCCCGAAAAGTGGCGGGCGGGCGTGGCCGTTAGCTTGAAATCATCGGCTACGGCTATTTCATCCCACCACGTTAGCTCCGAGATGTTGGCGGCGGGCACGCCCCAGCGGCGCAGGTGCGCGCCCACGCCCAGCGGACAGTAGAAGCGGGCGGTGCGCCCGGCCAGCGCCCGAATGGCGACCGGGTCGAGGTGGTCGTAGTGGTCGTGCGAGAGGATGATGCCATCGAGCGGCGGCACATCGGCCAGGGCCAGCGGCGGGGCAAAAAACCGCTTGGGGCCCACCAGCTGCGAGGGCGACACCCGTAGGCTCCAAACCGGGTCGGTGAGGAAGCGGCGGCCATCGACCTCCAGCAGCATGGTGCTGTGGCCCAGCCAGGTGGCGCGCAGGGCAGCGGGCGGCACGGGGGCGGCCAGCGCGGCGGCATCAGCCCGAAACGGGCCTATGGGCCGCCGGGGCTCGCGCTCGCCTTTTTCGAAGAGGTAGCGGCGCAATAGGGCCGCGTAGCCCGAGGGTGGGTTTACGCGGGTGGGCAGCACGTTGAGGTATTTGCGGCCGTCGTGGCCGGGCTGGAGGAGCATGGGGGTCGGCATAAAAGCGTCTGTCATTGCAAGCGTAGCGAAGCAATCGCACGTGTTCAGCCGCGCCGCTCAGGTGCGATTACTTCGCTGCGCTCGCAATGACAGACGTTTTTACTCCAGCTTTACTTTACCAGCCAAGCACTAGGAACCGAACCACTATGCCCTATTTCAGGCGATAGGCCAAGCCCACGCGTACCAGGCGCACCTGGGCATCGGGGCTGGTAGCAACAGCAGCAGCGGTGGCGGGCTGGTAGTTGGCGAAGCCATTGGTGTAGCTGGCCGTGAGGCCCACGCGGTCGCGCCAGATGGTGAGGTCGCCGCGCAGGCGAAAATCGAGGCGATTGGCGGGCGGACGCGAGAGGTCGCTGCTCCAGCTACCATTTACGCTGCTAGCGCCGCTGCCTTTCTCGCGGGCATCGAGCACGTAGGCCAATTCGGGGCCCACGAGCGCGTCGAGGGCCAGTTTGCTGCCAGCCAGGCGCCAGCCCACGCCCCCAAAGGCCGTGAGGGCCGGCGTGTAGAGGTGCACGGTGCCCGAGCCCGTACGGGTCGAGCTGTTGGTGGCGCTGTTGTAGCTGATGAGGTTGACGTCGGTGCGGGCCTGCATCCAGTCGAAGCCCAGGTCGAGGGCCGTGAGCAGGCCGGCCTTGCCCACACGCTGCGCCCGCACGCTGGCCCCGAAGCCGGTGCCCAGGTGCTTGCCGTAGGGGTTGAAGGCGCGGCTGCTTTCGGAGTTGCCATCGTTGGTGGTAATGACCGACGTGGTGGCGGTGGCGGTATTGCCCCCAAACCTAGAAAAACCCGCCGTAGCCCGGCCCGAAAACTCGATGGTTTGCCCCAAAACCGGCGCGGCCAGCAGCAGCGCCGGCCCGGCCAACAGATAGTGTTTCATAAGAAAAAGTGCAGAAAAAACCGGCTGCGCCAGCCCAGGCCAGCGGCAATGGGCGAAAGCTAGGCCGGTGGCGGTGAATGGCTAATGAGGCCCTAATGACACCGCAAACTTCCGCACTACTTCTCGTTGCTAGCGCAGCAGTTGCTGCACCACGGGCAAGGCCAAGGCGGCCCACTGCTGCATGTGCGCGCCCGTATAATGCAGGCCATCAGCCACAAACTGGCTGGCGACGTCCGTGGCACTACGCGTGAGCGGCGTAATGTCCAGGAAGGCTACGTCGGCGTGCTGGCACTCCTCGTGGGCTGCCTGGTTGAACTGGTCGATTTCCTGGGCTATTTGGGCCCGGTCGTGGTCGGCGGCGAAAGGCGCCCGCCCCCAATCGGGGATGGAGAGCACGATTACGTGCTGCGGCTGCCCTCCGGCAAAGGCCACGGCCGTGGCCAGCAGCGCCCGAAACTCCTGCCGGTACTGGTTTAGCGGCTGGCGGCGGTACTGGTTGTTGACCCCAATCAGCAGCGACACCAGCCCGTAGGTATGTTGGTCGTCGGCTGCCCGAATGGCCTCTTGCAGCTCGGCGGTAGTCCAGCCGGTGCGGGCGATGATGGTGGGCTCGGCCAGCGGCAGGCCCTGCGCCTGGGCCATCCGGGCCAGCTGCACGGGCCAGCGGCCGGCTTCCGGCGCACCTTCGCCGATGGTATAAGAATCGCCGAGGGCAAGGTAGGAAATGGGAGCGGCGGCAGCGGGAAGCGGGGTGGTCATGGGGAAGGCACGCGGGTAACACAGCCGGATAGCAGGCTGCGCAAAACAAGCACTGAAAACGTATGGGGCCGCGATTTTGGCGCGGGCTGCCGCACCTACGCACGCGGCTACCCGCCCAGAACTAGGCGGCCGTGGCCACGGCGGTGGGCGGCGCGGGCTGGCGCAGCTGCTGCCAGATGGCGCGCAGCCCAGCGGCGCGGTACAGCTGCCACACGCTGCCCACCAGCACTATAGCAAACAGGGTAGCGATTACCCCCGGCCGGAAAAGCACGGTGGTGTGCTCGCTATTGGGCGGCAGCTGAAACATAAAGACAACTTCCAGATTCAGGAAATAGGCCGCCGAAAACAGGAAGAACAAGAAATAGCGCCGCGTGAGCACTGCGTAGCTGCCCAGCAGCAGCAGCGCGGGGTGCCAATAGCGCTCGTGCATCTGGGTATTGAAGAAGCAAAATACCAGCGACACCAGCCCCAGGCTGAGCAGCACCAGCGCATAGTCGGGCGGGCCAAATGTGGTGCGGGTGCGCACTTTGTGCCAGGCCGTGAGCGCCAGGGGCAGCAGCACCACGGTAGCAGCCACCAAAAAGCTGCCCAGGCCCCACTGCTTGTACGTGAGCCCAGCGAAGCGCAGCGCATCGGAGGTGCCGTAGGGCGGTAAAAACCACGCCCACAGGTTAAAGCAATTGACGCTGGCGTAGGGGAAATAGCCCACCGCGCTGGTCACAACCTTGAGCACCACGGGCAGCTTGCCCGCTACGATGTACGGCGCCAGTAGCAGCAGCTGCACGGCGGCCGCCAGCAGCAGGCCCTGGGCCAGGCGGCGCGGGGCCTGCCACCACTGCGGCACCCACAGCAGCCCCAGCGGCGGTAAAAAGATGATGCCCTGGCTTTTCATGTTAATAGCCAGCAAAAACAGCACCATGCTACTGGCGGTGCGCTGGCGCAGGGCCTGCACCACCGCCGCAAACACCAGGGTGCTCAAGATGGCATCGACCTGCTCCCAGGCTACGGTATTGTAGAGGTAGCCCACGTTGAGCAAAAACAGCAGCGACAGCATAAACCGCTGGTTGCCATCGCCCCAGCCAAACTTGCGCACCGCCAAAATGGCTCCGCCAAAGTCGAAGAGGAGCGTGATTATCTTGAGCAAATGCCGGTAGCGGAAGATGTGGTCGGCATCGCCCACCAGCTTGCCGTAGGCAAACAGCACGTACTGGTAGAGCGGGGTGTAGTTGTTGCCGTAGGCCTCGTAGCCACGGGTGAGGCCATGGGCGCGCATGTAGGTAGCCCACGAAACCCAGCACATCACGTCGCCCTCCAGGCCGGCGTGGGGCGTGAACAGCACCAGCGTGGTGAAGAGCAGCACGTACAGCAGCCAGTGCGCGCGGGAAGGGTAGGCAGACGAGGAGTAATCAGGCAGCATTCGGAAAAGCAGGAGGATTGGTAACCTGCAAAGCTAACGCGGCTACTTGCAAGGCATTGCCCAGGCCAATGGCCACCAGTACCTAAGGACGAGCTTAGAGCAGCTTCGTAGTGAGTGTACGGTGCGGGCTGCCAGCTTTTCGCTGGCTGTCCGCTCGTCGTTAGCCCAGCTTGTGGTACCAAGAGCGGACAGCCAGCGAAAAGCTGACAGCCCGCACCTTTCCCTACCTTGTCCAATGACTGCACAACTGCTGTATTTACCGCATTGCCATAAAACGAATCGGAGTAGCCGCACCAGGCGCAGCTACTCCGATTCGCAAGCTAACGCTTACGCTACAGCTACTCGCCGATGGCCTGGGCGAGGTCTTCGATGAGGTCTTCGGCGTCTTCGATGCCCACGCTGAGGCGGATGAGCGAGTCGGAAAGGCCGGCTTTGCGGCGCTGCTCGGCCGGAATGCTGGCGTGCGTCATGGTGGCGGGGTGGCCGCTCAGGCTTTCCACGCCGCCCAGGCTTTCGGCCAGGGTGAAGAGCTGGAATTTTTCGAGCACCGCGATGGCGTCTTCCTGCTTATCGCCTTTGAGGACGAAGGAAATCATGCCGCCAAAATCGCGCATTTGGCGGGCGGCCACGGCGTGGTTAGGGTGGGTTTCGAAGCCGGGCCAGTACACTTTTTCTACTTTAGGGTGCAGGCGCAGGTACTCGGCCACGGCGCGGCCGTTTTCGCAGTGGCGCTGCATGCGCAGGTGCAAGGTTTTGAGGCCGCGCAAGACCAAAAAGCAGTCTTGGGGGCCGGGCGTGCCGCCGCAGGCATTCTGGTAAAAGCTGAGGTCTTTGAGCAACTGGTCGCCGTTGAAAACCAGCGCGCCCATCACCACGTCGGAGTGGCCGCCCATGTACTTGGTGAGCGAGTACACCACAATGTCGGCGCCCAGCGCCAGGGGCTCTTGCAGGTAGGGCGTCGAGAACGTGTTATCGACGGCCAGCAGGGCACCGGCCGCCTTGGCGATGGCTGCCACGCCCGCGATGTCGATGATGTTGAGCAGCGGGTTGGTGGGCGTTTCGACCCAGATGAGCTTGGTTTGAGCCGATACTTTTTCCTGCACGGCGCGCAGGTCGCCCATCGGCACGAAGGTAAATTTGATACCCAGCGGCTCGTACACCTTAGTCATGATGCGGTAGCTGCCGCCGTAGAGGTCGTCGGTCGAGATGACTTCATCGCCGGGCTTGAGCAGCCGCAGTACGCAGTCGATGGCCGCCATGCCCGAGGCAAATGCCAGGCCGTGCTGGCCGTTGTCGAGGGCGGCGAGGGCATCTTGCAGCTGGGTGCGGGTGGGGTTGTGGGTGCGCGAGTATTCGTAGCCCTTGTTATCGCCCGGCGAGCGCTGGGCGTAGGTCGAGGTCTGGTAAATGGGCGTCATGATGGCCCCGGTGGTGGGGTCGGGGTGGACGCCGGCGTGGATGGCTTTGGTCGCAAATTTCATAGCCACAAAGGTACCGGCTAGCGGCGGGGCGCGGCCGCCATTGCCGTATTGCCTGCGTCTATTCCTCTAACTATTACAGTAAAGCAAAAGCCTCACAAATAAGGTAGCTGCGAGGCTTTTGTGCGTCGTGCGAAAGGCTGCTTAGTCGACGACCAGCTTCTTCGTAATAGTGCCTTGCTGGGTATTCAGGCGCAGGGAGTACACGCCGGGGGCCACATTGGTAAGTGGCAGCGTGTGGGTAGCTACTCCGGCCGGCAGCGCCTGCTGGCGCACCACGTGGCCCAAGGCGTCAACCAGCGCGGCCGTTACGGGCTGGCGGCTCAGGCTTGCGGGCAGCTCGATAGTAGCCTGTATTTTGGCTGGGTTGGGGTACAGGGCTACTTGCTGGGCCAGGGCGGCGGGCGCGGTGGCCAGCGGCTTTTGGGGTGAGAACACCAGCGCGAAGCGCGTGGTGTTGAGCGCCGCCGCGTTGGCCACCGTGAACTGATAGCTGGGCTGCGCCGCCAGGTCTATGAGCGCGCCCGTTTGCAGGTCGCGCAGGTAAACGGGCACGGCACTCAGGTTCAGCAGTTGGCTGGCCCTGAAGGTGTACACGCCAGCCACGGGCACGCCCAAAGCCAGCGGCACTACGCGCTGACTAGCACCCAATTCGGGCTGGCCGTCGATGCTGAGCTTTTGGCCCGCCTGCATGGTCGAGAGGTTCAGGCCGCTGGGGTTGGCCAGCTTCTCCGCATCAAAGGCGGGCTCAAATCCAGCGGTAGCCCCATTCTCAAAATAGACTGTAGCCTCGTCGGCAAGCGCGCCGGCGGCGTTTTGCAGCGTCAGCTGCACCAGCGGGCGCGGGTCGGCCGTAGTGCGCTGGAAGGTGGTGCTGTTGGGCGCAGTCAGACGCTGGCTGTTGCGGAAGGTCATGGTGGCCGTGCTCAGGCCGGCGGCCACACGGGCAAAGAAGCCCTGGCCCACGGGCAGCACGGGGTTGCCAATGCCGTTGACGTAGCTGCGGTAGCGGCCCGCGTACTGGCTGGTGCTCTGGTACACGTAGATAGCGCCTTCGAGCCCGGCGCGGTCGGTGGGGTCCACGAGGGCGTAGTTGAGCGGGGCGGGGTACGGGTTGCCCAGCAGCTGCCAGCCGCCGTCGGGGTACGTGGGGCGCGTGCTGGTGAGGTTCAGCACTTGGTCGCCATTGGTGAGTGTGCCCTTGAAAGCTACGACTACGTAGGCCGGGATATTGACGGTGTAGCCCCGGCCTACCACGAGCGGGTCGCTGAGGCTGGCGGGCGAGAAAAAGCCCTTATCGAAGCTGCGGAGGCTGTTGGCCAAGCTCAGGCGGCTGTCGTCGTAGCCAAATACCGTGGGGAAGGGAATGACCTGGTCGGGCACGGCGGCCGTGTTATAAGCCGGGTTCACGACCGGCGGAAAGACGCCCGTGGTAAAGACGCTTAAATTGCTGACGGTGGCCGGGCTCACGGGCGGGCTCAGGTGCCGGTAGCCCAAGCCGGGGTTCAGGCTGGGGTCGATGGCGCGCTCCACCGTGGCGGTGCCTACTACCACGCCGCCGCTATTTACCACCAGCGCGTCGGTGGCTACGCCCCCGCTCACGCTAGATTTCAGTACCAGCGTTTGCCCGGCGGTGGCCAGGTCGCCGAGCAGCGTGAGCACCTCGCCCAGGCTCGTGTACGTGCCCAGCGTAGCGCCCGCTGCCCCTATGCGCAGGTTGCGCAGGGTTAGCAGGCTGCTGCCGCCCAGCACCTGCTGGGTGCTGCCGGTGGTGGCCAGCACGCCCCCGAGGGACCTGAAATTACCGTCGTTGCTCAGATTGCCAGTTAGGCTCAGCGTACCGCCACTCTGGGTTAGGGTGGCACCAGTGCTCAGGGCCAGGTTTTTGGCCACCGCCGTACCGCTGGTTACTACGGGGTAGTTGTTGCTGCTCACCACGGGTATCTGGGCGTCGAGCGTGGCCGTGGGCACGCCCGCCGTCCAGTTGCCCGCGTTAAACCAGTCGGTGTTCAGCGCGCCCGTCCAGTTCGTGGCGATAGGGATTGGAGCGCCCCCAAACTCGTCGGCCCCGATGTCGGGCGTCGTTACCTTGCGCGGCAGGTTGTCGATGTCCGTGCTGATGCCCGCTACCGGCGTGCCCAGGCTCACGAGCGGCGAGGCGGGTTGCAGGTGCAGGTCGGTGGCCGAGGCAAAAAGCGGGTCTACGGACACTGAATTGGCATCTTGGCTGGTGGCGGCCTGCCAGTCGGCCAGCGTAGCGTAGCTGGCGATAGTCTGGCCAGTCGAGCTAACCGCGCCCACAAACCCCGCGGTCCCACCCATAGAATTGAGGGGATTGGCGATGTACAAGTCGTTGTAGTTGGAGACCGAGGCGCCGCCCCCCACTACCCCGGCATCGGGGGCAAGCCAGGTATAGTGCTGAGGCTGAGTCGTAGCGTTGGTAATCTTGCCCTGCGACACGTTGGCGAAGACGTTGTTGCGCGTATTGACCACGGCCCCGGTGGCACTCGTTACCTCGTAGCAGGTGCTCGCCGCCAGAAAGGCAAGGGGCGTCGTATCGATACGCACCGAGTTGAAGCTCACGTTTATCGTTTGGTCGGGCGTGCCGCTATTGTTAATGTAGATGCCGATGATATAGGGCGAGCGCGTGGCCGACCGGCTGCTATACTGGTTGAGCACCTCGCTCACGAAGTTGTTGTAGAGGTTCAGCGTGTGCACGCCGCTGCTGGCCGTGCCGGCAATGATGCCGTACACACGCTGCAAGTTCTCCCGCGCACTTCCCACCGTAATCACCTGGTTGTTATACACATTGCAGGCATCGGGACCGGTGCCGCACAGCGACGTAAGCGACATGCCCCGCGCCCCCGTATTAGCGGTCGTTACCACGATATTGCGCAGCACATTATCGTGCAGCGAGAGCTTGCTTTGCCCAAAAGCACTGATACCGGTCGTCGCGCCCGACTTACTCCCCCCAATGTCGGCGCTCACGCTAGGGTCGCCCACGGCGCAGTTGTAGAGCAGCGTGCTGTAGTCGGGATACGTGGTGCTAGTGCCGCTTAGGTTCACCCCATTCTGCATATTGCTGAATTTCAAATTATGATAGCTATTATAGCGGTTGGTACCCGTGCTGGCCGTGGCACCGGCACCGCCATACGTGGTGCCCGTAGCCTGCACCAGCCCGGTCGAGCGGTCGCTGTCGCGGCTCAGCGTGATTGCCGCGTTGCGGATGGTATTGTAGGTGGCGCCATTCGTGGCCGAAGCGTTGCTCACCACGTAGCCGAAGCGCTGGGCCAGGGAGGTGCCCACGTACTGCACGTTGATGCCGTCGAAGGTGACGTAGTCGGCCCCGCTCAGCAGCACTAGCGCCCCAGTTTCGGCCAAAGCGCTGCTGATGGTGGGGTTGTCGGTGAGCGCGGCCGTGAGGGTCGCTTCCCGAAACAGAATGGGCGCGGCCACCGCGCCCGACACCGTGAGCGGCGGCGTTTGCTCGGTAAAGGTTTGGCCGTTGGCCACGCGGAAGGTGGTCGGCCCGCCTACGCCGGCCAGGTTCAGCAGCGAAAAAGCCTCCGTGAAGCTGGTAAAATTGGTGCCCGCATTCGGCAGGGTCTGGTCGATGGTATACGTGCCGCTAAACGGGGCCAGCGGCCGATTCACGACCTGAAAATTATCCAGCCCAATGTCCGACATCCCCGCATCGGCCGTGGCGGTAAACTTGATTCTGACGGTGCTCGAAGTGGTGGTGCCCAGGTCGAGCACCACCCGCCGAAAGGCCCGGTCAAACGCATTGGGCCGGGCGGGGTACATGGCGAGCGCGCTGCCATAAGTCAGGCCCCCATCCGTGGAGAGGTAAACCGTGACGACATCTGCGCCACTAGTATTGCCCAGGTAAAAGGACAGCAGCTTGTGGTCGGGGTAGCCCGCAAAGCTCAGCACTGGCGACACCAGGCTGCCCGTGCTGCCGCTCGCGGCGCCCGTGGAGTGAAACGCGGCGTAGCTACCGGCCACGCCATCGGCGTCGTTGAGTCGCACGTTGCTGTAAATACTCGGCGTCCAGCCTATGGGGTAATCGTTGCGGTGCCACTGCTGGTCGCCGGTAGCGCCGTCGTCGCCCCAGGTGCCGGTGGTGCCCACAGTGATGAGGGTGGTGGGCGTCGTCCAGGGGCTGTTAAAATTCTCGTTTACAATGGCCTGCGCCCGTCCGATAGTGGGCAGCAGCACTAGGAGAAGCAGCCAGGCAGGCCAGTAGCTGGGCCAGGATAATAAGTATTTTTTCATGGGTAATGCGGCTCGGGTGGGGAAAGCACAAGTGTAGTACGCGCGGCAAATAAGCACATTTTTCATTAACAAATTACTATTTACTATACTTTGGTCCGCATTTAGTTTAAATACTCGCTAAGCCGCCTCCGCTACTAGCCAGTCTATTCTAAATGAGCCCAATACCTTACGGCATAAGCTGGCCAAGCTGCGCCCGCCCATAGCTTCGCCCGGTCGCTCACTCACGCACTAGCACTTCTATAAAGAAGCCTATATTTCCTATTGCCTTTGCTGCCACTGTCCACGGTTACCATCTGGGTCCGCCCCACGCCTAAGCTCAAGCCAGCGGCCGGCGATTCGGTGGCGCTGTACCGGGCCATGCCTAACTCCGTTCAGGGCAGCCTCCGCTACCAAACCGTCCCTCTCACGCTGCTCGGCGGCATCGGCGAGCTTATGGTGCCCGCCGGCTACCGCTACCTCAACGCAGCCCAGCGCCGCCGGGTGATCACCCGGTACTGGCACACCCCCGGCGGCACTAACCTGGGCGTACTGTTTCCGAAGGATAAAGGCCCGCTCAACGAGCTCGGCGGGGCCTATATTATCCAGCACAACACCATGGGCTGTGCGAAGGACGATGACGCCAACAACATCGACTACAGCGACCTGCTGGCCGACATGCAGAAGGATTTGGAGAAAGGAAATACCGAGCGCGAAAAGGTCGGCTACGAGCCCGCCCGCCTCTTAGGCTGGGGCGAAAATTCTTACTACGACAAGAGCCGGCACGTCCTGCACTAGGCCATATTATCCTGCACTAGGCCATATTATTACGCTTTGGCAGTGGCCCCGACTCGACGCTCAACTACACCGTGCGCCTGATAGGCGGCAAGGGCGTGCGGGTACTCAACGCCGTAGCCTCGCCCGAATAGCTGCCCAAGATAGAGAGCTAGCATCCCGCCCCTGCTCGCCACCGTGGGCTTCGCCAAAGGCCAGCAGTGTACCGAATTAATGCCGGCATCGACGAAATAGCAGCCTACACCAACGGCGGCTTGGTGGCGGGCAAAGTATTGACCAGAGTCTTTTTTCGCCCTTACTCTCAAGTTTTGGAAGCTGGGTATCCTAGCCCTGGGTAACCTTTGGGCGGCCATCAAGCGCTTTTTGACTTCGGCACCCAAGCAGCCTAAGCAGCCTACCACGGCGCTACGCCGTAAGTAGCGTCGCAAGCCCGCCCGGTTTTGGCCAGGCGGGCTTTTTTTTGCAATTGTCAGCAGTTGCTCTATTGCTAGAAACCAAGGCCTGGCAATCAGCTATTACTTATTACTAGCTGGCAATTAACACTTAACAACTAAAAATGGCTTTTCTGCGCGAGCTTTTTCAGAAGAATTTCTCTACCCTGCTCACAATGACTTTGCTGGTGCTAGTACCATTAGCGGGCTCGTCGTCGCTGGTACTCTTCCTGAGCCAGCACCAAGACTTACTGCAAAACCTCACTCCGCTGCAAATGGGGCTGTACTTTGCCCTTATGGGTCTAACTATGGCCATAGCCCTCACCAATAGTACGTTTGTGGTCATTGTAACGGGCTACTTCATGGGCTGGGCGGGCTTGCCAGGCATGATAGTTTCCTACGGTTTGGCGGCCGCCTTGGGCTACGAGTTGGCTCGCCGCCTCGACCAGGACAAGCTGCGTGGCTTCCTGCACCGCTTCCCGAAGGCTGACGCGGTGCTCGCCGAGCTGAATGACCAGAGCTGGCAGCTTATTCTGCTCACGCGGCTATCGCCGGTACTCCCGTTTGCGCTCATGACTTTCGTGCTGGCGATTGTAGGCGTGCCGCGGGGGCGCTTTTTGGGGGCCTCCATCCTGGGGATGCTGCCGCGCAGCCTCTTCTTCTACTGGCTCGGCACCAAGGCCTCGGATGTATGGGCTTTGCTCAGCAACCCTGACGAGGGCACGTTGAGTAAGCTAGTGCTGCTGGCACTGGTTGCTGCCTCCATGCTGGGCCTCTACATAGTGTTCAACCGAGCTTTACAACGAGTGCTGCGTCGCTCAGCGACATAAAATTTTAGCCCACATTTTCAAGGCCTTACTTTCTTATATCACTTTTATCCAGTAAAATTTTCACAGCTAGCTTGCTTTTCCAAAATTTATCTTGCTACCTTTGCACTCCCAACACGGGAAAACGGTTGCATAGCTCAATTGGATAGAGCATCTGACTACGAATCAGAAGGTTTGGGGTTCGACTCCCTATGTGACCACAAAAAAGGCCCTCTACACATTGTAGAGGGCCTTTTTTATTTTATTTGTGACGGTTTCGGGGGTAGCCTTTACGTTGGAGGGCTATTATTCTACGCAATGGGCTACCGTAGCAGTAGATAACTTCAAAGCCTTGCTAATGGCGTAGCTAGATAGTCCCCCACCCTTAAGCCGACGTATCTGTTCGATTTGTTCTTGAGCTAAACTCGGCTTACCCGGTTTCGTGCCTTTGCTCTTGGCCCTCATGAGGCCGGCGCGGGTGCGCTCGTTCAGCCGCACGCGCTCCTGCTTGGCCACTGTGGCTAGGATGATTCAGGTGCTGAGGCGTGGGCAGGGCATCCTCGCGGCTAAAGTGGTCGAGGCTCCAGAACAGCACCAGGTCAAACTTGCGCTAGCGGGCGTCAGCAAATAGTTTCTTAAACTGGTCGGGATTAACTGTGCCACCCGACTCTTCCTCGGCGTACTACTTAATAGATGTCCCAGCCGTGCACCTAGGCATAGTGGTACAGGTCGGGCAGTTGATTATCAATGGACTAGCCCTTGTCTTTGGTAGAAACGCGGGCCAAGCTGGCTACTCGCATTGCTAAATAGGGGCTGGTGCTTGGCCCGCCCAGGTACTGCGTAACCTATCCTTAGAGAAAAGCCGCAACGTGCCTTCTTTCGAAGGTAAAAGAACAGCCTAAAATACGAACAGGAGAAGAGCAGCTATTCCTGATGAAAATAGTTTGTGCGCTTGATACAACCTGTGCCACCAATTAGTACACCTTGCAAGTGTAAGCGCAAAGTGCTGTCATTTTGGCTGTACTGGACTCTATCTACTATACTTTTTTGTATATGCTAAAACATTTTCTTTTCTGTTTGGGGCTTGGGCTGAGCACCTCAGCCGCCCACGCACAATGGGTCTACCAGCCTATTAGCTTCGCTTCCACCCAGGCTGCTCCCTTGCTTTTCGATGCCGTAGACGCCAGCGCCGCTTGGGGAATAAGCGTGGGAGCGAGCAGCTACGTGGTCCCGCAGGTAGGCCGCACCACCAACGCGGGCCAGACCTGGACCGTAAGCAACCTGCCCGTACAGGCAAGCGCGAGCGAAGACGCCACCTCCCTGGCAGCCAGCAGTGCCACCTCCGCGTGGGTCACCACCGTCAACGTCAACGGGACAGGAGGACGCATCCTGCACACCACCGACGGCGGGGTAAGCTGGACGGTTCAGAGCAGCACGTCGGTATTTGGCAGCGCGGCCAGCTACCCCAGCCTTATCCGGTTCTTCTCCGCTACCGAGGGGGTCGCGGTGGGCTCCCCCCTGAGTGCCACCGGCGTCTTCGAAATTTACACGACAACTAATGCCGGCGCTACTTGGACCCGCTCGCTAACAGCGCCTCCCACCTTGGTGAACGAGGGCATTATCGTAACAGCCCCTTCAGTAGTCGGCTCCACTATCTGGTTTGCCACCAACACCGGCCGGGTCTTTCGCTCCACCGACAAAGGCCTGACCTGGACGGTGGCGCTGGTCACCCCCAACACGGAGCTGACCAACGTGCTTTTCCGCGATGCGCAGAACGGCTTAGCAATGATTCTGGATGACAATGGCACCAGCCACCAACTGTTCCGGTCCACCGATGGGGGCATCAACTGGGCATCGGTGGCGTACACGGGGCCGCTGCATGGCGCGGCGCTAAGTGGCGTACCGGGCACCAGCCAGTACGTCTCGGTTGGCGCCGATTTGGGCAATGGCGACCAAGGCTCGTCCTACTCCCGCGACAACGGCCAGACATGGGTGTCCATCAACAACACCCTCAATCACCTGAACGTCGAGTTTGTGAGCAGCGCTGTCGGCTGGTCGGGCGGTTTCCAACCCAACGGCACGCAATTTAACGGCGGGGCTATCCGCTATAGCGGTACGGCGCTGGCCACGCGCACCGATGTGGCGCTACAAGCCGGGCTACAGGTTGCGCCCAATCCGGCGGTGGGCGGCTACTTTACGGTGCAAGCGACGACCGGCCACCCAACTAGCGTGCGGGTAATTGATGCCACCGGGCACCTGGTGCACCAGCAGCCCTGGCCCAATGCCGCTACATTATCCCTTGACTTGAGCCGCGAGCCCGTTGGCCTTTACGTGCTAGAAGTGCAGGCTCCCAGCGGCACGGCTCGCCAAAAGGTCGTAGTGCAGTAGCAAAAGAACTTGTTTAAAGTAGATTGCTTTTACGAACACTTGCGCTACCCTGCTTAGCGACTATAAAGACGGGGGTGGAGAGTGCAGCTTTCGGCAAGTATTTCGCACACGCTGACCATCCATAAAACGGATATTTTCGGGACTAAGCCAAAAAGCCACCCAAACGGCCCTAAAACCTGCGTTTTGGGGCCGTTTGGGTGGCTTTTTGGCTGGTCACCTAAAGCGCCATTGAATACTTAGCAAAAGCCTGTGGTGTCACTGGCTTATCCATTTGGGCGATGACCTGCTGGTAGCAAGCAGCATGACTACTATACTCATAAAACGCTCGCCCGATGGTTTCTTCACCTTCCGGCACTTGTGTAAAGCACTCGTTGCGGTGACGCATGATGTCGATAACATTCAGCCGCGAATTGCGCCGGCGAGCCACCAGCAACAAGGCTTTTAACTAATCGTCGGCGAGCGGCGCAGCGGCCCAACTCAGCTAAGTAGTTCGGTGCGTTACGAAAAAAACAGCGGCAGGCCGCATCTTGGTATATGGGCAGCAGCGCTGAAGTAGCCCTTCGGACCGATGGTTTCTTGGCCCGCGACTACCCCAGCCCGCCAGTGGCCCGCCCTTAGCTACTACCTTTCTGTCTAAATCATGGCTAGCCAAGGCAGTTCGCGAGGCAGAAACCAATGATTTGCCTATTCACTGCCCGCTCGGCCCCTACCCCTTTTTTCGTGCCCCAGTTTACTCCTGCCGATGCCAAGCGCATCAATATCAAGTCCGTTAACGAAGTCAATTATTGGTGCTATACCCTCAATTGTACGGAGACCCGCCTCCGCAATGCCGTGCTAGCGGTGGGCCCGCTCACCGCCGACGTGCAGGCCTACCTCAACCGCTAGCCCGGCTACAGCACCCCCAGCCCGGCGATGCGCCCCGTAGGAAGCCCCTACCCACGCAAAAATGCCCTACTTGACCCGGCGCCCTTTGCAGGGCCACCGAATCAGGTAGGGCATTTTTTACGCAGCTAGGCTACGGCTTAGCGCTTGCGGGCAGGCGCTTTTTTGGCGGGAGCCTTTTTGGCCGGGGCCTTCTTGGCAGGAGCCGGAGCTTTTTGCATCATCTCCGATACCGTGGGGGCCGGGCCGTACTTCACTTCAGCCGAGTTGGCTTCGCCAGTGAGGTAGGGGTCAAAGTCCACGCGGCGGTTCAGAGCCTGGCCAGCAGCCGTTTTGTTGTCGGCAATCGGCTTGGTCTCGCCGTAGCCACGGGCTTCGATGCGCTCAGCGGGGATGCCTTTGCTCAGCATGTAGGCACGGGCCGAGGTGGCACGGTCGTAGCTCAGTTTCAGGTTGTAGTTGTCATCACCCTTGCTGTCGGTGTGGCCAGCAATCGAGAGCGAGTAGTCGGGGTACTCGTTCAGAATCTGCACCATCTGCTCCAATTTGGGATACGACGAAGCTTTCAACGTTGACTTGTTGAAGTCGAAATTGATGTACTTGGTGGCTTCGTTCAGAATTTTCTTCTGCTCGGCCTTAATCTCGGGGCAGCCTTTGTTGCTGGCCGGGCCGGGGCGGTTGGGGCAGCGGTCCTGGTAGTCGGGCACACCGTCACCATCAGTATCAATGGGGCAGCCGTTGGCATCTACCCGTGCACCGCTTGGGGTGTTGGGGCATTTGTCGAGGTAGTCGGGTACTTTGTCGCCGTCGGCGTCAAGCGGGCAGCCGCTAGCATCAACGCGCACACCAGCTGGGGTGTTGGGGCACTTGTCGTCGTTGTCAGCTACGCCGTCGCCATCGGCATCAGGGCAACCTTGCAGGTTAGCGAGGCCCTTTACATCGGGGCACTTGTCGAGGTAGTCAGCTACGCCGTCACCGTCAGTATCAACAGGGCAGCCGGTCAGGTCCACTTTCACACCAGCTGGCGTGTCGGGGCACTTGTCTTTTTTGTCCGATACACCGTCGCCATCAGTGTCTTTGGCTTTGCCGAGGTTAGCACGCAGGCCAGCCGTGAATTGCAGGTAGCGGTCCTTCTTGTCCCAGAAGGTGGTAGCGTTGTTGTCAATCCCATCGAGGCGGCTATCGTTGGCCTGCAGGTAGGCCTGCGTGGCTTGTACGTAGAACGTAGCCGACTGGCCCAAGTGGAAGTCAAGACCACCGCCTACGTGGCCCCCAAAGGTGCCAAAGCGGGTAAAGTTGTTGGAAACCGTAGGGGTTGCGTAGCGGTCGGCCAGCACCCACGAAAACTGCGGCTCTACCAATAGGTAAGGGTGCAGGAAGAACTCGTCTTTAACCGGTAGCTTCAGCTTGAAGCCCAGACCCGCCTGGTACATCTGAGCTTTGAAGCGCCGGCCTGGGTAGGCCTGGCCGGCGCCCACGAACGTACCAGCATCCTGCGGGAAGCGTAGGCGAGTGTAGTCGAGGTCCAACCGCACGTCGAGCCAGCGGCCAACGTACTGCGTGATGTCGAGGCCACCGCTGTAGGGCATATTATCCCATTTCCAGAAGGCATTGCCTAGGTCACCGCGATATTGGGTGGCGTTGGCGTGCAGGCCAACGGCCGTTTTGCGTTCAGCAGTTTGGGCTTTCGCCGCCGGGGCAGCTGCTAGCAGCCCAAGGCCTACCAACGTAGCTTGACAGAAATTTTTGTTCATACTAAAAGTGGGGAAGGGTTTAGAGGTGGAAGTTGCAAGGCCATACGTAACCTTGTAATTAACTGTTATTGCTTTGTATAGCTACAAGTATTTCAGCAGCCCGAAAGGGGTGTATATTATTGTTCCGAATGGAGGGGTAGAGCACCGCAGTGAGAAAGCTGGCCGACGCTAATTAATAGCTAGTGCGGCTCTTAAAGAGGAAGCCGTTTTTGCAAACTGAGTTGCCGGCTACAGATAGTGTGTCAAATTAGCTACCTACTACACGCAGGCTAGCGATTTTTTTCCACAAATAATTTTTCGGGTAACGAGCTATTTAATGAACTAAAAATGTACCCCGCTTACGAGTGACTATGAGTTTGGGATATGTTTTTGCGGAAATTCCTATCCAAAAAAAGCGTTTTAGACGCTGCTTTACCGCCAATATTGGCGCGTTTACCGCTCAGATAGGCTAGTTTAGAGAGCTTTTGGGTCAGTTCACCTTTTTTAAGTATAAGCCCGGTTTTTAGCCTGCCGCAAGCGGTGGCTTCGACCTGTTAGTAGTTGTAGTGGGCGACTAGTTGAGCAGTTTTTGGCTTCGGAAGCGACTCAACTATACTGGCACAGTAATCGGACTAGTTCACCTAGATTTTACCATTGAGCCAAAATGAAGCCCGTTACTTTGCGATGCATATAAGGACAGTGCGCTACCCGTAGTGAGCACACTAGCCACTTGCGGTGAAGTCGCGGAAGAACACCTTTCTTGTTATTCAAAGCGACCCATGTAATGACTATTATTTTTTTAAATAGCTACTTATCCATTTTTTGCTTATGTACTCTAGAGAGAGCCTACTTTCCTTACCCTGGCACCTACTCGCCAAAAAGCGGGCGGGCACTGCCACCACCGCCGAGCTAGTCGCCTTGGCCAGTTGGCTTACCCGGCACGCCCCTGGGCCTGCCGTCCTCGCCTCTACCAGCGTGCTTAAGAAGACCGCATCACGGCCCTGATAGCGCGCTAATGCGGGCCGCACGGGTAGCCATTGGGATGTAATACAATACCATAGGGGCCAAAGCCGCCGCCGCACAGTTGCGCATTTTCTAACGAGCCCGTAGCTATACCTGGCCCGTTCAGCTTGTAGATGATAGGCATAGCCACGAGGTGCGGGGCGCCGGCAAATGCGGGGTAGGCGCCCTTTGCGTGCGCGCAATGCAACCTTAGCAACGCTATTACCTCGGCCATGGCAGGTTACTGGCGCAAAATCTCTCGTCCAAAAAATAATTGTACGAAAACAGTATGGCCGTTGCGCTTTTTTTTCTAACTTTAAGGCACAAACCGTACCTACTCCGCTCAATTTATTATGTCTACCAATTCACCTGCTACCGAAAAGAACCGCCAAAGCCTTATCAAAGCGGCTATTTCTTTTAAGAACGGTTTTACTACCGAAGTCGAACCGGCGCACCGGCACGTGCTCAACCAGTTTGCCCTGGGTCGCCTCACGATAGATGAAGTTGTATATTACCTAGAAGCAACTGCACCCGCCGTAGGCACTGGCCGCTAGGCCGTTATAAATAATCTATAAAATACATCTTTGCGTGCAGCGTGCAGCCCGGCAAGTGGCCTCCGCTACCTGCTCCTTTGCTTGCCTGCTGCTGAAAACCGCTCGCCTTTTTGCCTGGCTACTGGGTAGCCTGGGCGCTTTTGCCAGTACCGGCTGCCACAAAGCCACCGGCGAGCCCACTGAGGAAGTAGCAAAAGCAAGTTGCGCTCAAAGCCAGTGCGCCGACCGCTGGGGCTAGGCCGGTGGCGGGCAGCAGCTGCAAACTGTGGCCACGGCTTACTTGGCGCGGCAGGGCATCCTGGAGCACACGCCGCAAGCCAGAGTGGTGCTGGCGGGCTCCGTATGCAACGCCTGCGCCTGCCCTACCGGCTTGGTGCTGGTGGGCGCCGTGCGCCAGTCTGCCTTACCTACTTTACAGGTGTTAGGCTTTACCAAGTTTTAAAATGGACTATGACCCAGAGGCAGGAAGCTGGCTTTACGCTAGCAGCCTGCCTCTTTTTATGTTCGGTCCAGAGCCTCTAAAGGCGTGTTTTGGGCTAGCTGTTGACAAGCTATTTTGGGCTATTAAGCTCAGCACTAGAGGTGATTCATACACGTTCGTGTTTTGCCAACTTGGTTAGTGCTATGTAATTTGGTAAAAACTTTACCTTATTCCAGCTATGGCTACTACTAGAAAGCCTCAGCGAGCCGTCGTTATAGAAGAGACCGAAACGCCTGACGTGGAAACGGCGACTTATACCGACGACGAGCTAGCCGCCGACGAAGTGGGCGACACCTCACTTTGCCCCGCTTGCGGCGAGCCCTTGACGTGGCACGAAGAAGCCTGCCCGCCACCCACGCCGGTGGCTGAACCCAGCTTCCTGCACCGCTCGCCGGCCGCCACCTACGCCTACGATGTGGGCCTACTCGTGCAGCCCGCCACCCAAACCCAGGCTCACCCCATCGTGTGGCGCGGGCAGCTCAAGGAGCGCCACCCCGCCACCGGCCTCGTACACCGCGTGAACGTGTACCGCCTCAATGATGGCTACTGGGACTGCTACCGCGAGGAGGAATTGCAAGCGGCCTGACTTATTCAGATTTGCGCGTAGGCGCTGATAAGCTAGTCAGTTAAGACTATTATTAGCAGCTGGTTACTCTGCAAAGCTGGCGCGGTCCCTGCGGCCCCTTATTTAGCTAGCCCGTAACCCTATGGCCTTGGTTGTGGTTATCGGGGTATCGTGGCTTGTGTTGGGCGGCGGTAGCTAGTCTCTTATGAATTCTCCCTTCCTCCTGCCGCTGGCCGAGTCACTGCGCTTGCAGGCCTTGCGCCCGTATCAACTGTTCAATACGATGCAGGACGATACGTTTGCCGAGCTGGTGCGCCTGGCGGCCAAGCTCTTCAACGTGCCTATCGGCATCATCGCATTCGTGGAGGAGGAACACGTGCGCTTCGGCCTCAATTACGGCCTCGACCCGGAGCTGGACCGTGTAAACCGTTGGCAAACGCTGTGCTCGGTGGCCATGCTCCACGAGGCCACCAGCGTATTTGGCGACTTGCACGAACAGCCCTGCGACCTCATCAACCCCGAGCTGGTGCAGCGTCTCAACCTGGGCTTTTATGCCGGCAGCGCCCTGCGTACCAAAGACGGCCACCCCATTGGGGTGCTGTGCGTAATTGACCACCAGGCCCGTAGCTTCTCGGCCAGCGAGGCCAACCTGCTCGAGCGGCTGGCAGCCGTGGTGATGAGCCTGCTCGACCTGCGCCTGAACTTGCTGCAGCAGCCCACCTGGAACCAGCTGCTGTGGGCCGGCATTTATGAGCGCATCGATACCTCGGTAACCCGCATCGAAACGCTGGCTGGCCTGGCCAGTTGGGAAGACGACGACACCAGCGAAGCCGCCCAAGCCTACCAGCGCTCGACCCAGGAAGAGATTCTTCAGATTATCGCGGTGCTTACCGAGCAGATTCAATCTTTGCAGCCCTAATAGCCCCGCAGTGGGCTACGTTGGGGCAATCCAGGCCGTAGCGCTGCGCATCGAGCAGCGAAGCAGCCAGCGGCTGGGTGGCATCGGCCTCCAGCTCGGCGCGGACATCGGTGGGCAGGTGACACAGCACCAAATAGCCACCCCGCTGCCAGAGGCTGGCAGCGCACCGGCGTAGCATCCGCAGGGCTTCGGTGGGCAGCGCGGCCACCTGGCGGCAATCGACCCACACGCTTGCGGGCTGGCTGCGCAATACGCGGCGCAAGGCCCGAGCTAATGGGTAGCAGCCCGCGCCGCTGGTGCAAAGCGTGAGGAGGCAACTGTGGGGAAGCTTTTGAATATAGGTACGCATAAACCGATACTGTAAGTGGATAATAGCAAGGCAAATTTATCCTTTCAGCAGACTCAATTCCAGTGCAGCAACTACCTATTTTAAGCGGTATTTATCGGTATTTGGGGAGTTGGCCAAGCTTGGGCGGCGGCGCGGCGCCCCTACGTAGTCATTCGCAGAGTGCTCGGCGGGCGTTGCGAACCGCCCCAAACCCCCAGCCCATTGCCCCAAATACTAGCCAACATTACGCAAGCCTACTAACCTCCTCCGTAGTTTCAGCAATTTATAAACCCGCGTAAATACGTAGCCCTGAATAGCAGTTAGTACTTACTCTATTCCGCGCACTGCCTCAGACCTTTGGGCTATGCAACAGGAGAACTACCGCCGCCAGCTGGTGCAAACGGCTTTGCGGCTTACCGAAGATACCACCATGGCGGCGGGGCCTTACGAGCGGCAGCTGCTCGAGCAGTTTGTGCGGGGCCAGCTCACGATTGAGGAAGTAGTGGCGCTGGTAGAGGCGGCCACACCCGCGCCTCCCGGCCCGCCCCAGCGGCTAGCCGCCTAAATACCGCCCCCGGCGTGCGCCTACATGGGCTCGCTGGCGGGCGGGTTGAGGCCGTGGTCGCTGCCATTGAGCATAAACTCGCGCAGGCGGTTTATGTGGCTCTTGAGGTCTTCGATGCGCTCGCCCATCTGCCGGCCCGGCCCCTGGCCCTGGCCGTGGCTGGCCATACTACTGAGCAGCACTTTGCGCTCCTCCATCATGCGCAGCGCCACCCACAGGGTTTCTTCGAGGGCGTGGCGTGTGCTATCGGCCAGGCTTTCGGCCGTGAAGGCGTGGCCGGTGTGGCAGCGAAAGCGCTGCACGCTGCCGTGCTCCATCTCCCAGAGGGCCCCGCCACAGTCGGGGCACGTGAGCGGTATCTGGTGGCCCAACTGGCTTACTTGTTCGGTGGTACCCATAACACGTTCGGCTATAGAGGCTTCTAGGCGCAAATCGGATGGTACGTAAGTCGTGCCGGGCGGCACGACTACAGAAGGGTTGACGAGGTCGACCAGCAGCCGGCCCATACTAACTAAGGGCACCACGTAGTCGATTTCGACTGCACTAAGCGCGCTTTGGGGCATACTCGGGAACTCGGCATCGTCGGGGTCCTGCACCACGGCCACGCCACCGCAGCGCTTCACAAAGTCGAGGCCGGCGGTGCCATCGTGCAGCATACCGGTGAGCACCACGCCCACCACGTTGGGGCCGTAGGCCACGGCTGCCGACCGAAACAGGGCATCGACGGCGGGGCGGTAGTGGTTTTCGCGGGGGCCTTTGGTCACGAGCACGTGCTCTTCCTTGGCCAGCAGGTGGCGGTCGGACGGGGCCAGGTACAGCGTGCCCGCTTCGAGTGGCGCGTGGTCGGTGGCCAGCACGCACCGCAACGTGGTGTTCGCGGCCAGCAGGTCCACAATAATTTGGCCCTGCGACTCGGGCGCGAGGTGCTGCACCACCAGCACGGCCGCGGGCAGCGTGCCCGGTAGCTGGGCCACTAGCTTGATAAGGGCCGGAATGCCGCCGGCCGAAGCACCAATAACAATGAGAAAGGAAGGACTAGGCACAGGCAGAAGAAAACTAAGCAGGTCGCTAGCCACCAGCAGCGGCGGGCAGACCGACGAACCAGTGCAAAACTCGTAAACGGGAAGCGGCAAACTACGCGCGTTTAAGAATAATTTTACTTATTAATTGGCGCTCTGGTTGCTTTGAGCGCCCGCCCTGCCAGCCAACTGCCTAATCGGCTACTCGCTATTATCTTGCAGGTTCGGCTTATTTACTCGCCTTAGCTTTCGTGGGCTATGCTCCTCTATTGAGCGATGCGTCAACGGGCTTCATTTTTGCTGCCATGACTGAAAAAACTGCTCTGCAACCCGTGCCTTTGGACGACGACATTCCGGCCAATCCCGCACTGGCGGCGTCCGACAAGCTACTAATGCTGCCGCCGCCCACCGAGAAGTTTCACATTGTGGTGCTGTGCGGCTCGGCGGGCTCGCTCGATGCCTTGCAGCGCTTTTTTGAACACACGCCCGGCCACACCGGCCTGGCCTTTGTGGTGGTAATGCACCAGCTGCCCGAGCAGCCCAACGAGCTGGTGAGCGTGCTCCAGAATTTTACGCGCATGCCGGTAGTGGCCGTGCAGGATGGCCTGCGCCTGCGGGCCAACCACGTGTTTGTCAACGTGCCCGACTACGACCTGAGCTTGCTGCACGGCAACCTGCTGCTGCTACCACCCGCCCAGCCGCCGGGCCGGCGCATGCCCATCGACTTCTTTCTGGAAAGCCTCGCCAAAGACGCGCAAGAGCGGGCCGTAGCCATCATTTTGTCGGGTATGGGCACCGATGGCACCACCGGCCTCAAGCTGGTGATGGAAAACTTTGGGATGGTGATGGTGCAGGAGCCCAGCACAGCCGCCTACCCTTCGATGCCCAAAGCGGCCATTGCCACCGAGTTTGTGGACTTTGTGCTGGCCCCCGAGCTCATGTGCACCCAGGTGCTCGACTACGTAGAGCGCCCGCTGCTCACGCGCCCAGCCCGCGAGTTTGAGGAGCAGGGCGTGCAGCCGGCCCACGCGCTGCAAAAGATATTTGCCCTCATCCGCACCCAGACCGGGCACGACTTCAGCTACTACAAGCGCAACACGGTATTTCGGCGCATCGAGCGGCGCATGAATGCCCACCAGATTCGCGAGTTCACCCACTACGTGCGCTACCTCCAGGAGAATCCGCAGGAGGTGGAAATGCTGTTTAAGGAGCTGCTGATTGGCGTCACGAAGTTTTTCCGCGACCGCGAGGCCTTCGACCACCTCCAGGCTTTTTTACTGCCGCTGCTCAAGAAAAAGCCCGTCGATAGCACCATTCGGGTGTGGACGGCCGGCTGCTCGACCGGCGAGGAGGCCTACTCGCTGGCCATGGCCCTGCTCGAATGCCTCGACGAGGTAGACCCCACCCACTACCTCAAAATTCAGATTTTTGCCACCGACATTAGCCCTGAGAGCATCGACTTTGCGCGGGCCGGGGTGTATGCCGACAACATAACGGGCGACGTGAGCGCCCCGCGCCTGGCGCGCTTTTTTCAGAAGCTGGACGGCCACTACCAGATTCGCAAGGAAGTGCGCGACGTGGTGGTGTTTGCCGTGCACGACATCAACAAGGACGCGCCCTTTACCAAGCTCGACCTGGTGTGCTGCCGCAACCTGCTCATCTACCTCAGCACCGAACTGCAAAAAAACCTGCTGCCCGTCTTTCACTACGCCCTCAACGTGGGCGGCGTCCTGTTTTTGGGGCCGAGCGAAAATATCAGCTCCTTTCAGGATTTATTTCAGCCGCTTGATGTCAAGTGGAAAATATCGCGGCGCACCGATGCGCCTTCGTCGCTCACGCAGCTCTCGCGGTTCCCGTTTTCGCTCTCGCGCTACACTGCTTCACCCACGCATTCTACTACGTTGCTTTCCTCTTCTATCGCGCTGCGCCGCGAGGGCGGCCCTTTTGCCTCACTCGTGCAAAAAGAGCTGCTGCGCAGCTACACCCCGCCCGCGGTGGTAATTAACACCAAAGGCGAAATCCTATACGTGAACGGTCGCACTGGCAAGTACCTCGAACCCGCGCCCGGCCTCAGCGGCATGAACCTCTT
>Ga0265780_10002307_pt1 | contig 25984 bp, 26 predicted proteins | sample P1T30metagenome_FD_192432 | JGI IMG/M metagenome (GOLD analysis project Ga0265780, IMG submission 192432) | Plant litter microbial communities from East Loma Ridge, Irvine, California - P1 T30 | ecosystem: Environmental > Terrestrial > Plant litter > Unclassified | place: USA: California...
GTACAACGCCCACTAGCACATTGGCAGGCACCCAACTATTCCCAAATCACAACAAACCACGATGCCGCCCTTTTCCCTGCGTATGCTACCACCATGCTTTCGTCCCATCCTTAGAGTTGGTTCGCCACCCCTCTGACGGTCCTTCTGCGCTTCTCCATCTCTCCGATTCGGATCAACCCGCCCATGACAGACAATCCTTCGTCCCCACACCCAGTGGTGCCAACGCAGATGCCCTTGGTAGTATCTGCGCAGTCGCAGACGTTAGGCATGCAAACTGTGCCGATCGGGCAGCTGGCTGAGGTCCTGCATTGAAGGATACCTGGGTCAGAACAGTTTGTCGCATCCTTGTCGTAACAGACACCAGCGCCATCCATGGTCCTTGCGCACCGGCATGACGAAGTTCCGTTTCTGTTGCACAGGCGGTCAAATTCGCAGTTGGAGTCGCATGCACGAGACGCGCACACTCCGTTGTTGCAGAGGTTGCCCGCGACGCACGCGTTGTTGCAGCGGCCACAGTGAAGAACGTCAGTCGCGAGGTCGCGGCAGGCGCCGTCGCAGAGACCAACGCCAAAGCCTCCACACACGGGTGGGCTGGGTGTTGCGCTCGTTGTGGATGTAGTCGACGATGCATCGGTGGTTGAGGAAATCGGTGTAGTGCTGAATGACAACGAAGAAGATGACGACGAGGACGACAGACTGCTAGTAGACGTGCTCGAATCACTGGAGGTTGAGGCTGTGATTGTAATTGTTGACAGCGAGGAGGACGAGTCTGTGGTGCTGAATGAGATTGACGAAGAACTGCTGACAGACGTGCTTGAAGCACTAGAGGTCGTCGGGTCTATGATAGTGGACGATGACAGCGAAGACGACGAGTCGGTGCTGCTCGCTGAAGAGGAAGGCGATGAACTGCTAGCCGATGTGCTCGAAGCACTGGAGGTCGGAGTTAGAGTAGTGGTTGATGACAATGACGACGAGGAGTCTGTGCTACTCGTTGAAGATGACGAACTACTACTTGCAGATGAACTTGAGTCGCTAGAGGTAGGTGTTGCACTGCTTGAAGATGAGGATTCAGTACTACTAGTTGAGCTTATCGAGACACTGTTGGAAGAGCTCGATATGTCGGATGTGCTTGATGAAGAGCTGCTGGAAGAGCTTTCGGATGACGTAGTAGCTGACGAGGAGCTTGGTGTCATGGTGGACGATGAAGACATGTAAGAGCTTGACATGCTGCTTGTGGCAGGGACTTCTCCCGAGGAAGTCGAGGAGCTGCTTGATACCGTGGACGAGGTGCTTGAAGTGGCGGAGGGCTCAGTCGAAGTACTAGATGAGCTACTCAAGCTCGTGCTGGATACGTCGCTTGTGGTAGATGATGATGTGCTCGAACTACTGGACAAGCTGCTAGATGAGCTGCTTGAGCTAGCAGACGAACTACTAGGTGTTGTAGATGAAGAGCTGGAGGAACTGGATACAATCGGTGTGCTTGACGAGCTACTAGACTCAGTCGACGATGCTGAAGAGCTAGAGCTGGATGAAGTTGGCGTGGTAGACGAGCTAGACGAGCTACTACTGTCGGTCGAGGACACTGAAGAGCTTCCTGTGCTAGACAAGCTACTAGAAGTTGTGGACGAGGAGATGAAGGAACTGGTCTCAGGTGGCGTGGTAGACGAGCTACTTGACTCAGTCGACGACACCGAAGAACTTCCCGTGCTGGATGACGATGTCGCCGAGCTTGAAGAAATATCCGTGCTCGAGGATGACGAGAAGGTAGAGCTAGTGCTGCTGGAAACACTACTGGACACCGTAGACGAAGTAACCATGCTCGAAGAACTCATCGAAGACGACGGTGTAATGGTTGGACAGGACGTCCCAGTGATCGTGACGCTTGTATACGTTGTAGTCTCAATATCGGTCACAGTCTACGACACTCGATCAGCCAATGTTCATCATACACCGGCATGAAACTTACGGTTCCAAGATAGGTGACAGTATCCTCGGTGATGCTCGCACATCCGCATACAGATTTGTATTCTTGCGAGACACAAGCTTGGGTGGCGTATGTAGGCACTGGTCCAAAGACGGTGGTCGTGGACCAGTTAGTTCCGGTTGGCAGTGCTTGTCGAATCCACAGTTTTTCTTCGTCGGAAGTAATGGGCTCATCTGTCGGAACGGGCAATACGTCCGAAGGACATGGTATTGTCAGAGTAGATGTCGTAAGAGTAAAGGATGTGATAGTGGTGCTGGAGTAGACTGTTAGTGTGTTCGATAGACATCTTGATTGGGCTACAAACATTGGGTACCAGATGACGCTTGTAGTGAGGAAGTCATCGCAGTCTTCTCCGGCCCTGATTATCTGACCGAATCCGCCGCTGCCGAAAACTGCGCGGAAGCAGTCATCCTCATTGCATTGCTGTCTAGTGTCGAGTACGGTTGCCAAAGCCACGGACAGGCTGAGGAAGGTAGCGAAGGTAGAAAGCTTCATCGTTTTCTAGTAACGAGTGTAGGTCGGACTAAGCTGATGAGCACGGCTACCAACCAAAGGAGCTTCAAGCAACCTTTATAAGTCGCCCTCACTATGCCAAAGACTAGTGACAAAGCTGGCGTGACCAAGCCTTCCTTCTGTCTTTCCGAGAGGCCCTCATCTTTGCTCCGACGTTCTGGTTGGTGTAGGTGGCGTCGCTGTGAGACTTGACGGTGGTCATCATTCTCAAGCAGAAGGCTTCTGACCCAGAAACTAGGGCATTGATCAGTGTCCTGAAATGGCGCGTTGGTGTTCAAGAAGTCGTTTTCCGTCGCGAAAACAGTGACATTGCAAGGCTGTCGGTCATGTGTAGGGAAGCAGTGGATAATGCCATGTTCTACCTCGCCCAATGTGTCGCATCTTGCAGAGGGGTTCGATATCATGACGTTTTTGTATACAACTGGACTGGAACTGCAGTAGTATGCTGGCACAGCATCTCGCCATATTGTCGCATCGCCAACTTTTATACGATGATCTAGGCTTCCATCGCTAGGTTGGCGTCAGTAGCGCATGCAGGTACAAAGTCGTCAGCCCAGCTCTCCATGATAGGCTAGAAAGACAGGTCAGCCGCTCTATGCGACGTTCATCTATCATCTCCAAGTTCCATTGTAGGGTGCATGTCTTAACACTTGCGATGGCTGGGGCATTAGAGCAGCAACACTAGTAGTGAGACTGTGGGGTACTTGGCATCATGACGACCTCGTAGCTGATCGCTCAGCTTCTGCCGCAGTGCCCAAATTCGCATGTAAGACATAGGTCTTAGCTCGGTAAGATGTGTCCTTCTGAGCTATTCCTAGATTTAGCACCAGCTCGCCCGGAGAATTAACTAACCGTCTAGATGTACCGAGTGGTATGGTAATTGCGAAACATTCGTATTGGAGTTGAGGAGTCTGATCATGGCGTTTTACTAGTAATAAGCTACGTGGTACAGTCTGTCTGGGCGTCCGAATCGAAGAGCTATGTTGTAGAGCTTACGCCAACACTTTGTGGGTGCGACAGTATTTGCGCGGCCTAGGATTTAGGCCGGTGGGAGGAAGTTAGCAAAAAGCATGCCCTGTATCAAGCAATACATGATGCTACCTCTGATACACCACTTGGCTGTTCGTGAACGGTTTGCTGTCGGGCGAGTACTTTGTGAGTCAGCCAACCACGTAGCGACGACTAGATACCACATCGGATAGCCGGAAGCAATCCGATTTACAATCTGGACGTGAAAACTGGTAACGGCTGTTGCAGCCAGTAGTAATTGGGGAAGTGCCAATTCCGGTAGCTTGCATATCGCGGAGGTTCCGTTCTTGGATTTGGCTGTTTCACCAGTCTGGGGTACAGGACGCCCACTCAACGGGCGTGGGACACCGCTACGGAGAATGGTGACACTTGATGTGAGGAGCAGCCACGAAACTGGTGCCGCTAGTATGAACAGAGGCAGATTTGAGATGGTCCAGTAACGGAAGAGTCCTACGTTCCTGGAAGAGGTCAGACTAGTAAGTCATCGTATTGGGGTAACTTACCAGTAATGGCTTTGTACCCACGAGTAAATGCTCGGGAAGGTCTTGTCACACCACGGTCTAGTTCCAGTGCCGCTGCCTCGGTCGCAGAATTCCGTGTATGCTAGATACTGCGGCCCGAAGAATGCCAAGGCTATCAGACTACCAGCCATGCATGTGACAAGCATCCTTCTTACATCTGATATACGCAACTGCGCAGACATCAGAGAGGGCATGTACTTAGCGATATCGTATAGGAGAATCAAGCCGCTGAGTAGACCGTTGCTTCGCATCAGTGTAGCTGCTGCGAAAAAAGCACCAGAGCCAATCTTTTGAAAGTCCGCTCGAACCCATGACATTCCAGTCTCAGCCGCAGTTTGAGATTGAGCATAGAGGAGCATGCCTGTGAAATTGAGCAATGAGAACATGGCTTCGGCATACGGTGCACTCATAAAAAGAGAAGCTGGCGTCAGGATATGCAAGACAGCGGCGATGAATGGGATGATCTGTCGCCGTTGAGGTTCCAGGACCAAGGTCAATAGGCGATACAGCACTAGCACAGAGAGGAGGTGGCAGATGTTGGAAAGGATGATTCCGGCCAGAGCATAGTAGTGCAGAGGAGCCTGCGCATCGCCAGCCATCACTGCGAGATATCAGTGCCGACCCAAATGACTGGGCCTCTGGTGCTCACATTGACCGGTTAGTCTCAGGAGATACGAATACGCCCCGCTGAAGGCCCACGCTTGCTCGTGGACATGACCCCGCTCAGCTGCTTTCACAAAGTACAATGCGTCCCAGCGGAGCAGGTTGAGGACAAAACGCTCATAGCGGGAGGTGACATCCAGCTTAACATGACGCCGGGCGCTTGTGTCGAGCAGTATGAGACCAGAGGTGTCGTATCCGGGACCTGGGCAGAATGCAGCGAGCGGAAGGAGCAGCGATTTCCATAGGCAGAAAATGGCGACGAGCTGCGCGTTACGCCCTTTCGCGTCGAGATTGATCGCGTTCATGATCTCGCATTGAAGTTGTCGCGGTCGATGATGGATGGTGAGGCACCATGCTACCATTGGGCAGGCACTAGCGCCGGCGAAACGTTCTTCCCCACCCGCGCGCACTCGCTTCTCTGGATTTCGGTGCCGACAACTTTTGCGCCCGCTTTCGAACGTTCGTCAAGTCCACCGTCGCCAATCTTTACTTCGTCGCCGCCAACACACCAGGTAAGCGCATATCCGCCATGAATGCTCGGTAGCATATCACAATCGCACGTCTCTACATGAGCGTGTCGCATACAAATGATGGCTAGAGTGGAGAGCGGCTGAAAGGCCCTCTCGCTCTTACGAGATTCAGACCTATAGTGAATGAACATTCGCTAATGGTTTCTGTTCTCTATGACAGCCTCGACAATGCCTCCCAAAGGATCCGGAAAGAAGCCTGCGGCTTTCCCCCAGGCCACTTCTAAGTCGTCTGCCGCCAAGAAGCAAAAGGTCTGCCCATTCCTCAAATATTCAACTGCAACCGCTCACAATGGAACAGAACCCTCTCATCGAGAAGCGTCCTCGCAACTATGGCATCGGTCAGGACATCCAGCCCCAGCGCAACGTCGGCCGCATGGTCCGCTGGCCGTAAGCAACCCCCGATCCACCGCAGATGGCAGATACTGATGATGTGTAGCGCGTATGTCCGTCTTCAACGCCAGAAGAAGATCCTCAACATGCGCTTGAAGGTCCCACCGGCGATTGCCCAGTTCCAGCACGTTGCCGACCGTAACCTTGCCACCCAGGCTTTCAAGATCCTCAACAAGTACCGTCCCGAGACCAAGGCCGAGAAGAAGGAGCGCCTCACCAAGGAGGCCACCGCCGTCGCTGAGGGCAAGAAGAAGGAGGACGTCAGCAAGAAGCCCTACGTCGCCAAGTACGGTCTCAACCACGTTGTTGGCCTGATTGAGAACAAGAAGGCTTCCCTCGTCCTGATCGCCAACGACGTCGACCCCATCGAGCTAGTTGTCTACCTGCCCGCTCTCTGCAGGAAGATGGGTGAGTACTCAAAATGCGCAAATGCATGCCGAACTTTCACTGACATACATCAGGTGTCCCTTACGTTATCGTCAAGGGCAAGGCCCGTCTCGGAACGGTCGTCCACCAGAAGACCGCCGCCGTCCTCGCCCTCACTGAGGTCCGCTCTGAGGACAAGAACGAGCTCCAGAAGCTCGTCACCGCTGTCAACGACGGTTACCTCGAGTCGCACCACAAGGACGCTGCCCGCCACTGGGGAGGTGGTATCATGGGTGCCAAGGCCAACGCCCGCATGGAGAAGAAGAGGAAGGCCATCGAGAGCGCTATCAAGATCTAAGCGGGTTCTGATGTGCTTTCTCGATTTCATGATGACTTTACGGCGTGTCTCTTATCTCTGCATATAGTCGGTTCACAATACCAACGGAGTTTAGGAGGGTTAAAAGCGGTCGGCAAACGACTGCATTGACTGGAATCAATCACGATAACGCACGCCATTCGCATGATTTGTTGCTTGTGATTATGCTCTGATAATATATGTTAATTATGACTACCGCCTCAGCTGCACTCGCAGTCGAATTGCTGTGATCCCACTTCCAGTTCCGATGGATGCGACAACCCACCCTAAAAGTTATCGATCCTCGTGCCAATACTGCGCTCATTCGCTATGCGAACAAGGTCACTGCCCACCACGACGTCCGTAAGACCCAGTCCCACACTCTTATAAATCACATTCCCCTTGACCAACCACTCAATTAAGCTCTTATGCGCCTTGTCCTCTCCTTCATGATGTTTCTCCTTCTTCCCACTACTCCCTCTCCTCGCCTTCTCCGTCTTCTCCCTCCGATTCATATCGCACTCGCCCAACTCCACACCCCCAGTATCCAATCCCTCCGCCTCCATCAACCCTTTCCCAGCCAAACACTCCCGTCTCCTCCTCTCCGCATCCCTCTTCAACATAACCAACTCCCCAATTTCAACAACCTGATCCGGCCCCAACCCCGCCTGCACCACCTCCCCACCCTCTTTCAAAGCCTTCTCCACACTATCCACCACCACCGCCCCGCTCTGCTTTGCGTGCTTGTGGAAATGGCGGTGGCCGTGCTCGGGCGCGACGTTTTGTCGTAGGATGTCGGGGTGTAGTTCTGTGGCGAGTGGAGAGAGGGAGCCGATGGCGGCTATGTAGCGGCCTTTTTTTCGGCCTTCGGGATTCGTCAGGATGGGCGCGGGGAAGAGGGGTGTGGGTGAGGCGGTGCAGAGGAATAGGACCGAGGAAGAGCGGAGGGTGGCGTGCAGGAGGCGCGGGTATTCGCCGTGGCCGGGGGTGAGGATTTGGATTTTGGGGCGGTGGAGGTATTGGTGTTGGGTTTCTTTTTCTGTTGAGCCTTCCTCTGGACCTGATGCGCGGCGGTAGGTTGGCACGTGGTTTGGATCTGGGTTGAAAGTCGAAGGAGCGGAGTCGGGATCGTATAGTTTCTCCAATAACTGGTGTACGCGTTCGAAATCTCGGTTTATGATGTTGAGATGATGAATATCTGGGCCGCGCAGCAAAAGTGCGAGACGGATGTGCCAGTACGCTTGTTTCCCTGCGCCAAAGACTGTCACGTCGTGAACGTTTGCTCGTTTCTTAAAGAGCATTGTGCTTGCGAGGGCGGTGCGGAAGGCTGTCATTTCAGATGAGTTCAGCATGGCGCGAGGGTTTCCGGAGCGGTCGAAGAGCGTGAGACTAGTATTTGATGCGGATGTCTGGCTTGATGAGAGAGAGGCTGTGGTTGCTGAGCTTTTACTCGTTGGCGTGGACTGTTGGGATAAGGCGAGCGAGCTCATCGACGAAGTAACGGAGGCTGTGTCTGAAAAGTTGGACTCTGGACGTGTTGTTATTTTGACTCCAAGGCCATCGTTGCTGCGGACAGTCAGTCGATGCATTTGCATTTGCAAGAATTATACATACCTGCTTGCCGGCGCAACCGTCATCATCCCTCCATCTTTAGTCTTCACACTCGTGCCTGCAGACTGGAAACTCTCACAACATCCATTGTTGTTGTCGTCTTCTTCTGTGCTGGTAGAGTAATGGTGTAGCGCATCAGCGAGATTCTGCTGCAAGTCGAGAATGTCTTGTTTGGTCAATTGCAATAAGAGAGTGCGCACATCCGCGTCAGTAAGTACGGTCAATGGCATTGTAGATATGCTGAAGGGGTAGTGTCGGAAAACGAGTGCTGTTCATGCGTCGCGCAACGAGCGGTGATTTTATTGTTGATGGTCGGAAGGTTCGGGGTATGATGTCACATGTGCAGGCGCAGGTACAGCGGAGCGGGGGAGGGGCAAGCGGATTTAAGCAGGAAGGAGCGCGCGTCGGGTCGCGACTGAGTAAGCAGTCCTTCCTGCAGCTAGGCTCGCCAGATTGCATGCTGAGCAAAAAGGTTCATTGTGTAAGCAAGAGACTATCTAGAAAATGCTATTTCCACTAGGCGCCACTGATGCAGAGCCTGTTCATATCGCTCGTAGTCATGACCCGTCCGATCTAACTTATTGTACATGTCCATCGCTTATGGTTTCATTGAGCGTCGTTCGTAATATCCCATTCGCCGCATAGCTGTCGTTTAAGCAAAGTAGCTCTTCCACAGCACACCCTCCAGATCTTCCAGCTGCTCTTGTTCGAATGCCTGAGCGATGATTAGCACAGTTCACGATCATGTCAGAGTAGAAACTTACCTTCACATCAACATGCCAAGTATCCTGCCTAGTCTTCTTGAAGTCTGCTAGAACAGTCTTGACACTCTTGCCAACCATGCCAGGATCAGCCGCAGCCTTCCTAGCCAGCGTCGCAAGTACGTCGGGCAACCAGGCTGGCGGAGGGCTCTGGTACGGGAAAGCTTGGATAAGCGCACCAAGACCCAGCACAGCTGCGTGGCGTGTCAGGACGAGCTTGCCTTGTTCTGTTGTCGGCGTTCCTGGGTTGCGCTTCTTTGGCAATGGGTTCTTGTTGAGCTGCTTGGTAAATCGCTCCTTGAGTGTAGAGACTTGGCGGTCGCGGAATGCAATTGGCGAGCAACGAATCATGCCTGATAGCGTGGTGGCAGCACCCATTCGTACTTCGAGTTGTGTGTCTGACAGCATGGCGGAGACGCAGTCAAACATGCTCTGTTGCTGCTCTTCGCTCATGAGGAAGAGTCGGCGGAAGTAGATCACTTGGATGTTGATGAGGATTCTAAGACGCTGATGCCAGCTTGTCGCGTTGCGTCCGATGCGAATGAGAGCAGAGATGAAATCTGAGTCCTCACCTTGGCGATGCGGGATGTTGGGCAGGTGGCGGAAGACGTGGTAAGCGAGCGACTGCAATTCAGGGTCCTCCTTGATGTCCATCATGTGTAGCAGCTGCTCCATGAACATATCGGGGAAGAACCTAACGAGCGAGGTACACTCGTACGAGGAGAGCGTAGAGTCGAGCCAGAGAAGAACAGTCTTACCACCTGACGTGTACGACGAAGGTGTCTGTTGACCTGCCGGACGCTCCCCACGCCAGACCTCAAGGCGATCAAAGACCTCGGTGATGGTTTTAGTGAACTCTTCCGTAGGCTGGTAAGGGCGTTCGCCGATCGAAGAAGCGTCCTTTTGCGCCTTCATCAGCGTGTCGACATCCTTGTACGATTCGTGGTAACGTGTCCTAAAGATACTCGCGATGGTCTGGCCCATGGCTTCTCGCACGCCCTTGTACGGATGGTCGAGATGCTTCATGAAGTCTTCCAAGATCGGCTTCTCTAGACGGAAGTGCCAGCCCGCATCGCAGATACATTGCGTCAGCAAGTGGACTTTGGAGCTCTCTTTGAAGGCGGCGTTGGACTCCATGTCAAGGCGGAAGCTAGCTAGCCAGTCGACCAGCGGCCATCCTCGGCGTGGATCCTTCGACTGCAACACAACATGTAGGAAAGTAGTCCAGTAACCGGAGTTCTCTGGTGTCAGTCCGTCTTGGAAGATGCCACGAACGATAGGGAAGACGTATTCCCATACGGCTTCGCGCTGGTCTGCCTTAAGATCTGGGGCGCATGAGAGCAGTGCGGCCATAATCTCAGCGGTGGCGCGATGCTGATGCTTGTCGCTTCCATCAGCGTAGACAGACTGGGTCAAATCCTTGATGTCTTCGAACGTCGACTCGGTCAACCCGCCGAAGACTAGGTCGAATGAATGAGTCAAGACCATCGCGCTTGACATGCGGAACCTGTCAGCGCTGTTGTCGCGTGGCTCCTGCTTCATGAAGGCGAAGTAGTTGGAGAACCAGGATCGAGTCAGGTGTTTCGCGATCTTCTGGCGGACGCCACTTTCGACCTCATCATACGATAGCTGGGGCGCATTGGGCTTGAACGCAGTCATGCTCTTATTCCACACAAGCCAGCCAGGATAATCAAAGTCGACGTAGTACTTGGCTTCTGGCTGCGCAAATGAAGCGAGGTACTCCTCGGTCCAGTTTGGGTCCTCTGGCTTGGTCGGTACCGAGATCTTATCCGGCAGCTCTTCTTCGCTGAGCAAGTACTTTTCGTAGTTATGTCCAGTGATCGCACGGGTCTGGATCACGGAGTATAAGCCGATAAGCGCTCCAGCATAAAGACCACGAAGACTAGGGTGTTGGTCGATGGATCCCTTCGCGACGAGGTCGATCATCTCGTCAGAAGCAATGCTGTCGTAACGCATTCCGAGATTGACGATGATGGCTGCAGTCCGGCTGACCTTCTTCCAATGCTCGGTCTTGGCAATATCGACAAGCTCCTTGGAAAGTTCAGCCTTCTTGCCTTCGATGCGAGCGCGCTTCTTCTTGATGTAGTCGCGACGCTTGTTGACTTTGGTATGCACACTATCGCCCTCGCTGGAGTCGATAGCGTATGCGATCGCTTCCACAACCTCCTTCGGGAGGATAACCATGCGCTCCATTGCCTTACCCATGTCCATGATTTGGAAAGTAGCGTTAGTTGCTAGCTTCTGCACCGAAGGCTTGTCGGCACCGGTAACCTCGATGAACGCTTTGATGAGCTTAGGCGTAAATCGCCAGTCGCGGCTGATGGTCTTCGCCAGGCTACCGAACAGAAGAGTGAACATCGCACCCTTAATGCGAGGGTAGTCACTCTCGGCAACAGCCTTGACGAAAGCATCCAGTAGAGGAGGAATGACAAGAGGCCTAGCACCCAGCACGCACTTAACGGCTGACTCATTGGCTGTCTGTGCAGTGCGCCGGATCTCTGTGTAGACTGAGATACTGGATTCGGCGAGATCAAGCAGCAAGATCATGTCGAGATCAGTCTTGGGTCGTGGGTTAGCGTTGTGCCGTAAACGCTGCAGATGATAAACGTTTGCACGGCGAACCAGTAAAGGTCGTGGGTATTGCTTTCGCAATCCACTGAACCGGAAAGGTCGCTCGTCGTTCTCTAACAGCCTAGAAATTCTATCAAGCACATGGGCAGATCGCTCGATGCCAACATCGATGAACCACGACCGATAGGCGTTGTACAAAGAGTTGAAGCACGGCACGTCGTCAGGCTGCTTCTCGATCAAGAATTGATGTACGTTGTGTAGCATCTGGCCAACCTGTTCGCGAAGATCGTGAATGAGGTTGTAGTTGTCATCGCCACGACGCAGAGGGTAGCCGGCTTCGTACTGGAAAGTAGGCTTGACCTCTTCATCTTCAGCTTCTCCTAGGCCAGCATCGTCATCGATGCCTTCTGTGTCCATCGCATCAGCGTCAGAGTCATCATCAGACTCGGTGGCGCCATCGGCAGCCTGATCATGCCGAACATCAAACAAGACGGAGATACCGGAGATGATCAAGCGCAGCAGGACAAGATTTCGAGAAACCTCGTCGGACCAATCTTTGCCAGTGCCTTCGCGCTTTATCGGCGAGTCTGACTGCGTCAGGGCTTTGAGTGCCTTCATCGAGTTGTTGGCGTGAGTCTCGAAAAGCTTGACGGCGAAGTCAATCTCGTCGGAGCTCGGAGTGTGCCACTTGATGTTCAGCTTCTTAATATCGACCTGTCTACCCCACGACTCTGTCGACAAGCCTTGTGCAAGCTCATCCTGTTCGTAGATCGAGTAGTCGATGGTGTAGGTGCAAGTAAGGTTAAGTAGCAAGTGATGAATGAAGTTGGAAACATGCACGGTGGGGGTACCGCGGCACTTCTGCTGCATGTATTCTGCAACCTCGAAGAGCTCGTCTTTCCACTCAAGAACTGCGTCACCAACATGGACAACACACATGCTAAGAATGCAAAGGTTCCAAACAAGAGCACGATCGCGGGGAAGTACCTCGGCGCCTGTTGTTCGCGTCGATCCAGCGCCAATCTCATCAATCTCAGTACGGATGCCTGCCAAAAGATGTGGTAACAGACGCTTCAGTGCCTTTTCAGGGTTGATCTTGACAAGACTGTTGCAAATGAATGCGATGGCATCTTTGGCTTGGTGAACGACATGGTTTGTGATGAAGTTCGCGATCTTATCAAGCGCAACATCGTACAGCTCCGGAGAGAGTGCCGCAAGCAGCGGCGTGAAAGCAGCTGGTAGCTGATTAACCACATACTCTTCAGGAGAGCCACTGCGGACTCTAGACGCATCGGGCAAGTTTTCCAGGAGCGTGAACACGCGACCAAGGAATGTAATCAGGAACTCGTTGAGACCAGTGGTAGATGACCGTAGGATCATCGCCTCATCCGCGTCACTGAGCTCCTCGTCGTAGTTGATCTCAATATTCCCGTTGGCGCTTTCTAATCGTTCGACTTGTGCTGTGATCCATTCTAAAGCAAGCCCTGTGTTGCCACCAACATCATCCGGTGTAGTCGCTCCATCTCGAGATGTCTCATCCGACGCCTTCCGCGCCTTGGTGAGGTCCTGGAATGGAATGAGGTAGCACACGCCTTGAACGTATTGCAAAGTATGCACAGTCTTTTCCAGGTCGTTGGCGTCAATACCAGGGAGTGCAAGCCCTAGTACAGAAGTAACGTGACACCGGAAGCCCTTTGTCTTAGCCATGACCTTGGAGAGCATGTGCAACGCACGGATTGACGAGATTGTGCGATGTACCTCGACAAGCCCTTGCATTGCGGGGTAGATGCGTTGTAGTGCGCCGGGGAGAATCAGGTTGGGCTCGAGGTGTGCCAGGCTCTGTAGGGTGGACAAGGCGTATTGTACGGCTTTGTCGCTCTTGGAGAAGATGCCCATGAATGTAACCTCTCGAAGACAGAGTACGAAGCGCCTCTTCACTGCGTCGTTCAACTTCCTCTCTTCTGGCACATCCATCTCCCCGCTGTGCTCTCGATTCCACCGCAGCACAAAGATGTCGGCCAGGTAGTAGACGAACTGCGCAAGAGGTCTAGTCCAGCTACCCGAATTGGATGGATGGAAGAAAGTCTCCACAGCCTGGATGAGTCCTTCGAGCTTAGTCAGGGTAGAGTCAGAGTGCTCTGCACATGCAGGCGATAACGACATGGCGATGATGCGAGCGATGTGGTGAGTCGATGGGTGCTTCCGCGGGTCGCGGTCAAGCATCACAGCGAGTCCTGCACCAAGGTCAACAGTATTACTGTATGGAGACGTAGCCTGGCCGACTGGGATTTCCAGTAGCCGCAGGATGGCTGTGAAGATCTGAGATGACTGCTCGCCGGTAAACACTCCGTATTGTGAAAAAGGTACATGCGCCGCGGTCAGGTTGTCCCTAGACAGCCTCGAGAGTGTATCAATGTAGTGCGCATCAAAGAGCCGCGACCGGTTGACAAGCGACCATAGATGGAAGAAAGTCGGGAGATATTCTTGAGGCAGCAGTTGCTGCATGTCCTCGGGTGCCGGGTGGGTTGGGAAGAGCAGGTTCAGTAGACCAACAACCACGAATGCGTTCTCGCTGAACGATGTGCTAAAGAAGGGCAGGAGCTCTTCCAGTATAGCCGGTATCTCTTTGGGGTCGAAGTACGACTGCGCAAAAGTGCACATCTTCGTCAACGTGCGGATGTTACGCTTTACGTTCGGCGGATGTGAGCCTCCGGATTCTGAGGGCAGGACGAACATCTTCAGCTCTCTATACAGGGGTCGCCAGTCGAGTATGAGGTCTTTGCCGGGTCGCAGGTAATGTTTACGCCTGTCGTCGTGTCAGTCTCCACCCTTCATCCAAACTCTAATGTGTGTCACTTACTTCGTCAGAACCATGAACATGCTCGCGAAGCGCTCCGCGACCAGGTAGTCCAGACCGGGAGCCAGCGCCAGCTCGTAGTAGAGCTTCACGAGCTTCACGCGCGTGGTGCGGGGGAGGTCGAACTTGAGCGAGAGCCAGCCTCGGATCTCGCGCGTCCAATGTACAGCGCCGGGCGCAAAGTCGCCGGCTGAGACGGCAATGTAGAGGTGCTTCAGGCATGTGTTGAGGCTCTCTTCGCGATCGCTCTGGTCTTCTGTCTGGTACGGCAGGTATTCGAAGTAGGGGAATGTCCGTGGACGGCGCCGGTCGTCTGCTCCGTTGACGCCACCGTTGGGCTGTCGCCAGTCGCTGCCCGGAGACGTGGCCCGCGAGGTATCAGGACCGGAGCCCGTATCGAGGGCGCTCATGAGCTGTGATATCCGTTCGCTGACCGCCATGGTGCCGGGTGGTGGTGGTCGAGGTTGTGGTGGGGGGTCGTGAGGCGTGTGCCTAGGGCGCAGTGGAGGGACGAGTCTTGGGAATGCGCAGTCATCAATGTACAGCTAGCAATTCAAAGTCGAAGGCAGCCGGGACGGATTGACTGCAGACACAAACAGTCAGCAAGTGGTTGAGATGTAGTCGTAGTCACGGGCTGTGAAGCACAGAGTAGCCGCAGCACGTGGGGCGGGTGAATTGCTGTGCGCGCTACTTACTCCACAAATGCGCCGTGTATAGCAGGTTCCGGATGTTGGGCGTGAGTGCGGGTGGAGATGTAGTCGGGTGCAATGGTTGACGAGCAGTGGTTCATGTGGGTATCCGGCGCCTCGTCCAGATGACATCTAGTCTGGAGCTCCAACCCTGCAACCTTAGGCGAGAGAGCGGCGGCAGCGTCGAGATCGTGGGGGAACAGTCGCTGTCGCGGTCGAACGTTTGCAGAACGACTAATCCGCTCCTTTGATCTCAAAGAGACTTGTACGCGCTGCTGAAAGGCGAGGTGCGCGGTGATTCATCACATTCGGACGAAACGCGCTATATATCATCGGACCTCCGCCAGGCACTCGAAGACGCGCAATACACACAGCGGCGACTACGCAGTAAGCTACACGTTTCTACCATCTTCTGACCCGCCTTCTTTTTGCCTCTTCCCGCCCCTTTCCTACTCGCAGGGCTGCATGCGTCCTCCATTCTGCCTGCGCTTTCATCTCCTTGCATATTCGTCCCGATGCACCAGGCTGGTGGCACGACACGCGACACGTCGGTTGCCTCGTACAAGGATGGCCTCTGATGCATTTCTTTCGCACCGCAGCATCAGCTGAAAGATAGTCAATTTTTTCTTGTCTCTACGTGTCTGCTTACTGACTGGAACGCTTGTCAAAAGATGAGTTCTTACTACGACGTCGACGCTATCTTAACGGATGCGCAAAAGGTACCATGTACCTTTGAGCTTACCGTTCCTGGCCTCGGCTATCTCGAGGGCAACATGAGCGGCGATATGAAGCAGGGTTCTAAAGTCGAGCTTCCACTATGGCTCGGCGAGATGCTTGCACTGAGGTAAATGAAGATTCTAATCATATGTACATTCCGTATTCACAATATCTACAGTCAAAGTCTAAATACATCCTCACTTGTGACCATCGACCCTCCGTCCGCCTTGTCTCCGCGCGTCTTGAACGCCCTCAAAGCTGACCCAAGGACCGTCGATTTGCGAGCTCTGGCCCCGCACTTCTACAATCTCGGCGCACGAATCCTGGAGCTCTTTGAAGAGGAAGAGATGATTGAGGTACTGAGCGATGTGAGTTCTGTGCTTGGTCGATGCAACGATATATGCTAACCCGTATAGACATTCAAGGCCCGGGCTGCCCTCATAGCTGATCAGGCTCATAATCCAAGGGGTGCATTAGGAGAAGGCGCCGACTTCATGCGAGGCCTAGATGAGAACGAGCGGCAACGTAGGTGTTGAGTGATTCAGCCATGCAGGAGCTAACGACGATGCAGTATTTCGTGCGGCACACGATAGCGCAAAGGGCGTACGGACGTGGATGGCAGATCTGAAGAAGAAATGAGCACGGTAGCCGGATCGCAGAAGATGAGTGCCATATGGTCGGCCAGGAGAGATAGAAGATCGACGCGCAGGAGCTTTGAAAGATGGACGAAGGCACAGCGTAGTAATCAATGACGAGCGCATGACAAGAAGCACGACGATACCAAAAGACGAGGTGAGGCGTAGTTGTGAAAGAAGCAGCTGTTCGAGCCTACCTTCTGAGTACAATACCATACCTGCAAGCACACAGCCAGCGAATGAGAACATGTACAGTGAGTGTTCCATGTCTACCGCAGTGACGCACCCAGATTGCTGTTTTGCAATAGTATAGCCAATTGCTCGGGTGGGTAGCCCAAGAATACAGGCCCGTTGAAAACCATCTGCGGTACCATTTTCGGGCTTTCCGTCTCTCTCGGTGGTTGTGATGGTTCCGGAGCTCGGGGCTGCGGTGGAGTCTCTGTCGGTGGAACATGTGTGGTTGGGGCCCGAGGTTGCGACTGCGGTGGCATAGTGTATTGAGGCACTTCAGGCTGCTGCGGCGTCTGTCCCATCATCGCGCGATGATCGAATGGGCATTTGCCAGTCTTTTGGGGCGTCTCGCCGATTGGACGGCCAGTGTCGAGGGGTAGTTGCGGCGACGCTGTTGGTACTGAGCCAACCGAGGACGAGCTGTGTGCATTGGTATATTTGGCAGGTATCGAGATACCCCAAGGCCGACTTGGAGATTCGCCAACTCTGACTTCTTTGAGTGGGCGGTCAAAGTGTCCGCTTCTCGACTCGTCCAGTGTGTTTTCTTCTGTTTCCTCCTCAGGCGGTGGGGTGCCATTGTTGAGACTTGCCGAAACAGCTGAGGCCCAATTTTGAACTTTGGTGTCCGCCTTTGCGTCGGTGCTGAAGTGGGCTTCTGCCTCGGGCTCTTCTTCGATGGCGTCGTCGGGATCCTCAGGGAGCCACTCCTGATGTTTCTGACCGAGGCCCTGGATCATATTAACTAGATTGCCATACTTGCGATCTAGCTGCTCTATGCTCTCCTGGTTACTCTGAAAGCGCTTGATGCAGACTTCATGGCTTCTCGGTAGCTCATGCTTGTGTTTCTCAAAGTATTGGGCCACCTCCTCTGGGTTGTGTTGGTCGAGGAAGCGTATTGGGCAGACGGCAGCGGAGCCAGACGCCGCTACTGAGGCAGTTGCGGAAGCAGCAGGATTGTTGCTGCATATTTCGGCTCGAATAGGATCGGTAAAGGAGGGTCGTTTAGATCTTCGGCCACGTGCGCTTAATCGGGACGTCGAGCTACGTGGGGTAGCGAGCGGGCTGCCTCTGCCGCTGCCAGATGCGAAGGGACAGGCGAGCTTACTAGGAGTTCCAGCAACAGTGAAGTCTTTCTCAATGGGTGATGTGGCTCTATTGGTCTGTATCTCAGGTAACGAGGCGGATTTGTCTGCGGACGGACCACTCCATATTTTTACACTGCTAGTATTCTCATGGGCGTGCAGCTTGACAGCAGCCTCCTCAGCCTTCTGGATGACCAGTGCTCGGCTCTTGCGCTCTACATCATCGCTATGTGCCAACTGCTCCACCAAATTCACATGTATCCGCGGTTGTTCGTCTCCCACGCGCTCAAGATCTTGCAGGAAGGTAAGGTGGTCTTGCGACAACGTGGTCGGCGAGAAGCGTTTCAAAAGGTCAAGATACTGGATATTGTCAGCAGTGTACGTCAAAGATATCGTGTGCTGAAATATAGAATGGTGTCCGGATCAGGCTAAGCTGTGATTGTTTTCGATCAGAGCTGCGAGTGCAGCTTCAGGTCTAGAGCTAAAGTTGTTCATCATAAGAGGAAGGGTTGTAAGAAGACACTGCGTACCTGTTGCTTAGCCCACGAGAGCTTGCTTTCGAGTTGTTTCTGTGAATCAAACAAAACCTGGTATTCTCCACTCAGAGCTGCAAAGCCTTCAACGAGCTGCTCGGCGAGCTCCGTCACGTTACTCTGAGGCTGTTCAGCCATGGCGATGATGTATGTTAGTAGAGAGATGGGTGGAATGCTACAGCAGGGCGATGAGCGCAGTGTTGATGACGCGGCAAGTGAGGCTTGCGTCGGTGAAGAAGAAAGATGGTCGGAAGGTCGGCTGCCGGCAAAGACATTCGAGAATCGGAAGCGACGGGTGCGCCACGCCTAACGCAGTCAGCCCAGCCACACCGCCGCAGGGCCCCAAAGTGACGCGACCCCCAGACCATCGCTGCGCCTTGAAGTCATACGTAGCGTCTAGCATTGGCATCAATCCTTTTACACCATGATACCCTGACTCCCGTAGCATAGTCTCATCCATCCGACTTCTCACCCATCCATAAAACACGACGTTGTATCCTCCTCGAAATTCCGACGCCCCTACGCCCTACGCCGAGTACCTCAACAATATTGACCATGGGCTCCCTCCACGACTCACGCATACACAAGTGGTTTGCGACCTCGCCGCCCGTCGCTTGGACAGTCAGACAGCTGCGAGAGCTCCTTATCGGGTCACTGAAGCAGGGCCCCATCCCGCAACATGTTGCGTTCGTCATGGACGGTAACCGCCGGTTTGCGCGCAACCACCACATTGAGACGGTAGAAGGGCACAACCTTGGATTCGAATCGTTAGCGAGGGTATGGGAGACTGTTATCGGTGTTTTTGAGCCATGCTGACCAGCTCAGATCCTCGAAGTCTGCTACAAGACTGGCGTCAAGGTCGTCACCATCTACGCATTCAGCATAGAGAACTTCAAGCGCTCCAAGCATGAAGTCGATGCCCTCATGTCCATGGCCAAGGTGAAGCTGCAACAAATGGCAGAGCACGGAGCCTTGCTGGACCGTTACGGCGCATCCATCCGGGTGCTGGGAGAGCGCGAGCTTCTCAGTCCTGATGTACAAATGGCTGTGGACAAGGCTGTCGCAATGACAGCACACAACAAGAAGTAAGTTCCCCACCGCTCCTTAGGTGACATCGCTGACCACCCGCAGGGCTGTCCTCAACGTCTGCTTCCCCTACACTTCGCGACACGAAATCACGACCGCAGTCATGAAGACTGTCGAGACGTACGGCACGCCGATACACAACCTGCCCACTCCTTCGAAGCGAACCTTTTCCGAGTCCCACATCACCCAGCATATTCGCAAGCAAATGTTGGAGGAGGATACAGAGGGCCTTGCCGAGCAGGCTGATTCGCGGCCAGCGTCACCCTCGAAGGAGGCGGCTCTGGCTGAAGACGGGCGTTCCTCGTCAACTTCGACCGCCATCAACTCGCCTGAGAAGGATGACTCAAATAACGGGCCAACGTTTCTAGACCCAGAGTCCATCAGCGCTCAGACTTTGAACGATAACATGATGACGGCTGACGCCCCGCCTCTTGACCTGCTAGTTCGTACCTCTGGCGTCGAGCGGCTGAGCGATTTCATGCTATGGCAAGCCCACGAGAACACGTCCATCGTTTTTCTCAAGTGTCTGTGGCCCGAGTTTGATCTGTGGCAGTTCCTACCCGTGCTGGTAGAATGGCAGTGGCAGCAGAAGAAGCTGCAAGAGGAACAACAACGGACGCGTGGGCGGTCCAAGTCAGACTGAGGGCGTTGGCTGTAGTATATGGCGCAAAGTCCTCGCGGACCATAGAAGCAGGCAGATCTGAACTTGAGCGAGCATCGAAGATACCCAGAACAGAGCATTCCATTCGTCTAGCCGTAGGCTTTCCACAGCAAACCATATCTTGTAATACATGTCGATCTTGCGCTATCGTGGCACGTGTACATATGCGCAGCTAATCGCTCGCCCATACCCTGACCGTTCGTGGTTTGCGACCGCGCATGCGACACTTCGGGCGCGCACTAGCCCATTGCCTAGTGCGCCGAACAGCTTCAAACGTCATCTCACCCTCGGAAGAACCACCGCTGGCAGGGAGCTCCAGCCGGGATGTGAGCTGAACATGACTTATAATCCGCGCGTTCCGCAGGATTGGGCTGGACTGACAGCTGCCGTCAGATCGTTCCCATGTAACCTGATCTTGCTTATCGGCCAGTTGCACCGCTTACGCAGCACGACCACTTGTTTGGGTCCGGCAACCAACTTCTGGGATAGACTACTCCTTATCAATAGCAGCTTCTTTAGTATCGCTTGGTTCCCTTAAAAGCAGGGAATCGCACGTTTCTGATCTTGAAACCATCGCGGCGCGACAGCAGTATCGACACCATGAGCACCCCAAACCTTCTGACGATACCTGTTGAGTTGCGCGAACTCATCTATGGCTTCCTCTTCAGCAGCTACACTATCCAACATGGCTTCAAGCACGCTAGCACACCTAGCGACGACTCCGAGTCTTCTAATCGCATAGCGCTCCTGCTCAGTTGTCGCCAGATCTTCGCCGAGGCGCACCGCCATCTCCCGCTCAATTGCACACTTCACTTTCGCGGCACAGAGAATCTACTCGAGACGCTTCTCTCCGTCGATCAGAGTGTACTAACGCGTCTGCGCCATGCCCGAGTGCGCGCGTATCCCTTCCCGCTGTACTCCTCAGGAAGCTCACAGTACTACCCGACCTACTATGCGGCGAACGCGCTCACACTACTTCCCGGCCTCTGTCTAGATACTTTGGTCGTCGAAGATTGCTGGCACGGCTTCGGCATGGGCGACGGTTGGCGAGATGTCACCACCTACTTCGATATCGAGACACTCTTGAACAGCGATGCTTGGAAGGAACTGACCTACATCACTCCATGTACCGATTTCATCGCGTCCGGCTACGACCATCGGCGTAAACGATCGGCACAACCTGAGAACTGGGATGCGCTCCTCAAGGAACGGGATGGAGAGGAGTTCGGCGCAGAGGTCAAGATGTACATCGTTCCGTATGCGCAGCAGACGGCAACTGGTGATGAGAAGACCGAAGATGGGCGCATTATGCAGCCGTGGGCAGCGAGGCCAGGGCACGAAGTCAACGAGAACTGGAGAGTCGCAGGGCCGGACCAGGATATGAAAGGTGAAGTGAGGCTCATAGCAAAGAGAGGCAAGAGATCAAGAGCTGTACAGCTGGGATTGGCCGGGAAGAAGACCTGGGAGGAACTGAAGGGCAAAGAGCCAGGTGGCTTTGCCCCCGAAGGTAAGTCTCATTCCAATTTCTGCAAGTCCTCAGCTCACACTACGCAGGATGGATACCTTACCACAACGACATGGCCGACGCGGTCGCGTGGATATATGGGGGCCACGGCAGAAGGATACAACTGGCCAACGCCGCTCTGAACAGTTGACTACATGGCTTCACAACACAGCCGGTTTACGCGCCCTGGATGTCGTCCCAAACGTAAGGGTGGCTGGCGGCCGGATCCATGACCATGCAAGCCCTTGTCGGCATTTAGGCTGTATGCACCCGACACTAGGGTACGGCAAGTATAATTTCCTAGACACGTTCCTACACGCCTCTAGCACGCGGCGTAGCGCGCAAATAGCACAAGGTGGCTGAGATGTCTTACACAACGCGCTGTGATGATGAGGCAGAGTGGTGCGCGACAGGACAGATGCTTCGGCGAGCAACAGAATGCAGTGTGTATTGGAAGGGTACAGCTGCATTATTGTGAGTGATTGTGCACGACTATTGTGATACCGAACTGGATTTCCCTTTCCCTGCCGTCTACATCATCGCGTAGTATTGTAGTACAAACGCTCGCTAGTCCTCGTGGCGTGTACACCCGCGCAACGCTCTCTTCGCCGCTGCTCTGCAGTGAGCGAGGGACTGCCCGTTTCGCGCATCCCTTCGCTTGTCCGAAGTGAAGGAAGGCGCCTTACAAATACCACTAGGCACTACACGCGGTTGCCTCTGAACGACGGTCGTCTTTTCACTTCCTCAACACGGGACCAAAGACGCGGCACTGCGCATCGCTTGGTTGTAACAATTCGGCCGCCTGCTCTACCTTGTCAGGCTTCTTATCCTCATTCTCATGCGCGATAGCTTTCCGCTACACCGGTTCCCGCCAACATGGTAGGCACACTGCTCTGCGCAAGCCAACCAATCACTGACGGTCACTAGATCCAACTACTCGCCATCGTTCTCATGTCTGCTCTCCACGCTGGATCGTCAATCGCCCAGCAGTATCCACTACCTGTAACCTATGACACCGTGATCAAGTCGCCTGCAGACCCGCGCATCACCATATCCTACAAATCACCCGACGCCCACGTATGCGCAACGGCGTTTGAGACGCAGAAGCAGTATACTGGATATGTCAACATTCCCCCGTTCACGCTGTCGCCGGCCGAGCAAAACTACCCAATCAACACCTTCTTCTGGTTCTTCGAAGCACGTGAGAATCCAGAAACCGCTCCGTTGACCATCTGGCTCAGTGGAGGACCTGGAAGTTCGAGCATGATTGGTCTCTTCTCAGAACTGGGTCCATGCGAGCTGGTAGAAGGGCCAAACGGCAGCTACGTCTCTCAGCCTAGGGTTTGGGGATGGGACCGCAGCTCCAACATACTCTTCATCGACCAACCCACGCAAGTCGGCTTCTCGTATGATGAGCGCGTCAACGCTTCGGTCGACTTCAGTACAGGCTATTGGGCAGATCTGGGCCAGCGCCTAGAACCTTCTCCGCTTCCCGCCGACGTCCCGGAATGGCGCTTCAAGAACGGCACCTTCCCGTCTGCCAGCTCTAAGAAAACCGAAAACTTGACCGTCATTGCCGCGGATTCCTCATGGCACTTCCTTCAAGGCTTCTTGTCAGCCTTTCCCCAGTACAATCCTGGTGTTCGATCCGACAGCGACACCGTCAACCCCTCTGAGATAAACCTGTTCGCTGAGAGCTATGGGGGTGTTTATGGTCCTGTCTTCGCAGATCACTACGAAGAGCAGAATGATCGTCGAAAGAAAGGCGATCTTCCGGCTGAAACGTTGGAGATACGCGTTGGTTCAGTGGGCATCGTCAACGGTATCATGGATGTTAGGACGTCAACAACCTCGGGCTTGCTTTTCGCATACAACAATACCTACGGCATCGAAGGCTATGATCTCACAACTTATCAAAACGCGATATCAGACGTCTACGCAGAAGGGGGTTGTGTAGATTTGGTCGACCAGTGCGCTGCTTCGGCAGCTGCCAATGATCCCCAAGGTCTGGGTACCGTCCAGGAAGTGAACGACATTTGCGTAGCTGCGCTCTTAACATGCCAAACAAACGTTGGCCCCGCCTATCTTCCTGGTAGAAGCATCTACGACATCCGAGCTCTCCCGACTGTTGGCCCTAGTGACGCACTTGAGACGTACCTTAACGAAGAACACATTATGCAATCCGTGGGTGCTCCAGTCAACTTCACTTCTACAAATAACATGGTGTTGGATGCTTTCAGTTACAGTATGAAATCATGCCCTATCCTCGATTCTATACGCATCTACCTTGCTAACCATGTATCTAGACGGAGACTCTGCCCGCGGAGGCGCATTGGAGGCCGTGGCAGACCTGCTCGCCCGCGGCATCAAAGTCGGCCTCATCTACGGTGACGCGGACATCATATGTAACTGGTATGGAGGGCAGAACAACTCTCTCGAGATCGCCAGTCGTGTGCCTGGCTACGAAACGGCTTTCAAGGAGGCTGGATATGCGGACATTCAGGTGAACGAATCTTACGTTGGCGGCGCTGTTCGTCAACATGGCAACCTGTCCTTTTCTCGCATCTACGACTCCGGCCACTACGTCCCGACATTCCAGCCAGAGACCGCCTTTACCGTCTTCAGTCGTATCATTCATGGCGACGATATCAGCACCGGTCGCGACGTCGATCTGTCCAGCTTCAGTACAGAAGGCCCTAGCACCTCTGAGCACAGAAATAACCCAGGAGAGAGCCCTCCACCAATATGCTGGATTCGTCAAGCTATCCTTGCCTGCACGGAGGAGGAAAACGCAGCTATCATCGCGGGCAATGGTACCGTGAAGGCTGGCATCTGGTATCCATCCGAGGAAGACGTGCCGACGAGCGCGGGTGATCCCGAACCGCAGCCCACTGCGACAAACTCCGTGCCTATGACTGGAGTGTACACCGCTACCGCCGATCAGAAGGTCAAACAGACGTCTGGAGCATCGGCACTTCGATTCAATATCCCTTTCAGCCGTTCGCGCCGTCACAACCCAGGCGATCTATTGTCTGAACCGGAGGATTCTCGCGACAGTAGCATCAGAAATGGTCTCATTGGTGGTCTCGCTGCAGCGGTAGCTCTGTTGCTGTGAGTGCATAGCACTCTTCCCATATCTGTCATATAGACCGCCTTGCACACTCATTCGCGCAATTTCGCTTCACAAACATTCTACATTTCAAACATCACCTTATAGCTACGGCCGCGCTTTCACTTCTCAAACCACCTTTTACTGAATGAATATATACAGAGGTTTACTTTCCATGCTGTGCTGCTGCCGTTGCTTCAGACGACGTAAAGTCTACGATGGACCTTTTCCGGATGATGCTGAAAAGGGTCCAATTGTTGTCGAGCAAGTGATTGATGATGATCCAACGCCGACGCCTACGTCAACCATTCTCGGTCGGCAAATAACGCACATGGAGTCGATACCTGAAGCAAGCCCTAGACCAAGCGACGATCTCAGAGATAGAGCAGCGGCTATGTCAACCAAGCCAGCACCAATGCCAACCGCAGAAGAGGAAACTTCTACCGCGCCCGTGCAGCGATCACTCTCCCCGTCGCAAGATGCAAGCCTATCACCGCGCGTCCCAACTACCACACCTACAGGATCCTCGCTTCTCCCTCCCAACACAAGCATTGTGGCGCGTCCCCAACTCTCGTCCTCGGTGTCCGTGCCGCCAACCAACCCGCCGCCCTTACAATCCTCCACCCCAACACCGCCGATCAGTCCACCCACGCCCCCACCACCACATGCGACACCACCTGTACCTGAGCCAACACCGCCTCCGGCCCTGACTCCTGGGTCAACGGCCATCCCTTCCTCTCGCTCACCCCTGCACACTCCTCCGAGTAATGGCCCGGCACCACATGACCTGTCGCCAAAGATAGAAGGAGGGCACGGCCCAGAATCGCCACAGCCGTCGCTATTTTCGCGGATTAAAACGATTCTCTTACCTAGTTCCTCGTCGGTTGATATGGAAGGGGGCGCAATGACGGATGGTACGATTGATCGGCGGGTGTTGAACCCGCGGGTTGCTGTGAGACCGGTGCAGAAGCGTGTGACCAAGGCTGCGGTGCCGAGTTGGTCGACTGAGGTGTGGTTTTGACGGGGGTGGGGGTTGGGAAGTGCGTTGGTATGAGTTGTTGGAGTTGCGGCGGCGAGGGACTCGCGAGTTGGCATTGGCTGGTTATTGGTATGCGAATGATGGACGGGTAATGTAAACGCTGGAACGCGACGCGTGATGTTGCGAGTGTAAGGATGAGGGTTGGGTAGAAGGGATGGGTAGTGAGTAGCAATACATCCTCAATTCCCAAACAAATTGGGTTGTAATCGCGTCTTGAAACCTTTTGGATCTGATCTGCATCGCCGTAGCGCCTACGAATCCAGAGTGGTAGTTCTTCGCAAGACAGGTATTAAAGAGAAGATGCGCGCGATCGAATATTCATTACTATTATACTTTAATATGGTGATAGTTCCCCAGCGAGTCTAGCTAGATGATGAAATTACAGAAGGGCGGAAGAAAGCAACAAGCTCCTTCAACGTGTGCAAAGACATGAAATCGTTTCGAAGGAAGAAGGGAAGAGCTAGATGACATCGCTTCCAGGCTTCGTCGTTGTAGGTGCGAGGAGTCATAAACACGAGAACCCGAG
>Ga0265780_10002309_pt1 | contig 25959 bp, 24 predicted proteins | sample P1T30metagenome_FD_192432 | JGI IMG/M metagenome (GOLD analysis project Ga0265780, IMG submission 192432) | Plant litter microbial communities from East Loma Ridge, Irvine, California - P1 T30 | ecosystem: Environmental > Terrestrial > Plant litter > Unclassified | place: USA: California...
TAGCGCACTGTGTCGTTCCTGTATGTGGATCAATACACCCGGGGCCGGTGTGTGCTTTACGGTGTGGCTCCACGTCCACGAAAGCAGGGGGAAGGATACTAAACGATGGCAGAAAATCATGCACGTTGGCGAGATGGCACAAAGGGCGGCAAGTTGGCGTTGTCTGATGTTCAATATGTGCCCGGGCAGGTGCGCGGCTGAAACAATGAACTGTTGGCGCGATCCCCTGTCGAATAGACACAGCAGCCAGTTCCCATCCGGAGGTCCATCATGAGCCAGACTGTGCCGTCCAGCGCTTCATCGGCGCCCGTTCCATTACCTGTGCCATTGCCAACGCCAGATATCGCTACGCCCGATCTGTCGGCCATCAAGGTTCGCCAGCAAGCAACCTGGGCCAGCGGCGACTTTGCCATCATTGGCGTGACCCTGCAAATCGTCGGCGAATCGCTGGCCGAAGCGGCCGATATCCGCGCCCATGAAACGGTCCTCGATATCGCCGCCGGCAACGGCAACGCCACACTGGCGGCGGCGCGCCGCTTCGCCAGCGTCACCTCCACCGATTACGTGCCGGCACTGCTGGAAAAAGGCCGGGCCCGCGCCGCTGCCGAGGGTTTGCCGGTTGAATTTCGCGAGGCCGATGCAGAAGCCCTGCCTTTTGCCGATGCCAGCTTCGACGTCGCCATGTCGACCTTCGGGGTCATGTTCACGCCGGACCACGCGCTCGCGGCGCAGGAAATGCTGCGGGTGGTGCGCGCAGGCGGGCGCATCGCCATGGCAAACTGGACGCCGGAGGGTTTCGTCGGCCAGTTGTTCAAGATAGTCGGCAAACACTTGCCTCCACCGGCCGGATTGACCCCGCCATCGCTGTGGGGAACGGAGGCGCATCTGCGGCAGCTGTTCGGCAGCGGGGCCGCGATTACCCACGCGGAGCGCAAGTTGTTCAATTTTCGCTATGCGTCGGCGGCGCACATGATTCAGATCTTCCGCGACTTCTATGGGCCGGTGCACAAGGCCTTCGCGGCGCTGGGCCCCGATGCTTCGCGCGCGCTGGAGCAGGACATGACGCTCCTGCTCGAACAGCACAACACCGCCGGCCCCCATTCTCTCGTCGTGCCGGGGGAGTACCTGGAACTGGTGCTGACCCGTAGCGCGTGAACGTGAGGCAAAGGGCGCACGGCGCGGCGAAAGCCGCTCATGCGCTCATGCGCTTATGCGTTCGCCAGCGCGGCCTCGAGCTTGTCGAACGACCCGGTCCATCCTTGCGTCATGCCCGCGCGTGCGCTGACAAACGCGGCAATGTCCTCGGCGGTGGCCGGGCCGACGATTTTCCAGGTCAGCTTCACCCTGGTGCACGCCGGCCCTTCCGCGCTCAGCTCCACCGTCGTGTGCATGGTTTCCGGCCAGACCGGGGCCAGCGGATGCCGCGAGATGTTTTCGTGCTCGTCACAAAACTGCTGGGTGTAGACGATCCGGTCGGGCCGGCGGATTTCTTCATAGTGCGAGCGGCCGTACATCGTCAAGCCGGGCGCGCTCATGCAGTAGAACGTGCCGCCGCCGGTACGGATATCGGCACGCAGGAAACGCATCTCGACGCCTGCCGGCCCCATCCACTGCGCGAAATGCTCCGGTTTGGTCCACATGTCGAACACCAGTTCCAGTGGCGCGGAGAAGCTGCGGTTGATGACGAAGCATTCCTGGTCCGACGAGCGCTTGGCCACGTGTTCCGCCAGCCGGTCCCAGGTGCTGTTGCCACCGGTTGCCTTGATCATGGCACGGGTGTGCTGTGCAGCGGCCGCGTCAGGCAGGCTCATGGTCATGTCCATGCGCGTCTTGCCATCGGCCTCGGAAAACAGGACGGTCACGCGGAACAGGGCGGGACGATCGTCATTGCCGCCGTGGTCGTACACCAGTTTCGCCAGCGGTTCCACTTCCAGGTAACGCGTCTTGTTCTCGTAGACCTCGCCATTTGGGCCATGCATGGTGTAGGCCCAGCTGCCACCCGCACGCAAGTCCTTGCTGTGCGTGGTGATCGAATAGCCACGCGGCCCCCACCATAGCGCGGTCTGGGCCGGATCGGCCCAGGCGTCCCACACAGCGCGCAGCGGCGCGTCGTAGATCCGCACAATGTTGATGTCCTTCGATTCACTTGTCGCGCTCATGTTCCGGTCCTTTCGAGGAGGTGGTGGGGGTGACGGTTTTCAGGTAAGCATCGAGACGGTCAAAACTTTCTTCCCAGAAGACGCGGTACTGCTCCATCCAGCCGGCCGCATCCTTGAGTCCCTCGCCTTTCAGCTTGCACGAGCGCCACTGCGCATTGCGCGTTTTGCTGATGAGACCGGCTTTCTCGAGGACTTGCAGGTGCTTCGTGACAGCGGGCAAACTCATTTCGTCAAGAAATGGTTTTGCCAGGTCCGACACGTTCGCTTCTCCCTTCGACAGGCGCGCGAGGATCGCGCGCCGGGTGGGGTCGGCAAGGGCGGAGAACGTCTGGCTGAGATGGTCTTGCAAGGGAATATACCAATCGATTAATTAACCAACAGGTTTAATGTAGATCCGTCGACAGCTGCTGTCAATCTTTATATCCAAAACCGCTTAGGCAGCGGCCTGGCGCCACGGTGCCAGCTTCGCGATCGCCTCTTCCTTGGACTTGGCCTCGATCTCGATCCACGGTGCGTCCCGGTAGGAGGCGGGCATGGTGTCGATCATGTCGGCATGCTGGCGGTCGTTGAACGCGGTGCGTCCATTGGAGATATGTACCAGCTGGTAGGCCGGGTCGGCCCAGGTGGCGCGAGCCTTGGCGAGCATCGCGCCGACGCTCGGGTCGTCGTAGCTGGCGAGTTTTTCGTGGACGATATGGTGGTGTGCATCGAACACCATCGGCAGGCCGCTGCGCTGACAGATGTCCAATATCTCATCGGCACTGTAGGCGTACTCGTCGTTTTCCAGGCCCAGCCGGCTGCGGATCGCGTCGGGCAAGGTGGCGATCATCGCGACCAGCGCGTCGCTGCGATCCGATTTGCCGCCATGCACTTCGAGCAGCGCCCAGGGCGAGCGTGGCTGTTGCAGCAAGTCCATGATGTCGGCGTGCATTTGCAAAATCTTGATGCTGTTCGCCACCACGGACGGTGAATCGGAACTGAGCACGACGAACTGGTCCGGATGCATCACCAGGCGGATGCCCAGCGCCGTGGCGCGCGCCCCGGATTTCGCCAGCGCGCCGGCCAGGGGCGCCATGACCTCGCGGCCGATATCTTCGTCAAGGAAGGGGAAGATGGAGGAAGGGATGCGGTACAACCCGATGCCTTCGCGCGCGCAATAGCGCAGGGCATTGTCGAAGGTCTGGATATTGTCCCGGTAGATGTCGTCGAGCAGCTTGCGCTGGCCCTCGGGCGAAGCTTCCAGCAGGCGCTTGCGCGTGATGATGCGGTAACGGATATCCTTCGAGACGGTAATGCACACCAGGCCGAGTTGTGGAGACATGTTTTCGCAGAGACTTGGAGATCGGCATCCAAGTATAGGTGTTTCCGTTTCAGCGCCGAGTTCACTTGCCTGCGGGAACGGTCGCCGAAAGTATGCAGCCTGTCAGGCCGCTTTATTTCTTGTCGGGTACAGCGCGCACGAGTTTAACGCCCCGTTCCGATACCGGAGTAAACCGGGCAGCAGCTTGCGCCGTGCCCGGATGGTGCAACTTACCAGCCGATATCTTTCAGCAGCGGCAGCGTCAGGTCTTTCGGCGGCACCACGCTGAGGGTCAGGTCGGCACTGATGTTCGGTTCCATCAACAGGTTCGGAAATGCCGAGACATCCCAATGCGACACTGACGAACCGCCGATCAGCGGGTTCGGCGTGTAGAGCAGCGGCCGGCCGGCCAGGTCGGCGCCGGCGCGGCGTGACGGGTCCGTGGCCAGCGATGCGGTGACGGCGCCTGCTGCGGTGCGCGAACCGTATGGCTTGGCGGCAGCCACGGCAGCCTTCAGCAGTTCGCCATCGGATTGCAGGATGCCGATCGACGGGATGGTGACGGTCGCATCGGCGCCGCCCGGAACAAAACTCCCCGCCGCGTTATTTGCCAGCACCACTGCCACGGCGCCGGCATCCTGCGCGTTCTTCACTTTCAAGGCGAAGTTGCAGCCACCACGATTGATGATCGGCACCTTGCCGCGTACTGCGGCTGCGTTGCGGGCGTCGAATGGCGAGCAACCAGGGCCGAGTTCGCCAGCTTGGGTAGCGATAACGGCCAGCGCCCCCAGTGTGCCGATGCTCGGCACGACCGGGCCGAAAGCCGAGGCGTTGTAGCTCATGGCCGGAATGACGCTGGCCGGGCTTGCCAGCTTCAACAGTGGCAGCGCGGACAGCAGGGTGGCGCCGGCCACGGCGTTCGGGCCCGTCCAGGCAAGTTGCAGCGGGTTGATGGCGGATGCCTTGCGCTCCGGCGATGTCATGTTGAGCCACAGCTTGCCGGTGGTGTCGTCGAGCATATAGCTTTCCCAGACGCTTGGCAGGCCGCCGGTTGGAACGTACGCCGAACCGGCCGCGTTGATGCGGTAGCCGGTCGAGGTTTGCACGCTCACGACCGAGAAGCCCAGGCCATGGCCCAGCTCATGGAGCAGCGTGGCGGCGAAGTTCACCTGGCCGCCGGCATTGCCGTCCAGTCCCAGGTAGAAGGCGTTGCCTGCCAGGCAGTCCGGGGCGCCAAGGTTGACGTTGAACTGGGTCTTGATGTCGACGTTGCCGTAGCCGCTGCCGTCGTCGGGCTGGCCGTCTGACAGGTTGACGCCGGCCAGCTTGTTGGCCAGCGCCTGCGGATACCAGGTGCCGGGCTTGCCGCCGGCGAAATCGTGCCAGATGTTCCATGCGGCGGCGCTGCCGAGGGTCGCGGAGTTGGCAGTGCATGTAAGCGGCTCCCAGCCAGCGGAAACCTTGATTTCGACTTTGCTGTCGAGGTTTTTTTCCCAGATGTCGGCGACATAACGGTACACGTTCATGCGCTGCTGGCCCACCGTGGTGCCGGTGTTCCCACCGACCGGCGTGGCCGGTGTCGTGTCGTTGAAACCGAAGCCGGCAGGATCGCGGCTGATGATCGTGATCGTGGCCGCCTGGGAAGCCAGGCAAGTCAGGGCGCACGCGGCGGCGAGCAGCGTGCGTGCGGCAGTATGCGAAAGGGGAAGAGTGCGCATGTTCATTCCGTTTCAACCTTGTTGGTGTGGACGTGGCCGGTGGCGACAGCTGTATTGGCCGCGTCATGCGAGTCGAAGCACTGCATCGCAACGCCGCCGTCAGGCTGGCGCACCGCGACAGCCGAGCTGACGAATTCGTCGGTCAGGCGCGCGCCGCGCGCGCCGCTCGCATGTACTTTCTGCTGGGTCGCCATTGGCGCGGACCGCGCCTTGCGCGCTGTGTTCGCCGCCTGCAAGGCCGCCTGTTCGTCGGCGGTAGGCGCGCGCAACTTGCCGGTATCGGCGTCACGCACGACGGTCATCGCATCGGTCGACTGCACGTTCGCGGCGGCCGGTGTCTCCTGGGCGTTGGCTGGCTGGATGGCGAAGCCTGCAAGTGCCAGGCTGATGCCGGCGGCGCACAACAGGCGCTGGCGGGAAGAATATGTGTGGGACATGGCTTTTCTCCTGGTATCGAAGTGGGCGATCAAGCTTGCTTGCGCCGGCGCGCGGCGCCCAGCCCGAGCATGCCGGCGGCCAGGATCAGGATGGAGGATGGCTCCGGCACATCAACAATCAAACTGTCCACGCCGACATAATTGGACGCGTCCGCCAGGCCCGTGTACTGGATCGCGAAACGCGCGCTGCCGGGGACGTAGCCGATCGACGCGGTGTATTGTGTCCACGCGCCGCTGGTCACGGTGACAAGGGAGTCGAGCAGTGCCGTGGTCATGGAGCCGCTGGCGTCGATGAAGCCGAAGGCGATCTGGTCGCTGTAGCCTTCGGCCACGCCGGCGTTCAGCCAGAAGCTGACGGTGGCGCCCGACGCGGTCGAAAACTCCGGCGTGATCAGCCAGTTGTTGATGACGCCGCCTTCTGCTGCATTGGCAAAATTGGCGGCAATATAGCTTTCCGGCGCGCCGCGTTGCGAGACGAATTGTTGCTGCTCGCCCTGGAACCAGCCGGTGGCGCCCACCGGGGTGCTGGCGTTGTTGAGTATCCATCCCATGTTGGCCAGGGTGGCAACATTGTCGAAACCTTCATTGACCACTACCGCGGCTTGTGCCGATGCCATGGCACCGGTCATCGTCAATGCCAAAAGAGCTTGCTTGATCATGTAGTACGCCTCCAGAGTGTAGACAATAGGTGACGCCCAGGGACTTCGGGGTAGCAGCGCCAGACCCAGATGTGTCGGCGAAACAGGCGCGCCGGCAATTGGCGTAAATGCATTTAACGTGCCAACGTGCTAGGTAGTTGATTTGCAATGGGAATATTTACAGCCATCGGATACGAGTACAAAATTGTAAGAATTCCCGACAAATCTTTACAAATGTCGACATTTCGCACATAAATGGTGCGTTTTCTTCTATATTTCTCGACATGGCGCAGGCCATCGATATAGCAGCGCGTAGCATCAGAGGACAAAAACTGCTTGCCTTTTACGGGCGCCAACGATGAATTTGTGTTGCGTATCCGGCGCGGGCCACGCCTTTCCCTTTCAACATCGATATGCACTCGCTTAGTGCGCGATGACAATGATTTGTCGATGGCGGTAACCGGGAGATCGGAAGCGGGCCCCAGGGCGGCGAGTGATTGCGCTCATCTATTTTTGTATAGCTGCCAAAGTACTTTGGCTGTTTTCGCCGAAGGCGTGCGGGCATATGCTGGGATCACGATAAATTCTTCAGGGGCGGCGATCATGGGCAAGTTGACGGTTGTGTTTGGAAATGGGGCGATCGGGCGTCTCGTCTCCGAGAAATTGTTGGAAGACGGCCAGGCGGTGCGCATCGCCCAGCGCACGCTGCCGCTGCCCTTGCCTGCCGGCGCCGAATATTTTCAATGCGACATCCTGGACCCGGAGGCGGTACGTCAGGCGGTCGAGGGCGCCGCGCAGGTCTTGCTGGCAGTGGGCTTCCTGTACGACGCGCGGCTGTGGCGGACGGCCTGGCCTGCCGCCATGCGCAACGTCATCGACGCCTGCGCCGCAGTGGATGCGCGGGTGGTGTTCATCGATAATCTCTATCAGCTGGGTGCGCAAACCTCGCCGCGCACCGAGGATATGGGTCTGGCCACGGTCGGTGAAAAGCCGGTCATCCTGGCGCACGTCACGCAGATGTGGATGGACGCGCGGGAGCGGGTGCGTTTTGCGGCGCTGCGGTGCCCGGACTTTTATGGCCCCGGCGTCGGCAATTCCTGGCTGGGCGCGACGGCATTCGGCGCGCTCGCCAACGGCAACGCCGCCATGCTGCTGGCGCCGGACACGCCGCATGATTTTGCGTATGCGCCCGATATCGCCCGCGCCGCGCTGACGCTGTTCGATGCGCCCGACGATGCTTACGGGCAAGTGTGGAATGTGCCTTGCGCGCCAACGCGCACGCCGCGCGACATATTACGGCTCGGCGCGCAAGCGATCGATGTGCCGCTGAAGATCACCACCATTCCGCTCTGGTCGCTCGGTGTGCTTGGCCTGTTCATGCGCTTCATGAAGGAAGTGGCCGACGTCCGCTTCACCTGGGATCGGCCGTACCATGTGGATGCCGGCAAATTCAAACGCCGTTTCTGGTCGGATGCGACGCCGTTCGAAGCAGGCGCTGCGGCAACAGCCCGGTCGTTCAGGGCGGCGGCGCAGCTGGCTTCATGACCATCAAGCACTGCCCGCATTCGCGGGACAGCATGCGTGATGGTTCATTGGCTTTATTGCCTGTTAGACTGGTTTGCATATCCGTCATATTGACGGAGCGAACCTCTCCATCTTTCATTACACCCTGATCATCGACGTCCGTGAAAATACCGGCGGCGACGACGACATGTGGAAGGCGGGACTGCTGCCTTACATGGCGCACAAGCCGTCCCGCAACGCCTGCAGCTACGTCAAGAAAGTCATTGCAGGACGCGCCAGCGGCACGGAAAAGGTAGGCGATGTCGTCCGTGGATTCGGCGATACCTGGGTGCTTCCCGAGCTGGACAATCCGCTGCACTTTTCTGGCAAAACGTATGTGCTGGTCGGGCGCCTGACCTATTCGTCGGCGGTGTTGTTCAGCAATGTCGTGCAGGACTTCGGCTTCGCCCGGCTCGTTCTCGCCGGTGGCTATGCTCGTACTCGCCAGACCGGGGGCGTGCGAAATATTGTCCTGCCCAATACCAGGCTGGAAATCACGATCCCACGGTTTATTGTCGACCGCCCATCCGGTGAAAGGGAGCCGGCGCTGGTGGACCCGGATATCGTGGTGCCGGACAGCCCGTTCGATCGCCGCCAAGCCGTGAATGCCTTTCTGGAAGCCATGGCACGGTCGGAAGAGCGATGAGCAAGCAGGAAGTGGCCGATGACGACAATGTGCCGGTGTTATCGGGTACCGAACTCCAAAGGCGAATGATGGCAGCATCGTTTTTGCAGGCGGCCTCCCTGCTGACAGACTGGTCGCGCGCCTGGTGCGCCGTCCTTATTGCGCGACAGCTGGCTTGGCGCAACGCCGGCAGCGCTCTGAACAATACTTGACCTGGTCCCAGTCGCGTTCCCATTTCTTGCGCCAGGTAAAAGGAAGCATGCAATGACGACATACTTTGGAAGGTTGCTCGGATTTCTTGCGCATTTTCATGATGCGATCACATCTCGATGTTGGCCGTCGTCCCAGGGGCCGCCACGCTTGCGTTGCCATGTTTCGTGGCTAACCGCTTGGGCGGGCAGCGCCAGACGAATCGACGGCATGTCTGAACTGCTGCCTGTATTGTGACGTCTTCATAGCGGTCGCGCGCTTGAAGCTTCGCATCAGGCTGGCTGCATCCGCAAAGCCCAGCGCGACGCAAATTGATTGACGGGCGCGGCTGACGATAGCAAGGCGTTCCCGATCCGTATATCTCTTCATAAGTCGCCAGACAGTTCGGGGTCCGGGATGTGAGGCATATACGGGAATGCGGGCAGTGGCGCAGCTTGAACCTCCCGATCTCACAGGAAAGTCATGGCTCGATTTCTTCTCGGAATAAGGCGGCCAGCGTGGACGCGGGAATCCGTGGCGAAAGTCAGCGCTCATCGCGACGGCAGGAAGTATCAACTCGCAGCAGCAGAGACACCAATAACGCCAACCGCCTGTCAAAATTGGAAATAGATGAACCCGCCACTGCCGCGCGTCATGGCCATCACCATGTACAAGGCGATGACGAGCACGACGCCAAGCATCCACGCGGGCCTGGTTTCGGTGTAGGCCATGATGCGATCACGCCACTGGACAGGAGTGAAGTGCAGCGCGGCGGCGGCGGCGAGCGCGACCATGCCAGTGGCCGAGACGGGAAAACTGCCCTGGATCGAACGGAACAGCGCACCGACGAACCCGGTCGCTGCAGTGAGGTCGGCGCTGCGAAACAGGATGCGGGTGAGAACCACGACGAAAAAAACGGCGGCGATGCGTAGCGCCAGCCGTCCCCCGCGGTGCACCGGCACGCTTTGTCCTCTGCTGGCGCGCCAGGCCCCCGCGAAATGGCCGGCCGCCACCATCGCGCCGTGGATCAGCCCATACACCACGAAATTCCACCCGGCCCCATGCCACAAGCCAATGGCAACAAATACGATCAGCAGGTTCAGGTAGACCGATGCGTAGCCGGCCCTCGTCAGCGGGCCATATAAATAATTGCGGAAAAACGAAGACATGGTGATGTGCCAGCGTTGCCAGAAATTGGCAATGCTGGTTGCCATATACGGCCGGTTGAAGTTGACGGGCAGGCGATAGCCCAGCATGTGCGCGGCACCGCGCGCCATATCCGTGTAGCCGCTCAGGTCCAGATAGACCTGGAAGCTGTATCCGAACAACGCCAGCCATAAAAAAGGCGACGCAAAAGTGCCGGGGTTGGAGAACGCCGGTTCCACCAGCGTCGCGCCCAAGGTATCGGCAATCAACACCTTTTTTACCAGGCCACGAACGATCAAAACCAGGCCCTCGAAGCGTTGTTCATGGCTGACACGCGGTGCTTCAGTGCGCAGTTGAGGCAAGAAATACGCCGCCGAGACGATTGGCCCGGACAACAAACGGGGGAAAAAAGCGATGAACAACGCAAAATCGCCCAAGTTGCATGGCCTGTCCAGTTGCTTGGTAGACAGGTCGATAGGGTAAGTGATGGCCTGAAAAGTCATGAAAGAAATCCCGACCGGAAGCAGGATATTCACGAATGGCACCAGGCTGCCCGCGCCCAACCATTCGGTTACCGAGTTGGCCATGGCGCCAAAAAAGTTCAAATACTTGAAATAACATAACAAGCCGACACTGAGGAGTACCGCTACCGCGACCGCACGCCGTTGCACAGCGGCGCTCCCGGCACGCGCCACTGTCCTGCCCGCCGCGTAATTGATCAGCGTCAGGCCCAGCAGGAGGCCACAAAAGCGCCAGTCGACTGTCGCATAAAAATAATAGCTCGCTGCAATCAATAGCCATTTCTGTGCGGCATGGCGCCCTTGCAAGAAGTGATGCGCACCCAGGACGACGACCAGGAAAACCAGATACCCGAAACTGGTGATGTTCACGGTACGCCTCTCACGGTGGTGATGAGTTGGTCGTTATGCCGAAGCAGGCCGCTCTGCAAGGAGCGTGTGCTTGTCAGATACTGGTAAATGATGTGCGAGGCGGCGTGTTCGCCATTACTGGTGAAATGCGCGGCATCGTGGAAATAGGCCGGCCCCCGCGGCATCTTCTTTCCAAGCTCGATCAAGTCGACGTGATGGCGCGCAGCGACCTGTTCGATCGCTCGATTGAACATATTTGCCGCCTTGACCATGCCGTCGTAATCGAGGCAGTGGTTGTAGACCAGGGCAGTCGCGGCCAGCTTTCTGCCGATGGCACCATCGCCGGCATCGAAGCCCCGCGGCACCGTCATCAGCACAGGTTCGACACCGGCAGCCCTGAGCTTGGTAACGACGCTGGCCAGCGAATCGCCATACGAGGCCGGGAAGAACTTCGCTGGATCGACGAGTCCGGCGCGAACCGGCGCCTGGCGCAGCGGTAGCGCATATTTGGACAGCACTGCACTCGTCATCACCCACGGCGGCAACTCGCCCAATGCCGGCACCGGATGCAAGGGTTGCACCGCCGGGGCGCTGGCGGTGCAGATCAGGGCCATGTCGTTGAAACCGGCATACACGAGCGCGATGGATGGGCGCAGCGGGATGATCGCCCGTTCCACCAGCAGATCGAGCTCGCTGACCAGGAGGCCTTCGATGCCGGCGTTGATCACGTTGATCGGGCGGCCCGGCATCGCGCGGCGCAGCTGGTCTTCCAGCAGGCTGGGAAATGTCTCGTTGTTGGTTTTGGCAAAAACACCGGCGACCGTGGAGGCGCCGACCACCGCGATGCGCAGCTCGCCCGGCGCCGGCTTCTGCGCGATTTCCTGGCTGCGAAAGCCGAGCGCGTTGGTCGTGAACTGGCGATCGTCGGTAGGGTCGGCATCGGCCATGTTCGGCCGGTACGTCTTGACGCCAAAGGATTCGTTGAATACCAGCCTGCTCTTGCCCATTGCCAGTTCAAGGACGGCGCTGCGGCCTTCGATGAGGTAGCTGCGCAGGTGCAGCGCCAGTTCGCCGCCAGCCAGCAAGCCCAGCGCGACGAGGCTTGCCACCAGCAGGCCCGGTTTTTTCTTCGGCGCCGTGGCCACGTCGCCAGAGCGGTCTGTGACGTCAGACAATGCGACCATGCCAGGCTTGCGTTGCTCCAGCGCGGCAATCGAGCAAGCTTCCCAGTTGTCGGGCACAACGCCAAGGTAGCTTTCGAGCAGGAGGGAAATTTCGACAAAGTGGATCGAATCGCCTCCCAGGTCCAGGAAGCTGTCGCCGGGCCGCACATCGGTATTGCCGAGCACCGCGCGGTAACCATCGATCAGCGTGGCGGGGGCGCCGCGGCCCGCCTCGGCACTCTTCTGGCCCAGCTGCAACACCTGGCGGTAGTCGAATTTTCCCGAGGTCATGGTGGGAATCGGGTCGATCAACAGTGCCACGACGGCAGACAGAGGCAGTCCGAAGCGATGCGTCAGCGCGTGCCTGATGTCGGCCACGTCGGCATGACCGCTCACGGCAGCAACCACCAGCTTGTCGTCGCCGCTGACAATGCCTTGCCAGCCGCGTGCATGCAGCCACTGTTCGATCTCGTCGAGACTGATGCGCAGCCCCAGGATCTTGGAGAAACGGCTTTTTCGGCCGGTAATATAGTAGTTGCCGTTCGCACGCAAACAGGCCAGATCGCCCGTTCGCAACACGTTCGGTCCGCTGTCCTTTGCCAGGTCTTCTGCCGACAGTGCATAACCCATCATCACGTTCGGGCCGCGATACACCAGCTCGCCCGGGCGGTCGAACCCGGCAATCGGCTTTCCGTCCTCATCGATCAGTTCAAAGCTTCCCCGTGGAATGGGCACGCCGATGCAATCGGCATTGTCTGCAAGCTGCCCGGGCGGTACGTAGGCCATGCGCGGGCTGGCCTCGGTCTGGCCGTACATCACGAAAACCTGTTTTGCGTTGTCCTCGGCCCAGCGCGCATACAGCGCGACGCGCTCGGCGGGCATCCTGCCGCCAGCCTGGGCAAGGTAGCGCAGGGCAGGGTAGTGGCGCGCACGAAAGCCAATGCGTTCCAGCAGATCGAAGGTAAAGGGCACGCCGGACAAAGTGGTTGCGCCTTCGCTCGCGAACAAGTCCCAGAATTGCTCGTCGGCGACCGACATCCCCGTCAATAGCAGCGTCGCGCCTGCCTGCAAATGCGAATTGAGGACAGACATGCCGTACGAGTAATACAAGGGCAAGGAGGTGATGGCGCGGTCGGCTGGCGTGATGTGCAGGTACGCCGCAATCGACTCGGCATTGGCCTGGATGTTGGCGCACGACAGGCGCACCAGTTTCGGGCTGCCGGTCGTACCCGACGTCGAAAGCAGGACACATAGGTCCGGGTGCGGCGTGCCGGGACGGGCCGAATCGAGCAAGTCGAAGCGCCAGGCGCCGTCTGCCAGATGAAAAATGGACGAGGCGCCATAGGTCACGCTGGTGCGTTTGTCGCGTTCGGTCGAACCCGGCTCGGTCAGAATCACCGGGTGCCCGGCCCGCAAGCAGGCAAGGTAGGCGACAACGCATTCAAGCACGTTGTCGAACTCGACAATGAACAGGCGTGCTTCGCCGCGGATCTCTGCGGCCAACGCCTCTGTCCGGTCTGCGAGTTCGCGGTAAGTCAGGCGTTCACCGCGCGCGGTGACAACCGCGATCCGGTCGCCGTGCTCTCTCAGGCAATTTACGAACGGTACGATCGCCATGCTTGCTCCTTCTGCCAGTGTTTCGCTACCGTGAACCGTATTCTCAACAGAAACCCTACGCGTGAGTCGGGGAGGGCCAGGCAAAACCTGGTCAAGGCATCACTGAATGATTGACAGCGAACGTCCGTTGCTGGTTTGCCTGCGAGCTCACACCGGCCGATGTCGTCACCATGCTTGCGCGGCTGGCCGGCCAGCGGCCGTCCGGAATGGCGGTACTGGTGTTGGTCACGCAGGGTTTGAGGGACCAGTTATAGGTGTTCCTGAACGCCCGGTTGTCGCTGTAGACGTTGTTACACCCGGTCTTTCCTGTTTCGGAAATACCGTACACGTTGTTGTGCAAAACGTTTTTATGGACACGTATGTTGTCGGCGCCAATGGTGCGCCAGTAGAAGTCGCCGCCGCCAACGATGATGCCGTGCGTGGACCAGCTCACCGTGTTGTTGGTAACGACCACATCGTTCGCGTCGTGCCACAAGTGAATTCCCGCCGCCGCAACGCGGTACACAACGTTGTCCTTCACGACTGCAGACGTACTGATATAAATGCCCTGCACAAACCGGCAACCGTCCTGGCCGATATCGTGCACGACGTTATCGGTCACCTCGCCCTTCACGCCCTTGTAGTAGCTGTCAATGCCAATTGCCGAGCCACCGGCGCTGGTGCAGGGGACGTTGGTGGCAATGTGGTGCACCTTATTGCCATGCAAGCGCGTGTGGGAGCCTCCCGAGTAAAGCCCGTAGCGCCACGCTGCGCCGGCGCCGCGCTTGCTGCCATCGACTTCAAACCCGACGATGCTGACATAGTTGCCGCGGTTGCTCCACGCCGATTTGATGCCGCCGGTTGCCGGCGGTACGATTTTGGCGCCCCACTTGGTTGTCGACACGTAGTAGATGCGGCCCGGCGGGGCAGCATGGCCGCTCGCTGTTGCCTTGAAGCCGCCCTGATACGTTCCCGGCGCTACCCAAACAGTAATGCCTTGCCTGGCGCCTGCGGACTTGATGGCTGCGGCCTTGCTTGCCACCACTGCGGCGGCGTGAGAAAGGGTCTTGAAGGGAGCTGCCGGGGTGCCTGATGCAGCGTCCAGACCTGCCGGCGAAACGTAATAATTGAACGCGGTTGCAACCAGCGGCGGTGGCGAACCGTATCCACGCAGTGCGAAATCGGCTGCGGCGGCAGGAAAAACACTGGCCGCGGACAGGTCGCCGCCATTGTGATGGTCACGCGCATGAAGTGGCGTTTGCGGTTGAACGGCTTGCGCGCAACCGGAGGCGATCAGCACCGCTGCGAAAATGCAGCAACCTGATGCGAACGCGCATCGACCAAAAATTTTTGTCATCGAAGAGTTCCCGCATGCTGTGGCAGTCGGGTGGATCGAATGAGCAAAATACTTCGCAGTTCAGTCTGGCACTGAAATGCCGACTGCCCACTCATCCCGCCAGAATCCACGACCTCTGTCGTTAACCCTATTATTTTTTTACCGGCCGCAGTTGAGATGTCCCAAAGTGAGAGGGGATCGATCGACATTCCACCTCCAGACTATTTCCTTTGGAACCGTTCTGCGTTGTCATGATGAACAGGGGAAAAAGAGGACGGCCTTGGCGGCGTGCAAGGCGGGTTGCCTGTGGCTGCGTCAACGGCACCGCGCATCTGCGGCAGGCTGCACGGCTGGTTCCTGCGGACGCACCGGAAACAGACCGGAAGAGATGAATGATGACACCGAAAACGACAACGCCCACTGCGATGAGTGGGCGTTGCGTGGAGTTCTTGGTGGCCCGGGGCGGAATCGAACCACCGACACAAGGATTTTCAATCCTCTGCTCTACCGACTGAGCTACCAGGCCAAGAGGCATGATTATAGACAGCCGAACTATGCTTTGCAAGTCCCTCATGCAACTTTGCCGGAAAAAGGATGCGGGGCACGTGGAGTTGTGTCGAAACAACCCGCCGAAACAAGCCGCTATAATGAAGCGCATGAATCCACTCACCACTTCTTCGTCCGCCATGCGCAGCGATGTCTGCATCGTCGGCAACGGCGTGATCGCCAAGACTGCCGCGCTCGGCCTGGCCCAGGCAGGGCATAGCGTGACCTTGCTCGCGCCTGCCGGCGCCGCGGCAGCGGCAGACGAATCGTCATGGGATGTGCGCGTGTATGCGCTCAATCGCACTGCGCACACGTTGTTGTCGGCACTGAAGGTCTGGGGCGCGCTCGACATTGCCCGTGTGGCGCCGGTCGACACCATGCAGGTCAACGGCGACGGCAAGGATGCCGGCGGCCTCGCCTTTGACGCCTTTGGGGCCCACGTCGGTACGCTGGCGTGGATCGTCGAGGACCGCAACCTGAACCAGGCGCTCGACGCTGCGCTGCGCTTCGCGCCGAAAGTGCAGCTGGTGCAGGGCCGCGCGGCCTGCCTGGTGCAGGATGCCGACGGCGCCAGCATCCGGCTCGAGGATGGCCGCACCATTTCCAGCGCGCTGGTGGTGGGCGCGGACGGTGCGCAGTCGTGGGTGCGCGCGCAGTGCGACATCGGCGTCGATTACCGCTCGTACCACCAGCGCGCCATCGTCGCCAACTTCGCTTGCGAAAAGCCGCACCACGGCGTCGCGCACCAGTGGTTCACCTGCGCCGAAGGGATCATCGCGCTGCTGCCCTTGCCGGGCGAACGCGTGTCGCTGGTGTGGTCGGCGCCGGAAGCACTGGCCGAGACCCTGATGAACGAGTCGCTCGGTGAGCTGGCAATCCGCCTTGGCGAACACGCCGACGCGGTGCTGGGCGCCCTGAAGCCGCTCCAGCCCGAAACCGTCAAAGCCGTGCCGCTGTCGCTGGTGCGGCCGCACGCTGTGTTGGCGCCGCATGTCGCGCTGGTCGGCGATGCGGCCCACGTCGTCCATCCGCTGGCCGGGCACGGCATGAACCTGGGGTTTGCCGACGTCGCCGCACTGCTCGACACGCTGGCCGCGCGCGAAGACCAGCGTGCCATCGGCGACGCGCGCGTGCTGGCGCGTTATGCGCGCGCACGCAAGGAAGAAGTACTGCTGATGCAACTGGCCACCGATGGCCTGGAGCGCCTGTTCAGCACGGATCTCGAGCCGGTGCGCCTGGCCCGCAATCTCGGGATGAACGTGCTGAACAAATTACCGATGCTCAAACGGCGCCTGATGGCGCACGCGCTGGGCAAATAGACCTACCCTTACGAAAGTGTCCACCATGTTGAAAACCAAGCTCGCGCTGCTGGCAGCGACCGCCCTGATCGCGTCCTGCGTCAATGCCGAAACCACGCTCGAAGCAAACATCAAAAAGGCGCTCGAACCGCGCCTGGGCGATGGCGCCAAGATCGAATCGGTGCGCGAAACGCCGTATGCCGGGCTGTATGAAGTGCGCGTCGGCGGCGACATCCTGTACACCGACAAGAAGGGCGAGTTCCTCATTATCGGCCATGTGTACGACGCGAAGACCTCGCAGGACCTGACGCGCGCGCGCATCGACGACATCAACAAGATCAGCTTCTCCGACCTGCCGCTCGATTCGGCCATCAAGCAGGTCAAGGGCAACGGCAAGCGCGTCATCGCCGTGTTCGAAGACCCGAACTGCGGCTACTGCAAGCGCCTGCGCCAGACCACGCTGAAGGAAGTCGACAACGTCACGATCTACACCTTCCTGTACAACATCCTGTCCGACGATTCCTTCGCCAAATCCAAAAACATCTGGTGCGCGCCCGACCGCGCCAAGGCTTGGGATGACTGGATGATCAACGGGAAGGCGGCTCCCGCCGCGCCGGCCGCCTGCGCCACGCCGAACGACAAGATCTTCGCGCTGGGCCGCAAACTGAAAATCGAAGGCACGCCGGCGATCTTCTTCGCCGACGGCACCCGCATTCCCGGTGCGATCGACATCAAATCGATGGAAGCGAAGTTCGCGACCGTCAAGCAGTAAGCACGGCAAGGCAAGCGCATGGCCCTCCTGCATGTCAATGGACGCGATACCGAGGTCGATGCCGATCCGGCCACGCCTATCCTCTGGGCCTTGCGCGATCACCTGAACCTGACCGGCACCAAGTTCGGTTGCGGCGCCGCCCTGTGCGGCGCCTGCACGGTGCACCTGAACGGCGCACCGGTCCGCTCCTGCATCACCCCCGTTTCCGCCGCCGCCAGGCAGCCGGTCACCACCATCGAAGCGATGGCCGAGGACCCGGTCGGGCGCGCCGTGCAGGACGCCTGGACCCGGCTCGACGTGCCCCAGTGCGGCTACTGCCAGAGCGGCCAGGTGATGAGTGCCACCGCCTTGCTGCGATCGAACCGCGCGCCGTCCGACGCCGACATCGACGCCGCCATGAGCGGGAACATCTGCCGCTGCGGCACCTATCAGCGCATCCGCGCGGCGATCCACCTCGCCGCGCAAACAATCGCGCCAACGCGCGCATGAACGCTCCCCGAACCGTCGGCATCCTGCTGGCTGCCGGACGCGGGCGCCGCTTCGATCCCTCCGGTCTCCGGGACAAACTGCTGCACCCCCTGGCCGATGGCGAGGCCGTGGTCGTGGCCAGTGCGCGCCATTTGCTCGCCGTCGTCCCGCGCGTGATCGCCGTCGTGCCGCCGCGTGACCGGGGCGTGGCAGCCGCCCTGCGTGCGCTGGGCTGCGAGGTGACGGTCTGTCCGGGTGCCGATACCGGCATGGGTGCTTCGCTGGCGCACGCGGTGGCGGCGTCGCTGCCCGATGCGCAGGCCTGGGTGATCGCGCTGGGCGATATGCCGTTTGTCGCGCCTGCGACCATCCAGGCCTTGTGCGCAGCGTTGCGCAGCGGCGCGGCGATCGCGGCGCCCGTCTGCGACGGCAAACGCGGCAACCCGGTTGGTTTTGGCGCGGCGCACCTGCCGGCCTTGCTGGCGCTGGCGGGTGACGAAGGTGCGCGGCGCATCGTGCGCAGTGCGGCAGTCGTGGAGGTCGCTGTCGACGATCCGGGGATTTTTCGCGACGTGGATACCGCCGCGGATCTGTAAGCGCGCCGGCGTTGCACAAACGCCTGCGAATCCATCGCGCGAGCTTCTTGCAGCGCTCCCCATCCGCTACACTACAAAAAACACTCACGAGAACCGCAACATGAGAAAACCACGCGCGCAGCAGCCGGCTGTCCGGTACACGATCGTCCCGCACGACCTGGCCGGCCACCTGTTCAACGTCACCGTCACTGTCGCCACACCGGCCGCCGATGGCCAGGTATTCGCCCTGCCGGCGTGGATACCGGGCAGCTACATGATCCGCGAATTCGCCCGCAATATCGTGCGCATCCGCGCCGAAGCGGACGGTGCGGCGGTCGCGCTGACCAAGCTCGACAAGCACTCCTGGCGCGCGGCGCCGTGCGGCGGCGCCCTGACCGTGCACTACGAAGTGTATGCCTGGGACCTGTCGGTGCGCGCCGCCCACCTCGACCAGACCCACGGTTTTTTCAACGGCACCAGCGTCTACCTGCGCGTGCTCGGCCAGGAACAGACGCCGCACCACGTCGACATCCAGCGTCCGGCGGACGCCGCCGCACGCACCTGGCGCGTGGCCACGGCCTTGCCGGAGCAGGGCGCCAAACGCTACGGCTTCGGCACCTACGTCGCGGCCGATTACGACGAGCTGATCGACCATCCGGTCGAAATGGGCGACTTCGCGCTGGCCACGTTCACGGCCCACGGCATCGCCCACGACATCGTCATCTCGGGCCGCGTGCCCAACCTGGACATGGCGCGCCTCCAGGCCGACCTGAAGAAGATCTGTGAAACGCAGATCGCGTTTTTCGAACCCATCGCCCGGCGCGCGCCGATGCAGCGTTACGTGTTTTTGACGCTCGCAGTCGGTGACGGCTACGGCGGCCTCGAACACCGCGCCTCGACCGCGCTGATCTGCGCCCGCGCCGACCTGCCCAGCACGGGCACGCCGGCCACGCCGGAGCCAGGCGAAGGCTATCTTAAATTTCTCGGCCTGTGCAGCCACGAGTACTTCCACACATGGAACGTCAAGCGCATCAAGCCGGCGGCGTTCGCGCCGTACGAGCTGCAAAGCGAAAACTACACGCCGCTGCTGTGGCTGTTCGAAGGCTTTACCAGCTACTACGACGACCTGATGCTGGCACGCGCCGGAATCATCGGTGAAGCGACGTACCTGAAACTGCTCGGCAAAACCGTCGGCGGCGTCCTGCGCGGCAGTGGCCGCACAAAGCAGAGCATTGCCGATTCGAGCTTCGACGCGTGGAGCAAATACTATCGCCAGGACGAGAACGCGCCGAACGCCATCATCAGCTACTACACCAAGGGTTCGCTGGTAGCGCTGGCCTTCGACCTGACCATCCGCGCGAAGACCGGCGGCGCGAAGACCCTGGACGACGTGATGCTGGCGCTGTGGCAGCGCTTCGGCAGCGATTTTTATGAAGGCGGCGCGCGCGGCGTCACCGAGAAGGAAGTCGAAGCGCTGTTCGATGAAGTCAGCGGTGTCAAACTGAAGCAGCTGTTCGAACGCTACATCCGCGGCACGGAGGACGTGCCGGTGGCGAAGCTGTATGCGCCGTTCGGCGTCAAGCTGGTCGACGAGCGCAAGAGCGCCAAGCCATCGTTCGATGCGGGCATCGGCCGCGATGGCGCGAACACCAAGCTGACGCAGGTACATGAAAACGGCGCCGCGCACCGGGCCGGCTTATCGGCTGGCGACGTGCTGGTGGCGCTGGACGGCTTGCGCGTCAGCGGTACGCCGTCGAACCTGGACGCGCTGCTGAGTCGTTATCGCGTTGGCGACACGGTGCAGGTGCATGCCTTCCGGCGCGACGAGCTGATGACCTTCGACGTGCAGTTGCAGGGCGATCGCGTCGCATGTGTGACGCTCACCGCCGACCCCAAGACCAAGGCGGCCTTGCGCCGGCCGAGTGCAGGCTAAACCTTATTGCGGCCCGGCGATACTGCGCAGCTGGAAGTGGTAATCGCCGTTGAACAGAAAGGTTTCGGAGAAGGTCAGCGAGGGACTGTTGGCGGCGATAAGGTCGTGCGGCGCGGGCAGCAGGCCGCTGCGTTGCATCGACGCCAGCGCGACTTTCGATGCATCCGGGTCGCGCGAGCGCTGCACGACGACGCGGGTCACCCGTCCAGCCCGGTCCACGGTGATGTTGAGCACCACAATGGCCGGCAGCATGGGCGGCAGACGGCCCGTGAATGTGTGCGCCGCATTTTGCGCAATGACATGCTGCGCCACTGCCGTTTTATAAGCATCGAGCGTGGCCGAGTTGGGGTCGTGGGAATAGGGCGGTGTGGGCGTGCCGGGATGCACGATGCGCTCAGCCATGCGCTGCACCGGTGCGGTGACAGTACGGACGGCGCTGCATCCGTACAAGCTGGCGAGGGTCAATATGGCAACAGCGCTTGGACGGGATGCGGTAGGCATGGTGGCTAAGTCGTACTGAACAGGCGTTGCAGTTCCGTGCCAGGATCGGGCGCGCGCATGAACGCCTCGCCCACCAGGAAGGCATGCACGTTGGCGTCGCGCATACGCTTGACGTCGGCAGGCACCATGATTCCCGATTCCGTCACCACGAGGCGGTCCGACGGAATACGCGGCAGCAAGTCCAGCGTGGTCTGCAGCGAGGTTTCAAACGTGCGCAGGTTACGATTGTTGATGCCCAGCAGCGGTGTTTTCAAGCGCAGGGCCGCAGTCAATTCGTCGCCGTCATGAACTTCGACCAGCACATCCATGCCGAGTTCCATCGCACATAATTCAAGTTCGGCCATCAAGCCATGATCCAGCGCAGAGACGATGAGAAGAATCGCGTCCGCTCCCATCGCCTTGGCTTCATACACCTGGTACATGTCGACGATGAAATCCTTGCGCAGCACCGGAATCTCGCAGGCTGCGCGTGCCTGCTGCAGGTACTCCACTGAACCCTGGAAGAAATGTACGTCAGTCAGTACCGACAGGCATGCCGCGCCGTTGGACGCGTAGCTGTAAGCGATGGCGGCCGACTGGAAATCGGCACGCAGGATGCCTTTCGACGGCGACGCTTTTTTGACTTCCGCGATGACGCCGGCGCGGCCGTCGGCGATCTGCCGGCGCAGGCTGGCGCCGAAACCGCGGATATCCTTGCCGGCATCGCGCTCCACGTCGCGGCGCAGGCTGGCCAGCGGGCGGTATTTTTTGGCGGCAGCCACTTCATCGGCTTTCACCGCCAGGATTTTGTTGAGGATGTCGGACATGGTGCGGTTTTCTTTAGAGAGGGGAGACGCCGGCCAGCTGGCGCGTGACCCGCACGAACTGGTCCAGTTTGGCGCGCGCGGCGCCGGACGCGATGGCCGCGCGCGCCTTCGCCAGGCCGTCTTCGATCGACGCCGCCACGCCGGCCGCGTACAACGCGGTGCCGGCATTGAGCGCGACGATGTCGTGCGCTGCGCCAGGCTCGCCGGCCAGCGCGTCCAGCACACGGGCCTTCGATTCGTGCACGTCCACCACCTTCAGGTTGCGGCTGGCGATCATCGGCAAACCAAAATCTTCCGGGTGGATCTCGTACTCGCGGATCTCGCCGTTGACCAGTTCACCCACCATGGTGCCGGCGCCGAGCGAGACTTCATCCATATTGTCGCGGCCATAGACCACGATGGCATGCTGCGCGCCCAGGCGCTGCAGCACGCGCACCTGGATGCCGACCAGGTCGGCGTGGAAGACGCCCATCAGGATATTGGGCGCACCGGCCGGATTGGTCAGCGGGCCGAGAATATTAAAAATCGTGCGCACGCCCAGTTCACGGCGCACCGGCGCCGCGTGTTTCATGGCCGCGTGGTGGTTCGGGGCGAACATGAAGCCGATGCCGGTCTGCGCGATCGACTGGGCGATCTGCTCCGGTTTCAAATCGATGTGCGCACCGAGCGCCTCGATGACATCCGCGCTTCCGGACGACGACGAGACACTGCGTCCGCCATGCTTGGCCACGCGCGCACCGGCGGCAGCCGCCACGAACATCGACGCGGTGGAGATGTTGAAAGTGTGGGCGCCGTCGCCACCGGTGCCGACGATGTCCAGCAGGCCCGTGGTATCGGCCATCGGCACCTTGGTGGAAAATTCGCGCATGACCTGGGCGGCGGCGGCGATCTCGCCGATCGTTTCCTTCTTGACGCGCAGGCCGATCGTCAGCGCCGCAATCATGGTCGGGGACATCTCGCCGGACATGATCTGGCGGAACAGATGGAGCATCTCGTCGTGGAAGATCTCGCGGTGTTCGATACAGCGCAGCAGCGCTTCTTGTGGGGTGATCTTCATGATGGTTCTCTCTGCCCGGTCAGCGTTCGAGGAAGTTCTTCAACAGCGCGTGGCCGTGCTCCGACAGGATCGACTCGGGGTGGAACTGCACGCCCTCGATGTCGAACTGTTTGTGGCGTACGCCCATGATCTCGCCGTCGTCGGTCCACGCGGTCACTTCCAGGCAGTCGGGCAGGGACGCGCGCTCGATGGCCAGCGAGTGGTAGCGGATCACCGTGAACGGGCTGGGCAAACCCTTGAAGACGCCTTCGCCGGTATGGGCGATCAGTGAGGTCTTGCCATGCATGACTTCCTTGGCCCGTACCACCTTGCCGCCGAATGCCGCGCCGATAGCCTGGTGGCCGAGACAGACGCCCAGGATCGGCAGCTTGCCGGCGAACTGCGTCAGCACATCGACCGAGATGCCGGCGTCAAGCGGCGACTTCGGTCCCGGCGAGATGCAGATGCGGTCCGGCTTGAGTGTATCGATATCGTTCAGCGTGATTTCATCGTTGCGCACCGTGCGCACATCCTCGCCCAACTCGCCGAAATACTGGACGATGTTGTAGGTGAAGGAATCGTAGTTGTCGATCATCAGCAGCATGTTAGAACTCCCCATCCAGGCCGTCTTGCACCTGTTCGGCGGCGCGCAGCACGGCGCGCGCCTTGTTTTCGGTTTCCTGCCATTCCATCTCGGCGATCGAATCGGCGACGATGCCGGCGGCCGCCTGCACATACAGGTTGCCGTCCTTGATCACGCCGGTGCGAATCGCAATGGCCACATCCATCTCGCCGCCGAACGACAGGTAGCCGCAGGCGCCGCCGTAGATGCCGCGCTTGACTGGCTCCAGCTCATCGATGACTTCCATCGCCCGCACTTTCGGTGCGCCGGTCAGCGTACCGGCCGGGAAGGTGGCGCGTAGCACGTCCAGGTTGGACATGCCGTCCTTCAGGCGCGCTTCGACGTTCGAGACGATGTGCTGAACATGCGAGTATTTTTCGATGACCATGCGGTCGGTGACCTTGACCGTGCCGGTTTCGGCGATCCGGCCCAGGTCATTCCTGGCCAGGTCGATCAGCATCACGTGCTCGGCCACTTCCTTCGGGTCGTTCAGCAGTTCGGTGGCCAGTTCGGCGTCGCGTTCGGGCGTGGCGCCGCGCGGGCGCGTGCCGGCGATGGGGCGCAGCGTGACGGTGTTGCCGCCGTCGAGCGTTTTCTCTTTTCTCACCAAAATCTCGGGCGACGAGCCGACGATCTGCATGTCGCCGAAATTGTAGTAGTACATATACGGCGACGGGTTCAGCGAACGCAGCGCGCGGTACAGCGTCAGCGGCGAATCGACATACGGCTTGCGGATGCGCTGCCCGATCTGCACCTGCATCAAGTCGCCGGCCATGACGTATTCGTGCGCCTTCGCGACCGCCTTCAGGTAGTCCTCCTTGGCGAATTCGCGCACGGCCTCGGTACGCACCGAGCTTGACGTGACAGGCGCATCGACACCACGGCGCAGCATCATGCGCAGGTCTTTCAGGCGCTGCTTCGCTTTCGAATAGGCTTCCGGCTGGGACGGATCGGCATACACGATCAGGTACAGTTTGCCGGACAGGTTGTCGATGACCGCCAGCTCCTCGGTCACCATCAGCTGGATTTCCGGCAGGTTCAGGTCATCTTTCGGCGCCGAGCCGGCCAGCTTCTTTTCGATGTGGCGCACGGTGTCGTAGCCGAAGTAACCGGCCAGGCCCCCGCAGAAACGCGGCAGTCCGGGACGCAGCGCGACCTTGAAACGGGCCTGGTACCGCTCGATGAATTCGAGCGGATTGCCTTCGTGCGTTTCGATGACCGTGCCGTTCTTGACGATTTCCGTCAGCTGGCCGCGGCTGCGCAGGATGGTCGTCGCCGGCAGCCCGATGAACGAGTAGCGCCCGAAGCGCTCGCCGCCCACCACCGATTCAAGCAGAAAGGTGTTCTTGCCGGTGTTCTGGGTCTGTGCCAGCTTCAGGTAGAGCGTCAGTGGCGTTTCCAGGTCGGCGAATGCTTCGGCGATCAGTGGAATGCGGTTGAAGCCATCGTTGGCCAGCGATTTGAATTCGAGTTCGGTCATGCTTTTCTCCAGGCCGCCAGGGAGGGTGGGGCGGCAGGGTTGTTAAAACCTGCCGGTGCGAAAACGCAGCCGGCAGCAATCGTCGTGGGTCAGTTGGACCAGGATTGCCAGCGTCGCCAAAGCCAGGCCTCAAGGGCACCGGTTTGGTTGACAGTGTGTTTTTTAGTGAAAAACATGCTTGTGGTGGTGTGCTTGATGTTGCTTTATATTGCTTTATGCGGTTCGGTTATGCGTACGAATCAGCTCTGCCGCGGACAGCAGCGAATCAACTATACCATCCGAATCGATTTCCTGTACAGGGCGTCCGTGATTGTACCCGTACGGTACCGTCAGCACCGGACAGCCGGCCGCACGCGCCGCTTCGGCATCGTTCGACGAGTCGCCGATGGCCACCACGGACGCCGGCGCCAGGTCGAAATCCGCACAGACGGTCAGCAGCGGCAGCGGATGCGGTTTCTTCTGCGCCAGCGAATCGCCGCCGTAGACCACGTCGAAAAAGTCCGCGAGGCCTTTCGAGGCGAGCAGCGGTGTGGTGAACGCGATCGGCTTGTTGGTCACGCAGGCCAGGCGCAGGCCGTCGGCGCGCAGTGCCGCCAGGCCTTCCACCACGCCGTCGAACAGCACGCTGTGCTGCCCGTTGATGGCGAGATAGTGGCGCTGGTAGCTGGCCATCGCTTGGTCGAACCGCGCGGCCACGGTGGCGCTGTCGAAGTCGAGCGCCAGCACGGAACGGATCAGGTTCTCGGAACCCTTGCCGACCATCGGCGCGATCCGCGCCGAGGTGATAGGCGCCAGCCCCAGGTCGGCGCGCATGCCGTTCAACGCCACATGGAAGTCGGGCATGGTGTCGAGCATGGTGCCATCGAGGTCGATGATGGCGGCCCTGATGGGCGCTGGCGTCGTGAACATCAGCAGACCTTGTGCATCCAGCCGTGGGTGTCCGGCGCGGTGCCGTGCTGGATGGCCAGCAGGCCTTCGCGCACGGCCATCGTCACCGGACCGTTTTCGAAATCGTTGATGGTCATGTCAAAGCCGTGTGCCTTGACGCGACCGACTGGCGTGATGACCGCGGCGGTGCCGCAGGCGAAGGCTTCGGTCATGCGGCCCGATGCAACGTCGTCGCGCCACTGCTCGACGGAGATCATGCGCTCTTCCGATTCGTAGCCCAGGTCGCGCGCGATCT
>Ga0265780_10002310_pt1 | contig 25953 bp, 29 predicted proteins | sample P1T30metagenome_FD_192432 | JGI IMG/M metagenome (GOLD analysis project Ga0265780, IMG submission 192432) | Plant litter microbial communities from East Loma Ridge, Irvine, California - P1 T30 | ecosystem: Environmental > Terrestrial > Plant litter > Unclassified | place: USA: California...
CTCGGTTCTTGCACAAGACGGCACGCATGGGTTTGAGCTTTTGCAAAAACCCTATTCGCTGGATGAGCTGTCTTCAGCGCTTAGCAAGGTGGCCAGTTGGAGACAGAGCGATGGTTAACACCGGGCGCCAGCTTGCTCGACGCCACCATTAAACTGTCGCAAAAACTGGGACATTTGAGACGTCCGAAACTTAGCACATTCGAGACAAAGCTGTTTCCTGCTTCTCCGTCGCCGCTCCTTCAATTTGGAAACGCGCAATACGGAACAGCTTGGGACTGGATCAGTGAGAAGAACGCTCAGCAGTTGCAGAACTACTCCGCTCGTGGAATGGTAGGCCTCGATGCAGCGCGATATTTCGACCGACCCTTCATGCCGGTCGACAATCTTTCGTGAGCGGTGCCAAAGCGGCGACGACGCGGGCGCAGGGGCTCGAGCCCATCTGAGCGAGATACTCATCGCGGTTGCCGAGAAGAGCGAGCCAGCGATGGCAGAACTCTACCGTCTGACCAGCGCAAAGCTTTACGGAATATGCCTTCACATGTGCAACGACCGGTGTCTGGCCGAAGACATCCTCCATGACGTTTACGAACGTATATGGCAGCATGCTAGTTCATGGAAACCCGGTGTTGCCAGTCCCATCAGTTGGCTCGCTGCAATCGCTCGCAATCGATCGATCGACTGGTGCCGGAAGCATACCAACAAGGAGTTGCCTCTGGCAGAGGGCTGGGACGCAGCCGATGATAGGGATGGACCCGACGCAAAAGTATCCCGCTCGTGGGATATCCAATGGTGTAAGTCGCGCCTTGCCACACTGGATGACCACTGCCGCAATACGCTAAACGACGTTTACCTTGAGGGGATGACCTTTTTGGAAATCAGTCTGCGCGATGACATCTCTGTCAGCACGGTAAAGAGCCGAGCACAGCGAGGAATCCGTAAGCTACAAATTGGTCTTGCCACCATCGATACGGCCTAATGCCTTGGCGTCGTTTAGTCCGCACCTGCCCTACAGATATCATCTCCTGCGAGAGGGACAATCAGCAAATCCTCGCGACTTCTCCTGAGCATTTCCTTGCTCACAGTCCCGGCGAACCCGTTCCAAGATACCAAAAACTCAAGGGTGGTTCGTTGGCTACGATTTTCCAGCTTAGACCGAAAAACAACAAACTCGTTCTTCTCGCACTTCCCGGACCAGTTCTTGCATTCAGCGAGGACGACAGCCCCCTTACGCCTCAGTCTTGGTTCAATGCTATCATTGATAATGGAAATATCGATCTCTTCGGTTTCAGTAAGTAAGCGCTGGTTGACCGTCAATTCCGGCACACTGCCAAACAGTCTGGCACATAGTTCCTCTAGTGAACGCCCTTTATCATGGTTGTTTGACGCATTCTCCACGGCGTCCACGAGCCTGTCTAGGCTGAGACTTCCCCAACCGGAAAGGCGAGCTGCTATCTCGGCGATGCGTTTACCAACCTCGTCCGCTGCATCTGCGGCAGCCTCTTCGACCTGTTCTGCAACTTTCCGAACGCCAGCGTACGCCTTCGCAAGGTTTGTCTCCGAAGTTAAGATTTCAAAACGCAATGCGACATAGGCACCATCATCATCTTGATAAGTTACTCCAGTATCGCCGCATGATGGTTCCACTCCAACCCAAATAGTGGACGTTTTCCTTACTTACCCCGACTTGGGTCCCGCATCCGTCCTGTACATCATTTATATCTAATTTCTGAAAGACGGCAGGCGGTGAGAATGCTGGCTCATCCACATCTGCCATCTGCAAAAGTTGTCGAGCCTGCTTTTCATTCATACGCTTTCGATCCCACTTGATTAGGGCGCACCTGCCATGATTAGCGAATGAGCGGCACACGCAACAGCCCTCCCGCTCGTTCCAAATCAACCATCATTTGCGGGAAGAGTGCGGATCAGGATCGCGACGAGTAAAGTGTATACAAGTATACTGGAACCGGTGGCGTGCCCGTGCCGGGCTGCGCTCTATCTCCGCTTCGCTCCAATCGAGCCGCCGATTGGGGTCTCGCCCCTGACGGGTAACGATCGCTCACGCAGGGCGGGCATGCCCGCTTGGGCGCCGGCGATGCCGGCGATGTAGTTCAATCAGAGGGAAAGTGGGGCGCCGCCCCCCTCTCCCAGCAACGGCAATCAGCCGGACCGTGGCTCCTCCGCTGCGCTCCGTGCGCCCGCACCACTCCGGCAGATTCCCGCTGCCCCCTCACCCCTCGCTGTTCGCCACGAGGCAGGGCCGATGGCCGAGGCCATCGCCCATGGGCGATTTTGAAAGAGGTAGGATATGGATCAGGACAATCGTGAGAGTTGGCTGAACCGGGTGGTAATCGGTATGGCCCCGCTGTTCGAGGCGCTGGGCACCCCCCTACCCTCCCGCGTGCGCGTCGCGATCGGCTTCACCAGCCGAGGCGCCAAGGGCAAGGCGATCGGCGAATGCTGGGACAACAGGTGCAGCGGCGACGGGCATTTTGAAATCTTCATTCGGCCGGATCTTGCGCACGCGGCCGACGCGATGCCGGCGCAGATCGCCGCCATCCTTGCGAACGAGCTGGTCCATGCCGCGGTCGGGATTGCTGCCGGGCACGGAACTGCGTTTAAACGGATCGCTATCGGGCTCGGTCTGGTCGGACCGATGCGCGCCACCACGCCCGGCGCCCCCTTTCTCGCTACCGTCACGCCGATCTTGGCCGCCGCTGGCCCCCTTCCCCATGCCCGGCTCGACACCGGCAGCGCGACTACCCGGCCGAAGAAACAGGCGACACGCTTGCTCAAATGCAAGTGCGAGACGTGCGGCTACACCGTGCGGACCGCCCGGAAATGGTTGGAGACGATCGGCGCTCCGCTTTGTCCGACCGCTGGCCATGGCGCGATGCGGCACGATTTGCTGGACGATGGCGAAGACGACCCGGAACCATGAAACTTCCCTTCCCCAACCCCACACACTGGCGTATACAAGTATAGGCCTATACTCGTAGGAGCTTATAATGAAGGTTTTAGCCATCCTGTCGCAGAAGGGCGGCGTTGGTAAAACGACGCTAGCGACGTGTCTTGCGGTCGCGGCAGAGCAGGCCGGCAAGGAAACAGCGATCATTGACCTCGACCCGCAGGCAACCGCGTCGTTCTGGAAGGACGTGCGCCAGCTCGACACGCCCGCGGTCGCCTCAATCCAGCCGGTACGGCTGGCAGCAATGCTCAAAGCCTGTGCCGACGCCGGGACCGATCTTGTTGTGATCGACGGGGCGGCGGTGGCACGAGACGTGGCCTATGAAGCCGCACGCCACGCGGACTTCATCCTTGTGCCGACCAAGACTGCCGTTTTCGATACCATGAGCATGACGCACACGCTTGATGTGGTGCGCCAGCTCGATCGCGCCTTCGCCGTCGTACTGACATTTGTGCCACCCCAAGGCCAGGAAACGGGCGATGCGATGAAAGCCGTGGAAGAGCTGGGAGCTGCGATCTGTCCAGTGACGATCGGTAATCGCAAGGCGTTCTTCCGTGCGCAAGCATTAGGGCAGGCAGTGCAGGAGTTCGAGCCGAACGGACCAGCCGCAGCCGAGATCAAGCGCTTATACGAGTATACGGCTATACGCCTATACGATAAGGAGGTGGCATGATGGCCAAACCCAACGCGCTTCAGGCCGTCCTTGATCGCGCAAAGGCCGGGGGCAGCGACGCCCCAGCAGCGCCGCCTACAATAGCGTCGCCGGCTGCCAAGCCGGCGAGCAGTGGGCGGCAGGGCACGAAACTGATTGGCGGACACTTTGCGCCCGAAGTCAGCACCCAGCTTCGTATCATTGCGGCCGAGGAAGGGACAACAGTGCAAAATCTGCTCGCCGAGGCGTTGGACGACCTGTTCGTAAAGAAGGGCAGGGGACGCGTCGCACGCTCTGTATAGGCGTATGTTTTGTATATCAGTATAGGCGTATACGCCTATACTGATAGGATCGACGCGGCTGCCGACCTTAGCACCGTGTAGTGGTGCCGGAACGGCAGAGCCAAGGTCGATCCCGATGCGGGTCATACAAGTGAGTTTTGGGGTAGGGGGCTCACCGTTGGTTCGGTAAGCTGAAATCGACGAGAACGGGCAATTCGGGAATGCCGCCGCGGAGCTTGGCGCGGCGCACGATGCTATGTTGGTCGATCAGGTTTTGCGCATCACGCTTGCCCGTAGAGGTTTTCGGGAACCAGTGGAGTGCGACACGCTCGACTTTTCGGCCCTTCTTGATCGGCGTGAACTCGACATAGAAAGGGCAGAGCTTGTTGATTTCCTCGACTGCCACCTTGAGGCAGTATTTGTTAAGATCGGCGAAGCGCTCCAGCTTACCCTCCGGCACGTTGAGCAGGCCACGTATCTCCTCGATCGTGAACTCTTCCCGCTGTTTATATTCCAAGCCAATACGACGCTCGATCATTTCATAGAGGCACAGCGCGTATTTCGACTCGAAGCAATACATCACCTGAGTTTTGAGGCGGGCATAGACCTCGCTGTTACGTAGGATCTCGATCAGCTCTTCGGGAATGCGATAGTGAAGGAAGCCGTCCTTTTCGAGGCTTTCGTCGCTTGGGCCGAGGAGCTGGACGCGGCGCTTGAAAGCCTTGCCACCCTTGCGGATCGTAACGATGGCAATCGTGCCCATAAGGCGTAGCAGCGAACTTTCTATTCGCTCGTTCCCTTGGTGCGTGCCTTTCAGGGCTGTTTTGGGAATGCGATGGATGATCGGCTCGCCGATTCGCTCCCATGCATTGGCAATCAGCAAGTTATAGATGCGGCGATCGGCGAGAGTGAGCGGGCTTAGCTCGACAATGTCGACCAACTCGCCGGGTTTGACGATCTCGCCATAGTTGGCGGGATCGAACGGATTGCCGCGGCCCTTCTGCGTCAATGTGCGGAAGGTCAGATCGACCGTAGAGGGTTGTGACGACATGGATGTGTCCGGTGAGCAAGAGCGAAATATAAGCTCACATTACCGCGAACTGTGAGTTAGGCAAACTCTCTAGCTCGCCGAACATCAAGGAGCAGGATACCCCAAAACTCACCGTCGTCTGGTCCTAGGCCAATGGCATACCCGAACCCTCACCCGACTCTGCCCGAACCCTCACTTTAACCAACCCCAACGCTCACTTCAGGTTACCCCGAAACTCACGCGAATCGACCCGAACGCTCACACTTCGAGGCTATTTTCGGCGGTTTTCTGCGGGTTTGAACGGCCCTGAACTTTGAATCTAAGAAGAATAATTGAATCAGAACATGACCGGTGAGTTTTGGGGTAACCCAGCCTGTGGATAACTTTCCAGCAAGAGCGCATTGTCAAACCACTTGAAGGAAAGAAATGCGGAATCGGCCTCTGGCCGATATGCCTTTGTTGATCGCCGGCTTCGCCGCCGAACTCCCTCCACGAAGCAAAAGGCCGACCCCAGGCGCCAATATCAAGATCACATGTTCAATGGCTTTTCGGAAAGCCAAGTGCGGTCGACAGCGCACCATGGGGACGACGTCATTTGAACAAGCCGCAGAAGCCCAGTTCCAGCCCGCAGAACGTCAAAACAACGTGGCACGGGAGGCAAGGACCTCAAGCCGGACAGACTTCCTAGCAGGCGCTGACAGCACCTCGATCATCAACCTCCTATGTCAAAAGTGAGGCAATACCCCAAAACTCACCTTTCAACATCGCAAGTGGGAACCCGCGGTGTATACGCCTATACAGGGGACCGGTGAAAGGATGTTCGAAAACGTACGCTAAGCGTCGCGGCCGGTCTGGTGAAGGCGGAGCGGCCTGAATCGCTCGCGGGGCTTGTCCATCTCACTCCAAAGATAATCGCCGGTAAGACCGATATGCTCCCAGCCCAATGGCGCGACGTGGGCAAGCAGTTTGTCCGGCACCTCGACACCGCTGCCGCGCAGATGCCGGACGGCACGGTCGAGATAGACGGTGTTCCAAAGGGTGACGGCCGCGGTGAGCAGGGTCAGCCCGGAGGCACGATGACGCTGGTTCTCGAACGTGCGGTCGCGCAGTTCGCCCAGGCGATTGAAGAAGATGGCGCGGGCGAGCGCGTTGCGGGCCTCGCCCTTGTTGAGGATGCTGCCGGTGCGGCGCCGCTGCTCCGGATCGTCGAACCAGTCGAGCATGAACAGCGTGCGTTCAATCCACCCGATCTCGCGCAGCGCGCGGGCGACCGGGTTTTGACGCGGAAAACCTGCCAGCTTGCGCAGCATGACCGAGGCACTGACGGTGCCTGCGCCGATCGATGCAGCGAGCCGCAGCGTCTCGTCCCAGTGCTCCTCGATCGCGCGGACATTGACTGGCCCGGCGACAAGCGGGCGCAGCGTCGGCCAGGGATCGAGCGACGACAGGCTATACAGGCGGCGCTCGTTGAGGTCGCGGATGCGCGGTGCGAAGCGGAAGCCGAGCAGGTGGCACAGGCCGAAGACGTGATCGACAGCCCCGGCGGTGTCGGTCGCGTGCTCGCGGATGACCAGCTCGCTCTCATGGTCGAGCAGGCCATCGAGGACGTGCGCGGCCTCGCCGGCATTGGCTGCGATGACCTTGGTGTGGAACGGCGTGAAGCGGTCGGTGACATGGGTGTAGAACAGCACGCCGGGATCAGTGCCATAGCGGGCGTTGCGATCGGCGCGCGCCTCGCCCTGACCGCCGGCACGGAAGAACTGCCCGTCCGACGACGATGTGTCGCCCGGTCCCCAGACCTGGGCGAGCGGATGCGCGGTGTGGCAATCGACGATCGCCGCTAGCGCCGACAGATAGGTTTCGTCGCGCACATGCCATTCCGCCGTCCAGCGCAGGCGGGACAGCGTCAGCCCACGCGAGCTTTCTGCCATGCGCCCGAGGCCCAGGTTGGTCGCATCGGCGAGGATCGCACCCATCAGCGCGGACTGGTCGGAGGCCGGCTCGCCGCTGCGAACATGGACGAAACGGTCGGCGAAGCCCGACCATGCGGCGACCTCCACCAGCAGGTCGGTGACCCGGACACGCGGCAGCATCGCGTAGAGGGGGCCGGCTAGAGGATGTTCGGAATCGTACGCTAGCCGCGGTCGTCCCGATTGGGATCGTTTCCGAGAACGCCGGTCCCTTCTCTCCCACGCTCGCTTGTGGAAAAGGCTGGATCGGTAGGAAGCAACCAAGCGGGGCTAATGCCGACCGCGGATATTCCGAACCGGTTTTATGCCCCCTGCACACCCTGGGAAATCTGGTGTGGGGGGGTTGCGTCAGAACCGACCGGGACTGTTGAAAAAGGCCTGACGTGCTCTGATTGTCCCGATTGGGATGCTGTTTTGAGAAGGCCTCACCTTAACTCTGGCACTCGTGCGGAATGCAGGAGGCCTGTAGTTTCTCGCTCATGCGAATTGACGTTTATCGAAAAACGATACATATTGCTTTTCGATAAACGGAGGCATTTGTGCAGGATCGAATTCTTGTCGTCGCAAACGGATTGGTACGGTTCGCGCACTGTGGCATTCGGTTTTGTGATCGCAATTATCCTTTCGTTCGTGTTCGGCGACGCGTTGTCCGCACAAATCTTTGCCAAATATCACGGCCGTCATGTAGCAGAGACGATCGCCTTGCTACGGGTCACAGGCCTGCTCAGCATTGTCGTCTGCGTCGCAGTCTATCAACTCTTCAGCCGCCTGTTGTCGATCATGGAAACGGTACGCGCGGGCGATCCGTTCATCGTCGCCAACGCCGATCGGCTTCAGCGGATTGGCTGGGCCTTATCCGCCATTCAGGTGCTTGATCTAGCTTTCGGTGCCATCGTGTTCGCACTCGATCGCCTTGGTATCGATCACGCGACGTGGGTTCCCGGCTTTACCGGCTGGATCGGCGTAGTGATGCTCGTCGTGCTTGCCCGTGTGTTTCGCGTCGGTGCGGCGATGCGTGACGATTTGGCGATGACCGTCTGATGCCCGTCGTCGTCACACTCGACGACATGCTTGCGGCTCGGCGGATGACGTTGACTGAGTTATCGCAAGCGGTCGATATCACCATGGCCAACTTATCGATCCTGAAGACCGGCAAAGCGAAGGCGATCCGCTTCTCGACCCTCGAGGCGATCTGTGAGGTGCTCGACTGTCAGCCGGGTGACATCCTGAGTTTCACGCACATAGGGGAAACGAATTGATCGACCTTGCGGAGAAAACCGGTACGCGAAGGGGAATCGGGAGCGCGCTACGTGGCGTAGGGCGCGCCGTGCTTGAAACCTATCAGCTTGGCGGGCGGACGGTAGTGACAGCGCCACTGATCCTCGGAATCGCCGTGCTGCCGGAATTCATTCAGCATGTCGCAGAGATCCATCTGGGTATGTTCGACTCCGCAGGGCGTTTCCGCGCGCTTGCTAACGATCCCCTTCGCTGGGGTTTTGGTTACGTGAAGCTGGCAGGGTTCATGATCGCCATGCTCGCTGTCGCGCGGTTCTGGTCGGTGAGGTCGATCCCTCGAACCTTACTGGTCCCGCCAGCAACTCTGCTGCGTGTCGCGGCGGGGTTGATCATAGGGTTCGCGGTTGCGTGGCCGTTCGCCTGGCTGGGTAAGCAAGGCTTGTCGGCCGTGATCAACATACCTCTTCAAATCGTTTCTGCCGTGATTCAGGGGGGCTTCCTGATCTACGTCATTGGCGCGTTGGTGGAGGACGTGTCCGTGACGCCGAAGCGCGCTATGACGTCGCTGCTGCCCGCCGCGATCGTGCTCAGCGTGCTGGTCGCCGTGGCATTCGCGCCATCACAGGCGCTCCACATGGCAAACCACAAGCTGGCTTTGGGACAGCCACTGCCGATCGTGTGGATGCTCATGCTCTTCGATGCACTGTGGGTCGGACTATTTGCAGCGCTGGTTGGTTCTGCAATGTTTGTCGGAGTTAGGACCGGACTGACCTGGAGCGGGTGGACTGTGCATCCTGGTGATCTTAACCCCTCGGATGAAAATATTGTCGAAGGTGCAAAACGAGGCACGGTTATATGACGCCTATCGACAATGCGACCGGTTCTAGAAACCTAGAGCTGGTGAGAACACGTGATCGCGCCGCCCCCGAGACCTAGGTGCCGAGGCGAAGTAATGTCGGCAATTGGCGTTGGCAAGATGACTGGAAGCGAGAAGATTGCCGAAGGTTCGCCTTGGAGCAAAGGTACGATAAAGATACCGTCGTACATTCTTAATGACAGGCAGGAAACACTATCCTACCCTTTTCTACGGTTAGCTTGCCGCACATCTGATCGCGTGGTTGCGCTGTACTGCCACATACACCGCGAATTAGTTTCGAAGTAAGTCCCTTGCCTCTTGGCAATTCGCAGAGCCCGGACTTGCATTGTGCGCTGCTGCTGCAACCGCTGCCTGCCAATTCAGCTTTGGTTGCGGGTTCGATTTGTGGAGAAGAAATCAATAGGAGGGCGGCTGCAAACATTGTCGAGCTCCATCTACATCGCAAATGTCAGGGCTAGGTTGAACGCGGCTAGTCCGGCTTTGGGCAATCCGAACCGCCGCCCCATCCTCGCGAGGGATCGACTTCCGGCAAAAGCCAGCTTTGGTAATCAATAGCCTTCGCCCTAGCGGCGCAGAATGATTCTGCTCACCGCCAAAGATAGCAACCATGCCGGGAACGCGCTCATAAGCAAGCCGGGGCCCGGCGGGATCATATCGTAGAGGGCATCTGGTTGCCGCCAAGGCCAAGGCCATGAACGCACCAGACCGTAGAGCACCATAGCTAGAGGCACGATGGAGCCCGTTATAACAATCCAGCGCAACTCATTGCTGCGGATGAACGGAGATAGCCGGAGCAAGACCGCGACGACGGCCGTGACGATAGCAGCAGGAACTGCCAGCATTAGAACGTAGATCGTGATGAATGCGACTGCGTCCATCCCATGAGACAAGCCTATACAAGGGGTTTAGACAAGCTCCGTTTGGTTGACCGGCAGAGGTCTGCATCTGGGCGGAAGCGACGATGACCAGCTTTCTCGAATGGGAATGGCGGCCGAGAAGGCATCCGCGTTCGGAATCGATTAAATCACGGGAACGGCGCGCTCATTGTGCCAGCGCCTTGCTATAATCGCAAAGCGTCAATTTTTGGCATCTCGTAGTCACCGTCCTCACCCGGATAGCGTAACAGATTCTCGAAACGACCATCTGCCTTCGCCAGCGACCAAACTAGGCTCTGCCCAGCGGGCAGCACATCAGGTTCCATAACGAACACCGGAGATGCAAAAGCCGTCTTTGCGTCGGTGAGCCGCCAGCCTCGCGTACGGAACATCGACAACATATCATCCAGGAACAAGCCAGTTGTTAGCCGATGGTGAAGCAGGATCGTGTGATCGATCGAGTGTCCAAAAAGCGACTGCGCCAAACTGTCATAGAAGGTCGCTCGATCCCAAATGTGGTCCAGATAGAAGCGTTTGTATGGGCCAATTTGGGCCTTAGGGTCGGCCTTGAGACGTGCTTTGAGCCGGTTGTCGATATACCAATCTGAGGTGTCGATCGTGACATGGGCGTTCGCGTAACCATGCTGTTTCAGGAGCGCACGAATTTGGTCGCGGCCTTCTGCCGTTTTTCCCTCAGCCAGAAAGGGAAACCGAAAGAGCTTACGGAAACCGGGATAGTCAGACAGCAACGGCTCGCACTTCATAATATCAGCCATCAGCCCCTCAGGATTTTTGCCGCTAAAATACTGATGGGAGTAACTATGATTACCGATGATATGACCACCATCGGACCAAGCAGATAGAATGCGTGGACTAAGCACCTTATCAACGTACTTTCCCGCGACGAAGCCGCCCGCCTTGACCCGGTGACGCATTAAAGCTGCGCGAATGGCTGCATCGCGTTCCGGACCGCTCATTAGAGCAGTGTCTGACAGATCAAAGTCGTCGATCGTAACTGCGATGCCCGGCGCGCGCACGCCTCGTGCCGACGCCTGTGATGAATGAGCCGCAGTAAGTCCCACCGCAGTAAGACCCGCGAGAACGGAGCGACGATCAGGATGGAAGGTCATCCTGCCTTATGCCGCCCCGCCCCTAAGGCTACAACGCTTCGCTAACCTGCTTTTCCAATCGGGATCGAATTTCGGGAATATCCGGGTTGGAAGGAAGGCGACGTACGATTGAGTGGGGGCCGGTAGCCGCTACCAGAGGAGGTGGTCAGTAATGACGCCCGCCCTGACCAGCAAACCCAGAGCTGCCCCTACGCAAAGGACGGCTCCATACACGGCAATAGCTCGCGTTCGACTGCGATGGTCCGTTTTGTAGCTCATGTTCGATTACCCCGTGTCCTGCTGCGAAGGTGAACGATCGTACGCCTGTTCGCAATCACGCGGTTTCGGCGGACCTTGGTTTCTCGGTTGGGAAGGTTCAGCGAGACAGCCGGGCAGTCTGGGCCGATCGCCTACGTCACGAACGACCGGCTTTCCCAAAACTTGTTCCCGAATGAGTTTTCCCGAAATTGCCCGCTGGACATCGAGAAACGGGATGCTCCGCAAACGAGGGTTTGCGTGACGATCGCTGGTCATGTTCGATCGTAGGCGATCCATGTCACGCAACCCGTCACTCGATCTATGTGCCGCAAAGGCTCAGGCTTAGCGTACGATTCCGAACATCCTCTCACCGCTCCCCGAGCTGGCGGTTGGCGGCGCGGGCGATCAAGCCACCGGCGCCGGCGCTGTCCTGCATATCGGCCAGCAGCGCGGCAAAGCCGGCAGGGGCGAGCGTCAGCTTGTCACGCACCGTCGCCAGCACGCGGCGATCGGCGGGTTCGTGGACGACGGTGTGTAGGATCAGCCCGGCGATGAGCTAGAGAGACATTTGCAGTACGGGTAAGAAGATGTGATAAACCGGCACCTAGTCCATCGACGCGGAAAGCGGATATGACACGCGAGACGATGACGCCTCAGGAAGCCTTACAGGCCCAAATCACACGCATAACTCGGACCATGCATCGTCAGAGGATAGCAATGGCCGTCATTGGTATTGTGGCAGTCATAGGGATAGTTAAACCCTGGTCCTGACAGCTTGCGTTGGGAGAGCCCCTACAATGCAAAACCGAGTCAGGGCATCAAAGCGTTTAAACGGCTTTCTGGAGGTTTTAGAAGCGTTGGTCGGCTTCATCCAAAGCGACATGCAACCGCACTTCAAGGCCTGAAGCCGTTGCAATAGAAATGAGATCATCGAGTAGAAAACGATCGATCCGACCTTCGAGTAGCTCGGTGAGCCTGGTATCGTCGATCTGGAGCCGCTGGGTAATTGCACTCCGTGCCTCTAAACGGTATCGTATCTGTTTTCGAATTGCAGTTATTATGTCCGATTTAAGCCGGAGACTTACCGCGTCAGATGGTGAATTTGCAAGTGCATCCCATACACATTCAAATGTATCTTCTTTCATGATAAATCCGATCAGCCGCTGGCAGCCACAAGATATTTAACAAAGCCGTCCCAGCCTTTACGATAAAACCTTTTCCGGTTAGCAAGTTGGCATAGCCTGTCTCCTAGAACCTCAATGCCATTTTCAGCGCCATACAGACGGACATAATCTTCTAAAAGACTTTCAAGACGATCATTCAACCGAGTGCTAAGCTCGCGAGAGGCCAATTTTCTCGTGGACCATATTTCGGTATCGCTTTTATCCTCGAAGCCTTGCGTCATCCTTATGGTCCTATGGTTGTGCAGCGTCGAACTTACTTGCGAACTCACGGTCGGAATAATAACGTAGCTTCCCTGCAATGATCGGTCTCTGTCCGGCCAGAAATAGAAGCTGAAGATCGGAGGGCAGGGTACGTACCTCATCCGGAGTGAGCAGCGCCCGCCCGCTATGATGCGCCGAATAACTGATGCCCGATCCGGCGGAGTCGAGGGCACGGCTCATGGTTTGAAAAACCACGGTTTCCTGGCCAAGAAGATCGGAAACCAGTTTGGCGCTGTCATGATCGTTCACACCGAACACCTGAAGCACACCGGCATTGGAGAGGAAGGTGCCTGCCTTCCGGTCGTAGAGAGCACGCAGCTGATGCACATCCTGCAAAACCGGCCATAGCTGAATCCCGTATCCCGCCATAAGTCCCATCGCCCGCTCAACCGGCTCCAGCCGGCCAAGCGCTGCAAATTCGTCAAGCAGGTACAGGATGGGGGTAGTAGGCTGTCCCGGTGCTCGCACGAGATCGGTCAGCCCTTGCGCCACCATCAGGCGCAGCCAGCGTGAATAGGTGGCAAGGCGGTCGGGAGGAAGAACGAGAAAGACCGTCACTGTCCCGGCTTTCAGGTCAGCGAACGTAAAATCGGATCGGCCCAGGACCTGCGTCATACGCGGACTGTCGAGGAAATGCGTATGGCGCTGCGCAGCCGACAGCACGCCGGCGGCTTCCCGATCTGATTTGCCTAGCTGACGATTGGCCGCACGGGCGACGAGCCCGCCCTGCGTCTGCATCTCGGTGAGCAGCGTGCGAAAAGCCTCCGGCGCCAGGGTCAGATACTCGCGCAGCGTAGCCAGCGACCGCGTGTCGGGCGTGGCGGTTGTGACGACATGAAGAATGAAGCCAGCGATCAGTGCCCTTGCTTCCTCATTCCAGTGTGCCTCTCCGCCTTCGCCCGGCGCATCATGGACCAGCGCATCAGCGAGCGTCATGCAGTCGTCCGCCAGATCGAGGCTGGCGGGATCGATGCCGTCCAGCGGATTGAAAGCGGCGAAGCCGCCGGCAACACCGAAAGGATCAAGAATATGGACCGGTCCCATTGCGGATCGGGCACGTAGGGTGACGCGGGCATTTTCGCCTTTAGGGTCGACACATACCACCGATCCCTGGCGATCAAGCAGGTTAGGGATGATGGTGCTGACACCCTTGCCCGAGCGGGTGGGCGCGATCGTGAGCAGATGAGCGGGACCATCATAGCGGAGGAGCTGACCACCCTTCGCCGCGCGCCCGATCACCAACCCGGTTCCCCGCTTCAACGCGACAGTTTCCCGATCACCGGCGAACCGGGCCGAGCCGTGCGTGTTGTCGCCCTCTGGCTGGCCATAGCGGGTCAAGAGAGGGTTGAGCAGCGCGCGCAGCACAACCAACAGCAGGATCAGTGAAACCGTGCCGTACACGGCCTTGTAGGGCAGCGTGTCCTTGGCCACGCCCAGCCATCCGACAAGGAAGCTGGCGCAGAACAGCAATGCCAAGGCGGTGAGAAGGAAAATCGCAACGACCGCTAGAAGATGCCGACCAATCCGGATCGGACTGAGCACGACTGTCGTGAGTGCCCAGACCGGTTCACGCGCCACATGGCGGAGCAGGTTTCGTAGGGCGCGCAGCACCCGCACTTCAGTTGTCCTGCCGGATGTAAGGGAGATGCAGGCCGAAGCCGCGCCGGACCCGTTCCTCGATCCGGCGCTCGAACGGCGAGCCGGCTTCCGCGAGATATTCAAGGCACACGTCAGTGGCGAGGCGTACTGCCTGTGCGTCGCGATCGGGACGAGCGAGCAGCTCCGCGTGCCATACCGCGACTTGTTCCCGACCGGCGCCTGCGCCGTTCCAGATCAGCATGTCCAGCAGCTTGGCGAGTTCATCCGCCGGCACGTCGCCCAGTCCGTCCATCAGGCGCGAACTGCTTTGATGGCTTCCTCAAAGCTGGTGAAATACTCCTGCACCGGTTCGCCGGGCGGCAACGAGCGGGCGCGATCGAGCAGGGCTTCGATATGCTCATTGTCCGACAGCTCGCCAGCGACGTAGCGCGCGTTCAGCGTGTCGAACTCTGGGTCCAGTCCGCCCCCGGACAGCTCGACACTGCCGCGGCCGAAATCGACGGCTCGTTGGCGCCGGCTGCGTTCCTGATCGGATAGCTCAGGCATCGGTGCTGCTTCCTTCCGCTTCCAAATCGAACGTGCGTTTGCCGCGGCGTTTCCAGAGCGCGAGCGTGTCGCTGGCATCCCCGCTCCGCGCCTTGCCCACCAACTCCAGTAGCGCACCGTAAATAGTGGCGCGATCGTCGTCGGCGAGATCGACCAGGCCGGCTTTCTGGACCAGCCCGCCCAGCTCAATCAGATGGCGCGTTCGTTCGCGACGTTCCACGACCCAGCCCCTGCTATCCGTTCGTCGTTCCGTCGCTTCCGCCCGCAGCGTTGCCGCCCGGTTCATTCGCAACGCCCGATCCGTCGATTGCAACAGCGCCAGCACCTTTGCGCCCACGCCGTTGAAAGAAGGCCGTGCCCTTCGCGCGCCATGCCTCCTTCGCGCCCGCATCCTTCGATCCGATCGCGTCGAGCAGCACGCCGGCAAGCGTCTCCGCATCGAGCGCATCGGCCCCGGTCGCGGCGACGAGCTGGCCTAGCTGTTCGACCCGCTTTGCCTTGAGCGCACGGGCCTTGTCACCCAGCGCCTTCAGCTCGGCATCGTAATCGCGAACCTTCCGCATCGCCTTCACCCTTCCGCGTATCGGTCAGCAGCATCTTAGCGCGCCGAGCATATGGGTAAAGCCTGAACGACCAGAAAGCGGCATTAAGTCAGTCAGGAGATGCGCAGCAGATCGCGAGTGCGCGCTTATACGTCGTTGTCGACGTGCGCTAAGTAGGGCAGTGTACGGAGCATCATGGCGATCTACCACTTCTCCGCCAAGGTTGTGAGCCGCGCGAACGGGTCGAGCGCCGTCGCGAGCGCGGCGTATCGTTCCGCGTCCGAGCTGCACGACGACCGACTTAACCGCGATCACGACTTCAGTAACAAGGCGGGCGTCATCCACTCCGAGGTGATGTTGCCGCAGGGTGCGCCGGAGCGTTTAAACGACCGCACAACCTTGTGGAACGAGGTGGAGGCAGGCGAGAAGCGCAAGGACGCGCAGCTTGCTCGCGAAGTGGAGTTCTCGATTCCGCGCGAGATGAACGAGAAGCAGGGCGTTCAGCTCGCCCGCGATTTCGTGAAGAAGCAGTTTGTCGATCGCGGGATGGTCGCGGACCTGAACGTACATTGGGACAAGGCAAAGGACGGCACGCCCAAGCCGCACGCGCATGTGATGATGACGATGCGCGACGTGGGGCCGGAGGGGTTCGAGAAGAAGAACCGCGACTGGAACAGCACCGAGCTGTTGAAGGACTGGCGCGAGGCGTGGAGCGCGCACGTCAACGAGCGCATGGCCGAGCTAGGCCTGGATGGTCGCATCGACCATCGTTCCTATGAGGCGCAGGATATCGGGCTGGAGCCGCAGCATAAAATCGGCCCGGCCGCATCGCGGCGATCGGAGCAGGGGCTTGAGGCGGAGCGGATCGAGGATCACACGCGCATTGCCCGCGAGAATGGCGCGAAGATCATCGCCAACCCCAATGTCGCGCTGGACGCCATCACGCGGCAGCAGGCGACGTTCACCACCCGCGACCTTGCGACGTTCGCGTTCCGACACAGCGACGGCAAGGAGCAGTTCGACCAGGTGATGGGGGCGGTGCGCGCCAGCCCCGAGCTGGTCGCATTGGGTAAAGACGGGCGCGACCAGGAGCGGTTCACCAGCCGCGACATGATCGCGGTGGAGAACCGGCTTGAGCGCGCGAGCGACGAGCTGGCGGGTCGTGCTGGGCATGGTGTTGGCGATCGGCACCGTGACGCGGCTACGGCCAAGGCTGAGGAGCGGGGCCTTGTCTTGTCGGACGAGCAGCGCGACGCCTTCGACCATATCACCAGCGGGCAAGGGCTGGCGTCCATCGTCGGCTATGCCGGCACGGGCAAGTCGGCGATGCTGGGCGTCGCGCGCGAGGCATGGGAGCGCGAGGGCTACCAGGTGCGCGGCGCGGCCTTGTCGGGCATCGCGGCCGAGAACCTGGAGGGCGGTTCCGGCATCGCGTCGCGCACCATCGCCAGCCTTGAACATGGCTGGGCGCAAGGGCGCGAGCAGCTAGGCCCGAAGGACGTGCTGGTGGTGGACGAGGCCGGCATGATCGGCTCGCGTCAAATGGAGCGGGTGCTTTCCCAGGCGCGCGACGCCGGGGCCAAGGTCGTGATGGTCGGCGACCCCGAGCAGTTGCAGGCGATCGAGGCGGGCGCGGCGTTCCGCAGCGTCACCGAGCGCCACGGCGCAGCCGAGATCACCGAGATCAGGCGACAGCGTGAGGACTGGCAGCGCGACGCGACGCGCGCGCTGGCGACCGGGCGCACCGGCGAGGCGATCCACGCCTATGACGACAAGGGCATGGTCCACGCGGCCGACACCCGCGAGCAGGCGCGGAGCGAGCTGGTGGACGGTTGGGATCGCGCGCGCCAGGCCGAACCGGACAAGAGCCGGATCATCCTCACCCACACCAACGCCGAGGTGCAGAGCCTCAATGGCGAGGCGCGCGACCGGTTGCGCGCATCCGGCGACCTTGGCGACGACGTGACGGTGAAAGCCGAGCGTGGGGACCGCCAGTTCGCGACCGGCGACCGCATCATGTTCCTTCGCAACGAGCGCGGCATGGGGGTCAAGAACGGCACGCTGGCGACGATCGAGCGGGTATCGCCCGAGGGCATGGCGGTGCGCCTCGATGATGGGCGCGGGGTCGCGTTCGACACCAAGGACTATGCCCATGTCGATCATGGCTATGCGGCGACGTTCCACAAATCGCAGGGCGTGACGGTCGATCGGGCGCACATCCTCGCCACCCCCGGCATGGACCGCCACAGCGCCTATGTCGGCTTGTCGCGGCATCGTGACGACGTGCAGCTCCACTATGGCCGCGACGACTTCGCCGATCAGCGCCAGCTTGTCCGCGCGCTGTCGCGCGATCGGGGCAAGGACATGGCCGGCGACTACACCCGGCCCGAGCAGGACCAGGCGCGCGCGTTCGCCGATCGGCGCGAGATCCGGTTCCCGGAACTCGCGCGCCAGGTGGTCGAGAAGGTCCGCGACAAGGCGCGAGGCATGTTCGACGGGTTTAAACCGAAGCCGGCAGCCGAGAAGACGCAGGCCACCGAGCGGGGTGGTGGTGGGGCGATCGGCGCCGACCGCTCCGACCAGGCCAGAGCAATCCGCGACTATGCCCGTGTCGCGGCCGACGTGCGGCGGATGAAGATGCAGGGACTGCCGGTGCTGCCGCATCAGAAGACGGCGGCACAGCGCGCGATCGAGGCGCTGGACGCGACCCGGCCCGACGCGGCGCGTGACCTCGCCTCCGCGATGCAGCGCGATCCGAAGCTGATCGAGCAGGCGGCGAACGGCGACACGAGCGGCGCGGTGCGCGCGATGGCCGAGGAACAGCGTGTCCGGCTTGATCCGGACGCGCGCGCTGATCGGTTCGTGACGGGCTGGCAGGTGATGCAGCGCCAGCAGGCTGGATTGGAGCGCGCCGGCGACACCGCCGGCGCCGAGAAGCTGCGTGGGCGGATGGCGCAGGCAGCAGGGGGGCTCGCGCGCGATCCGCAGCTTGAATCCGCGCTGCGCCGTCGCGCGCCCGAGCTGGAGATCAGGATCGAGCGCGAACAATCAATCGGCGATGCGCTGGCGCGCTCGATCGGGTCGGGGCGTGAGCGGGATCGAGGGCTAAGCCGGTGATGTTCACGAAATATCCCTTGACCCTCAAAGACGGCACGCTCACAAACGAACTAGGAAAAATCAACATGGGTGCGTGATGCCGGTTCTGGTTGAGGCGTTGGCGGTTCAGACAAGGCTTGAGGAGATCGGTGCGAGTGTCGCCGATCTGATCACCATTGCTCGCTCGGCTGTCGGCGCTCGACGTTCGGCGACCCTTGACCACCCTGCCACCGCCGCAGGGCTGCTCTCGTGGATTGAAGGCACCGGTACGATGCGGAACGTGCTTGGTCGCAAGGGCTGGCAGCGTAGCCGCGAGAACGGGATTGAGAGTGTCTACAATCCCGAGAGCGGCGTGCGCATCGCTTTCCAGAACGCTGATCGTGCAGGGGAAGAGCATTACGATCCGCTCGCGACATCGGATAAGGGGCCAGCCTCGGCACATTATGTCGCGTCCAACCAAGGCGAGCTGTTCCCTGAAATTGCGAAGGTGGAAGAGAGGCGCGCCAAGGCAGCTTGCTACTACCTGTTCGTGCAGGCGATCGGCGACGACGTGAGGGTAGAGCTATCCTTTCCGTGCGCGATCGAGGAGCGTCAGTTCCTCGGTTTTCATGAGCGCATCATCATCGTCGGTCCGGGTGGCTGGGATATGGTGCAGATGCCCGATGACGAGGTAGGCCCCGACTTTGACGTTGATGTCACTCGCCGGGTCGAGTGACCGTCTAAATGTTCAATCCACAGCGCCTCATAATTGCGAGGCAACGGCGCCGCTTGTCGGCAAAGGAGCTTGCCGGACTGATCGGGCGGGTGCCGTTGACCATCACGCGCCTTGAGCAGGGTGAATCCGAGCCGGAACCAGAAACCGTCGAGGCGCTTGCTCGCGTTCTTGAGTTTCCGAAATCGTTCTTCTTTGCGGATGATTGCGAGCGACTGACAGAAGGCGCCAGTTTCCGGAGTCTCACTTCCATGACCGCTCGCGAACGCGACGCGGCCTTGGCGGCCGGTTCAATCGCGTTCGGGTTTTGCGATTGGGTCGGGCATCGCTTCAACCGCCCCGAGTGCCAGATACCATTGCTTGATCCCGAAACTCGGCCTGACCAAGCTGCTAGGATCGTCCGGCAGGAGTGGGCGCTAGGCGAAGCGCCGATTTCGCACGTGGTGAAGATGCTGGAGGCCAAGGGGGTGCGCGTCTTCTCGCTAGCCGAGACGACACGCAGCATCGACGCTTTCTCCTGTTGGCGTGGTGATGCCCCCTATGTCTTTTTGAACCTAAACAAGTCAGCCGAACGCACCCGCTTCGATGCGGCGCATGAGCTGGGCCACCTTGTGCTTCATCGTCATGGGGGCGGTGTTGGTCGAGCTGCCGAGGTCGAAGCCAATACGTTCGCGTCGGCGCTTCTTATGCCGGAGGCGGATGTGCTGGCTCGGGTGCCAGGAGTGACGAGCCTCCAGCAACTGGTTCGAGCAAAGCAGCGCTGGAAGGTATCGGTAGCGGCGCTTGCCTACCGCCTCAATAAGTTGGGGCGTATCTCAGATTGGCAGTATCGCGGCCTTTGCATCGAGATGCAGCAAAAGGGCTACACTAAATCTGAACCGGAGCCGATCGAGCCGGAGCAGTCCGTGCTTTGGCAAAAAATTTTCGCTCAGTTATGGAGCGAACGCACAACACGAGACGGTATTGCGCGCGAACTTAGTCTACCGATAGCAGAACTAGATAATCTCGTTTTTGGTTTGACTGGGGGAGCTGTCCCTGTCGCTGGCGATGAGCGGGCGTTGAAGGGGCCGCGGCTCGTAGCCAGTACTTATTGAGCAGTTAGTAGCTGGGATGTGACTGCTGTGATGTCGTAGAACTAAGCGAGCAGGACCGCCGAAATGCACGCATTCGGCGGTCGACGGGAGGCAGGATGGACGAAGGCGATCACGAGCGGGATGCCGCGGCCGAGGCGTTCGAGGGCGTGCGCGGCGAGCTGGCGCTGCTCCGGCGCGCAATCGAGGGGATTGCTGCCCGTGACGACCGGCCCGAGCCGCCCGACTATAGTGAGACGCTGGCGCAAATCACGAAGCTGGCGACCGGCACCTACCAGCGCGCCGAAATACTGAGGAAGGCAGGCGAGGAGGAAGCGGTCGCGCGCCAAGTCGTCGCCCGGATCGCCGGCGCTGTCGCCGAGGACCGGCAGGCGGTGAAGACCGCGGCCGGTGAACTGCGCGAAGCGACCCGCGCCTTGCAGGGCGTCACCGCGTCGGCGCAGCGTGCCGAGGATCAGAAGCGGTGGGTGATACTGGCAGCGATTGGGGGGACTGTCGCCGGCATGATCCTGTGGGCGGTGTTCGCCGGCGTAGTGGCGCGTGCTGTGCCCGCGAGCTGGCAGTGGCCGGAGCGGATGGCGGCGCGTACGCTAGCTATGCCGATGTGGGAGGGCGGGCAGCGCATTATGCGCGCCGCTGCGCCAGACGCTTTCGCCAATATCGCCGCGGGCGATCGGATCGTCACCGCCAATCGCAAAGCGCTGGAGGTTTGCCGAAAACGTGCAGCAAAAACACGACAGGCTGAACGGTGCGTTGTGTCGGTTGGTCCGGCCTGATCGTAGCGACGTGACCGGCTCTCGCACTTTGATTGCAGCGTCTTGCGGGACTGGATACGCTACGTTGAGCTCACATCCCGTTTGGTGTCGTATATGATAATCTCCCAGCTTCGCATTGAGAACTATCGGGGCATCCGGGCCTTGAAGATCGAGTTTGATCCAACCACGGTGATTTTTGGTTCTAATAACACTGGAAAATCTACAATTCTCTCAGCGATACAATCTGTTTTAGGAAAGGCATCTGGACGCCGTAATAGCGTATTCAGCGAGTACGACTTTCATCTCGATGCGGCCGGGCAGCCAACCGATGCAGCGCCGATTGTAATTGAGCTTACGTTTAGCGAGAGGGTGGCGGACGAATGGTCCGATGCCAAGGTTCAGCAGCTTGGCCCTGTAGTTGGGATCGGAGCCGATGGTCTACAGACTGTTACACTGCGAGTAACGGGGCGTTACGATGATGCCTTGAACGCATTCACATCGACATTCGATTTTCTAAATCCAAGCGGCCAAACATTGCCTAATAACCTTAATTCATTGCGTCGTTTGCAGCAGATGATACCTGCTTTCTATCTTGCCGCTCTGCGTGATGCCGCCCGTGAGTTTCGGTCAAATGCCCCCTTCTGGGGGCCATTTGTCAAAGCACTTAAAATAGACCCGGAAATCCGAGCCAAAATTGAGGAAGAGCTTGCCGAACTTAACCAGCAGGTGCTCGACGCGCATGAAGGATTTAACTCGGTTAAGGAGCGCCTTGGCAAATCCGCAACCATGGTTCCTCTCGGGGGCGGTGCCACGCCAGTCAGTATCGAAGCGCTACCAAACCGTGTGTTCGATATCTTAGCCCGTACGCAGGTCATGCTTGCAGGGGTATCCGGAGCGCCACTGCCGCTAGGACAGCACGGGGAAGGTACTCAAAGCCTTGCCGTAATCTGTTTGTTTGACGCCTTTCTGGAGGGTCGTCTTATTGGTGAGTACGGTGAGGATGCAGTCCCCATCCTGACCCTTGAGGAACCAGAAGCGCATCTACATCCTTCCGCTGTGCGTGCGGTCGGGCAGCTCCTCTCTAAACTTGAAGGCCAAAAGATAATTACGACTCATTCAGGAGACCTTCTAGCATCAGCCCCGCTAAAATCACTACGGCGGATACGCCGCAGCGGTAATGATATCGATGTATTCCGTATCCAAGATGGTGTGATCAGCGATGCCGATCTTCGTCGTCTCGACCACCATCTGCGTCGCCTACGAGGCGGAGTCTTGTTTGCCCGTGTATGGATTCTGGTGGAAGGAGAGACAGACGAAACCGTTATCCAAGAGGCCGCCCGTATTATCGGATATGACCTGTTTGCGATGGGAATTTGCTGCTTCAAGTTCACCGAGCTTGGGATAGAGCCATACATAAAGCTAGCTGACGCCCTTGGCATCCACTGGATAGCTGTTGCCGATAACGACCCGGCAGGCCAAGGCTACATAGCAACGGCACAAGCTATGCTTGCAGGCCGGCTGGCAACCGATCACATAGTCATGTTGCCGGCATGGGATATCGAGACATACCTATGCATAAGCGGGTATTTCACAACTTACCAGAACTCTGCCAACCCCCAAAAGATAATAGCAAATCCAAACCCCTTTGCTTTGGGAACCGCTGACTACTGGCAGCACCTCGTTAACAAGCAACAGCCGGGTAAAGGCAAGCCGGCTCGGGTGATCCAAGTTATGGATGAGATCGAGGCGCAGGGTGCTGCTGGAGTTCCCCTCTTTTTCGGCACCCTTGTCGGGTTGGCGCGTGCCAAAGCGCATGAAGGTATATGAGCATGAATGCTTCAACCCTTAACGATCGTCAGGCCGCCGGAGTGGCTTGGCAGGATGGCCCGCTTCTCGTGCTCGCCGGCCCCGGCTCGGGCAAGACAACCGTGCTAACGCGTCGGATCGCTCGCCTTATTGAGGAGAGCCCTGGAGAGCACTACCGTGTCCTCGGCCTTACCTTTACCAACAAAGCGGCTGTGGAGATGCGCAAGCGCATCGAAGCCTTGGTCGCTGGCGCTGGGGCTCGTGTGCTGCTCACGACGTTTCACTCCTTCGCTGGCGATCTGCTAAGGCAGCATGGTCACCTTGTCGGCCTAAAGCCAGACTTTACAATCCTTGGCCAAGACGGGGAACGCATCAGCGTCCTTGATGATGCGCTTGTCGAAGTGTCACGTAATATCGATGTAAGCGAATACAGCGGAGAACGACTACTTCCATTGATAAATAGAATTTCAGAGAATGACGTTGATGAGGAGAGTGTGGCTAGAGCCATCAATGTATTGCCGGAAGATCGCCGGGAACTCGTAGGTATGGTTTATCAGGCGTATAAGCGCGGTCTTATATCTGCAAACAGCCTTGACTTTCCATCGCTTATATCAGTCGCGGTTAGAGTGCTGCGTGATTTCGGCGCAGTGTGCAAACAGATGCGCAGAATATATAATTACATATGTGTCGATGAGTTTCAGGACACCAACCTAGCACAATATTCTCTTTTACGATGCTTGGTCAGTGACCAAAGCAAGAACATATTTGTGGTCGCGGACGACGACCAGATAATATACCAGTGGAATGGAGCGAGTCCTGAGAGGCTGGCTGGTATTCGACATGACTTCGAAATGACAGTTCTACAATTGCCTACTAACTATCGCTGTCCACCTGCCGTCATCGATATCGCAAATAAACTGATTGCCCATAATACCACTCGGTCCCCAGATAAGGATAGGCTCTTAGCACTGAAGCCTCCGGGATCAGACCCAGGACTAAAGATCTATCGGTTTAATGACTTTGAAGAAGAGGTGTCTTGGGTCGCTCAAGATATAGCTAAGCGCTCTTCGGCAGAACGCGAGCGGTGCGTTGTGCTGGCGCGAACCCGAAAGACGCTTGACCGGGCAGTCGAGCACTTAGGAAAGCACGGTGTTGCCGCTTACCTAGCTAATAGAAAAGATGAATTCGCAAGCGCACCGTTGCGCTGGCTACACGCGGCATTGCGTCTTGCAAATAATCCGTCAGACCGGGAGCAGGTCAGGCGGTTATCAAGGGCCTTTTATGCACTTGAGGGATTGCAGATTGATCCGTTAACAATCAGCTCAACCGCAGAAGCGTTTGACGGCAGTGGGTTGCGTGCCTTTGCCGAGCTAGCGATTGCGAGATCGGAAATAACTCCGCTTACGGCAAACTATATTCGCAACAGTCTATCTTTATTGACTGATCGACTTGATTTCCGATCCTTCTGTGTTGCCACCTTTGAGTGGGTAGAATCTTTGCCACAAAATGGGACGGACACAGAGGAGCGGGGGTCTGACTTTGTTGAAGAGAAAGCCGTTTGGCAAGGGCTTGTCGAAGAGATCGATGCCCAATTTGGAAGTGAGAGCGTGACCCTGCATCTCCTTCTTCAGGAGCTGGATATGCGCTCGAAGACGCCTCCACAGCCGAAAGACGCTGTTCCGTGTTTTACAATCCATGCATCGAAGGGAATGGAGTTCGGTCACGTTTATCTGATTGCAATGGTGGAAGATCAGCTACCAAGTTGGTCAGCCGTAAAAAAGGGGCAGAACAGCCACGAGATGCAGGAAGAAAGACGGAACTGCTTTGTTGCAATTACTAGGACCGAAGAAAGCCTCACGATGACGTTCTCTAACCGGGTATTCGGTTGGCAAAAGGCGCCCTCTCGGTTCTTAGAGGAGATGGGCTTTCAAACGTAACGCTGTGCTGGTGTCAAAACCGTCCGGTTTTGACACCGACAAGAGAGTGTTGACCCTGTAGCAGCTACAGGCCTTATGAACCCTCCTTTACGAAGCGTTGCGATGGTTGCGACGCCTATGTCGGGGATAGCATTTTGCGGGGTAGACCAAGCAGCAGGGGTTCTAAGGCGTTGCCTATCGCGTTCGCCGGCCTCGGCATGATGGCGAGCGTCGCGACGGCGCAGGATCGACCGGCTGCATTGCAACCGACGCCAACCGAGGAGGCCGACGAAGGCGAAGACATCATCGTCCAGGCGACCCGGACGGGGCGTCGGGTGCAGGACGAGCCGATCCGCGTCGAGGTGCTGGACCGGGAAGAGGTCGAGGAGAAAATCCTTATGACCCCCGGCAACATTGCCATGTTGGTAGGGGAGACGCCGGGCCTGCGCGTTCAGGTCACGTCGCCGGCACTCGGAGCGGCGAACGTCCGGGTGCAGGGGCTGAAAGGCCGCTATACGCAAATCCTCGCAGATGGCCTGCCACTCTATGGTGGCCAGACACCTTCGATCGGCCTCCTCCAGATACCGCCGACCGATCTGGGACAGGTGGAGATCATCAAGGGGGCGGCTTCGGCTCTCTACGGTCCTTCGGCCTTGGGCGGCGTCATCAACCTCGTGTCGCGCCGCCCCTCGCCAGAACAGCAGGGCGAGCTGCTGCTGAACGCGACAAGCCGCGGCGGGCAGGACGTGACTGCGTATAATTCCGGCCCGCTGACTGAAGCGGTCAGCTATTCACTGACCGGCGGATTCAATCGGCAGGACCGGCAGGACATCGATGGAGATGGCTGGGCAAACATTCCCGGCTATGATCGCTGGACGTTCCGTCCCCGCCTGTTCTGGGAAGGCGCGAGCGGCGCAAAGGCGTATCTGACAGCGGGGGCACTTGCCGAGCAACGTCGCGGTGGCACGTTGCCAGGGCGTGTCGTGCCTGACGGTTCGGCCTTCCGGCAAGATCAACGCAGTCGGCGGCTCGACGTCGGCCTCAACGCACAAACGCCGATCGAGGGCGTCGGCACGCTCTACCTGCGCGCATCCGGCGTTACCCAAGGGCATCGGCACACCTTTGGCGAGGTGGTCGAGAACGACCGCCACAATACCTTCCTGACCGAGGCGTCCCTTGGCGGTGCCACCGG
>Ga0265780_10002311_pt1 | contig 25952 bp, 21 predicted proteins | sample P1T30metagenome_FD_192432 | JGI IMG/M metagenome (GOLD analysis project Ga0265780, IMG submission 192432) | Plant litter microbial communities from East Loma Ridge, Irvine, California - P1 T30 | ecosystem: Environmental > Terrestrial > Plant litter > Unclassified | place: USA: California...
GACGCGCCAGGTGGTGTTTGCGCGCGAACTGTCCAAACTGTTCGAGGAAATCCAGCGTTGCCAGCTGAAAGACGCGCTGGCCTGGGTCAAGGCCGACGCCAACCGCGAGCGCGGCGAGTTCGTGGTGTTGGTCGAGGGCGCGACCCAGGACAGCGATGCCGACGACGCAGAGGCCGAGCGCATCCTGAACATCCTGCTGGCCGAATGTTCGGTAAAGCAGGCGGCCAATCTGGCGGCCCAGATCACGGGCAAGAAAAAGAATGCGTTGTACGAACGGGCCCTGCAGATCAAGGGCGAGTAATCACCATTTGCAGCCGCTGTCCTTCTTGTCCATGATCAGGTAGAGCGGGGCCAGCAGGCCGCCGGGGATGCCGTCCTTGCAGTTGGCACGCTTTGCAGCGCCGATGGCGCGCGCGGCCCTGGTTTCGGTTTGCAGCGGCGGCGGCGGCAGGCGTTCGAGTGCGGTGCCGGCCTTGGTCGGATCCGGTTCCCGAGCCAGCCGGTGGGCGAGGCTGCGCGCGGCTTTGATATCCAGGGCGGGCGCGGCCGATGATCGCGCTGCTTCCTGCGGCGGGGTGGCTGGCGGCGGATCGACTGCAAAGGTTTCTTCGGTCGACTGGCGGGTTTCCGGCGGCACGGCGATCACCGGACGGGACGGATGGGTTGGACGAACCCGCTTTGCCGGCTTCGGTGCCGGTGGCCGCGGTATCGCTTGTGCTTCGGGGTCCGGTACTGGCAACGGCGGCGATGGCGGCGCGGCCGGGCGCAGGCGTAGCGTCAGCGGCTCGGGTGGCGCCAGCGTTGGGACCGGCTGCGGCTGGCGCTGGATCGACAGCAGCAGCGCATGCAGTGCCAGCGAGATGGCGATGCCGGCCGCCACGCGTGTCAGCTGGCGCGGGTCGGGGATGAAGCTGGTAGCGTGAAAATGATGGGTTGCCGTGGTCATGTTTATTTCCACGATGTGCCGGAAACCGTGGCTGCACGGCGCAGGCAGATAATTTATTGGCGTCATCCTTGACCGGGATGGCATGCAGAGGGTATTATGCATGTCTTCGGAGTGTAGCGCAGCCCGGTAGCGCACCTGGTTTGGGACCAGGGGGTCCAAGGTTCGAATCCTTGTACTCCGACCAGTATTCAGCAGTATGTTGTGGAAAAAGCCGACGAGAAATCGTCGGCTTTTTTCATTTCCGGGGCGTTAATTTCATCGCCGCGGTTCGCGTAGGGTGGACGGCTTTGCCGTCCACGCGTTCAACCATCGTCTGAATTATCAGTAGCGGATATGCAAGCTCCGCATGAACGCGTGGACGGGAAGACCCGTCCACCCTACGCCAAATCAACCGGCGCGCTTGGCCAACAGAGCATTGCCAACCCGGCTCGCCCCCTTGCGCCCGAGCTGCTGCGAAATGAACGCCCCCGCATCCACCACCTGGTCCAGGTCGATCCCGGTCTCGATCCCGAGCCCGTTCAACATGTAGATCACATCTTCGGTCGCCACGTTGCCGGTCGCACCTTTCGCATACGGGCAGCCGCCCAGTCCCGACACCGACGAGTGAAAGATCGCCACGCCCACTTCCAGGCTGGCGTAGATGTTGGCCAGTGCCTGGCCGTAAGTATCGTGGAAGTGGCCGGAGATGCGCGCCAGGTCGAAGGCGCGCGCCGCGGTGTCCATCACGGCCTGGGTTTTACGTGGGGTGGAGACGCCGATGGTGTCGGCGATGTCGATCTCGTCGCAGCCCAGCTCGCGCATGCGCCCGACCACGTCGGCCACGGCCTCCAGCGGCACCTCGCCCTGATAGGGGCAGCCGAACGCGCAGCTGATGCTGCCGCGCAGGCGCAGGCCGTGTTTCTTCGCTGCGCGCGCCACCGGTTCGAAGCGGGCGATCGATTCCGCGATCGAGCAGTTGATGTTCTTCTGCGAAAACGCTTCCGAGGCCGAGCCGAAGATCACGACTTCATCGGCCCTCGCGCTAAGGGCCGCTTCGAAACCCTGCATGTTCGGCGTCAGCGCCGAATACAGGGTGCCGGCACGGCGCGCGATGCCGGCCATGACCTCGCTGCTGGTCGCCATCTGCGGCACCCATTTCGGCGAGACGAAGGAAGCCGCCTCGATGTTGGCAAAGCCGGCGCGCGACAGGCGGTCGACCAGTTCGATTTTCACGGCCGCGGACACGGCTTCCTTTTCGTTCTGCAGCCCGTCGCGCGGACCGACTTCGACGATCTTGACGTTGTTTGGCAGGTTCATGGTCTCGGTATCCTCTCAGTATCCAGATTCACGGTCGACGACGTCGGCGACCGTCTCGCCCTGTTCGAGCAGCCTGATCTTGGCCGCGATCTGGCGCACGGCCTCCTCGCGCAGCGTCAGCGCCGAGATGTGCGGCGTGATCGTGATGCGCGGCTCGTTCCAGAACGGGTGCGGTGCCGGCAGCGGCTCGTTGCGGAACACGTCCAGCGTGGCACCGGCGATGTGGCCGGCGCGGATCAGCGCCAGCAGGTCCGGCTCGGCCACCAGGCCGCCGCGTGCGACGTTGATCACATACGCGCCTTCGGGCAGCTGGGACAGGCGCGCGCGGTCGAGCAGGTTGCTGGTGTCCGGCGTCAGCGGCAGCATGCAGACCAGCACCCGGGTGCCGGCAAGGAAGGCGTCCAGCTGGTCGATGCCGGCGTAGCACGCCACGCCCGGCAGGTCCTTGGGCGTGCGGCTCCAGCCGCGCACCGGAAAGCCGAGCTGGCGCAGCGTACGCACCACCGGCACGCCGAGCTTGCCCAGCCCCAGCACGCCGACCGTGAAGCTTTTCTTGTCCTGCAGTTCCAGCGGCCGCCACAAGCCTTCGCGCGCCTGCCGCTCGTAGTCGTCGAAGCGGCGGAAGTAGCGCAGCACCGCGTGCGCCACGTAATCCGCCATCTGCTCGGCCATGCCGGCGTCGCCCAGGCGGACGATCGGCACCGGCGGCAGGGCATCGCCGAATTTCAGGATGGCGTCGACGCCGGCGCCCATCAGGAAAATCGCCTTGACGCCCGCCAGGCCGTCGAGCAGGGCAGGCGTGGGAGCCCATAACACGGCGTAGTCACACGGCGCCACGCGTTCCCCTTCCTCCCAGACGACGGTCTCGGCCTGCGGCAGCGCGGCGGCGAAGTCGCGCGCCCACGGCTCGATGACGCCATCGCCCCGATACAGCAAGATGCGCATGGTTGTTGTCCCCTAATTATATATATTATTTATGGTGTTTCTGTATCCAGCCTATGCATCAAGCCGATAACCTCAAGCGGCCGCCTTGAAGGCCAGCAGCGGCGCGCCGTCGGCCACCTGGTCGCCGACCTGGTACAGGATTTCCTCGACCAGGCCGTCGCTCGGGGCCGCGATGGTGTGCTCCATCTTCATCGCTTCCATGATCACCAGCGGCTCGCCCTTCTTGACCTGCTGGCCGCCGCTGGCGATCACCGCCACCACCTTGCCCGGCATCGGCGCGGTCAGGCGCCCGCCGACGGCTTCGTGCTCGCCGGCATGGGCCAGCGGATCTTGCCACGTCAGCACATGGTGCAAGCCGCCGCTGAACACGTGCAGCAATTCTCCCTCGCGCCGCACCGTACCCTGCACCGCATTGCCGTCCAGACGCAGGACATAACGGCCGCCATCGCGTTCGACCAGGGCCAGCGCGTGCCTGTTGCCGTCGAGGTCGACCGTCCAGCCCTTCGGATGATACGTCACGCCCAGTGCATAGGCTTTGCTGTCGAGCGAGCCCGCTGCATAGTCGTCCGTGAACGACAATGGACGGCGATAGCTGCCGTTCATGCGCCAACCGTGCGCATGCGCCCACGGATCGGCCGGATTGCCAACCGGCGCCGGTGCGCCCTCATCCGCCAGCAGGGCCGCGGCGGCCAGTGCCAGCACGCCAACCGTGGCCGGGCCGGCGGCCGGGAACAGGGTGGCGTTGTTGCGTTCGATCAGACCGGTATCCAGGTCGGCCGTGGCAAACGCCTGCCCCTCGACCAGGCGTTTCAAAAAGGCGATGTTGGTGGCCAGGCCGACGATGTGGAACTCGGCCAGCGCCTGCGCCATGCGCGCCAGCGCCTGCGCACGGTCGGCGCCCCAGACGATCAGCTTGGCGATCATCGGGTCGTAGAACGGCGAAATCGCATCGCCCTGGCGCACGCCGGAATCGATGCGCACGGCGGCCGGGCTGCCAGCGCTGCCGCCCAGTTCGAAGGCGACGTGGGCCGGGGTATCCATGAAGCGCAGGGTGCCGATCGAGGGCAGGAAGCCCTTCTCGGGATTTTCGGCATACACGCGCGCTTCGATCGCGTGGCCGTGGATCGCCAGTTCGTGCTGCTTCTTCGGCAGCGGCTGGCCGGCCGCCACGCGCAGCTGCCATTCGACCAGGTCGGTGCCGGTGATCATTTCGGTGACCGGGTGTTCCACTTGGAGGCGCGTGTTCATCTCCATGAAGTAGAACGAACCGTCCTGGTTGGCGATGAATTCGACGGTGCCCGCGCCGACATAGCCGACCGCACGCGCGGCCGCCACCGCCGCTTCGCCCATCGCCGTACGACGATCCGCCGGCATGCCAGGGGCCGGCGCTTCTTCCAGTACCTTCTGGTGGCGGCGCTGCACCGAGCAATCGCGCTCGTGCAGGTAGACGCAGTTGCCCAGCGTATCGGCGAACACCTGGATCTCGATGTGGCGCGGGCGCTGCAGGTATTTTTCGACCAGCACCTTGTCGTCGCCGAAGGAGCTGGTCGCTTCGCGCTTGCACGAAGCCAGCGCGGACTGCAAATCGTCGGCACGTTCCACCACACGCATGCCCTTGCCGCCGCCGCCGGCGCTGGCCTTCAGCAGCACCGGATAGCCGATGCGGTCGGCTTCCCGTTGCAGCAGAGCCGGATCCTGGTCGTCGCCGTGGTAGCCCGGCACCAGCGGCACGTTGGCGCCTTCCATCAGCTGCTTGGCGGCCGACTTGGAACCCATCGCGCGCATCGAACTACCCGGCGGACCGATGAACACCAGGCCGGCGGCGGCGCAGGCTTCCGCAAATTCTGCGTTCTCCGAGAGGAAACCGTAGCCCGGATGGATCGCCTGCGCACCATGGGCCTTGGCCACCTCGATGATCCTGTCGCCGCGCAGGTAGCTGTCCTTGGCGGCGGCGGGGCCGATCAGGACGGCTTCGTCGCACACGGCGACGTGTTTGGCGCCGGCGTCGGCTTCGGAATAAACGGCAACGGTACGGATGCCCAGGCGGCGCGCGGTGGCTGCGACCCGGCAGGCGATTTCGCCACGGTTGGCGATCAGGATCTTGGTGAACATGTGGTGTCTCGTTTATTTTATTTAGTGTTAACTTAAGAGCCGTCGTCCCCGCGAAGGCGGGGATCCATACGTCGCGTGATCAGCGCTTCAGCATGGACCCCCGCCTGCGCGGGGGCGACGTGCTTGTACTGGCGGGGTACGCAAGCATGCGGCTTCGTTCAGCAGCCGCAACGCTCCTTCGGCGCCGACTCCAGCGTCGCCGAACGCGTCTTGAGCCCCAGCTTTTCCAGCAGCGCACGGTCATCGTCCGCTTCCGGGTTATCGGTGGTCAGCAGCTTGTCGCCATAGAAAATGGAATTGGCGCCGGCCATGAAGCACATCGCCTGCACCGCTTCGCCCAGCTGGCGGCGGCCCGCCGACAAACGCACGCGCGCCTTCGGCATGGTGATGCGGGCCACGGCGATGGTGCGCACGAATTCGATCGGGTCCAGCGGCGGCAGGCCGTGCAGCGGCGTACCTTCCACTTGCACCAGATGGTTCACCGGCACCGATTCCGGATACGGGTTCATGTTGGCCAGCTGGGCGATCAGGCCGGCGCGCTGGGCACGGGTTTCGCCCATGCCGACGATGCCGCCGCAGCAGACTTTTAATCCAGCGTCGCGCACGCGGCCCAGGGTATCCAGGCGGTCGTGGTAGTCGCGGGTCGAGATCACGTCGCCATAAAAGTCGGGTGCGGTGTCGATATTGTGGTTGTAGTAATCGAGGCCGGCCTGTTTCAGCTGCTCGGCCTGTCCTTCTTCGAGCATGCCCAGGGTGGCGCAGGTTTCCATGCCGAGCGCCTTCACGCCGCGCACCATCGCCTCGACCTTTTCCATGTCGCGCTCTTTCGGGCTGCGCCAGGCGGCGCCCATGCAGAAGCGGGTCGCGCCCTTGGCCTTGGCTTCGCTTGCTGCAGCCAGTACGACGTCGAGGTCGAGGATTTTTTTGGCTTCGACGCCGGTGTCGTAGCGCGCCGCCTGCGGGCAGTAGCCGCAGTCTTCCTCGCAGCCGCCGGTTTTAATCGACAGCAGCGTGGCCAGTTCGACGTCGCCGTCCGGGAAATGGGTGCGGTGGGCTTGCTGGGCGCGGAACATCAGTTCCGGCATCGGCAGGTCGAACAGGGCCAGCACGTCGGCCAGCGGCCAGGTGGCCTCCTTCGGCAGGGTGACCGGGGCGACCGGCGGATGGAGATTGATGACTTGGGACATGGGGTTTCCTTGTTTTGGCAAATGTTCAGGCACGCGTGGCCGGCCATCCCGGCAGGCCCGCGAGCTCGATGAATGCGGCTGCCGCGGCAGCCGAGGGGGTGTCCAGGCGCGGCACGCGGCCCAGCAGGGGTGCCGGCAGGCGTTGTTCCAGCGCGCTGATGTTGTCGTCGACGAAGCGCATGTCGGGGTCGACCAGGTTGGCGACCCAGCCGGCCAGCACCAGCCCGCGCGCGACGATCGCTTCGGCGGTGAGCAGGGCGTGACTGATGCAGCCCAGGCGCATGCCGACCACCAGCACCACTGGCAAATTCAGTTGCACCGCCAGGCCGGCGCTGTCGAAATCGTCGGAGAAGGGCACGCAGAAGCCGCCCACGCCTTCGACCACGGTGGCGTCGGACGCGCCCAGGATCTCGGCATAGGCGGTCAAGATCGTCACCGGTTCGATGGTCACGCCTTCCAGCGCGGCCGCGATGTGCGGTGCGCACGGCTCGCGCAGCATGAAGGGCGTGGTGATGCGCTGCGGCAGGTTGACGTTGCCGGCGGCGCGCAGCATGGCGGCGTCTTCGTTGTGGAGTTCGCCGTCGCGCTCTTCGGCGCCGGCGGCGATCGGCTTCATGCCGCAGGCGCGCACGCCCGTCTGCACCAGTTTATGGAGGATGGCGCTGGAGACCAGCGTCTTGCCGATTTCGGTGTCGGTGCCGGTGACGAAGCAGGCGAAGCGGGTCGGCACGCCTTCCGCGGCCAGCGCGGCCGGTATCGTCGTGACCACGGGTGCGTTCGCGACCGCCGGTTCGGCCAGGCCGACTTCCGGCTGCGCGGGCAGGCCGCCCGTTTGTTCGGGATCGTTGAGCATCATGCGGATGTCCTTTCCAGTTCCAACTTGTTGAGTGCGGCGGCCAGCTGGGCGACGTCGTCTTGCGTATGCGCGGCCGACAGCGTCACGCGCAGCCGCGCCGTCCCCGGCGCCACCGTCGGCGGACGGATCGCCGGCACCCACAGCCCCTGCTCGTGAAGGCGCGCGGCCGCTTGCAGGGCGTCGTCGTTGGCGCCGATGACGATCGGCTGGATCGCGGTGTGCGAAGGAGGGCGCTGCCAGCGCGTCAGGCGCAATGCATCGCTCAATTGAGCAATCAACCTATTCAAATGAGCACGCCGTTCGCGGCCTTCGTCGCCGCCGATGATGTCCAGGCTGGCCAGCAGCGCATGCGCCAGCGCCGGCGGCGCCGCCGTCGTATAGATATAGGGGCGGGCGCGCTGCACCAGCAGTTCGATCACGGCCGCATGCGCCGCCACGAAGGCACCGCCGACGCCGGCCGCCTTGCCGAGCGTACCGACATACACCAGGTTCGGCGAGCGCAGGTCGAAATGTTCGAGCGCGCCGCGGCCGTTCTGGCCCAGCACGCCGAAGCCGTGGGCATCGTCGACCACCAGCCAGGCGCCATGGCGTTCGCATACCGCCAGCAGTGCGGGTAGCGGCGCCAGGTCGCCATCCATGCTGAACACGCTGTCGGTGACGACGATTTTGGTCGATGCCGGGCTGGCGATCAGCTGGGCTTCCAGCGCCGCCACGTCGCCATGCGGATACACGGTGACGCCGGCCCGGGCCAGGCGTGCGCCGTCGATCAGCGAGGCATGGTTCAGCGCTTCCGAAAAGATCATCGCATCGGCATCCGCGCCGAGTGCGGTGAGGGTGGCCAGGTTGGCCATGTAGCCGGTGCAGAAGTACAGCGCCTTGGCATCGACCAGGTGCGGCGCTTCGAAGGCGGCCAGGCGCTCTTCCAGCAGCGCATGCGCGCGGCTGTGGCCGGACACCAGGTGCGAGGCGCCGCTGCCGGCGCCGTACAGGTCGGCGCCTTCGCGCAGCGCTTGTACTACCTGCGGATGCGCGGCCAGGCCCAGGTAATCGTTGCTGCAGAAGGCCAGCATGGGGCGGCCGTCCACTAGCTGGCGCGGCGCGCAGGGCGTGTCGGCGGTGCGCCGTTTTCGAATCAGGCTGTGCGCGGCCAGCGCATCCAGCCGGGTTTGCACGTGTGCGATCAGATCCATGATGTCAGCCCGCGATCACCGATTCGAACACTTTGCGGGTGCGCGCGGCCAGGCCGACGATCTCTTCCTCGTTCAGCACGTAGGGCGGCATCAGGTACACGGTGCGGCCGATCGGGCGCAGCAGCAGTTCGTTCTCGACCGCGCTTGTGAAGAAGCGGCGCGCAAAGGTCGAGGCGCGCGCGCTGTCCGGCTCGACCGCGTCGAAGGCTAGGATCATGCCGCGCTGGCGGAAATTCGTCACGCGCTCGTGCTCGAGCAGAGGTGCCAGTTCCAGCATCAGGCGGGTCGCGGTCTCGCGGTTGCGGTTCAGCACATCGTCTTCCTGGAAGATCTGCAGCGTGGCCAGCGCCGCGCGGCAGGCCAGCGCATTGCCGGTGTAGGAGTGCGAGTGCAGGAAGCCGCGCGTGATGTCTTCGCTGTAGAAGGCTTCGTAGATGTTATCCGTGCTGAGCACCAGCGACAGCGGCAGGTAGCCGCCGCTGATCCCCTTCGACAGGCACAGGAAGTCGGGCCAGATCGCAGCCTGTTCGCAGGCAAAGAAGGTGCCGGTGCGGCCGCAGCCGACCGCGATCTCGTCGGCGATCAGGTGCACGTGGTAGCGGTCGCACAATTCGCGCAGACGCTGCAGGTAGAGCGGATCGTGCATCGCCATGCCGGTGGCGCACTGCACCAGCGGCTCGACGATGATGGCGGCGATGGTGTCGGCGGATTCCGCGAACAGCTTTTCCACGTCCTTGATCGCGCGCAGCGCCACGTCCTGGCTTGATTCGCCATCGACCGCATTGCGCGCATCCGGCGAGGCCACCGTGCGCGCCGCGCGCAGCAGCGGCCCGTAGGCATCCTTGAACAGGGCGACGTCGGTCACGGCCAGCGCGCCGATGGTCTCGCCGTGGTAGGACCCCTGCAGGCAGACGAATTCCTGCTTTTTGGAATAGCCGGCGTTGCGCCAATAGTGAAAACTCATCTTGAGTGCGATCTCGACCGCCGAGGCACCGTCCGAGGCATAGAAGGCGTGGCCGAGCGCGTGGCCGGTGAGGGCGGCCAGCTGCTCGGACAGTTCGACCACCGGCTCGTGGGTAAAGCCGGCCAGCATCGCGTGTTCCAGCGTGTCCAGCTGCTCCTTGAGGGCCGCGTTGATGCGCGGGTTGGCGTGGCCGAACAGGTTGACCCACCACGAGCTGATGCCGTCCAGGTAACGCTTGCCTTCATGGTCGTACAGCCACGGTCCCTTGCCGTGATGGACGGCGATCAGCGGCACCTCTTCGTGGTGCTGCATTTGCGTGCATGGATGCCAGACGCTGCGCAGGCTGCGTGCGATCCAGTCGGAGGAGGTCGTGTGGTTCAAAACTGTTCCTAAATAACTAAACTATATAAATTCGTAGGGTGGGCACCCTGTGCCCACGCGTGACGCTTGCGTGATGCCGGCTTCCGCGTGGGCACGTAGTGCCCACCCTACGTTAACCACGAAGGCTTGCGCTTCTCTAGGAAGGATGCGACGCCTTCGCGTCCTTCGTCCGACGCGCGGATCGCGGCGATGCGCCCGGCGGTATCGGCCAGCAGCACGTCGTCGATCGGCACGCCGGCGATGTCGCGCACCAGCGCCTTGGCTTCGCGCACGGCGTTCGGGCTGTTGCTTACTAAAGCCTTGACGATCTCGGCGACCTTGGCGTCCAGCTGGTCGGCCGCCACCACCTCGTGCGCCAGTCCCAGGCGGTACGCTTCGCGCGCATCGAAGCGCTCGGCGGTGAGGAAGTAGCGGCGCGATGCCTGGTCGCCCATCGCCTTGATCACGTAGGGAGAAATCGTGGCCGGGATCAGGCCCAGCTTCACTTCCGACAGGCAGAAGTTCACGCCCTCGGCGGCCACCACGATGTCGCAGGCCGCCACCAGGCCCATGCCGCCGGCGTAGCAGTCGCCCTGCACCTTGGCCACCACCGGTTTCGGGCTGAAGTAGATGGTGCGCAGCATGTCGGCCAGGCGCAGCGCGTCGGCTTCGTTCTCGGCCGCGGAATAGCCGGCCATCTTCTTCATCCAGTTCAGGTCGGCGCCGGCGCAGAAGGCGGGGCCGTTCGCGGCCAGCACGATGGCGCGCACGTCACGGTCCTGGCTGGCTTCGTCGAAGGCCATGGTCAAATCGGCGATGGCGGTCTCGTTGAAGGCGTTGCGCAGCTGCGGGCGGTTCAGCGTGATGGTCGCGATTTTGTCGGCGACGGTAAGCTCGAGGGTTTCATAGTTGTCCATGTCGTTCTCCTCCCGTTACATGCGGAACACGCCGAATTTCGTGTCTTCGATCGGCGCGTTCAGCGCGGCGGACAGGCCCAGGCCCAGCACCATGCGCGTATCGGCCGGATCGATCACGCCGTCGTCCCACAAACGCGCGCTGGCGTAGTAGGGGTGGCCCTGGTGCTCGTACTGGTCCTTGATCGGCTGCTTGAACGCGGCTTCTTCTTGCGCCGACCACTGGCCGCCCTTGCCCTCGATGCCGTCGCGCTTGACCGTGGCCAGCACCGACGCCGCCTGGTCGCCGCCCATCACCGAGATGCGCGCATTCGGCCACATCCACAGGAAGCGCGGCGAGAACGCACGGCCGCACATGCCGTAGTTGCCGGCGCCGAAGGAGCCGCCGATGATCACGGTGAACTTCGGCACCGCTGCCGTGGCGACCGCGGTCACCATCTTGGCGCCGTTGCGCGCGATGCCTTCGTTTTCGTACTTGCGGCCGACCATGAAGCCGGTGATGTTCTGCAGGAACACCAGCGGGATTTTTCTCTGGCAGCACAGTTCGATGAAGTGGGTGCCCTTCAGCGCCGACTCGGAAAACAGGATGCCGTTGTTGGCGATGATGCCGACCTTCATGCCGAAGATGTGGGCGAAGCCGCACACCAGCGTGGTGCCGTAGCGCGCCTTGAACTCGTCGAATTCGCTGCCGTCGACGATGCGGGCGATGACTTCGCGCACGTCGAAGGGTTTGCGGGTATCGACCGGGATCACGCCGTACAGTTCTTCGGCCGCGTACTTGGGTTCTACAGCCTCACGCAGCGCGCCTTGCAGCGGTTTCACGCGGTTCAGGTTGGAGACGATGGTGCGCGCCAGCGCCAGCGCATGGGTATCGTCCTGGGCCAGGTGGTCGGCCACGCCGGACAGGCGGGTGTGGACGTCGCCGCCGCCCAGGTCTTCGGCCGTGACGACTTCACCGGTGGCCGCCTTTACCAGCGGCGGGCCGCCCAGGAAGATCGTGCCCTGCTCCTTGACGATGATCGATTCGTCGCTCATCGCCGGCACGTAGGCGCCGCCGGCGGTGCAGGAACCCATCACCACGGCGATCTGCGGGATGCCCTTGGCGGACAGATTGGCCTGATTGTAAAAAATGCGGCCGAAGTGATCGCGGTCGGGGAAGACGTCGTCCTGGTTCGGCAGGTTGGCGCCGCCCGAGTCGACCAGGTAAATGCACGGCAAATTGTTCTGCTCGGCGATCTCCTGGGCACGCAGGTGTTTTTTGACCGTCATCGGGTAATAGGTACCGCCCTTGACGGTGGCGTCGTTGCAGACGATCACGCATTCCTGGCCGGCCACACGGCCGATGCCGGTGATGATGCCGGCGGCGGGGGCTGCGCCGTCGTACATGGCATACGCGGCCAGCTGCGAGAACTCGAGGAAGGGCGTGCCCGGATCGAGCAGCATCTGCACCCGGTCGCGCGGCAGCAGTTTGCCGCGGGCGACGTGCTTGGCACTGGCCGCTTCGCCGCCACCCTGGGCGATGGCGGCGACCTTGGCGCGCAAGTCGTCGACCACGGCGTGCATGGCCGCGGCATTGGCTTTGAAATCCTCGCTTCTCGGGTTGAGCTTTGTGTCGATCTGGGGCATTGCGTCTCCTGCGTTTTATTCGGGGAAACTGCCGTCCAGGTAGAACCAACGCATCTTGCCGCCAACGGCAGGGTCCGGCTCGCGCACGAAGCTGCTGATTTCGTGCAGGCGCTGCGCGCGGCCATTCACCCTGAAGCGGGCGACGAATTCGACGGTGTCCTGGTCTGGATTGTCCGGCAGGTCTACTTTACGTTGACGTAAACGTAAAGCAGATTTTATCTCAAGTCCGAGCCATTGAATCTTTTCATTTTTGTCGATGACAGGCTCGGCCGGCCGGGTGCTCGGGTGCCAGGTGGCACGCAGATAGTCTTCCTGCTGCATCGTGTAGGCGGTGTAGCGCGAGCGCATCAGGGCTTCGGCCGTGGGCGGCAGCTCGGCGCCGGCGATATACGGGCCGCAGCAGCGCAGGATCGGCGAACCGCTGCCGCAAGGACAGGAGGGGATGAGGGCGCGGGTGGACATGGCGGCAATTATCCGCCATTTCGTGTGCCTGAGTCAGGCATGCAGGATTTTCAGAATCGCGACGATGTCCCCGCGTTGGATGGAGTTGATGCAACTTCGGCTAACGATTTCCGAAAATAAATAAAACAGTCGATAAATAAAAATGAAAATTCGGGGTCAGAGCACAAGGCGCGTTGCCAAAAGCGTCATACGGCAGCGTTTACTGGCCATCCATGCCCAGGCGGGGCTAAACCCGCCTATTTTCGAGCGGTCCTTGTGCTCTGACCCCGAAGGCCACCGAATGCCAGCGCCAACGGTGTCGTGTGCCCGCGCAGCAGATCCGTCAACAGACTGGCCGTTCCGCAGGCGAAGGTGAAGCCGAGCGCGCCGTGCCCCACGTTCAGCCACAGGTTCGCATAGCGTGTCGGCCCGATGAGCGGTGCGCTGTCCGGGGTGGCCGGGCGCAGGCCGGCCCAGGGCGTGATGCTTGTGTAGTCGGCGGCGCGCGGCATGGTCTCGCGCACCTGGCGCGTCAGGGATGCCAGGCGGCGCGCATCCAGGCGCAGATCCTCGCCGACCATGTCGACCATGGCCGCCACCCGCAGCTGGTCGCCGATGCGCGCATACAGCACCTTGCGTTCGAAGTCGGTCACACTGATTTCCGGGGCGACGTCGTCGCGGCGGATCGGCGCGCTCAGGCTGTAGCCTTTCAGCGGGTACAGCGGCAGGGAGATAGCAGCCGTCAGCGCCAGCGTGCGGCTCTGCATGCCGGCCGCCAGTACGTAGGCGTCGGCGGCGACGAGGCCGGCGCTGGTCTCCAGGCCCGTGACGCGGCTGCCATCGGTGACGATGCGCATTGCCTCGCCCTGGATAACACCCTGGAAACGCGGATGCGCACGCACGCGTTCGGCCAGCGCCACGCAAAAGGCGTAACAGTCGGCCACCGCTTCGCCACTGTTATAGATGCCGCCGGCCAGGCGGTCTTCCATCGCCGCCAGCGCCGGTTCGTGCGCCACGCAGTCGGCCGCGCTCCAGACCTGGGACGCGCCGGTGCCGTCTACGGCAGTCGCCCCAGCCGACTTTGCGACGGCGGCATCGAAAGCCTTGCGGCTGCGATACACCACCAGCTTGCCCGCAGCGCGCCACCCGAATCCGGCCGGTGGCACCACAGGCGCCAGCTGCGCCATGCCACGCCGCGACAGTTCGCCCAGCTGCAGCAGCCGCTGCGTGGTCCTGTGGTTGGCATCGGCCCGGCAGTTGGCGAGAAAGGCCGCCAGCCAGCGCCACTGATGCGGATCGGCCTGCGGACGCAGCCGCAGCGGACCGTGTTCCTGGAACAGCCACTGCAGCGCCTTCAGCGGCACCCCGGCATCGGCCAGCGGCGACACGTAGCGATAGCTCAGCTGCCCGCCATTGGCGTAGCTGGTGCCGGTGCCGACCTGCGCTGCGCGCTCGAGCAGCGTGACCCGGTAACCCGCTTCCAGCAGCCACCAGGCCGAGGTCAGGCCGACCACGCCCGCGCCGATCACGATGATTTCTTGCATCAGGCCACACGATTCAACATTGACATGGCGTGAAAGCTTAAGGGGCAGTGGCGGGCCCGGCCAATGAATGTAGCAAGGCCGGGCATAACCGGCGTTCATGGTTGATGTGCGAACGTCTGCCCATGGCGATAGTGCGTATCATGCAGACGAGGCCATGCGCCCCACCTGCCAGCACCTAGTTGTCCCACATAACTTTTTGGCATGAGCGCGCACTACCCTTTCATGACAGGCTGTTGCACATCGGTATTACACTGCTCATATCGATAACGTTGCCCTCCACGGCACTCACGCATTACCCAGACTGCGATGCTGAACACCGAAAGACCTGCCGCCCAACACGCCTCCCTCGACCAATACCCGACCGTTGAACTGGTCAACGTGCTGGTCGACGACCAGTTCCAGGCCGTCGAAGCCGTGCGCGGCGCCGGACCGCGCATCGCCGCCGCCGTCACCGCCGCGCTGCCGCGCATGGAAGCGGGCGGGCGCTTGGTGTATGTCGGCGCCGGCACCTCGGGCCGGCTCGGCGTGCTGGACAGCGTGGAACTCTACCCCACCTTTTCCTGGCCCCATGAACGCGCGGTGGCGCTGCTGGCCGGCGGCCGCGAAGCGATGTTCGTCGCCGTGGAGGGCGCGGAAGACGATGCCGCGCAGGGCGCGCGCGATATCGCTCAGCTGAAGGTGGACAGCAAGGACGTGGTGCTGCTGATCGCAGCCTCGGGCAGCACGCCCTACGTGCTGGGCGCCTTGCGCGCCGCGCGGGCGGCCGGGGCGCTGACGGTCGGTTTCGCCAACAATCCGGACGCCCCGGTCGCCCGGGAGGCCGAAATCGGCGTTACCCTCGACACCGGCCCGGAAGCCATCTCCGGCAGCACGCGTTTAAAGGCCGGGACGTCGCAAAAGATCGCCCTGAACACCTTTTCGAGCGCATTGATGGTGCGTTTGAACAAGGTTTATGGCAACCTGATGGTAGACTTGAAGGCGACCAACGCCAAGCTGGTAGGGCGTGCGGTCCGCTTGACGATGTTCGCCACCGGCGCCGGCGAAGACGACGCGCGCGCGGTGCTGGAACAGTGCGGCTACCACGTCAAGGTCGCGATCGTGGCCTTGTCCAGGAATATCCAGGTCGAGCAGGCGCGTGCCTTGCTGGAGACGAATAGCGGCAGCGTGCGCGCTTCACTCGCCAACTGAGTGGCAGCCTGAGTCGCCGCCCGAGTCGTCTCCGGGGCGCGTGGCCCCCGCCCGACCACGAAAGAATTATGCATAAATCAGAAGCAAAAAACCCGTGGCTGTGGGTGCCCTCGCTCTACTTCGGCCAGGCGATCCCCTACATCGTCGCCAACAACCTGTCCGTCGTGATGTACAAGGACATGGGCGTGTCCAACACCGACATCGCCTTCTATACCAGCCTGTTGTACTTACCCTGGGTGATCAAGCCCCTGTGGTCGCCGCTGGTCGATCTGAAGGGCACCAAGCGCGGCTGGACCGTCTCCCTGCAACTGGTGCTGGCCGCCGCTCTCGGTGCGGTCGGGGCCACGCTGCATCTGCCTGCTTATTTCATGGTCAGCCTGGCGGTGATGTGGGTGATGGCCTTCGCCTCGGCCACCCACGACATCTCGGCCGACGGCTTTTACATGCTCGGCCTGCGCCAGCAGCAGCAGGCGGCGCTGGTCGGCGTGCGCTCCACCTTCTACCGCCTGGCCACGCTGGCCGGGCAGGGGCCGCTGGTGGTGCTGGCCGGCCTGCTGGCGGTGTCGCTGGGCGACGTGCGCCAGGCCTGGGCCATCGTGTTCTTCGTGCTGGCCGGCCTGTTCTTCGCCTTCTTTGCCTGGCACCAGGCGATCCTGCCGCGGCCGGACGCCGACCACAAGACGCTCGACGGCGGCAACCTCGTGGCCGGCTTCCGTAAAACCTTCGCCACCTTCTTCGCCAAGCGCGACATCTGGCTGATCCTCGGCTTTATTTTGACCTTCCGCCTGGGCGAGGCCCAGCTGCTGAAACTGATCGCGCCCTTCCTGAAAGACCCGCTGTCCAGGGGGGGACTGGGTTTGAGCACCGTGCAGTACGGCCTGGCCTACGGCACCATCGGCATCATCGCGCTGACGATCGGCGGCTTGTGCGGCGGCTGGCTGATCTCGCGCCTGGGCCTGAAGCGCTGCCTGTGGCTGATGGTGTTTGCGGTGCATTTGCCGGACCTGGTGTTCGTCTACTTGTCCCAGGCGCAGCCGCAGAATTTCGGCGTGATCTGCGGCTTCCTGGCGATCGAGCAGTTCGGCTACGGTTTCGGTTTTACGGCGATGATGATGTACATGATCATGGTGGCCGACGGCCCTTATAAAACCGCGCATTACGCGATCTGCACCGGCCTGATGGCGCTGGGGATGATGGTGCCGGGGATGTGGAGCGGCAAGCTGCAGGAAATGATCGGCTACCAGCATTTCTTCGTGTGGGCCTGTTTGTCGACGATCCCAGCCTTTATCATGGCGGCGCTTGTGAAGGTGGATCCGGAATTCGGTAAGAAATAAGTCAATACGAGGTGGGCTTGGAACTCGATCAGAAACAAAAACAACGACGCGCATTCGCACTGGCCGGCGTGGCCGGGGCGATGGCGATGAGCGGCCTGTTCTCGGCCTGTACCAGCACCCAGCCGGGCATCGCCCCGGTAGTGAAGGGCGGGGCCGGTGGCGCCGCTGGTGAGGTGCCGCCGCCGGCCCCGCGCGAATTCCGCGCCGCCTGGGTCTCGACCGTCGCCAACATCGACTGGCCGAGCAAGCCGAACCTCAATGCGGACAAGCAGCAGGCGGAGGCCATCGCCATCCTCGACCGCGCCAAGGCCCTGAACCTGAATGCGATCGTGCTGCAGGTGCGTCCCTCGGCCGATGCCATCTACCCGTCGAAGCTGGAGCCGTGGTCGGAATACCTCACCGGGCTGCAGGGCCAGGCGCCGCAGCCCTGGTACGACCCGCTCAAATTCTGGATCACGCAGGCGCACGCGCGCGGGCTCGAGCTGCACGCCTGGTTCAATCCCTACCGTGCCCGCAACAACGGCGCCCGCTCGCCGGCGGCGCCGAACCACATCACGCGCAGCAACCCGGCGGCCGTCAAGAGCTACGGTAAATACCTGTGGATGGATCCGGGCGAGGACAGCGCCGTCAAGCAGACGCTGGACGTGGTGCTGGACGTGGTGCGCCGCTACGACATCGACGGCGTCCACATCGACGATTATTTTTATCCGTATCCCATCGAAGCGCCCAGCGCCACCGGCGCCGAAGGCCTGGCCCTGGAAGGCAAGATCGGCAAGGGAGAGCTGGACTTTCCGGACGGCCCGTCCTGGCAGCGTTACGTGAGCGGCGGCGGCAAGCTGGACCGCCCGGGCTGGCGCCGTCAGAACGTCAATAAGCTGATCGAAGCGCTGTACGAAGAAATCCACCGCGAAAAGAGCTGGGTGCGCTTCGGCATCAGTCCCTTCGGCATCGGCCGCCCGGACCGCCGTCCGCAAGGCATCAACGGCTTTTCGCAGTACGACAAGCTGTATGCGGACGCCGAGACCTGGCTGCAGAATGGCTGGCTCGATTACTTCACGCCGCAGCTGTACTGGCCGATCCGCCAGCCGGGCCAGGCCTACGGCACGCTGCTCGATTACTGGGTCACCCAGAACACCCGCGGCCGCCACCTGTGGCCTGGCCTGTTCACCAGCCGCATCGGTGCGGCCAGCAAGGAATACCAGCCGCAGGAAATCATCGAGCAGATCGGCGTGACGCGGTCGCGCCCGCATGCCGGCGGCCACGTGCACTTCAGCATGGTCGCACTGATGCAGAACCGCAAGGGCATCGCCGACCAGCTGCGCGCCGGCTGCTATTCGTCGCCGGCGCTGGTGCCGGCCACGCCCTGGCTCGGCAACGCCACGCCGGGCACGCCCTCGGTGGCCGCCGTGCGCAAGGGCAATGCCGTGCTGCTGAAGCTGGCGGCCGGCGCATCGAATGCGACGTATGCGATCTGGTCGCGCTACGGCGGCCAGTGGCGCTTCGCGGTGGCGCCGGCTTCGCGCGTGGACTGGTCGGTGCCGGACGACGTCAAGCTGGGTCCGGCCGATGCCGTGATTGTCAGCGCGGTCGACCGCTTGGGCAACGAAAGCGCGCGTGTACAGGCCTGGCGCAAGGCTTGAGCTTTGATGGATCATGCGCATGGAATGAACGGGACGGCGTACACTTCGCTTCGATCATGATCCCTTCACAACACGCACAGGATACCGGTTCGACCGCCGGGTTCGGCCTCGGCATCGACGCCGGCGGCACCGAGACCCGCTGGGCGCTCGCCGCCGCCGGCGGTGTCATCGTGGCCGAAGGCACGGTGGGCGGCCTCTCTGCCCTGCAGATGGGCAGCCAGGCCGGCCGCGACGCCGTGCACGCCACCTTTGCCGCGCTGGCGGCGGCGGTGCTGCCGCACGGCGCGCCGGCACGCGCCTGGGCCGGCCTGACCGGTTTCATCAACAACGGCAGCGGCGACGGCGAACTGCTGCAGCGCTGGCTGGCCGAGCTGCTGCACCTGGCGCCGCCGGCGATCCACTTTTGCAGCGACATCGAGATCGCCTACCGCGCCAGCTTTGCGCCCGGCGACGGCTATCTGGTCTACGCCGGCACCGGCTCGATCGGCGCTTTTATCGACGCTGCCGGGCAATTTCACCGTGCCGGCGGCCGCGGCGTGGTGCTGGACGACGGCGGCGGCGGCTTCTGGATCGCGCGCGCAGCGATGCGCCACATCTGGCGCAACGAGGACGAGCGTCCCGGCGCCTGGCGCGCATCGCCGCTGGCGCGGGCGGTGTTCGACTACGTCGGCGGCGACGACTGGACCTATTCTCGCCAGTTCATCTACGGCCAGGAGCGCGGCGCGGTCGGCAAGCTGGCGCTGGCCGTGGCCGCCAGCGCGGACCAGGACCCGGCAGCTAGCGACATCCTGCGCGAGGCCGGCCGCGAACTGGCGCGCCTGGCCCGCGCCCTGAGCGAACGCTTCGGCCCGCGCCCGGTGGCGCTGTCCGGGCGTGCTGCCGGGCTGCATCCGCTCATCCTCGAGGCCATGCGCGCGGCCCTGCCGCCGGACATCTCACTGACCCAGACCGGCGGCGGCGCCCACCATGCCGCCGCGCGCCTGGCATTGAATCCACTCAACAACAATACAAACAACCCATGAAAATTCTCGTTGGCACCGTGCTGCTCGCCCTGCTGGCTGGCTGCGCCACCCCACCTTCCGGTCCGCAATACGACCGCAGCTATACCGCCAAGGGCCAGGCCAGCCGCGCGCGCTTCCTGGTGCTGCACTACACGGTCGGCAACCGCGATTCCTCGCTGAAGACGCTGACCCAGCAGGAAGTCAGCGCGCATTACCTGGTCACCGACGACGCCGTCCCGCACATCTACAACCTGGTCGACGAAAAGAACGCGGCCTGGCATGCCGGTAACTCGAGCTGGAAGAATTTTACGCAGCTGAACAACAGCTCGATCGGCATCGAGATCGTCAACCCGGGCTGGAAGGACACCCCGAACGGCCGCGTCTACACACCCTTCCCGCAGACGCAGATCGACGCCCTGATCCCGCTGGTGCGCGACATCGTCACGCGCCACCACATCGCCCCGGAAAACGTGCTCGGCCACAGCGACATCGCGCCCCAGCGCAAGCAGGACCCGGGCCCGATGTTCCCGTGGCGCCAGCTGGCCGCCGCCGGCCTGGTCACCTGGCCGGACGCCAACCGCGTCGCCGCCCTGACGCCGATCTTCCAGGTGCAATTGCCTGACGTCGCCTGGTACCAGAAGAAGCTGGCCACCTGGGGCTATGGCCTGGTCCAGTCGGGCAACCTGGACGAGCAGACCCGCACCGTGCTGTCGGCCTTCCAGATGAAATACCGCCCGTCCAACATCGACGGCTTGCCGGACCTGGAAACCGCGGTGCTGCTGGAAGCGCTCACCAATCCGCGCGGCGCGCTGCCGCAGCCTTTCCCGGCGCCGGTGACCACGTCGCCGGTGCTGCCGCAGTATCAGTATCAGCCGGTGCAGCCGCAGCCGCAGCCGCAGCCGCAGCCGGTGCAGCCACAGTATCAGCCGGCGCAGCCGGTACAGCCGCAGCCCGTGCCGGCCACCCCGGCCACCCCGGCCACGCCGCTGCCGGCCACGCCGCCGGCGGCAGCGCCCGGCAGCCCGACTGCCGTTCCCGCAACACCGCCGGTGCCGGTCCAGCAGTGAGGCTTTTCTGCACGACCGGTTTTCCGATAAGCTTGACGATTCCGCGTTGCTGAAGCGGATCGTTCAAGCCAGGGAACAGCGATGCGTTTGCGTCATATCGAAGTCTTCCACGCCATCATGCAGGTGGGTACCATCAGCGGCGCCGCCCAGGTGCTGCACATCTCGCAGCCGGCGGTGACCAAGGTGCTGCAGCACGCCGAGCTGCAGCTGGGCATGCCGCTGTTCGAGCGCGTGCGCGGCAAGCTGTATCCAAAGCCGGAAGCGCATCGCCTGTTTGCCGAAACCGAAAAGCTGAACCGCGATCTGCAGGCCATCCGCCGCCTTGCCGCCAGCCTGAAAAACCGCGCCGGCGAGACCGTGCGCCTGGTGTGCACGCCCACCATCGCCGTCAGCGTGCTGCCGGCCGCGCTCACCGGCTGGCGCCGCGATTTTCCGCAGACCCGCTGCGAGCTCGCTACCTTCCATACCAGCGAGATCGTGCAGGCGCTGCGCCTGGGCGAAGCCGATCTCGCGCTGTCGCTGCAGGACCCGCGCCACCCCGGCATCGAAGCCGAGGCGATCGCCCAGGGGACCTTGACCGTGATGGCGCCGGCCGGCACCTGGAGCGCGGCCGAATGCCTGGAACCGGTGACGCCGTGCGCACTGACGGGCGAACTGATCGGCCTGGCCGAACGCGACCCGCTGGGCGAACTGGTGGTGGCCGCCTGCGAAGCGCAGGACGTGCATCCGGTATTCCACACCGTGGTGCAGACCTACCAGATCGCGCGTTCGCTGGTGGAAGCGGGCGCCGGCTGCGCCGTGCTCGACCCCTTTACCGCCGCATCGGCCGCGCGCGACAAGGTGCAATGCCGCCCGTGGGCACCGGCGATTCCGGTGCAGCTCTACCTGTTGAGCGCCAGCCACGCGCCGCTGTCGCACGGCGCGCGCGCACTGGCCAACTGCATCGGTGCCACCGCGCGCAACCTGATCGAGCAGGGATCCCGATGAACCTGAGCATAGCCAGCGAAGACATCGCCGGCGATCCGGCATTCCGCCACCTTTCCAGCATCGCCGGCATCGCCGTCGACCTGCGCTACGCCACCCCCAACAATTTTACGGGGCGCGACCTGTATTCGCCCTTCGACTGCGCCTGGCTGCATCGTGACGCCGCGGCAGCGCTGGAACAGGTAGTGGCCTGGCTGGCGCAGCAGGCGACCGGCCACACGGCGCTGGTGCTGGACGCCCTGCGTCCGCAGCGCGTGCAGCAGCAACTGTGGGATGCGCTCGACGGCACCGATTTGCGCATCTACCTGGCCGACCCGGCGCGCGGCTCAATTCACTCCTACGGTATGGCGCTCGACCTCACCCTGCTCGATGCCGCCGGCCGTGAACTCGACATGGGCACCGGCTTCGACGACATGACGGCGCTGTCGCACCCGGCGCTGGAACAAGGTTTTCTGCGCACGGGCGCGCTGAGCGACGCCCAGGTGGCCAACCGCCGTCTGCTGCGCGACGCTATGGTCCAGGCCGGCTTTGTCGGCATCGATACCGAGTGGTGGCACTTCGATTGCGGCGACCGCGACCGGGTGCGCCAGACCTTCCGCCGCGTGCTCTGACCGGAACCGTCGCTGCTGTCGCGCCACGCTGACGCGCAAGCGAAACGCTTGAGCAAACGCAGGCTCCGCCGCATCCGCAGCCGGAAAATCGCACCATCAATGCGGGACGGGTAGCCGTCCGCACAACATGGGAGGTGCGTATGAAACGCTCGATATTGGCGGATATGGGCCGGATGACCGTCGTGGTGGTGCTGATGACACTCGCCGCCGGCTGCAGCACCGGCAACGGCGGCAGCGGCGGCAGCGGCCTGGCGGCGCGCGACACCACGGTGGAGTACTACCGCGTATTCGACATCAAGACCGAAGCCCCGGCCGAGACGGTGGCCAAGGCCGCCAGCAACGGCATCAGCCGCAACGTCAAGGACGCCCAGGTCACCACGCCGGCCGGCGCCCAGGTCACCGAGCTGCCGGGCCACTTCAAGATCGCCGACCCGACGGCCGCGGCGCCGGGTACCGCCGTCGACAAGGGCCCGAGCTGCGACGGTGCATCCTGGACCGCCAAGGCCGCGCCCAAAGTGCACGGCAGCGACAACATGAACCTGGTTGCCTGCCTGTTCCCCTACAAGAGCGGCTACCACCTCGACATGTACGCGGTCTTCACCAAGCCCGAAGGCGGCTGGCTGGCCTGGCCGCGCCGGGTCGGCGGCATGGTGCTGGGCACCCCCGAAAAATTCACCGAAGCGACGATGATGGACCTGGTGCGCGCGATCCGCGAAGGCACCGGCGCCAACGTGTCGCTGGTCGAGGCCAAGCCGAACCTGGCGGGCACGCCGTGGCTGGAGCCGGGCACGAATGGGAGTGCACAGGCCAGTACGGCGGCGCCAACGACGCCGGCGGCTGCAACTGCGGCGCCGGGTGCGCAACCGGCACGGTAGGGTGCGGACGGCCAGTCGGCTCGGTTGTTACAGAGTGATCGGCCGATACGGAAGCGCCGCCCACGCGGTGATACGCGCCATTCATATCGTCGAGGCCGCGAGCGGAGCCGGGGATGTTTGGGGCGTATGCGCCATCGCGGCCTCCTTCCGATCACGGCGGTCGGGAGGGCGTCACGTATCACCGCGTGGACGGCTTATACGTCACGGTTGGTTCACTCGTAGCGGTCGAGCCGTCCACCCTACGGTTGCGCCGCCGGTACGGGTTGTGTCATCGGTACCGGTTGCGCCGCCGGTACCGGCTGTGCCGGCGGCGCATCCATCCGAGCCACCCAGTCGACCAGCGTATCCAGCACCAGCCGCCCACGCCCATTGCTGACCAGGTCGCTGTTGATCATGGCCACCACCACGCACTGGCGGCCGCTCGCATCCGGCACATAGCCGGCCAGCGCCACCACGTTGCTGAGGCTGCCGGTCTTCATGCGCGCGCGGCCCGCCGCCGGGCTGTCGTGCAGGCGGCGGCGCAGGGTGCCGTCGATGGCGGCGATCGGCATGCTGGCCTGGAATTCCGGGGCCCAGTTGCTGTGCTGGCCGGCCAGCAGCACGCCGGCCAGCTGCACCGGGGTGACGCGTTCGATGCGCGACAGGCCCGAGCCGTTTTCCAGCACCAGGCCGGTGTCGTCGATGCCGTGGGCGCGCAGCCAGCTGCGCACCGTGGCCTGCGAGCGTGCCAGGGTCGGCTCGAGGCTGCCCGGCAGCGGACGGCTACCCAGCACCGGGTCCGGGCCCAGGGCACCCAGGCTCAGGAACAGGGTGCGGGCCAGCAGATTGTCCGAAGGCTTGTTGGTGTCGCGCACCAGTTCCGGCAGCGCGCGCGACACGTGTTCGGCGAGCAGTTTGGCGTCGGTTGGCGTTGCGCCTTCGATCGTGGTCCCGTCCAGGGTGCCGCCGAGGGCGGTCCAGACCGTGCGGAACATGTGGTCGACGTAATCCTGGCGGTCGACCACGTTGATCGATTCGCTGGCCACGCAATTTTTGGGGAAGGTCCCGTGCAGCATCACGCGGATGCGGCCATCGGCCTGGGTCTGGACCTCCGGCGGCTGCCAGCCGTTTTCCCAGCTGGCGCAATCGCCATTCACCAGGCGCATGTCGGCATCGACCGTGACGCCGTCCATCTCCGGCAGCGCCGAAATCTTGAGGCGGCCGCTGGTCGAGCGCAGGTCGAGCTGCAGCATGTTCTTGTTGAGCAGCAGGGCGTCCGGGATGACGTTGTAATAGGACTCGGGCGATTCGTCGAAGGGCGGCACGCCGAGGTCGGCGCGCGCCGGGTTGAACAGCTGGCGGTCGAGCACCAGGTGGCCATCGATCCGGCGGATGCCCTGGTAGCGCAGGCTGCGCAGCATGGTGGTCAGCGCTTCGGTCGTGAAGTCGATATCGGCGCCGCCGCGCAGTACCAGGTCGCCCTTGAGCGTATCACCCTGTATTTGGCCATTGCTGCGCAGTTCGGTGCGGCCGCGGAATACCGGGCCCAGCACGTCCAGGCTGACCAGGGTGGTGATCAGCTTCATGGTCGAGGCCGGATGCGCGGGGCGGTCGGCCAGGTGCGACAGCAGCGTCTGGTTGTCGCGCAACACGACCACGCTCAGCGCGTCTGCGGGAATCGTCGTGCTGCGCAGGGCGCTGACCACCGGTGCCGGCAACTGGGCGCGCGCCGGCAGCCAGGCGGCCAGCAGGGCAGGGAAGGCAAGCGCCAGGAGCTGGCTTCGGAACATGCTCATGTTAATTATCCAAAGAACACATAGGCGACGGAAATCGCGGCGATGATACCGGCCAGGTCCGCGATCAGCCCGCACGAAATGGCATAGCGGGTCTTGCGCACGCCCACCGATCCGAAATACAGGGCGACGATATAAAAGGTGGTGTCGGCCGAGCCCTGGAAGATGCAGGCCAGGCGGCCGACGAAGGAATCCACGCCATAGGTCTTCATGGCGTCGATCATCAGCGCGCGCGAACCGCTGCCCGACAGCGGTTTCATCAATGCGGTCGGCAGGGCCGGCGTGAAGGCGGTGTCCAGGCCCACCGAGCGGATCACCCATTCCAGGCCCTGCACGACGTAGCCGAGCACGCCCGAATTGCGGATCACGGAAATGGCCACCAGCATGCCGACCAGGTAGGGAATGATGGTCAGCGAAGTCTGGATGCCGCCCTTGGCGCCTTCGATAAACGCTTCGTACACGTTCACGCCCTTGCGCAGTGCGCCGACAATGAATACGACGATGATCGTGAACAAAATCAGGTTGCTTGCAACCTTGGAGACAGTTTCGATTTCCGGCTTGGTCAGGTAATTCGTGAAATAAAAAATCATCAGGCCGATCGCGGCCGTGATGCCGCCCAGCCAGCTCAGCACCACGCCATTGATCAGGTTGATGCGCTGGCGGATCGAGACCGCGATGATGCCAGCCACGGTGGCGACATAGGTCGCGACCATGCAGGGAATGAAGATGTCGGACGGGTCTTTCGCACCGAGGATGGCGCGCTGGGCCATGATGGCGAGCGGGATCAGGGTCAGGCCCGAGGTATGCAGCACCAGGAACATGATTTGCGCGTTGCTGGCAGTATCTTTCTGCGGATTCAGGCTCTGCAAGCTTTCCATCGCCTTCAGGCCGAAGGGCGTGGCCGCATTGTCCAGGCCCAGCAGGTTGGCCGAGAAATTCATCACCATGTGGCCGGTGGCCGGGTGGTCTTTGGGCACGTCCGGGAAGATGCGCGAAAAGAAGGGCGAGATGATTTTCGCCAGCCAGCCGATGGCGCCGGCCTTTTCGCCGACGTTCATGAGGCCAAGCCACAGGGTCATCACACCGGCCAGCGGCAGGG
>Ga0265780_10002312_pt1 | contig 25949 bp, 21 predicted proteins | sample P1T30metagenome_FD_192432 | JGI IMG/M metagenome (GOLD analysis project Ga0265780, IMG submission 192432) | Plant litter microbial communities from East Loma Ridge, Irvine, California - P1 T30 | ecosystem: Environmental > Terrestrial > Plant litter > Unclassified | place: USA: California...
AAAAAGTAAGAAATAATACTATATAATAATTAAGTAAGTACTATATATACTATAATTACTACTAGAAACTACTAAATAAGAATACTACTAAACCTCTATCTTCTATTACTTAATAACTTTAGAATATTAAAGCTCTTTTACTTTTAAATCTTAGCTTTAGTAGCTACTCTAAAAGATAATATATAATAAAGTAATATTACTTTATAAGTAATAATTATTAAGAAGATAAGATAAGTAATAAGAAGCTTATATATAATTATAGAATAAGCTAATCTTTTATATAGTAATACTTATAAAAATAGAAAACTGCTAATATTAGTTATAACTACTAATATAAATATTCTTTGCATAAGAGATAGCCTTAGTATAGTTATATAATTTAGGCTACTTAGAAATCTCTGCTATATATAAAGAATACCTATTCTGCTTTTATACGAAATATTAGAATACTATTACTTATCTACCTTATTACTATATAATTATACCTAACTACTAGCCTATTGTAATGTATAATAGATAGCCTATTTAATACTTACTTTTATTACTTTACTTAGATTTTTTAACTTACTTATAAAGTTTTTACTATTTAGACTTATTATATTACTTAAGAATCTTTTTTTTATTTTAGTTTTTAAGTTTAATTAGTTTTCTAGATACTAATTTAGTTACTACTATTTTAAGTCTTTTATAATTAATTATATTTTATAGATAAAAAGATATCTTAGATTAGTTTAGCTTAATATATAAGTATTATTTTATAGTCTTTTAGATTAATTATTCTAAGTAAATTACTTATTTAGATTTAGTATTATAAAGATTAATAGTTCTTAGCTCTTTTTACTACTTTTAGTCTACTTAGTAAGTATAGTATTAAATATAGTAACTATATTATTAAGAATTAGTTTACTTTAGCTTAGTAAAGTATTCTAAATAATCTTAGCTTATTTTTATTAAGCTTAGTCTAGAGTATATTTAACTATAATTACTTTAAGAAAGTTAGTAAGTATAATAGTACTTTTAATCTTAAATATATTATAAGTCTAAGTATAAATATAAAGAGTTTACTATTTATTAAATTACTTATTAAGTCTAATTTAGCTATACTTAGCTTTATTTAAGCAAGCTTACTATTTTTATCTAATTTAATTTTATATTATTATCTTACTTAGTATAAGCTAATCTTTAAGAAATTTAAGCTATAATTAAAGACTTAGTTTATTTATATAAAATAATCTTATTTAAATAAGTTTAAGAAGAGTAGAAAAGACTATTTTAATAACTTAGTCTTAAAAGTTAGTAAGTATAAAGATTTTATAAAACTATTTAGTAATAATATTTTTTTATTTATAAATATACTTAGTATAATTAATTAATATAATTTTATATTTAATAAGTTCTTAATTATAGTTTTAAAGAAACTTAAGATAATTATTTTTTACTTTATTACTTATATTCTTAAGTAGATCTTTTAGCTTAACTAGCTTATTAGATAGACTTTAGTACTAGTATATTAAAGTATTCTTAAATAAATTAAAGATCTATTTATTATCTAGATTTACTTAATTCTAAATATACTTTCTAATAATATAGACTTTAAGCTAGATATACTATTTTAGCTAATTCTTTTATATATAAAAGATTATAGTTATTAAAAGTTTAGATTACTTAGATTAATCTATAGTAATAGATTATATAAAATAATTTATAAAATTATATTAAGTAATAGAATAATTAATTTAAGTACTTAGTAATATAAGATATATAGAGAGAATTAATACTATAATTCTATAGTACTAAGCTTATAACTATTAAAGCTTAGTAAACTTAAAAAGTTAGATTAAATTAATTATTAAAAAGCTATTAAGTCTTATATTAAGATAGTTTAAATATATAAGATTAATTCTAGAGAAATGTTACTCTGTAATCTAATCTAGGTCACGTAATCTAATCCTTTATGCTGCTTTGATTCTGCGACAGTTATGCTACGGAAGCCTAATGAACCAGGTGGACCATCTGTAGAGATACCAACGTGCGGGCTCTGCGCGGGGCTGTCCAAACCACGTCGTTGACGCCGAACTATCCATATCAATTTACCAACTGGTAGCTATTCTGCTGCAGCCGGGCGGGTTTTCGACGTGCTAAGCCGATATTAGTGGCGTGCATTGGCAAAAGAGAACGTGCCCCTTAATGCACTATACCTTTTTTCCTGATATAACATGCTCTAAGATTATAATGCGATCAATGATAGAAGTCGACACTCGCGATCCGCTGACTGCTGACTTGCTTTGTTACTATTATATGTTATATGACACGAGCAGACGTGTAGCTAGCCACATAATTTCAAATGACAAACTATTGACGCTTTGACGCAAGCGTACAGTAAAACAGGAGAGACACACGCAGCATTCTTCATGCATGCTAATGCGATGATTCTATCTAGGGTATATTTCAATATCAAAATCCTACATCCATAATTCAAAACATCACTCCTTGGGCTTAAACACGCGATGCCGCGCTAGTAATTGCGAGATCATAAAATGGCTCACATCCTCATCTGCCCAGTATGCCAGATGACTCGCGATACTAGCGAGAAGGGAGATGTCGAAAGCCTGTCCAGCGTATTAGTGAACCACACTCGCGCTCGGAACGTTGATGAAAGTACTCACCCCTTCCTGGATCGAATAATCCACCCTCCCGTTACTATTGAGCGCGCGAACCTTTAGTTCTTCCCTTTTCAATTTCCTACTCTTCTCCTCGAGTTCTTGCCATTCGAGATCTGCTTCGCCGATTTTGCTTCCGTCGTCGCTTGTTGCGTTACTCTTTCTGCGCCTCTGAAACCCAGCAAACAGTGTTTCCACTTCGCTTTCGATGAGTGTGGGCGGATGTTCGCCATCCTCGCCAGGGACAATGGTTTCCTGGCCGAGACGCCTGCGGCGCTCTTCATTTAGAAAGGCAGAGGTGGGTTCATAGAGATCGGGAATAGCGGCGGTAGATGGAGCGCCGACGGACAATGGGCGGGATGTACGTTGACCTTGGGGACTATTTGCGACATCCGTGCCGGAGATACCGAGACTGCGATTGAGTAAGCCAGAGGCAATGCCGGAGCCAAGTGAGCTCCAAAACTCGTTTACACTCTGATTGACGCGAGCGCCGATACCTGTCAGGCCTTGCGAAGCGGGTGCGCCAAAGATGCCTTTCTTAGTGTATGGGAGAGGTTGAGCCTTGAGGCCGGCCATGGCTGGGGAGATGAGAGGTTCGATGCGATAGCTAATGGGGTCTGTGGGGTGGAAGATGTTGAAGATCTGCTTGCATAGAGGAGAGGAGGTTGTGATGTCAAAAGCATGTGTTTGCTCTTCCGTTGTGGCCGAGAAGGGATCGTCGAGTGGGTCACCAGGCGTCTTGGGTGTGACAAATGGCTTCGATTGTCTGGCGGAAATCGTGCGACCCTTGAGCATTTGGAAGAGTCCAATCGGTGAGCCTGATGGTGTTATTTGTGATGACCTACACAGCTCAGCATCACATACCTAGAGCGTAGAAGTCCTCCACGTCAAAGTCAAGCTTAAGATCTTCTTCCGTATGACGTTGGCCTTTGGTTGAGTTACCCGCACGCGAATGTGCGTCTTTTTGTATGCAAAGGATATCGAACATGATAGCAGAGCCTAGAGAGTGACCAACCAGACTAACTTTGCCCTTGAACTTGGGGTTGCGCTCTTTGTACAGTCGATATACACGATTCAACTCATTGACAACTATGCGTGAGATGTGGCCCTTGTATGCAGGGCTCTGGTACAACAGAATGTCGAGAGCGAGGTCAGTTAGGAAATTGCGCACAGCCGGTACACCCTCTACTGTGATGTCTTCAAGATTTGGGTACTCGTGATCTTCGTGGTCAAGATCGCCGAGGTCATGTTCCTTACGATTGTGCTTGAGGCTTTGTTGTGGGAAGTCGAGCAGGTGCCGCCAGACGATGGGGATAACTTGGACGCGGTTGTTCTTCGTGTCCGAGTCGACCTCAGCATTTAACGCTTGCAGATCAGGGGAAGCTGCGTAGACGGATTTGAAGGACTTGCGCAGGGTGTTCACGTCGTGGATGAAGTTGATGCTTTCCATTCGCATGCCGAGGCGCTGTCCAATACCGTGCGTGATGAGTAGTAAATGCTCAATATCGCGGCCTTGATCCCGGTTATCTTGGTTCTTGTAGTCATCACGCATCTCCCTCTCATCCCGCTTCCGCTGTTCTTCTTCCTGCTCCCGTTCGTAGTCTGTCTTGGAGGAGGTCATCAGAGACGAGACCTGTCTTTCCAAGTTCCGCCTACGTGTCTGAGTCGGAGACTCGGCTCTGTCCTCGTTGTCTGTGGTCTCGGCATCGGACCCGTCAGTTGTGGCACCCTTTCCGTGATCCGAGCCGTAAGCCATGGAGGGAGTGGTGGGCCGGTCAACCTTCTTTTTGCTGGTGGGGTCCTTGGCGATTTTAGTCTCCATTCTCTCCTTCTTGGGATCTTTATAGCCACGTATATATTTGTATCCCGCGAAGTGGGCACCGCCGGCAAAGCGTTGATAAAGGGTACTTCCCATGCGCGACCACATGTCGTCTGTAAGGAGCCAGGCAGTGTTCTCGTCTTGGTATGTCACAGTTGAGTTCATGTAGGCACCAAAAAGCCTGTGTGTTCGTGGCGAGTCTGAGGGCTGGGCAGGCGGTGCAGCTGCTTCGTCTGGCTTGGCTTCGTCTCGTTTGCTTGCCTCTTTCCGCAGGCTATCGAACGACGCTTTGGGGGTGACGGGGTTCGAAGTTGAGTCTCGGTTGAGCCTGGCTAGCTCTTTGCGATAGTCCTCACCTGCAGCAGGTCCCATGGAGACGGGCCGTGTGCGAGGTTGCGAGACGGAGGGCTTTTCCTCGGGCTTCTCGAGGCGCCACGGCTTCACCTTGAGGTAGCCCTCCTCAAGCTGCATGGCCAGCCCCTCATCGACGGCCTCCCCGTCAGGTGTAAACCAGGCTCCTCGCTTCACGTCGTAGACTGGTCCCAACCAATAGGCGGGTGCGAGTTCGCGCGTCTCGATCTCGACATCGAAGAGGTAGTCTTCATTGACCGAGACTTTGGTGGTAGTAGGTTTGGCAGCAGAGGGTTCCTTGTCTGCATGGGGCGTGGTGGAAATGGCAGCGGGTTTTCTCGTTTCGGCGTCGGCGGCGTCGTCGGCAGACTTTTGGAAGGCGGTCTCAATGGCATTGGAGTCGCTCTCGCTGAAGGGGATCCACTTCTTCGGCTTCGGTAGGGCTTGGTCGGGTGCAAGGCCGTGGGCAGAGAGCGGCTTTCTCTTGGGGATGTCGACTGCGTGGTACCAGCGCACGGCCAGCCGAGGACAGTCCTGGGGGTACTTTTTCAAGCTCAGGCGGTGTCTGCGGTCGACGATGTGATCGCCACCCCTCTGTGTGCCGAGGACTGCGGCCTCGCGCTCTTTTGCTTTTGCGTCATCTCTGTCGGCAGCAGCAGTCCTTGGTGTTGTGGGAGGTTTGGGGGTGACGGCCCTCGAGCCCCACGGTGACAGGTTGGCTAGGAAGCCTTGCTTGTTGTCGGGCGCCGACATGCGGTTGAGTGAGGGGATCTCGTGACGAATGTGGCTCAGGCGGCTTAGGCGGCTTAGGCAGCTCTTTCCTCGACTGCGGTTGAGTGAGGGGATCTCGTGACGGATGTGGCTCAGGCAGCTCAGACAGCTCTTTCCTCGACTGCGGTTGAGTGAGGGGATCTCGTGACGGATGTGGCTCAGGTGGCTCAGGCAGCTCTTTCCTCGACTGCGATTGAGTGAGGGGATCTCGTGACGAATGTGGCCCAGGCAGCTCTTTCCTCGACGGGCCGGCGTGTAGATGGGAACGCGGCGAGGCGCGAGCAGAGGCAGGCGTGGGGCCGACGTGATGGCGATTGCACGGGGTGTTGAGGCTTTCAGATGTCAAGACGCAAGACTGCAAGACGACTCAAGCTTCCAAGTCGGGCTGTCCATCATGTGACATGGATGCTGAATTGACATCTGGATTCACCATCTCAACATTTGAAGTGTCAACGCTTGCACAGGAGCACGGCCGCATGCACGTCACACACAAACATGGACACCCGATGGAGTGGGCTTTAGCGTGCGGGGCATCTTCCCGTTCCATGTCATGTCCAACATGTCTTATATGCTCCAACGCCTCACACACATTCATCTCTCCTCTACATAATTAGAGGAAGCATGGAGCTCTACCGCCCCAGGACCGGCTCGATCCCGCCCAACTTCGGCCAGATTCCCGCGGCGCAGCGCTTCAATGTCACCGACGCGGCCCAGCTGAAGCTCAGGCTCCAGGCGCTCGATGCCAAGCTCGAACCGCATGTTGACGCCTCTGCCCTGGAAGCTGCCTGTCTGTCGCGCCCCTTCCACGAAGAAGTCTACGTAGACGGCTCCGAGGAGTTCTTCCTGCTGGTCAAGGACGTTGCGCGGGCCGACCTCATCCCGGCCGTCTACATGGAAGCCTACACGACGGTGCAGCACGGCCGCTTCCCTCTCAACCGCCGGCGCGTGTCCGACTTCACAAAGGGCGTCGACCCCACCTTCTCACACATTCGCGCGCTCCTGCCCCGCATCGACGCGCTCTGTGGCACCAGCCTCACCGAGTCGTTCCTGGCACTCGAAGACCAAGGCAGGCGCAAGTGCCCCCACCGCTCCTTCCCTTGCTAACACGTCGCAGTCAAGCCCTTCCCTTTCCTCCGCCTCCCCGCCGAGCTTGCGCTCCACGTCTACTCGTACCTGCTGCCCCGCGAAGACCACATCGCCCTCCTCTACCAGCCGACCCGTGACCAGCCGATCCGTGACCGTCCTCGCATGGACATTATGCGCACCAGCCGCCAGATGCACAAGGAAGTCACAAAGTACTTTTATCAAAACCGCACTCTGTTCATCGTCGTAGCCCGTGACAAGGACAGCCAGATGCTCAGCAGGGAATACGCCTCGAGGTATTATGAGACACTTGCCACCATGAGTCCCGACACCCGCCGCCTCTTTACTGAGCTCCAAGTTGACATTGCCCACTTCTCTGACCAAACCTTCGCCGCACGTCGATTCCACCACGTACCCTCTGTCACAGATCCCATGCAACACTTTTTTGACCTTCTCCCACACCTCAAAACTATCGTCATTGTCCTCGGTGCCACCCCAGCGCGCCCGGCCAAAGCCCTCGAACGCATCATCACCCAGAGGAACGAGACGTTGCGTTGGCTGCTAGAATACGTACCACCTAATGTTGAAATTCTCTGGGAGAGGACGACCTTGCCCAAGGTTGACACTGGCGCTGCCGAGTTGCAGTCCATGATTGAAGCTAGAGGTTCCTTCATCGACAGCGAGAGCATCACCGTGCAGCTCGCGGCCCAAAGACGTAAAGCGATTTGATATGCCCGAGGTTGTCAGACCTCTGACACAAATAGAGACGGAACCAGCAGTGAAGATGGTTACGAGTTCAAATCGAGAATCGCAAAGAGGTAACATTCCTGCCTATCTAGAGATGGTGTACTGCACCACGAGCCCACCCAACACCCCAGCACCAGCACTGAGAGAAGCCAAACACCAACAGACGTCTTCAACCCTTCTTGGCTTCGTCCAGCAGCGACGCGAAGGCCGACTTGCGAGGTGCAGCGACCTGCTTCGGCGCAGCAGCGGGACGACTTGGGCGCGGCGCCGGAGCTCGCGCGGGAGGACGTGGAGCCTGCACAGTGGCAGACACAGGCGCAGGCGCCGAGACGGGAGCAAGAGTAGGTGCCAGCGAGGAGGCTTGCGCCGGGACTGGAGCACCCTGCTGCAGTACAGCACGACGACTGTGGGCAGCGAGAACTACACGCTGGGGAGGCGCAGCAGCAGGAATTGGACGCGGCGCCGCAAGAGTCGGCGCAGGAGCTGGCCCCAGTGGGAGCGCCGGAGAGATGACCGCGAGGAGAGGCGCAACAACAGGCGCGGGAGGAGGAGGAGGGCGCACAACGGCAGGCGGAGGCGGAGGCGGAGGGCCATTCGATGGCAGGGGAAGGCGGAGAGGGAGATGCTGCGTCGCTCTGCACCTCTGTGCAAACTGCTCGGCGAAGGAAGGGGTGGGCCAGCGGAGAGGTGCGAACCTCGTCGCCTCACACAGCGCCGCGAACTGCTCAATGAAGCCAGGAGCCGGACTAGGTACAGCCGCCAGCAGCTGCACACTAGCCAGCTCCAACAGAGTGGGAATGCCAGGGAGGAGACGGGAGGCTGGCAGAGAAGGTCGAGGAGCCGGCGGCATTTGTCGAAGCGTGGTAGAGATACCGGTCGACGATGGCCGAGGAGGAGGAAGCTCCTCGTCCGGAGATTGGGTCTCAGGCTCAACCTCTACAGGTGTCTTGCCCTCCCTGTTCTCACAGAGTTGTTGCATCCTTGCCTCATGCGTACCCGCCGGATACGCACGCCATCGCCAACCCAGGACTGGTTCAAAAACTCGCTGCATGCGCCCGAAGTGCGCTTCGTCGTCTTCGTTCAAGAACGAGGAGCGGTCCATGTTGATGGGGTGATTCACCATCACCACCGCGCGACTGGCGGCGAATGGTGCGGCCAAGGGAGAAAGGAGCATGGGCGAAGACGAGGGTGCAGGCAACGGAGAACGAGAACAAGAACGAGAACGGGCCATAGCCCGTCGAACGTGACGAGGAGGACGAGCCTCAGGAATTGGCGGAGCTGCCGAAGAAGAGGTGGGCTCCAGGAGCTCGGCAGCAAGCCAGCCCACGAGGGAGAAGATTGCGAACCAGAGAAGTAGTGCTTCCATGTTGTGATGATGATTGTTGGTATGGAAGTGGAGAAGTGTGATGGTAGCTGAGCAAGAAGAGAAGGAGGCTTGAGAGGTATGTAAGGAGGAGCCGAAGCAGACGCCAAGCCCATAATAGCATGGTTTTTATTGTGCTCAAGTCAATTTACAAGGTGAAGACGAAATTTCGTTCCGCGTCGCAACAATAGCACGCAATCAAGACCCAGAGTGAAGGAGGATCGCACTATTCCGAAGCATACGTGAAGACGGGACTAGTGCAGCGGCATCATGATACTCCAGCCCCATTCGCTTCGATCATGGATAGAGAGCTTATGGAAAGATACTGAGAAGGCGCATTATTGTATACGTTAGGCAGGTCTCGTCGAACAGTCACGTGAAAAACTGTTCGTGAAACGTTCGAGAGGGTGTTCGATCGATATGGACAAGTCCTCATTTTCACCGTCACCGTATGACCAACAGGCAGCAGCTAGTAGCGTTGCGCCGTCGCATATATTTCGCTTTGCTCTCCTCACGCCTATTCTCGTATCTAAAGTCCGCTCAACCATGGACCCAACTTCGCCTTTCTCGCCCTCTCGCGCCGATGCAGAGCCCCAGGATGGGGATGTGCCGCTCCCGGAGACTCCAGCTACAGAGAAAGCGCCCTCGGCTATCGCTACAGTGCTGGCATCATCTTCAACTGTTGCCGCCACTTGGTCCAACGTCTTCCTCACTCGTGTACGCGACTTCGCATCCACCGTCACCGATATTGTCTCGCCCGTGCCTGTCCGCCAAGGCTGGCTGTACCTCTACACCAACATGCTCAACAAGTTCGCAGCATGCCCGCCTATATACCGCTATGGCTCTTTCGCTCTCGGCATTTCCATCGGACTGGCAGAGTGGCAACAACCAGGATCTATTCCACGCCCGCAACAGCTCACAAACGCGATTATCGGATTTCTGTGTGCGACAATCTTGGTGCTGGGGGTCCTGGCACTGAACGAGTACGCAGAAACCAACAAGTGGCCATGGCAAAACGAGGGTTGGATCTGGCCGTGGGAAAAATGGCTGTGGCAGGACACGGTGTATGATCTTGGTGCGAGCACGAGGACAACCGCTGATGGACTCGTGTCGCCGCCATCTGCTAGGACGCCACACATGGTCAAGAATTCGCCAACGACAGTGGTCCCACCGGACACTACGACGCCCATAGATGAGACCAATTCCATGCCACCGCCGACGGCTTTCAAGCAACCTATTATCATACCGCCTACGCCCCAGCTTCCTGGCGGCATGCGCCAACCTCCAACGCCTGCGGCTGCGCAAATACACAGATCCGGGATTATTGGCGAATCTCCTGCACCGGCAAAGATAAGCCATAGCACTGGTAATGCTTTCGCAGAGAGGTATGCGAGACTACAGGTGGTGTCAGATTGGCATGCTGGAATTGGTAGGGTACATGATGCAACCCAAGGCACAAAGAGGGATTCCTGGGCGAAGAGAGATGTTAAGGGCAAGGGCAAGGCAGTTGACGATATTGATGAAACTGGAGATATAAGGGCTGCTACGACTGGGGAGGGCAGTGTAGATTTGTTGGCGGTCCCTGACTTGATGCCGGATGTGTGAAGGGGGAACTTCACTGCTCAGACCAATCCATTAGCGAGGACATGATGCCTAGATGCTCAAACTATAGTCATAAATCATACTTGAAGATTGGGTGCTACGTATGCTTTCTACGTCACGCTCCTATCGGCTCTCCTATGTGCTGCACGGCAGCAATGAAGCTAGACACTGCATCCATTCTTTCTTCTTTCCATGCCCCCGACACGATTTCCCATTCCTTCTCCTTAATCTTCTCCTCATACTCATCCTTCTCCTCATCCTTCTCCTCATCCTTCTCCTCATCCTTCTCCTCATCCTTCTCCTCATCCTTCTCCTCATCCTTCTCCTCATCCTTGTCGTCCTTGTTATCCTTCTTCTTACCATCCTCCTCGTCCTTCTTATCCTCGTCCTTCTCCTTTTTTTTCCCTCCCTCTACAACCTTACTGTTGCCTACCTCTATCCGTACTACATACTTCAACCCAACTTTCCACGATGTTAATCCGTCCACCTCGTCCTCCTCATCAACGTAGCCGAGAAATCTACTCGGGTCTGATATTTCGATTCCGTGCTTTTTGCTGTACCTGTATAGATATGAAACAAGCGCGGACGTCAGGTCGTCCAGCTCCAGAGCGGAGACCAGACTTCCTTTGATGATAGGAACGATTTGGTGTCGAATGGCGGTGCGGATGGCGTTTTGAGTTGGACTAAGCTTGGGTTTGTTGGCTGCCATGCTGTATATTATTGGCGAATGGTCTGCAGATGAAATTCGGGTAGAGAGGGCACAGGAAAACATATATTGAGAGCGAGGAAATTTAGCAAATCAGATCAGAAAGTCATGTGCATCTTTCCGACATGAGTAAGTTTGATGATTGCCTGTGTCATGTCTAGTCAGCCGATAACGTGTACAAGCTTCCCATCAAAACGCGCGCCTTGAAGCTAAAGAGATAGCGCTCCACTTGGTGAGGCTCGAGTGTAGGCTCTTCCTCTTTTGACTGTACGAACGACATCTGCTATCTTGATTCGGAAAGTTGAGTTGATGCACAGGGATTCGAGAATCGCGAAGTACTCGTGAGTGGTCTGCAGTGCATGTTTTGATTCAACCCATTTCGCAATTGAGCAACTTTCTACTCGCAGAATGCATTGCCCTACGGTTGTCTCCTACAGCCCGAGCGAGTGTACGAACGGCGCAGATGACAAAAATATGGTCCATAATGCCCACAACTTCCAAGTCCTCTCATCATAGCTTTTTTCTCTCAAGCACAGACACCTCCAAGCCACCAAAAGACCAAAGCTGACCGTCATCCACCCAAAAATACCCATGGACCAATAGCAGGGACAGAAGAATGACCAAAAGATGACAGGTACAGCCACTGTCCAGCGTGTGAAGGGATCGCCGAGAACAATAGGCGCCGTCTTGCGCCCCTTCAGCCTGTCGCCGTCTTGATCTTTGATGTCTTGGACTTGCATAGTGGTCAATATCACCAGGCTGATGACTGAAGTCCAGACCGTGCCAGCAGCACTGAGTGAGGTCGCTGGCGAGCCCAGATTTGTTGCTGCCACCCTAGAAGTCCCGACATTATACAACCAGAATGCAGCTGCAAGAATGATATTCCGCGATGTCCAGTGGTCGTCACCGCCTTCGAGGTCGTTGTAGAGCCAGTTTAAGACGAAAAGCAGGGCACATTCAACGCCAACGTGCAGGACGTAGTGATTGAATGCGAGAACGACCGGAATGGTGAGTAACAGGACTCGGCGAGCTTGTGTTGATGTCATTTGGCCGCTGGGTATAGGCCTCCATGGTTTGTTGAGCTTGTCTTCTTGTACCGCAGCGGGAAGACGCTGGTTGGAGAGATTGAATATGAATAAGTTGGTCCAGCTGAAGAGAAGCACCCAGGGAAGACGATGGAGTAATTGCAGCGGTGTCGTAGTCGTGCTGGCTATCATGACTGGTCCTGAAAGAGAGGCAGTCACGCCGAACATGGTGTTTGGAAACACAAAGGTTGGAACGTCGTTCTTGGTGAGTAACCAAGCAATACGCAAAGCCGTTGAAGTCCAATATGGCAGCATGCTGATATGTAGTCGTAGCTTCCCACGAGCCATCTGAATCGTTTCGATAATTCTGTTGGCAAGTGTGGGCGTACTGGGCTTGGTCATTATGGATTGGCTGGTCGACAGTCTGATGATCAAATTATGATCGATTTGTTAGGTACCCGTGGCAGGTAAAGTTGAGGATTACAATTGATAATACCAGAGGTAAGGTGAAGATTTACAATTGATGATACCACAGATACGGTGAAGGGTTACAATCGATGATATCACAGGTAAAGTGAAGGGTCACAATTAAAGACAGATTTGTTGAGCACCTGTGGTAGGTAAAGTCAAGAATCAAATGGCAATACACCCATAATCTCATATTTAACTCGCTCTCATTTCCAGTATTCCCGTAGCATTCGGTAAATTGAGAGCCGCAAGCGGCGAAATGACGGGGTAGGACGCCAAGATGACTGTACACCATCTAAGCCCAGTGGAGCTGCGGCTGTAATTTTATGCCTTCTTTAACTTCTAGATGATAGATGGGCGTTCTTTCGCCTCGTCTTGGTACCGTAATCGCTCACCGGCCCGCGTGCAGAATTATTACACATGTTGAAAAGGCCACCCGAGTAGTCCAAATGTCAGCTGACTATGAGTCAGCTCGTCCCTCATATCGTGTCCTCCGCTCATTCACTTCTACATTTGCCTGATCAAGTCCTCCGCCGAGAAAATACCTTCAAGGGACGGTCGCCTACGTGCCGCAGCACCGCCACTCGAATCCTTCCGGCTGCGCAGGTGGCCCGAGGCTTGAGAATCACGAGTATCCATGGTAAACATACGTGAATTGCTTTGGATGCACCAAAGCGAGCAAAATCTACCATTTCTGGCTGTATTGCCGGGAATGAAATTGTCGGGTTCACTATGGCAAGGAATCCGACCTTCGGACCTTGTCTTTCCGGAAGAAGCCAGCAGTAGGAAACTCCGAGACCGCTTTATTTGCAGTTGTTATGAAACTTTGCGCGACAACGAGCACAAGTTTTCAATAGACCTGCAATCGTGGTTTTCCAAAATCGTTTGCTTTGCGACCCCATCCGCAGGCGAGTCAGCAATTATCAGTGCCTTGACGGCCTTGCACCAAGAGCTGCAGCCTGACGCGTATCAGCCTTGTCAATGTGCCCTGCGTAGTGAACAATATAAATGCACGTGGCCGTTGTGACCGTTGCCTTCTTCCAGGCAACAATATCGGTGACATCAGCTCTAATTTGGGAGCCTCTTCTGTTTGCCGATACGAATGTCACGGCTGACCCCGTGTCCTTCGGTTCTGCCTCATCGGAGAAAGTGCACAACAAGATTGCGCACTTTCTCGCGCAATCTTGTGTGCGTCATATTCTTATAGTAACGCATCGGGACTAATGCGCTAATATTCTGACCCACCGTTGCTTTGCCTCACCCTCAGCAATAAGATGTGCTTCAAACGACCTAAATCAGTACCTTAGTCCGGAGGGAGATATCTATCCTACAGCCTTCGCGATCGACGCCTTTGCATTTACCATGTCCGCCGAGTGTGCAGGTTGCGTTTGACATTGACCAGGGATTGCAAGAGTTTTAAAAGAAAAACGTAATCCATGAATGATGAAGGCGACGATTGGTGTGTCTCTGGCAAAACTCAAACATCGCGCAATGCGTTGTATTTTACCTCGCTGGAAATGGGCGATGGTGTTCCGTTGTACATCGTAAATGCGTGGCATGGTGCACCAGTTGCAATCAAGAGGCCTTGAGGAGTCCTATTGAATGCTATCTAATCTTGGCTTGAAGGCCAAGCCATACCGCCTGGAATGTTGCGACATGTAAGTAGCGCGGCTGCGAAGGCTCGTATTGCAATGGAGACAAACAGTACAAGACTCGATAACAGCGCAAGACGGAATATCCTGGATAAGGCCCAAAAGCGGCACTCGATCGATTGAAAAAATCGAAGAAACAATTTAAATCTTTCATAGGTCGGACAAGCAATGTGGTTGAAGAGAACGTACCTCATCAAATCGTAGCACTTCTTAGACGGCGCCATATATACATGGGGGGATAGACATGGGGTGCAGATAAGAGCAGGCCAAGTCATTATGAAAGTCCGTACCGATAACCGGTGTCGTGTGAGTACAGCGATGGATCTAGCGTGCCCCGATGTGTAGTCGCATCCATGTCCCGATGAAGCGTTGGGCTAGAAAAGGATCCATAATGAGAGAACAAAACCGAAATCAGAGACGGTGCAACGCTAGCTGCCTTACTCACAGATCCACCCGTACCATGACATTACTTTCAAGTATCTCTTTCCATAGAATCTCATGCACCGCCTCGAGCTCGCCCAACGGCAACAGGCTCAGTCCATCTACCGGCTCCTCACGCAACAGCGTAATCGACTTCAAGGAAGGAAAGTGTGAACCACGATGAAACAAGATATCTCCAACCCAAGACCACAATCCACCGTGTGCGCCGTAGACCGTTATATATCCGATACTGGCAGGCATGGTAATTGTCGCATCCGCAACTTCAGTATCGTGAGCTCCTTTCGCAATTATGGCTGTCGAGTGCACTACCAGAGTCTCGAGGCGCGTGACAGGACTGAAATTTGCGATCGAACCTGTATATGCGCCTACTTGTTCACCTTCCGACTCAGGCTCGTCAGGATACCGCACGCTCAACGGAACAGTGTCCGGCCAGGCCCACCATCCTCTTGTCAATACCAGTTTGCGCAGTGTAGATGCGAGGATCACACACTGCTGCACAAGGTCGTAATATCTCTTTCCCCCTGAATGATATCCAGGTTGATACATTTTGTGAGTTGCCTCTGCATTTGCAAACGACTCGAGGGTCTCTAGGTTTGGTAAAGCTGCAAGTAATTCATGCGAAAGCCCACCAACTGACGGCGGTGGACCGTGTACAGCGATAAAAGGTAGAGGCAGAGTATTTGTACCTGGGGGAGGTGGTGGGACCGGCAGGGTCGGAGATATGAGTGGCCATGTTGGTGTATGATAGAAGCAATCCGCCGTGAAGTCGCAGTCGAAGCGTAGAAGTGTGATGTTACGCAAGGATTTCGGTCGCAGATTATGGAAAAGCCGATTGGAATCCGTACATGCCACATGGAGTGATGTGAGCGTGGGGATGTTCATCATGGGCGGTCCGGAGAGCGACTCCACCGAGTCTGCGACTCCACCGAGTCTGCGACTCCACCGAGTCTGTCCGGAAACGCTTGAGGTTGGCTAATCCGGGGCATCGTCGTAGCGAGCGAAGTGCGCGACCTTTACCTGACATATGTGGTGCAGATGTTGCCCAAAAGAGGTCCGAGAATACGTCTCCAGTACAGCCGGCCACTTTAAGTAGATACAGCTCTTTAAGATTGTGCAAAAGAGAAAGTATAATTGCGCAAAAAGGCTCTGGGCGTAGGCGTTGAAGCTGCCACTTCCATCCTGTCTTCGCATCATGATGCATCCAGTCCAGAGCGTCTATGAATGCAGCACCCCTGCGATGTACCTCGAGAGGCCCAGATGTTCGGCGTTCCATGTTGCCTCCCCATGACCCTGGCATATCGATGCGCAAACTTGTAGTTGCCTTCCTCAATTCTGGACGCTCGAGCAATGTACGTGCGAACAAGTACAGAGGCGATACTTCGGTGAACTGATTGCGATGTCCCACACTAAGACAAGGCGCTTTGAATAGCATCGGCTGAGCAATGGCCTTGAGTCTCTTGCTCGTTGAAGCAAATGCTGCCAAGCCTATGAGGCTGGATGGGGTGAGCGACCGAAAGTTAGCCACGTTGAATTTCCGCTCCGCATCGCGCGCTCTAGCGCACAATTAGTATTCAGAGCTTTGCTGAAAATCGTTGGGAGCAATGCAGAGAGAGCCCAGTGGAACGTGTCGGTCGTCGCCTTCAAACCTCGCTCTCAAGTCACCAAGCAGGCAATCGATAACCATGAACAAAATCTCGTTCGAAAGCAACTCCAAGGAAGCTCCTGAGGCTTCGTCCATCCTGATCCTGGATGGAGAAGTCAGAGTTTGGGTACCTGAGTCGACGTACATTGAGATAGCTTGCAGTTCGTGTTGCGTGTTGACGATGCGACTTAGAATGGACCAAAGATCAGACAGAACGACCGCGCACTGCCTTATGTGTGCAGAAACTGTGGACAGCAGCTGACCTAGTAGATCCACGCTACCTATCGTTGTTACCTGAAGTTATGATGCTGTGCGACTCAACTAGTCTTCTTGTGTCCTACAGTACGACCGAGTTGGCGCGGCGTGAAGGCAGCGCTCCACACCAGTGGACAAGGAGTAGCTATCAGCTGCATTTGCATGTTTGGACAGCTCAGACTCGCGTATGACATTGCGCAGGCTCGTGTTGGGCAGGAAAGTGAGACATGGCACCATTGGCTTGTGCATCTATCTGACAAATGTGCAGTAACCGCAACCCCACGCGCGAACGTTTTCCCAGATCGCGATAATTATGCACCAAGTTTTCCAAAGATACGATTCAACGATGTTGCGTGTCAACCATGGGTATTCTGTCATCTCTTTTGAGATGCACCTCAAAAGCAGCTCGACATGCTAATGTCCAGAACTCTGTGCAACTGCTTCTGGCTAGTAGGCTTTGAAGTTCTTCGTCGCTGAGTGCAGGCCCGAGCAGGAGCTCCATCTTTTGCAAGTCTGGCCAACACCCACCCGCTGAGTGCTCTTCGAAAAGCACTCGCATCCAATGGGATTGTAACAACTCGGTATCTGCATCGAATATCTCTAGAAACCTTAATCCAGATGGTAGAACATCTATCGGCGTCAGATTGAAATCTCCCACGACTGTCTCCGGGTGACGCATGTTGAAGAGCTTGGTGGAAAGTATGGCTGCTTGGGGAAGGGCCAAATGTCGCAATTGTGAAAACAACTCAAATCGAGGGAGCGGTTTGCGCATGGCGCCAGGAAGTGTCCAGAATCCACCGGGTAGACGTAAGGATTGCAAGTGCGGTCTAACGTGGACTAAAGAGTCAACCAGATACTGGTAGTCTGTCCATTCTGTACGAGCCGCATACAGGCGCTCATCCCAATATGTATCTCCGGTAGATGCATCATAGTCCGAGAGCAGCGGTGGTTCAGGATATGCCTGTATGTTGGCCTGGTAGTGGGGAAATGCACGCACGGATCTGAAAGGGTTCTTTTCTGTCGAAGCCTCTGCATAGAAGTCTAAACTTGCAAGCTTGGGAAAGGCTTGCAAAACGTGCGTCATACAGCTGCGAGCTGAGAAGTCCCAAATGCCGACAGTCTTTATCTGGCAGTCTAAACGAAGGTGACGAATGGAACCAAAGGTTTCGAGGGCGTCAGAGCCACCATATAGTCTCGAAAGATGTTGCACATCATGGTTGTCCAAGCCAGCTAATTTGATACTAATGTCAAGAGTGTCCAGGTTCGGAAAGATCTCAAGGCCATCTAGGCGAATTGGCGTGAGACTCGACACTTTCAGAAATTTAAGATTCTGCGCGCATGGCAAACGCATCTTGGCATGCTCAGCCAAGCCGTCTATGCCATCGATGTTGAGCACACGGTCTTGCGCGTATAGCCACGCATCTGAGCTGGATTCTGAGAGTGAGAATCGTTCGATTTGTGGTAGAAGTACCCGTAATATACGCAATAGGGCATATCTGTAGTTCAGATTCATTGAGCTTCTCCACGACTCTTTGATGTCCGCGGGCAAGTTGAGAGCTTCGATGAAATTGCGGGAGGGATACACGACTTGGATGACAAGGTTGAGGGGGGGTGCCTCGAGATTGGATTCTTCTGGATCAGTCCTTTGGTGTGCGGGCTCACCGCTCCGAGGAAAGCAGAGGCGGATTTGCTTGACATGGCGTCTTAAGTCAGGGCGAGCGAATAGCGTGCGCAGGAAGTACGCGACGCGTGCATGACTCAGATCATTAGGAAAGCGAAAAGTGAAGCCTCCTAAAATGGGAGCCGTGAACATGTGTTTCTGAGCAATGTGTCGAAACCTCCTGCTCGCCAATGAAAGGCTACAAAGCGGAGCACAGCTGGCTAGGAAGTCGCGAATGAGATAAGGATCTGGTTGATTCGGGGGAGGGTCGTCTGAAATATGACCCAGCACTCGATCAAACCGGTTAAGATCGATACTCGAAACGATGTGCTCAAGCAGTTCAGTTGGTAGATTGTTCAAGGAGGATCGATCTTTGATCATTACGTCAGCGCGAGTACCACTAAAAGGTGATCCATACAAGAAATAATCCAAGAAAAGAGCACGTACTAGATTCCCAACCCTCCGTGGTAGCCATTCGATGATGCAACGTTATTCCGAGTGCTGTGACATTGATGGTTAGGGGGGGGGGGGGGGGCCGGTATCGTGATCTGTCACGATTCACGCTAGCACTGCCAAGAGCGGAAAGGCCGATGTTTCGCCCAGCCATCTCGAACGCTCCTACCCTCATCATCAAGACAAGGTTCCTTTCGTTGACAAACTCCTTTAGAACATATATCAGATGTCAATCCCAGGTTGAGTCTATGGATTAATGCTACTCGGGCCGCTCCGACTACAGAAAGCCCCTGCCATCCCAACCAGAAGTAAAAGTAAGGCCTAGCGACACACACACGGCACTGGTGCCGAACGGAGACCTAAAACCTGTAAAGCATCGATCATTAAAGTGCTGACTAGCTGGTTCTGCATGCGATGACTGATCGTCTTTTGCCGTGCATAATGTTGCACAGTGGCTTGCGGGGTCGTTCATCCGATCAACGCTCAGTCCGCAGCACATCCCAGGGCTGACAAATGTAGGAACGGCTCCTCCTGACAAACTCATATCAAATCACAGGACAGTAAAATCAGTGTCGAACATCACAGAGCAATGCGGAGAGTGTCTCTGTTGAAAGAAAGGTTACTGTGATTGTTCGTGGTCGCCTCTACTAACCTACCACAGGACTAGCTGCAGTGAGGCCTCGAGACTACTAACTACTATTTTCCTTTTCACCTTCCTTCAACACAACAGAAAAAGATAAGAACTAATAACGCTGCGTCATCACATTGCATCATATCGAGTCGTTGAATACACCCAACGCTAACTTGCTTATTCCACCAACTCAGAGAAAAACAAGACCAATAAGCCAAATGGGTATTAGATCCGCCAAAAGAAGAAAGCAGCTCTCACAGGAGCAGGTATAGTGCTAGAAGGTGCTTGTTGAAAGAGAATTCCACAATTGCTTCGCAGTGAAAGAAGAAACGCGGTACAATCTGGTCCTAAGCCAAGGCTTTAAAAGTCCCTAACGCATGCAAATATTGGTGCGCGTGAGCGTTCCGTGTCTAGCAAGCAATAACAATGTGACCTGCACTGTCGCGGGGCAAAACGCAGCAAACAACAAGCGAAGTAAACGTAATCTGGGAAATCGAGCCGAACATCCAGCATGAAGGAGAATCCAAATCAAACTTTTCTGCGAGTGGGTTTGGCTGGGAAGCCAGCACTGCTCGCGTGAAACTTTTGGTGATAGATCTCGCTCAAATGGAAGTGAAAAGAAAATGGGGTTAAAAAGACAAAGTGCCGTAGTAATGGAAGAGGAGAGAGCGCTGTGGACTACCGAATTTAGTTTCGGTAGGTAGTCGTCGGCCGGGTGATGCGTCGTAGAATTGGGGCTCGTTCATCGCGAATTTCGTCCCTATCACGCCTGCTACGCGCGCTGCGCGTGCTTCTCTCCGATGCATCTTCAGCGTCACGTCTTCCTTGGCCGGCAATAAGCGATCTTCTGTTGTTGTTGACTTGAACAGTGCCCCGCTCGCTGCGGTATACACTGTCGTTGCCACGGGCATTGCCGCCACCAATAACCAGGTCCGTCATGCCACCCTCAGCTGGAACAAGCTGCAAGGTGCGGCCCTCCATGTCGCCAGAGAGCTGGAGACTGAGTGGCATGGTGCCGTCAACGCGGAGACGGATCTCATTGTTGGTCGCACTGGTCATGGTAGTACGGTTTGACTGGCTTGCCCGGCCGCTTCCGTTGCTCTGAGAAGAACCGGAATCAGAAGGCAGCGAAGGCTTACGAGAGACCCTCTTGAGAGCTGCCTTGTTGATCTGATCAGCATATGGGTCGCGGCTGCCACGAGTGGCGTTGATGTATTCTTCCGCGCTGAGCTCAGCCTTCTTGTTCTTGACTTCAGCGGTACGCGCCTTCCCTTTGCGCGGATCGGATTCAGTCTTGGCGCGTTGGCGGTGTGGCAGAACACGTGGAGCCTCCTCCTCACTCTCATCGTCTTCCTCGTATTGACCAGGAATGTATTGTTCCTGCGCGAGGGCTCTCGATGCGCGCTTCTCACGTTGCCTCTCAGCCTTGTACTGTTCCTCTGCAACTCGATCTCTGACAAAGTCGTCGTAGGTCTTCTCATAGACCTGATATGACTTGCGACGATTGTTCCTGCTATCGTTGACAAGGATCCGCGCCTGGCGAGTATCGTACTCGGATTGCGTCGAACGATGGACTGGAGGACGGCTGACTGATGGGCGTCGCGATGGGGCAGCACTGACTGTGGGTGCTCGCTCACGTTGTCGCTCACGTGGAACAGCACGGTCGGGAACAACGATGGATTGTCGACGCTTTTCGCGGCGGTCACTCTCAAGACGCTCAACTACCTGCGTTGTCTTTGCGTGAGTGAGCGCAGGACGTCGCTGGCTCTGATCACGCCTCATTTTCGGCGGGGGCATGAGAGCGCGAGCAGCTCGGCTTTGTTGGCGGACCTCACGCTCGTGCTCCTCGTCATCAGTATACTCGGACTCGGACTCGGAGGAGTCTCGGGCGTCCTGTTCGCCGTACTGCAAGAGTTTCGGCTTAGGGAGAGATGGGTTGGGACCCCTGTTGTAGTGTTGCTCATTGGGGGTCGGAGGCTGTCCATATCTCGCAGAGTACTTGGAAGTGTCATCCTGAGTGATGATGGGAGGAGGCTGACTGCGTCCATAGCTTGACGAGCCGCGTGCGGACAGCTGTGGCCGTTGTTGAGAGTCGAACTGTTGAGCTTGCTGGGGGTAGTAGCCGCCTTGCTGGGCACCCATGTACGGAGGAATATGGTGAGGATACTGCAGGTGCTGCATGTTGGGCATGTTCTGCAAGCTTTGGTATGCCGAGAAAGAAGGGGGAGGGCCGCGCTCCTGGGGCGGGCTGGGGTAGGGTGCGGGCATGCCCGGGGCCCAGAAGCTACTCGGCTCGCCAGCGAAGCTCTGGGGCCGCGGGGGGCGTGTGCCGGCAGTGGACGACGAGCGACGTGTGCGGGCGGTTTGGACGACTGCTGGTCCCTGCGAGGCATAAGGGGCGGGCTGTCGGTTGTAGACGGGCGAAGGTGGAGAGTAGTAAGGGTTGGGGTCTGAGCGCTGTGACATGGTCTCCGAGGGGTAGGCGGCGACGTTGCGGGTAGAGGCGGTCTGCTGCAGTTCAGGGCGACGAGGGCGGGGTGGGAGGGTATTGGGCGTGCAGTCGGTGCAATTGGGGTCTCTGCATTCTGCGTCTTTGGTGTCGCGGCGCTCTCGGGTGATGGTCGGGCGGCGCTGGTGGGCAGGGCGCTGTGGCTTCGACGACACCGAGGCGGTGCGTGAGAGCGGCTTCTGGGTCTGGCGCGGGCTGCTCTCGTTGCTGTGGTGGCGGGCGTCGCCGGCGACGTTTGTCTGTCGCCGGGCTTTGGGCGCGGGGCTCTGGGAGACGGGCGGCGCGGCGGTGACGGGCACGGCAGGCGGGCTTCGCGAAGAGGCACTTGGAGCCGAATCAGCCGAACTCTTCGAAGCGGCAGTGATGCTAGAATACCCAGAGTCGCTGCGCATGTCGCTGTTGGGGGCCAGCTTCTCCAGGACGGGCGCCTTTTCGGCGTTGAGGTCTTTGGAGCGCTTGGTGCTGACGTTGGCCTGCGCCGTGGGCGAGGAGCGGCGCGGGAAGGTTTCGGTAGTGACGGGGCGGCTGTCGCTGTCGTCCGAGTGGTAGTCCTCGACGTGCGCCTGGTAGGGCTCTACGCTGGCCATGGCGGGCAGTTCTGGAGGGGATGGGGAGGAGTGGGCGGTGGGCGGTGGGCGGTGGGCGTTGGGCGCGCGAGAGGCTACCGCAGGCAGGCACGCAGGCACGCAGGCAAGGCTGTTGCCCAAAACTTAGCGTCGGGTGCTATCGATAACGCCGACGAGGGCGCGGGTGTGGTCGACGACGATGCGAGAACAAGAACAGAAACAGAAACAGAAACAGAGGGCAGAATGCGCATGCGGCCGTCTCATAGCGTGTGGATGGTGGTGGTGAGAGCAAGTGAGGAGAGGGCGAGTCAAGTCTGGGTGTGACAGGGCGATTGTGTGTGCGGGCATGGGCATGCAGCCCAGGGTCCTTTTTCGGCCTTCTGCTGCGGAACGGAGGGGCGGGAGACTTTTTTTTTTTTCAAAACGCGCTCGCTCCTCGTCTACTCTAATATAAGGCCAGCTAGGTCACAGCACACTCATGCGCTGCGTCTAACGTCTCGTTGGGCAGCTCCAAGTCCGCTCCTGCTGCCCGGCCGTGCTGCCCTCGTCGTCACGAGACGGGACAGTGAACATGAACAGTGGCAGTGGACCACACCATCACACACCATCATCGCCTTCTCGCCCGCCATGCCTGCCACCTGCTGCAGCAGTGCAGCCCCAGATTAGCCGGCTCCCCAAAGTAGAGTGCTTCATCTCTTCCTACAGCATTTATACGGTAGTATGCCTCACCCTGCTGCTGATCACGTCCACACGGCCTCGCCAAATTTAGCTTTCATCCGCACCACTGCCGGCGATTGGCTGTTGCCGCCGTCAGACTCGACTGGAGCCGTGGCAGCCTTACTGGCTACCAGCTGCTCGTCCAACGGCTGAAACAAGTGTGAACCAGCATCGTCGCACCTCCTCATGCCGCCAGCCAAAACGCCGTCGAGTCTCCGCTTCGACTCTACCGGCCCTCACCGCCTCCCACGCAGCACGGCCAGGACACCACCACGCACCTGCCTCTTTCCGCTTGTGGCCATGTCTTGGCGCCGTCCTGTCTTCCCATCGCGACCACACACTCGCTTCTCACCATGCACCGGGAAACGGTCGCACGCCACTCTTCCCTAGCTCCATGTACCATCTCCTCTCTTCGTCGCATTCTGCTCCGCAACGTCATTGCTGAGCCGCATCTCCTCTGTCTTGCTGTCTGCTCTGGTCGCTAGTGCACCGTGTCCTGCAGCTGCCACGTCGACTCTGCAGGGACAGCAAACCAGGCCATCCGGCACGACAATTCATTAAGGCCCGGCAAGACGCGACAAAGTCTGTACATCGCCACCAGAGTTGTTCACCCAAGGCTGACTGGCAAATGCCTGCCACGCCAGCTCGCACGGCTTAATCGCAGCATTCCAGAACAAGCCTGCCCCACCCACTAGCACGACATCCAACTACACGCAGACAGCTGTACTTGGTGTAACCTTTCCGCTTCGCCTCCGGGGGCAGCCGTCACGCGGGCCGGCGAACATGTCCACTCACTCATCGAGTCGTCACTATCGAGTCGTCACTACCCCACCCACCTAGCTTTCCGGTGAGAGCTGCAAGCCATCGAGCAACGTACACCATCTCAACAAATCATCGCAACTCGTCCCCGCCTTGATCCGCTCCTTCAGCTACGATGAGAGCCTGCTCCCTTTACCGACTGCTGCCCTCGAGTTGTAACACTGACGAGAACCATTATCGTGTCTGGAGGCAAGCACACCGGCATCCGCACGGCATTGGCTCGACTTTTCGGTTCAATGCCGTGGCAGTTCAACGTAGTTTCGTGCTCGTCCAGCTCAACCCGAATGTCGGCACTTCACCATGAATTTTGGACATTTTGCGAGCATGTTTTGTTTCTTCGCCCGACTTTTGGCTGTGGAACAACGCAGCCGCGGGCACTTTGCATCTGCAAAACGTACCCGCTCGTCCAATCCTCCCACACCATCTTAGCAACGCCACCCATTGACCGTGCAACAAGAGTAGCCTTTTGCTTGTCAAGTTTCGAATCAAAACTTGCCAGCGATGCAGCCCTACTCGTTTGGACCGCTTTTGAGCCCAAGTACTACATGAGTCTGCCTTTATGCCGCTCGAATGTCGGACTTCGTAAGACGCACACTTGCGCCAAAGACCAGGTAGCAGAAGCTGCTGTTGCACACGGTAAATGTGGCTCATGCTCCGCTGCACCTGTGTTTAGCGTGGGGTATCATATCAATCCTCATAGAGCGCCGTCATTGCACACTACCTACTAACTTGACTGACATGTCGATAGGCTTACCGTACCACAATCATGCTGTCCCCAGGCTGAACGCCTTTCTCACATCAACGCAGCTCTGCAGATTGATGGTTTGCAGCCCAGCATATCGCTGTGCATGTCTCACAGGGATGCGATATCGGCAGCCACCGTATCAGCAGAATGTCCAGTAACACAAATTCCGAATTCGCATGTGTGCATAGCTGTAGAAGTGGCTAGCGAAAATTCTGCATCAACGCTCTTGCAGTTCGCCCTGTTTCTCGTCTTCACTATCGGATGACGTGAGTTCTGCTTTGCAAACTTTGTTGCCTTCCGTTGTCATCTACGCACACAGTATAGAGTCAGCCTAAAGACCTTGAAAAGCAGTGAACCTCCCGACAACAAGCAATGGCACAGTGTAATTCCAATGCCAAAACAAAGCCCGACGTAAGTCGTAGGTAGACAATCCAATTTTGTTCTGCAGATTTAATATCCCTGTGTTACCGCTACCATGTCTCGTTTCTTCAAATGCAAAGGTCTCATGTCTCGCATAATGACTGTCATGGTTAGCGCAAAGAAGGAACATGTGGGCCACCTGATCAGCCTTATGTCGCTCTTTTACAGTGCATGTCTACCGTCGCCCAAGACCTCTCTTTGGATCTCGAATCTTACATCCGTATTATCCAGTTTTGCTACGTTTCCTCTCTAGTCAGATTCCGCTCCGCTCCTGTGAGTCACTTATTCCTACCAAGAAAATGAGTGCATGCCCATCGCTGCCCGAACACGTCTCTGATTGGGTTCCAGTTGCATGGAATGTGTAGTTGCGGCTCATGGCTGCCCAGTGGATCCACTTGTGGAAGGAGAAAAGCCCAATCGGTACCCACAGCGGCGGCTATTCTGGGCTGAATGGGAGCCTCAACTCTGCGTTGTGCATATGGATTGGAGGAGCTTCTTTTTCGTGCGCGGAGAAAAAGAAATAATGCAAAAGAACAGTCACATCATCGCAGGCCCGATTGTAATGAAGCTGGAGAATTTACTCATTCTGGCGGGATGGTGACGTAGCAGTCTGATTGTGCTGTGTGCTGTGCCATGTCCTGCTGCCAAATGCGCATTCTGCTGTTTCACGCTTGAGCGCGTAGGGCAGACAGCCTTGCCGGCATACGTCAGTGCTTATTGTTATACTTATTTTCAAAGTGGCATGCGGAAGGTCTGTGGCCTTGGCAAGTCGGCACTAAGCGAAGTGGTCAACATTTGGGCCTGGGCTACGCGGAGGACCGAGTCCCTTTGGAGATGGTTACCG
>Ga0265780_10002313_pt1 | contig 25934 bp, 23 predicted proteins | sample P1T30metagenome_FD_192432 | JGI IMG/M metagenome (GOLD analysis project Ga0265780, IMG submission 192432) | Plant litter microbial communities from East Loma Ridge, Irvine, California - P1 T30 | ecosystem: Environmental > Terrestrial > Plant litter > Unclassified | place: USA: California...
TTTTAAAGACTTGAATCTTAACTAGCACTAGTCTGAATTAGGTAATTTTAAGCTTATTTTAAAGAGAAAATTCTGCTCTATATTTTAAATTTTTAGTATATATTACGTAATTACTATCCTGTTAAGTAGGCTGATCTGATATCTATTTAATTAATTCAACAAATCTAATAGAAATTACAATTCGATTAATTTCCTGTTTTCCTAACGTAGTCTTAATAGATATTACTATATCTTTGTATTTATTAATAGTCTTCTAGGCCTTAGTAGAAGAGAAGATTATTAGCTAGCTGCTTCTTTACTAGAACTAAATTATAGATATAGAAGTTCTCTATATATAGTATATCTTGCTAATCTATAGTAGTATAACTACTAATTAGTATTAATATAGCAAAGATATAGATAGTAAGTTAAGTATAATTATTATAATAAGAGATTAAGTAGAGTATATAGTCTTAATTAATTGCTATAAGATAAGCTATATAGAGGTTATATAGCTCTACCTATATCTGTAACGCGCGTATATATAGAGAGCTATTTCTATTATAGCTAGGCCTAAAGAGATTTACTTATATAGAGCTCTATCTTCTAATAATAAGACTAAGTAATCTATATCTTTAAGCTCTCTATATATAAGAATAGGCGCTAATCTTCTATACTAATAATATCTAAAAAGATAGCTAATTACTAAGTAGAAGTTCTAGCAAGTTAAAGTATTATATACTAAGAGTCTTAACTTCTAACTTAGTAACTAGATTAGCAAAGCTAATCTAAGCTATATTAGGCCTAGTATAAGATTATCTAGGTATAGTTCTTATACGTGCCTCTTCTCTATCTAAGAAACTACTCTAGTTCTCTAGAGATAATAGTTTCTAAGTATAAATATAGCTTAATTAGCTTAGAACCTTTAGTAACTATAATTTACTTAGAAGTAAGATCTACTTCTAAACTAAGCCTAGCTTAGCTTCTAGCTAATAGCTCTCTAAACTAGCCTACTAGCCTTACTAGCAGCTATCTATTAGCTAAGACTAGAAATAGATTTCTTCTTTTTATATTCTAAACAAAGAAGATTAAAACTAACTTAGACCTTAAAGAGATTTAAACTTATATTAGTAAAGTAAGTAACTTCTTAGGCCTAAGCTTACTTAGTAATTTTATAAGAATAAGCGCTAACCTTCTATACTAATAATATCTAAAAAGATAGCTAATTACTAAGTAGAAGTTCTAGTAAGTTAAAGTATTATATACTAGAAGTCTTAACTTCTAACTTAGTAACTAGGTTAGCAAAGCTAATCTAAGCTATATTAGGCCTAGTATAAAACTATCTAGATATAGTTCTTATACTATACTTACTCTTAATAAAATAAAAATAATATTATAATATTATAAAATAGTATAGTCTATATTTTAACTTATCTAATAAATCTCTTAATATAAAATATAATAAGTAGCTGCTTATTTAGCTTTACTTATCTAAAAAAATAAAAAAAAAAAAGTAGAAGTATACTAGCTACTTATCTTAGATAGCTATAAAAGCTACTTTAACTAGAATTTTAAGAACTATTATATTAAAAATAAGATTCTAACTCTTTATATATCTGCTTACTTATTATATATATTTTAGCTACTTAATATAGTTTGCTTCTTACTACTAAAGCTAAAGTACTTTTAATATATTAAAGACTTAGTATATAAGTATATCTTCTATATTAATAAGAAAGACTTTTTGCTAGCCTTTAAAGATATATTTTTTAATATATTTATAGAAGATAACTATTAAAAGGCCTTTAAAGCTTTAAAACTTATACCTATTAATATATAAGTTATATTAGATTATTTTAAAGTTTATCTATATACTCTGCTAAAGCTTTTTTTTCTAGTAATACTATAGAAGTTAAAGACTTTAAGTAATACTAAGAAGTTTAGATCTTAGTTAAAGCTAGTATAAAATTCTTTATTTTAATTACTAGTCTAAGCTAGTAAAAGCTTTATATAGCTTATTAAAGAAGCTAGATAGATATTATTCTAAGCTACTCTTTTTATAGCTTAAAATAATAAGCTTAAAAAGTAATTAGTAAAGATAACTAAGAGAAAAATATAAAAATATAAGTAAATCTAGTAAGATATTATAATAAAATATAATAAAGCAGTATTATAAGTAACTATAGAAACGCTTATAGCTACTAAAAAGTTAAAGAAAAGTTATAGTAGAGATAATTAAAAAAGAGCTTAACTAGCTATATAGCGCTATAAAAACTATAGTAAAACTAAGTCTAATATATAAATATACAAAAAAGATATAAAAGTATCTAAGAAATTAGATATAAGTATAGAATATATAGAATTACTTATAAATAGTAATAAAATCAAAGATAAGTAACTAAAGTTTATTATACTAAGCTTTTTTATTCTATATACTAGAGTATTCTATATACTAGTAGAATATATTATTAGAAATTAAATATTAATTTCTAATAATTTATAATAATTTATAATTATTAATAAGTATTAATAAGCTATTTAGATTATAAATTTCTTAGACTAATATTTTAGTCTATACTAGTAGTTCTTAATAATAAGCTAAATAACTAGTCTATACTAATTAGTATAGACTAGTAACTGCTAGTATAAGCTAAAGTAAACTAACTAGACTAGTTTATTATTACTCTACTTTACAGATAAATAAGCCTAATTAATACTAGCTAAAAGATTAATTTAAGCTAAAGAGAGAGAATAATAAAATCTATATATAGAGGTAATAAAGAAGAAAATAGAAATAACTAAGCTAATATTAAAGCTATTAATAAGCTTATTTAAATTCTAGAATTATAATATATAATATATTCTAATTATAATATAATAATTAGAAATATATTTATATTTAATTCTTTATAAAGGTATTTCTCTTACTAAAACGTATCTAGAATATATAAATCTAGTTAGAGTTATAGGTATTTATTTTTAAAACATAACTCGTAGAGAAGATATAACCTTAAGAGTGTTAATAAAGAGTAGGGGTATAAGCGCAAGACATCCCACTACCGCTATCTATGCGTCGGAATCACACTATTAATAGCAGCATACGTTATGCATTGTAAGGGGTAGCTTTAACGACATAAGCCTAAGAAAGCTGGAAGGCAAGCAGCTTCAGGATTAATATAACCTCAGACTGCTACCGGGTGACGCCCTTCAGCTTCATTACTTACTAGCTAGAGAGAATACCGGTATTATAACGACTAAACCCCATTAAAGACTCCTTTACCATTTTCACTAGGGAGAATTAAAGAGACCACTATGCCGGGCGCCGGAGACGCTCCCCCGATTCTCGACTTTTCGCGTATGTGCATTACAAATGCCAATACTACTCGACGTACTGATGTAGGACAGGATTCTATCAAATCGATGCGTCGGCCAGAACAAGGCTAGTTGAGGAGGTGCGAAAGTGCTGTTTGCACAATGGCTTCTTCCAAATCACTGGGCACAAGGTGCCACTCGAGCTGCAGAACAAGATTATAGACTGGAACAGGGAATTTTTTAACCTTCTGCTGGAGCAGAAGAATACAGTGAATAAAGGTGATATTACCTCAGATCCAGTGGGAAATTTGTCTAACAGATGGATAGACACCACAAATACATGGAATCGTGGATACGAGTTAATGGAGCCACAGATTCTAGAAGAGGGAACGTTACCGGAATTAAAGGAAGGCTTCTATATTGGCGACGAAATCTCCAAAGACCACCCATATCTTGTCCAGAAGAAGCTGAACTCGGGACCGAATATGTGGCCACCAGAGGATATCTTGCCTAACGTTGCAGACTTCAAAGCCACTGCTCTCGAATATTACAGCCAAGTCGTCAGCCTGGCCAAAGACATTCTCAAAGTACTCGCTCTTACACTCGATCTAGAGAAAGGCTGGTTTAATGACTTTGCCAAAGAGGCCGTCGCGACAATGAGATTACTACACTACCCTTCTCAACCACCAGATAGCCCTGCGAAGCTCACGCGAGGTATTGGCGCACACACAGACTTTGGATGTATTACAATACTTCTGCAAGACAAAGTGGCTGGCCTAAAGGTTTATGATTACTCGACCAAGGAATGGCTTGATGTTACCCCCACCCCCGGGGCCTTTGTGGTTAATCTGGGCAACCTCATGATGCGATGGGTCAACGACAGATACATTTCAAACCTACATCGCGTCATCAATGTCTCTGGCGCCGAGCGATACTCGATTCCAGTTTTTTTTCAGCGGAAACCCGGATTATGTGGTCAAGTGTCTGCCAAACTGCGTCAAAGAAGGCGAAGAGCCGAAATGGCCACCGATTTCAGTCGAGCAAGCGATCAAGAACGGATATTCGGATAGTTATGGAAGAGCAGAGCGGTTCAAGAAGGATGCTGAGGCGAAGGCGAAGGCGAAGGCTGGAGATTTACCTCGGAGGGCGGGTGGGGGAGTTGTGGTGGCTTAGTAACGTATGGTGAAATCCGCTTCGATGTGTCCAGTGTATGTAGGAGTGCCGTGTTGACCTGTGTAACACGCGACCGAATGATGTAGCGCAGAATAGGAGAATTGCAAAGCAGTGTGTTAAGGCGGAACCGAAGCCGCAGTCTGGTTGGGCGGGCGTCATGGCAGTTCCTTGTGGGGGATGGTGGGGGCTTTTCGGGGCTTGTGCGGCAGCTTTGCTTGGTCATTCTCGACAAAGCAGAGGGAGCCCACCTGCAACCACTTAGCAACCACTTAGCAACCACTTAGCAACCCACCAATTGTCGCCATGTCTGTCTTCATAACCCCATTTGCAAGACTTTGTAGAACATTCTCGTGCCCCGGACAGGGGAAAGTATAAAGTCGCGCCACGTTATTCATGAAGACACTGCCATCCCTCTTTGTTGCCCTTGTCGCACTTGCCATCGGAATCTACTACAACGAGCACATGCTTGGCAGGATCACGAGCCTGTCAAAGCACATGACGCCTATCACGAGCGCCGTCTTCAGCAGCACACGCAGCATGTCCAAGGCGTCCACCATGTTCCAGGGGCTGCCCGTCATCCCCGACGAGCCTTTTACGACGGAAGCGCCGCGAAAGATTGCAAAGTCATTTCTTGCTGTCGAGCAGTCAGAGGGCGCCGGCGCTCGCGTGCGGAGGAGTGTAGGGACGCCCAAGCTGCGCAATTTCAGTCCCTTCCTTATGCTCGACCACTTTGCCATTCCCCCGGGTGCTGGCTTCCCAGACCGTAAGTTCTGGCTTCGACATGCTTGCACCCCGTGTCGTACTAACACAACCCAGATCCCCACCGCGGACAAGAGACCATTACGTACCTTCTCTCAGGTGCCGTGGACCATGAGGATTTTGCCGGCAACAAAGGCACAATCGAAGCAGGTGACCTGCAATTCATGACGGCAGGTCGCGGCATTGTCCACGCAGAAATGCCCAGGCAGAACGAAGACGGCTCAGCCAACGTAGGCATGCAGCTGTGGGTTGACTTACCCAAAGATCTCAAATCGTGCGAACCCCGATACCGCGACTTGAGATCCAAAGAGATCCCAGAAGCAACATCGGACGACGGCAAGGTCCATGTCAAGATCATCAGCGGCAAAGCATATGGCACCGAGAGCCTCAAGGAGCTGGCATATACCCCGGTCTGGCTCCTCGACTTCACCCTCCAGCCCGGCGGCAAGGTCAAACAGTCGCTTCCCAAAGGATGGAATGCATTCGCCTATCTCCTCCATGGCACCACCATCTTTTCGACCGGCAGCGAGTCGCGCCCAATCGAGCAGTACCACAACGTCGTGTTTGAAAAGCATGGCGACAGCATTGAGGCCTCAGTGGAAGAGGCCGCCGACACAGAGTCACGATTCATCCTAGTCGCAGGATTGCCGCTCGACCAGCCTATCGTGCAGTACGGACCTTTCGTCGTCACTAGCCGCGACGAAGTCATGCAGGCCATGAAGGACTATCAAACGCACTCAAACGGTTTTGAACGAGCCAACAATTGGGAGTCTGAGATAGGCAAGAGCATGGTCCATTGAGTCAGCTATCCGGTGTTCGTTCTTTGCATTTGTCCTATTTTTATTCACATGATATCACTTTGACGCAAGCTCAGATCTCCAGTCTAGTCATCGGTCATACGCTTGTACATTCTCCGTCGCTCTTCTCGACAAAAATACCACCATAAATCTGTCCTTCACCCCGCAGCGGTATCGATTCCTGGTACCCATCAAATACCACCGTCTGTGTCTCTGTTGGCTTTTTGGCAATGCCAATCTGCAATTGCCCTCCACCTCCGTTTGCGTTTGGCAATGCCCGAGTAACTGCCTTTAATGGAGACAGCCCCGCTGAGTACAATACTTTGATTGTGCTGTTTGTCGTTAGCGTCAATCACCTCTCGAGAATCCCGCGGCTCACTCATTAACATAATCCAATTGAACACCAAAGTTCTGCCATTTCTTGTGCTCAATGGGCACTTCAAATACAAATTCATTCTTCGCGTTCTGCACCCTCCATTTGTCTCCTCTCTGATCCAATCCGCCGTCACCCGGGAGCACTATTCCACCGACACACGCAAACTGATTGCCATTGTAGTCTGCTCTCTCGTGCCAAACATTCATGTACTCGTGCGTCAAGTTCAGAGGCCTGGTCGCATCTTGCTTGACACTCCAATGGAACGTCACGACTCCTGCGTCCGCAGCGTCGGTGTCGGGGTCGTTGGCATCGTCCTTAAGCAACAAGCCTGCGCGAAGAAAGCCCAGCTGTAATTTCCCGCCTGCGCGAAACAAGGAGCGCTCGTCGATGGTGACCTCAAGCGGTTTGTGTAGTCCAATTTCATCGAATCGAGATGGCGCTATGCGAGGGCGCAGCAGGACCGAGGCCCATGTGGTATTTTCGCCTTTCACGAAAGAAGGACTGTAAGGTGATGTGGAGACGGAGTCAAAGGACGTGAGAGTAAGGTTTTTGGGTACACGACCGTTAAAGATAATGGGGCACCTGATATTGGTACCATTTCTGAGCGGCACAGGCCATGAAATTACTGGACTTGATGGCTCGTGTAATGCTGCTGGCAGTGATGCATGAGCCAGATAGACTGTTGGATTAGGCTCGGAGACGTGGGCCTGCCCAGACGATGAAGGATAGGGTACTGCAGACGTGAGAACAGCAAGAGATAGAAGGACATGCAATTGCATTGTGAATGCTGCCAATAGTGAAGAGAATGAATCGGCAGCCTAGGCCGTGGTCCTGAAGCCAGCATTCATAGCGACTTCTTCGAAGTGAGCAGTTAATATGGAACAAGGCTAATTAGAATCCGCTAGCTTTCGCGCCACTTAAATGTGCACTCTAGTCCATCAAGACTACATACGTAGTAGATTCGAGAAGAACTATATTCAGCCGGCAAACCCACGTCTGAGGTACGCTCGTTTGCGTCGTGCATTTGACATGCTAAAAAAGCACATAGGCCTGACTGTGGTAGTATGTATTCTTACGCCTGGCCATTTCCCGAAATTTCATGCAGGGTTCAATAAGATGGCTTGCATTGCTTTTTCATCATCACATATGTAGAGGATAGGATTTACTGGTTCCAGATTACGTATGATTGAGCTACCTATCGATGATGAGGTCTCAAGATGTTGTTGATTTGACCATCTATCGTCTGAGGTGATCATAAAGTCCTGTCGCCTTTCTTTTTACAGGCCCTGTTTGTTTACCCCCAGCCCTCCATAACTTGAAGTTGCAGAACTTCAAATATTTCACTGGCGCCAAAGTCCAGTTCGCCTCATCGTCCAGCGCACGATCAAGAATGAATGTGACAAACGACGTAAAAGCCACCGCACCGATCGCTGATACCCAATATATCCAAAAGTTTTGTTGATTGGGTGCATAGCTGTCTTGCATGCTGAACAAGGAGCTGGTGTAGGCCAGCGGAATGAACAGCAGTGCAAGCAAGCTGAGCCGCTTCACACGCTTTGCCTCCTCCAAGTTCTGCCGATTACCGGCAATAGAAGCCAGACCAGTCATAGAGGTCGTGAGGTTGTCTGCCCGCTCTTTGAGGATCTTCAGACGGAAGTAGGCGTATTGCAGATCCTTCTCACAATCCTTCCAATCGGTCGAACGCAGCTTTGATGACTCGTCGAGCTTCCCATCGAGTGGATAGCCCAAGCTCAGCAGAGTGTCTTCGATATCGTCACGGTAATTCCCACAGCGGCGAGAAATAGTTTGTAGGCTTTTCCACTGGTCTTGTTCTTCGACCCACGCGGTTGTCAGGCGCAGTTCAAGCGACGGCAACATGGCTTTTATATAATCCACCAACTGCAGATAATGTGCTGCTACAATCTTCTTCAGGAAGACTGCAGACTTTTGTGGACTTGTCCATTCTTCTGGTGTGAGTAACCCTGAGTGATGTGTATAGAAATAAACGAGGTCCTTAAGCATCGAGGCGTGAGGGTGGGGGGTTTTCGGCAAGGCTAATAGAGCATCTAGAGATGGTTGCGAGTTAAAGAATTTAGGCGGCAGGATATCCTGATACCCATCGTGGAAAGGCTTGTTATTTAAATTGATTCCGATATTTTCTATGGCTCTGAGCTCACCTCCGATGATTTCCTTAGGATCAGGAGAGAGGTCGGTTAGCTGAGGGTCACAGAGAATGACAGCTTCACTATAATTAGCATATACTAGAAACGACATAGTTAGTTCGACTTTACCATCCCAGCCCCCGTCTGCAGTCTTTCTACACCACCAGCTAATCTTCCTCCTCAGAATTCCCACTGTACTTTCTTCCCTATCAGATCACGAGATACAGAGTCAGTCATTTCCCACATATGCCCCACACCACGTGGTGACTTACTTGTATCTTGGTGCCGTCATTCCTACATGTCGTCTTGTCCTTTGACAGAAGTAGTAACGGTTCTCAAGCGCTTTATTAAACTGACGAAGCTCGCAGTACTGTAGATGGAAGCTCTTATCTGGGTTCAGCAGACTCGGTTGTGGAAGCGCATCGCTGACGGGCGTGAAATCGTTACTCCACACGCAAGTCCTCTCCTGGCGCTGGAAGAAGGTTGGATCTATAAAGAAATGCCCGCCAATCGTTGCTGTATAGTCTGGTGCCAAGCCCTCCATGATGTAGATACGTCGGCGTCCATCGCGAGGCGAGCTTTGAAAATGTTCGCGAAGCTTGGTGGAGTTGGCGAAGTGAACCAGGTCCGCATAGTCAGGCTGCCCTGTCGCAGGGCTATCAAGCAGTACAACACCCGCGTTTCCTCTTTTAAGCGGGCCCTCCTTGTTGTTCGGATCTGCCTTCTTCAAGCCCTGATTAGAACCGCTGAGCGCTTCGATATAATCTCGATATGGCCCTGTGTTGCACTTGAGCGACTGAATCGCAAAGTATGAATTGCAAGACAACTACCTTCATCACATAGCCACGATCCAATGATATTGGGGTCCGGCTGTGGTGTAGGACTCGGTGCTGAATTGAATGCGCTTGCCTCCATAGATTTCAATTGGGAGGAATTGCTAGCCGGGCGCAATTTGAGGACATTGCAGTCGTTGGCCATTTGAACCAGTGCCGGCGTCCACACTCCAGCGCTATGCTAGCCTTGCGCAGATACTTTGATTACAAGCAAACCTGGAATTTCCGAGGGGCCACTCGGATTCAGGATCTCGCAAGGACGGTCCTTTTGCTCGTTCATACAGCTCCAGATGTTTGCGAATCTAGAAATTGGGAAAATATGAGCTGGTTGGTGGCGATTTTTTTACTTTTCGTGTGCGCACAGCTCTGCATCGAGGCGGAGTAATGCTGCACTTTGGGGCCAAAAGTGCGCCACGTCATCCGTGCATCCTCACGCTCCCGAATCGTCGCTTCTTACTGCGTCGCGCGCGTATCGAGGCTTCTTGCCAAGAGGGACGGAGGACTACTGCCGTGTTGAGATTGATCTTATGCAATTACGGCGTCCTCCCAGGAGTTTTAATTCAAATAGATCTGATTGACTGCCTGCATGTCTAACATCAGACTTGACTCCGGTCAAAGCCGCGACTTGACATCTCACCGACCCCAAAAGAAAATGAACAGAAGCATCCAACATATCAAAGCCATACATGGTATCGCCAGGCCTCGATTTTGACTGCAAGGCCCTATGTATAGCTTCAAATTGCACCATGGGCTGCTTATTGTTGCACACCGGCCTTTTCGTCGTAAGTGACAACCTGTACTAAATAACCCCTAGCTTGCCACTATGTGCGCACTGGGCAACGGATGATTGCGCTGCCAAAAGCCTTGTGCTCTTGAAGCTGCGAAGTACTTACCTTCTACAATAAATACTATTTTATGCTGCGCACATCCTCAGTAGCAACAACGATAGTAACCTGTAGGCTTCCGGGAACTAAATGTATGTAAAGCCTCAAGATAATCATGTAACAGAACCTCTTTTCAGACTATCTTGCATACTGAGAACTTGATGAATTAGGCTAATTCGATAGGCTTTATAGATGAGTAGATAAATGTCAGACACGATGCGCTCCGGGTGCCGCAATAATTCACTAGACGCTATATTCAATATATTTAAAGTCATCCGACTATTAGTGAGATGCTCCGCCTCCCATCTGTTGCAAGAGCTTTAATAGGCTTAGTAGTCGTTTTGTATTGCTAGTATTGCTACAAAGCTAAACAGGAAGGAATGGATTCGCCATGATTGGTACTGATCATTAGCAATGAGGATTGCCTGTGATACTGTATTAACGCTATAAGTATGGTAAAAGTTGAACTAGAATTACATGGTCCTTACTGTAGCGTACTCGCTGAAGCAGGAAGCGTCCCTTCGCTCTCTATCCCCGTAGCTTGCGTCTCAGGCACCATGGGCTCTCCTCTATCCTCGACACCCTGATCTTCTGTGTGTGCATCATGAGTCTGCTCACTGTGCCGACTAGGTGTCTGCTCATGATCTCCTTCGTCATCCTGATCCATATCCATATCCGTGTCCAAATCCCCGTCCTGCGCACCTTCAGTGTTCGAAGCCCTACGCTGCTCAAAATCCTCTTTCTTGATTTTGATCGCAGACTTCTTTTGCGCACTCTGGTGATTCTGATTCCGAGGATGGGCTGTGTGATCGCGATCTTCCTCGAACACTTGATGAGCATAGTCGTTTTGTCGGCGTGACTCATCGAGGCCAGTAGGAAACATCTTGCCCATGATAGCACTATGTTTCTGCTGCACACTCGGAGATGCATCCCGCTCTAGGTGCGCATGTGCACTCGGGCTCTGCAGGTCGGATGCGCCAGCAGAAGCAGAATAATGGAGGGGCGTAGGAGTGAAACCGGTGGGTGAGCCTTGTGTCGAAAGCTCGCCTTCTTTGCGTGCATGTACTTTTCGGAGATTGGCGGCTGAAGATTGCGAACGCATATCCGGACGCCCATCTTTTCTAATTAGAACACCGTCTGCGTTACGAATAGGCTTTGTCCTGGTCTTCTTCGTGTGGGCATATGGGTCATTGGGAGAGCCCATGTTGAATCCAGGTGACGACATACCCTGGGAACCTATACTCGCAGCACGCTCGCTCTGAGCGTAGCCTGCTCGCCCACCGCCCCCACTACCGCGACGAGCTATGCCGCGACCAGAACGTGCGACATGGTTATAGTAGCCTTCTGGGCCGGCTTGCGACTCTGAAACACCCTGCCAATCGTCTCGCTCCCACTCGGGTGTTCCAAGCTGGTGGACTTGTGCAGGCATGCTCTTCCTAACACGACCTCCACGGCTACCAGGGCCCCCACCTCGAGTTCTACCGCGCGGACGATGCTCGGTAAAGCGTTGAGATTCGGGCCGCCAACTGTCGTCCGAAGGCCCATCCTGTGTGGTGAAAGGTGCGTATGGGGAATGTTGAGTTTGAGATGCTAGGCTGGATTCTGGTATCGAGTGCTGAGAAGGAAGAGTAGGCGGAGGCACTGTAAGTGTCGGATTTGAAATATCGGATCTGATCCCGTAAGAACGTTGTGTCGTGGAAGTCTCAAGAGGGGTGGAACTGGCTTGAGGATCAGTGGACACGATTTTCCGGCGCTTTGGAGATCCTGGTACATGCGCAGCACCTTCGCGTGGCATTTCCAAGCCAGCCATATGCGAGCGTTTGGTCCCCGCGTTGATACTTGCCCATCCGGCGCTCCGACCTGGAACAGACTCGTCCCTTTCGATGACTCCTGGCAAAGTCGACGATGATACTGTGTCGAATGATTGGTATGCTGGTGGGTTTGTAGTCGCCTGGACTGGCGATCTGGCTCTAGGAAGTACTGCAGGTGTAGCATGCACAGGAGTTGCGTTGCGACTTTGTGTCGAAGCTGACCGGTGGGACGGCTGAAAGACGTGCGGTGTTCCTTGCAAAGCAAGTGCTGCTCGAGTGGATTGTGCTCCCTGCTCTAGCGAATAAATCTTTTCCTTCATAATCTCAACCGTGACTCTAAGGTTGTCGAGTTCGCTCGTCTTATGTGACATTACAGCAACCTGTTGAGCCATTAGTTCGAGGGCGGCGTTTGGAACACGTGAAGCCTGTCCGGCTGGTGTATCAGCTCCTCGATTGACCGCGACCTCGTGACTGACATTTTCCAGGGCCTGACGAATGCCTTGCATTTCTAAATGTAATCTAGCGACGGCCTCGTCCACACGCTGAATGTCCGCAGCCTGATGCTGCACTTGCGCGGCGAATTCTCGGCGAAGAGTGGCTTCAAGCGCCTGGAAGGACTCTTCACCTCTTCTGATATCCCGGGTATGTGCTGCGAGCGCTCCGCTATTTTGAGATATCTGTGTCTGTAAACGCTCGATTGCGTCTAAGGACACTTCGCCCAGCGAGCGAGGATATGTGCTTCCATTGCCGTAGTCTCTTCGACCTGTCGAAGCAGTACTTGATTCTTTTGGGGATGGGTGAGGACTGTAGGGTACTTCGTGAGGCCTCACTGCAGGCGACACTGATTGCAAAGGGTTGTGTATCACCTTTGATGGAACTGTGTGCAATGGCGCAAGCGTGGTGGGAGATCGCATTGCAGAGGGCAGAGGTAACGATTGCCTGCTGGCTTCATTTTGCTGTAGTGGTTGGAATGGTTGATGATGACGTTCATGTCGTTGTCCTGGATGCATGTGGTAAGGTCCCGCGTGCTGCGTAGATGGTGGTCTCGAATCGATGTCCATGGCGTCTGTGGTCGAAGCTGAGTTGGGAGCAGGCGAAGGGCTATTCGAGTCATCCACTATGGATAGGTCGGGTGCAATGTCTTCTTGCGGCTCCACAATAACGCTCTTGTGCGGCGACGCTTCGCATCGCAATTCGATGCGTCCTAATTTGAAAAAGTCCCGATTTCTGCAGAAGAGCGGAAAGAAAATTAGCGGAAGAAGTCGGTGGTAGTGGGGAAGGCCATATTAGGCATGTAAGCGGATTAATCACGAACAGTATGCGATAAGCATGCAGCATCCCAGTTCCCGAAGGATACGCATGAAAGAGAGAGCTGGGATAGGGACGTGCTGCAAGTTTGACTGAAGAAAAACCAATATAGCAAGCAATGCACAAAGAAGATGTGAGTACTGACCGGAGGTTCTTTTTACCCGCAGGAGCATCAATGACGGTAAAGCCAATGGGTGATTCTGTGCAGGTGCCAGCATTGGATTCTGCTGAGGCGCTGGATAAAGGGCACGCCAAGGGTTGAATAGTGCTACCCGAACTGTCAGCGGCACGGCGGATGTCAAGGTTTTAATAAATGATGACCATATAGTGTGAGGAATAATGGCGCGCCTTGAAAGTTTAAGCAGATCATCCCAATAGTGCTAGCGTGTTATTGGGTCTCTGCTTGACTGGGATCATATGCGAGGGACGCTTACCAGCCTTCAATTGCCGTTCCCCTCGAAGCCGCCTTCTGCCTGCCGCTCCTTTTCAGGAGACTTCGGTATGACGACAGCAGTGCTGGCACGTAATAGGAATTTGTGACTTTGTGCCATGAGTTGTAGTAATCGCCGATATTCGTCCCACAATTTTTGCAAAAGCCCTTTGTCGATCGGTTAATGGGCGTGCCAGGACGCGATGAGGCCTCTCTCTCGGCACTTTGGACCACCTGCATTGTTGCTCCTGGCAATTGAGCGACTGCCACGGTCTCGTTGACAAGTGATGTCGCGTGAGAAGCCAAGTGCTGCTGTCGATTGGTATCGGCCGGATCACCAGCACGGGAACGCCGTCTCGTGCCCGCCATGTGCGTGAGGTTTTGGTAGCGTGTATGGCCCAGCACTAGTGCAAGGAACCCTTCTCAACGGTTGCTTGAGCGTCGTCAGTTGGAGTGAGGTTGTCAGAGCTCATCCACTGGAAAGTGGCGTTGCGCGAGGTGAGTTTGCGCCTTCCCCGTTTGTATATGGCTACTTCTGCAGTAAGAAGGCGCTTATTAGAAGGTTGTGAGTGATAATGCGCAATAAACACAAATGAAGACGCGTCTGGGAATCACTAGACTTTGGCAGTAAAGGTGTGCCAAGGAATAGTTTCAATTATGCGGCGAAGGAAGGAAGTAAGAAAAGATCGCTGCGCAACAAGTGGCTTTTTTTAATGAGCAGAACCTTAATTAGCACTCAGGCTCAGCGCCTAAGTATCGCCCCAAGGAGGCCCGCTTTGTCACAAGTGGAACGCGCTAGCAATCGAGATGATAAGATCGTTCTAGAATATACATGCACCTAGTCATCGTTCAGCGACAACAGGCAGAGCCATGTCATAGCCAGGCTATAACATATAAAATTGGACTACTACGCAGTATGGCTGATCCATATACATGACAGCAAACTAGTGAGCGCTAAAGCGGGACGATCACGTCTGCAATACTGATTAGTTATCGACAAGCATTAACGCTGCGTGTCTCAGATATGCACATCGTCTTATTGCATTTGCTGTCCTACCGAAGCGGCGCAGTGAGGTGTGACAGGGGTTGCTCTGCAAGGGATTGCCGCCATGAAGACTCGCACATCAGCCATTTCTACTTCCGCCGGGCCATGTGGGTTGCACTCAGCTGAAAGCTCGTGGTGCGACGAGCGGACTTGCTTTACATCACGAGTGCTTGTAGCCTCTAGTTCACTGGGACCAAGCGCTTATGCCTTCCAGATAGTAGCCGTGCTTAGCATCATGCTTTGCGCCCCAGCAAGCCGGCCGAAATAGCCGGATTTGTCCATCAGTGCAACGTCGGCACGCTTCGCACAATGTCTTACTTCCACCTGTTGCACAGCCTTTACACAGATAGTTTCTGGTATCTCATCTCACCGTAATGAACCCAACACCATTCCTCGCTTCCTGGCAAGCTTTACTCAGCGCTTGAATCTCCGTGTCGGTCCACTTGACGCTCAAATTGTCCCAATTCTTCGTCTGGTACTCGCGCCGATACTGCTGCTGCATGGCTTGTAAGCGGCGGATCTCTCGGGGATCGCCTGTGCCACTATACACTATAAGAGCTGTGCAGCGTGGCAAAGATTCGTATATTCGCGCGATCTGCTTGACAGTCCTAGAGACGGCATCGCCGAGCTCGGGACCTTTCAGCTCCGCGTCAACATCTGTGTCCTCTCTTGACAACCCAATGCGCTGCATCGCGGTTTGGCGCATCGTTTCAACTTCGGCGGTCTTTGCGTCGTCCCACCAGCCGCGGGCAAGCTCGAGTTCGCGCAACCGAGCCCAGACAAAGTCGACTTTGACAGTAGTACCGTCCTTACCGACTGCAAGACCTTTCAACACAGTGTCAATGGCGTCTACGACCTCGTCGTCAGACTTGCAGCCGATAGACACACTGGCTTGGTTGCCATGTCCTCGGTTCGGCTCGCCCCAATCGATGACAGCGCCAGCGCGATGCTCGTTATTGGTCTTGGGTCTTAATGTGCGCCCTATTCGCTTGAATATAGATTCGGCATTCGTGTCCCCCGTCCCCCATGAAGGACCTTTCTCGCATTTCTGTTTGACAAGATCAAGGGCAGTACGGGCATCTTCGACGCTATCGTGGCCTTTGCTCCCTTTTTGCACCTCGCGATGAAGATATTTCTGCGCCAGCCATTTCAAGGACTGTTTATAGGGCGGTCCGCGAGGATGTGGGAAAAGGATGCCGGTGTCAACCAAGAACGGATGGGTCAGCTTGAGAGCGTTAAGGTCGGAGTTTAGCGAGTGTCCCACGAGGATCGTGCGCGGTGTGACGAGCCTCAATAGTTCCTTTTGTATGTCCGATAGTGTGGTCGTGACATGTTCGAGCATAGCGGCCGTGATGCCCGAGTACTGCGTTAGGTAGTCTTTGATGGCGACATCAGGTTTGACCAGCCGATCCATGACCACCTCACCGTCCCATCCAAGCAGGCTTACGCGTGTAAGCACGTGTTGGTCGTTCTCGGCCTTGCACATTTCGCAATCGACCGAGATGACATTCATGCCCGCTGTCACGCTGCCCTGCTCGATCTCAGCCTCTGGGACCTGTCCGTCTTCAAGACTGTCAACGATGGTGTCGACCCAGCCATCGTCGGCACTCTGCTTGGCCTCCTTCCTCCTCTGTATGGCAGCCTCTCTCGATTCAGGCGTCGTGAACATGGCCGGATGGGGTACGTATTCGTTCTCCTGCTGCTCAGCAAGAGTGGCAATGTACTCGGTGACGCGCGTGCGCTTGTTGTCCCAGTGCTTGGAGTTCTGAGGGGTGGGGCCCTTGTGGTTGCCCTTTTTCTTCATCTGCTTCTCCTCGTGCGTCTTCGGAATTTGCGAGGTCAGCATGGTGTGGATGGGCGAATGCAGTCTGATGTATTGGCCCAGACGGTGCTCCCCGGGTGCCTTGATGGGCCACACATGGTCAAACATGTCAGCAAGAGGCAGCATGGCGGCGGGCAGGCGACTCGGTGTCAGGGTTGCTGGATAGAAGTCGTCGGGCGAGATGCGCACGCGCTTGGACTCGGCGCCGTCTTCAGCAGTGGCCACCACGGCCGTGTCAGACATGGCGTCGGCTGGCTCTCCATGACTGGGCGCTTCGGATGATGAGGCAGCGTCGGCGTCAAGGGTGACGTTGCCGTTGAACATGCCCAAGTCCAGGCCGGGGACCATTAGCATGACGACTTTCTGGATGCTCTGGCGGCTGCGCACCGAGACCCACTGCGGTGCGTTGCCGTCGGCCAGCAGGTAGAGGGCGAGCGACTGGAGATCTGTCATCTTGACGTGCGACTGGAGGCGGGCATGGTGCGAGTGCTCGATGGCGGGATAGTGCCGGTCGAGCTTGCGTTCCTTGCGCCGCTTCGCTCTGTCGCCGGCGCCGGGTCGATGCGCATCATTGCGGCCGCTTTCGTGGTGGTGGTGGTTGTGGTTGTGGCTGTGGCTGTGGCTGTGGCTGGAGCTGCCCTCCTTCTTTCTCCTCTTGGGGCCGACCACGGTCCAGCCTTCCTCTTCCTCGTTGTTCGCAGCAGCTGTCGCATCTTCAGCGGCTCCCTCGTCGTGCGGCGGCGGCGGCGGCGGCGGCGGCGCCAGTGGTGCGTCCAGGCCAGCATCAACGGGCTCTTCGGCGCCGTCTGCGCGCTTCCGTTTCGTCATGGCTGCGGGGTGCCGGGTGCTGGATGCTGGGTGCTGGGTGCGTGGTTGTGCGTGCCTGGTGTTGTCACAAGGTTGTGTGGGGAGCTGCGACCAGTTCGAGAAATTGTTCACAGCTCAAGCTCTAACGGCACGCTAACGGCTCCGTGCAGAAAGCTTACTTCCCCATCACATGTCGGCCCGCGAGACGTCCTTGAGCGACAACAGTCTAAAAGTTCAGAACTGCGGAATCAAGTTGCAAACAACGCTAGGAGCTTCTATCCGAATAGTAATAGTAGAATAAGTAGACACCACAACTGTCTCTCCATCGTCGCAAAGCCCTACTTCGTCCCAGTTCAGTCCTTCAGCCTCAGCGCCTTTTCTCCGGCGCTCTACGGGCTCAGTGACGGGCTCATACGGTGCGCTATAAGCTCCTCGGAACGTCCCATAGTGCATGGCAATGCTCTTCTTACTCCTCATATCCCGGTGTATTGCCAAAGAGTCTTCCGGGCTTGAGTGCTGCCCGGAGCGCGGCTTGAAGCAGCCTGCGGGCAACAGTGCGAGATCAAACGGCCCATGCAGCTCGCCAACCTCTTTGAATGCGGGACACGGTGGGTGGGGTGCGTCGTGATGCGAGAATTGTGCGTCAGAATTGATGTGACAGTAGCCCGTGTCACCTGCAAAGAACAGCCTCTTTCCGTAGTCGCCAGGCTCCTTGGTCGCCCAGCTACACCACAGTGTACCGTCGAAATTCCAAGGCGCGCGACCAGAGCGGTGCTGCGCGGGCGTGCAGATCAGCTCTACGCTCCCGACATGCTCGTCTTTTAGAGATATGCCGTCCCACCAATCCATCTCCGTCACCTGCTCGTCTCTGATGCCTATCCCTAAGCCGGTGAGCACCGACTTCACGCCCAATGCGCAAAAGTAGCGCAGCAGCTTGTTCTTTGCATTCAGTTTGCTCAGTGTGTCGGAATCGAGATAATCGTAGTGGTCGTGGCTGATGCAGACGGCGTCAACTTCGGGCAGCGAAGTGACTGGCACAAAGTTTTTCGGTGTGCTCCAACGCGCTTTGAGCAGTGTTGACACAGAAGACGCCTGGTATGAAGGCCACGGCTTCCTGAAGCCTGAGCCGCCATTGTGATGAGCTGTTGTATAGCCAGCAGGCTGGCGCATTGGCAAAGGGCTCACGGAAGTTGTCGTTGACATCGTGCGTGATGCAAAACACCTAAAAAAGGCTGGCGGACCAGAATGCCTACTGCCATCCTTTATGATTGTGTCTGTCGTGTGGTGGTCTTATGGAGGGGGCCGGAGATAGCGGGGCCCTTGGTAATGGGGAGCGGCGAACAAGTCTGGCCGGACCTCCGCTTGCAGACAATGGTTGACCAGAACCACTCCACTCACCCTGCCGTGTGTCGGAGGAACGAGCGCCTCTTCTCAATCAACATGCAGCCTGGCAGCAGATTTGTAGTGTGGCTGAAGCTTGCCCACAAAAGGCCATTCGCCTCCCTTGCTTTCATCATGTCCTCGGGGTATCCGTGGGAGTAAGACGCCGCTTGCGTAGTCTGGCTCCCTGCAAATATTCCCTATCAGCCAATGGCACGCACACGTGACAAGATGCCTACACCCGTCGGCTCTAGCTTACTGCAGGTACTGCTTCGCGCATCGCCGTGCACCAGGATATGGGCTGCTCACCTGCCTAAACAAGCAAAGAGCTTCCGCCTGGCTGGACAAGATGTAGAAAAGGTAGTCAACATTTATAGGTCAGAGCCTTCCATCTCCCAGGGTCGTCGCCAGATACCACACTTTTTCCTTGTCGAAAATTGTCGATCAAGTAATGCATACCTCTTTTGCCAGAGTGGGCGCTGTGGCTCTATTAGCCAGCAGCACTTCTGCGCAGCTATATCCTGGCCAGAGCAACCTTAACCACACTTGTCAGCTCCAACAGCCCTTGCTCTCATGCCCTTCTTCGGATCCGTCAAAAGTTGACTCCTGCTGTGTTGAGACCTTTGGTGGCCTCGTACTCTCCACACAATTCTGGGTACGTGCTAGTTGTTAGCTCTGTACATGTGGGCCAACTGCTAATAACGGCAGAACACCAACTCAGGAGGATCCGGCCAGTTGCTCCCAAAGGATACCTTTACCCTTCACGGCCTGTACGTCTTCCCTTCTCATCACTGCTGCAATCATTGACCCGAATCCAGCTGGCCCGACTTTTGCAATGGCTCTTACACACAATACTGCGATTTAAACCGGCAATACGACCCCATCCCATCCCCTAATACCACCAACGGTCTACCCAATGGTACTTTCGTCGCGCCTTACAACGGCTCCAACATTGGCACTTTTCTCGAGCCATTTGGCCGCTACGACCTGCTCGAGTACATGAATAATTACTGGATCGCCTTTCAGCAAGACAATCCAGGCTTCTGGGGCCACGAGTTTAGCAAGCACGCTACATGCTTCTCTACCTTCAATGTACCGTGCTACGGTCCCATGTACCGTCAGCATGAGGAAGTGGTTGATTTTTTTGAGACGACGATTAAGTACTACAAGCGGTTTCCCACATTCAAATGGCTTGAGGAGGCCAGCATAACACCTTCCAATGCGACTGGATACTCGTATGCTGCTATTCGGGACGTGCTGTTCGCGAAACACGGTGGTGTGCCTTTCATTGGATGTAATGGACCAAGATACAGGTAAGTAATTGCCGCTGATTATGGTTTAATTAGTTTGCTAACTCGTATGCAGTAAGTCTGATATCTCTCCAAAGTTGCCTGATGATCATCGCCACTGATACACATCTGCCAATGCTCTTCCAACTGAAACTCGCTGACTGAGGCTTCTTCTTGCTTAGACACCACGGCTGCGGGCAAGGGTAGCTTGGATAATGGATACACTGCCCTCAGCGAAATCTGGTACTATGAATATGTAAGTCGCCCCCCGCAGAACATTATGATAGGAAGTAAGTTCATATGGTCACAGGTCTACGGACGCCCACAGGAGGGCAACGTCATTCCCACCAGCGCGGCGCCTACATATCTCACCAACTGCGCGAAAGCACCTGGTGCAGTCATGTACTACCAGAGGTCTAATGGATCCGAGAGGGTGCCTACCGTGCCCTTTTAGACATGGACGACTAGGGGTATGAGAAAAAGGACCGTTAGGCCACCAGAAATGTAGATGACTCAGTCCAGTGGCTTCATACAAGCCCTTTAATGTCATAATATGTACACCCTTTACACTAAACACCACCATACAGCCTCAAAACACAATCGAGTCCAAAGTCAACCGTCTCGACTGTCCTTGTACCAAAGCAACAGCTATCACCTAGTTCACCTTCCTCATCATCCCATGTATGTACCTTGATTTTGGGCTCAAATTGCCGCATGTCTTCAATGCTAGGTTCTAGTTCAAAACTCAAACTCGCCTCGAAAGCGCTCAACATCCATGCCGGGGCCCACAATGTCCGCGAGATCCCTTCGCCCCATTTGTCCAAACACCCGTCTTAATGTGTCATACAGGTTCGTGCTTTGATTTTGGTGTATCATATTGTCAAGTTGCGAATCGCTTACACCATCGCCAACGACCTCTCTCGCCTTTTCTTTGCCCTCCTTCTCCACGACCTTGTGCATGGCGAGTGCGCCGAGAAGATGTTGCGCCGCTTCGGTGAAGCAGCCAATGTTGATGCAGGATACGCCAAGGTTGTAGCGGGCGCGTACGAAGTTTGGTCGTAGTGCAAGAGCCCGCGAGTAGGCGTCGATGGCTTCTTCGCTGCGTCCCGAGTTGGCGAGCGTGGCGCCGAGTCGGTTCCAGAGGAGGTGAACTTGTGACGAAGAATTCGAGACGCCGGATTCGGTGGAAGCGAGTGCGGCGCCGAAGCAGTCGACTGCCTTGTCGTATTCCTCTACGCCATAAAACAAGACACCAAGACCGACTTGGACGTCCGGGTCCATTTGCTCGCCCGACGGCGAGAGCTGTGCGGCTTGGATGAAGAGGTTGGTGACTTTCTCGTGGAGGAGGTGCCGGTCTGTGAAGCCCATTTCCGCATCGGACGAGAGAGGCTCCAGGATGAGGGAGGGGTACTTTGTGGCAAGCCAGCGCTCGAGGGTGCGGTAGGCGGTGGACTCGTAGCCTTCATTTGTGTAAGAGACGGCGAGACCCATGAGGGCCTCCAGGTTCGAGGGGTCTTGCTTGAGGGCGTGCTCGAGGGCGCGGATGGCGGGCGTCTCCTTCTCGTTCTGTGCCTGCGACTCGCCCAGTCGTGTCCAGGCTGCGATGTGGTTTGGGTCTTTCTGCACAGCGGCCTCAAACGCTAGAGCGGCCAGCGATAGGTTGCCGCCCTCCTCCATGATCTTGACGCCCTCCTCGAAGGGGTTCGTGACGTTGCTGAACAGGTTATCCTGCTCGAACAGGTAGTCGCCCATGGCCGGGTCGCGCACCGAGTGCGTGTTCAGGCCGTCAAAGCCCTCCCACTGGTCCAGGTCGCCCATGTGTCCCTCGACAAAGCTCTCCTCGTTGGCGAGTTGCCTAGCGTATTCAGTCTCAGCTTGGATGCCCTTCCAGATGGACTCGAAGTCGCCAAACTCGTCTACTGACCTGTCCATTTCGTTCAGCTCTGCTTCGATGTGCTTGTTCGCCTCGGCGTCGAGCGCATCGAGGTTCTGATCCGTCTGCTCGAGCTCGGCAAAATGCGCCTCCCAGTCCTTGTCGTCGAGCTCGACCAGGCGCTCCTTGCCCTTGGCCGAGCTCTGTGCGGGCTGTTGCGAGTAGTTTTGCGGCATCATGCCCATTCCCATGCCCATGCCGCCCATGCCCATGCCCATTCCCATGCCCGAGTTCATGCCGTACATGGGCCGCTGGTAGCCCATCATCGACGGCTGCTCGGCCGCCGCGGGGCTTGCTGTCCGCGCATTGGGACTCATCTGCTGGAACTTTGCGAATTCGGCGGGGTTGAAGCCAGCCGGCCGCTCCTGCATCGACGGTCCCATCTGCGGTGCCTGCATGCCCGGGTCGAATTCCGCCGCCCACGCGGGCGATGCGCTGTGCTGTGCCCGCTCTAGTTCTCGCCGCATCTGCTCCATGGCGAAGGGGGACGCGGGGCCGGGGCCTTGCGGGAGCTGTGCGTTCTGCTGCATAAACTCGTTCATCATCTGTATCGTCGGTTAGCTGTTCGCTGTCCCTTCACACTGGCAGCGCCTTCACACTCACGCCGTCGGACCCGCCGCCCATCTGCTGGCTGCGCATGCTCTCGTGCATGCCGCCTGGCCCTCGCCCGACCAGCCGGTCTCTCTGCAGGCTCTTGTCGTCTTGCACATGTTTGGTGAACTGACTGAGCGGATTTGCCCCAGTCGAGCACTCTGCGCCGCCGAGGAACGACATGGCGAATTGCTGTGGCCCAGTTGGTTTACCGATCGAATGGAATGCAGCGGCGAATGGAATAAATAATTGAACGTGTAAAACCGGTATAGCGTGACGTGTGTGTCAAGGCGGCTCCGAGTTATTGATCAGCAATGTTGGGGAAGTGGAGCTACCTAGGTATGCCCCTCCAAGCCGAGGTCGGGTTGCTTCCCATATGACGGTTTGACGTGTTGTTGATAGCGTCCAGCGTTGGTCATGTGTTTCATTCTTTTGTTCAAGGGGGAGACTCCCTTAGACCCCCCATCGCCTGCAGCGGACTGGTGTCTTGCAGACTGCTCTTGCCTCCGGCGGCTAGGGACACCCCAGACCTCGGGCGTCTGCGGCGAGCTGTTCCGGCTCTTTCCTCCGGCTCCTTCCTCTCTTGGAACCGCGACGGCACGTTGGCACGTGAGCATCACTACTATCATTCCAAGGTGATGTCTTCAAACAATCTTTTCACTTTACAAAGACCGCACATGGATAAGGTGAACAGAATAGCATTTTCTCCCGTCTCATACGTTCCACCTAGTATGACCGGTACAGCTGAAGAGGAGATGATAACGCCAGGACGCTCTACTATAATACATGCGAATCCCAACATGTCACCAGAGAAAGGCGTATATCATACAGCATTCGGCGAAACCCATGTTGTCCGTCTCAAGCAACTTCCACCCACTCCTTGCTTTTCATACTAAGCCCTTACTCCTCCCGAGTGCCAGAGTCTCTGCGCGGGTTTCCTCGCGGGCTATCGGAAGTAGACCTACTGAAGTCGACGCGGAGCTCCCTTCCATAGATCGTTTTTGAACTTAGAATGTCCTTGGCCTTGGTGGCGCTGGCAACGTCCAAGAAGTCGGCGTGTGCGAAACCTCTGGGCTGGCCGGTCCTCCTGTCGATGGCTACACGGACGTCGTTGACATTGCGAATGTCACGGAAGAGATCGTTCAAATCCTTGTCTGACATCTCAAAGGACATGTTGCCGATGAAGAGAGTCTTGGAGGGAGGGTTGGGTTCAAAAGATGCTCTCTGAGGCCTGTCGCTGCCGCTTTTGGCGCGATGGTACTGAACGACGAGGTTGCGGCCCTCGAAGACCTGCATGTCCAAGTTGTCAATGGCAGCCTGAGCGTCGTCGATGTTCTTGAACTCGACGTATCCGAACCTGCAAAGTGTGAGCGTCATCGCGAGACATGGTGCGCATTGAGCTTACCCTCTGCTCATACCCCTGTTGTCGTAGACAATCTTCACGCTCGCGACCTCGCCGAAGCGCGAGAAGACCTTCTGCAACTGCTCGGAGGTGACCTCAAAAAACAGGTTGCCGATGTAGAGGGTGTTGTGTGGTGTGATGTTGTTGTCACGGCTCTTCCTGGGCCCTCTACCTGCGTCCCTTCCGACCTCATCGACCCGGGAAAGAGCGTCGGGTGTAATGGTGGCTTTTTCATTAGTAGGGTCCGCCTGTGCATCTTGTTGTGCGGGCGTCAGTCCATCTTCCAAGGGCGGCTCTGCGGCAGTCTGTGCAAAGTTCTCTGGCGCATCGGTCTTGGCAGCATCGTCGCTAGCAAACCTACGTTGGAAGGCTGCTGACCATTGCTGCTTGTGTGTGCGAAGAGTCGAGGGCGTGAAGGTGGCAATTGACCGCGGCTTTGCGAGGAAAGCTTTGGACGGTGTTGCACTCACAGCACGGACGGCGGCACGGCGTAGAAGAAACCTTCAACTGCCATATCAGCGATGTGATTCACGGTAGTCAATACTCTGGAGCACTTACATGATGGTCGTGTGGAACGCGGTCTTGGTTGTGTGAAAGAAGAGGCTACTGATTTTCTATGAGATAGAGATCGTCTAGTTCAAAAATTTGGGGCGCGCAGCGCTAGCTAGCCCAGCACGTGACGACTGCAGCAGATGTGGCGAGTCATGTACAATACGTATAGTACTGCCCATGACTAGCTTACCGAAACGGGCAGCTACCCCAAAGTCACGGGCTGAGGGACGGGTCTTGAAGTAGCAGGCGTCCGAGCTGTCTATGCATCTGGTAGCTGTGGTATAAACCATCACCTTCTGTTGCACAGTGCTCCTTGACCAAGCTCCAGGCAATGACTCCCACATGCAGCCATGGCACGGGGCCAGGTGACGCGCCGGCGAGCTCCGAAGCGCGTTGCTCAAGTATCTTATTTCTCAGAAGTTTGCGGCACCACACCTAACACAACACCATGCTCAAAGGTAGTGCATACGAATCTGCCCGCCATGTGTCAATTGCATTCTGACTGTGTCGCAGGAGCATTCTCGGTGGACGCAGAGGCCTCGCCCGAGCTGGGCCCCGCCCACGATGCATATATCCCTTCCTCTGAAGAAGACGAGCTCAGCCCAGAATTTTCCGAGCCCGAGGCCACCAGCTCTCGCCGCACACATGTGGACCATGGCACGGGTGCAACGGCGCAGACATCAACGGGCACAAGCGCAGAAGAAGATGGCAATGGCATGCTGCCCCGCGACAAACAGCGCCGAACAGCTTTCTACGACTACACAGCAGAGAAACAGATGAGCCACACCGAGGCAAAGCAGTTCTATCAGCGCCACCAGTGGGAGACCCAGAACGGCGGGTCACAGGCTGGCGAGCCCTTCAGCCCGGCCATGCGCGCGAAGACGTTCCCTGCCAACTTTGGTGCCACGGATGGCCTCGATCCGTTGGGGGGAGCAGAAAGCGTTCGCTCGCAGCGAAGTAATGTCAGTATGGCGCATCAAGGCCACAGGTCTGTGCTCCCCATCGGCCTGTCACATACGGAGCAGTCACAGGAACCCCGTTCGCACATGACATCTTCTGCAAACCTGCCGGACAGCCACGACAACCAAGAGCCTCTTCTCCAGGCCGACCAACAAGCAAGGGCCCACGCAAAACACTCTCGACTTCCACACGAAGAAAAGCCCATGCTCGCCGAACAAGGAATCCACGGTGCCGGCGCTGGAGTAGGCGTTGGCTCGGGCGCAGGAGGCTTTGCCATGGACGACTCGAGCGTCACTGCTGAGCTCAGCGCCATATACACCAATGTGCAG
>Ga0265780_10002315_pt1 | contig 25915 bp, 19 predicted proteins | sample P1T30metagenome_FD_192432 | JGI IMG/M metagenome (GOLD analysis project Ga0265780, IMG submission 192432) | Plant litter microbial communities from East Loma Ridge, Irvine, California - P1 T30 | ecosystem: Environmental > Terrestrial > Plant litter > Unclassified | place: USA: California...
GGGTTTGTGAGTGAGTGAGGGACGAGCGGGGTGGGAGTGGAGATGTTGCAGTCTAGACAGATTCGGAGGGGTGTTTGTGTGGGGAAGAGTCGGGGTTCTGTACGTGTGAGTGAGTGAATTGGACGACTTTGATTAGGAGATTATAAGAAAGGGAGGTGGTGGAGGGAGGAACGAAAGGGAATGAAGTAAGAAAGGACAGGCGTGTTCAATAGTTATAGTAGTCATCTTGCCTCCACACAAAGCCCGTTTCCTCTAGCGTTTCCAAGTCAAGTGGCACGAAGACAGAAGCCCAAAAATGTGAATGTATGTACTCGATGGTCTGCTATTATCTACGTACGTTTCGTACAACGACCCCAAAAACGCCATTTGTATACCCACACCCCATTCCCGCACCGATCCATGCTACGCCTAATACGACTAAAAAACGCCTACTACCTCTGCATCCATATTCAGGCTTTTCGGACTGTGACTACGAACTCCCCAAAATCCTCCCATACGCATCTTCCACCTCCCGCGCCACCTCCAACAACGTCACGATAACAATCTGGTGCGTGACATTCGGTAGACGATCTCTATGCAGTCCGATCCACTCCAGCGGGGGTGTCGCCTCGCCCATATCCCTGAGCTGCGGCGTCTCAATGAGCGGCGGCTCGAGGGGCGTATACTCGTACCTGCTCTGCGGGACATTAACGACCGCCGTGATTTTCTCCTGGCCGGCGTCAGATTGCGCGCGGGGTCGAGTCGTCGATTCCTCCGCGCGCTCGGGCAGCGTCTGGGACGTGCTGATTTTGATGTTTGATTCGGGCAGGGGCTTGCCCAGGCGTGAGGCGAGGGTGCGCGAGTGGTTGGACCACATGGTGCGGATAAACGAGATGCGCGAATAGTTCCAGCCAACGTCGACTTTGCCTTCGAGCGAGGATTTGAAGAGGTAGTCGATGTGGTTGGACTGCGGGGCTTGCCAGGTGTGCATTGTGGCGACGACTTTGGGGACGCGCAGGATGGTGCCGCTGCGGGCGGATGCGGCGCTGGCGGAGACGTCGGCGACGGTGAGGTCGGTGACGTGTTTGCTGGTTTTGGGGGAAGGGATGGCGGAGAGGGCGACGCTGAGTTGACCGAGCGTCATGCCGAGCGTGGAGTGGATTTTGCGGTCGTCGAGGGCGACGGCGAAGCGTGCTTGCATGTCACCGGCGGAGAGGAGGAGGATTTGGCTGTCGATGAAGGTGGAGGGGAAGACGCCGAATTTAATGGAGCGTAGCGTGACGACGACGTCGGTGTGAAGTGAGATTGGCGCTTTGAAGGAGTCTTCGTCTGCCTTGGCTGCAATCATGCTTTGTGATGGTGAACGGGAGAAGGGTGTTGCAACGGAAGACTTCCGCCGCAGGAACTTCTCAATGTCTCTGAGAGACTGTCTGTATGCTTGTTGATTCTCCTGCACCAGTCTTTCAATCGCCTGGTACAGTGCAAGTCCTTGCGCAGCGCTCGTAGCGTGGCAGAAGACGTGCACTTTCCCGCCGTCAAGAATAGCCACGAGGCGATCTTGCGAATTGAGCCCTTCTTGTCGGACATTGTACATCAAGAAACCGAAATCGGCAATGTCTGCCATGAGGAAGGCTTGATAGTCGAAACCTGATTTGACGTGGAGTTGCTGAAACGCAATCGAGGCTTGGATCAGAGGTGTCCGGCGGGTGTTTGGTGCTTGTTCTGGCCAGCCGATTGATGTTCGAACCTTGATACCATGCAGTTCAACGAATCCACTTGTTCGACCTGTGCTTTCGACTCCTATCTTCTCCACTCCAATGCAAAGGTTCTGCTCCCAATCCGTGCTCTTTTTCGATGACGCCCACATGTTGTTGATGTGCAGCGAGGACCTTCCAATAGCTTGGCCCAAGTCCAAGTCGACCTTGATATCCGCAATCGCTACATTGGCATTCCAAGGGAACGCGGTTGCTGCTGTCACTTGTTCGTAGCGTTGAATGAGGTAGTCTTGCGGTTCAGAATCCGCGCCATCTGTAGGGGGCTTGGACGACTGTCGTATCTCAGGTGGGTACCAGATCTCGCGGAACAACAAGAAGTCCTGCAGCTGCCGAGCGTTGATCTGCATGGTCGTGGGGTTGATCTTCAGTATGGTTGAGATGCCGCTGGTACCGCTGAGATGCTTGCTGTTCATCAGCGACAGTACAATTGATTCGACGTCCAGCCCGAAAGTCGATTCTCGCGAATACACATGCTGAACCGTGACCTGAAGCTTCTCGAACGCAGCAGAAGCAGCAAAGAAATGGCCGTGTTCCTGGGACTTGACACTGTTTGCCGTGACATAAATATCCTCAAGCTTAGCAATAGCCGTCACTCGGGCAATCGGCTGGCAGCTCAAACTAAACTCCTGCTTGCAGATTCTAAGACCAAGGTTGAGACTTGTCCGACCCAATATGGCGGACGGATCTGCAGCCATGATGTTGCTATCTTCCTCGACAGATTTGACCACCGACTTGGCCTGTGTTGTGGACTGGTCCGATGAAGAGGGAGAATCTGCCTCGTCCTTCTCACGCACGACGGCTTTGATACTCTCTGATATGTCGATCATGATAGGTACTACAGTCGGTAGTAGGGTATTGCTCGATCCGTCCACACGCACCTCGGCGGTCAAAGAAGGATCACGTCCGTCGTCTTGATACTCGATGCGAATCGCGACACCAGGGGCGCGCAAAGCCAGACTGCTCGCAGTGCCATCGCCGACGAATTGACTGTATCTTCCTTTCTGCTGCGCTCGACTGGAGGAGCTTTGTGTTGGCGAGCTGTCTCCTCCATTGATGTGTACGACCGCACCAGCGAAATTGGCATCGACTGTCACAGACGCAAAGCGCTTGTTGCCGAATGGATTCTTGCGCTGAGCACCAGTTGTGGTCGGTGTCATTTTCCAGTTCGCAGATGCTTTCCGGAACTTTTGGCCAGCCAGAGCAATTGATCTTTCGATAACGTTCGCCGGGATGATGAAGTGGGAGTCCAGCTGGAGATCCAGTGATTTGCCAGCGGCTTGGAACGCGACCTTCCGGGTCTCCTTCGTCGATGCGTAAGCTACATTGAACACCATCATGGGAAGCAGGGCAGAGTTCAGCGACCGCTTCTTCTTGCTCGCTGAGATGGGCACCATCTGCAGCTGCATGTTTTCGATTAGCAAACGTGCTGCATCATCTCTGTGTGTCGACAAGCCGATCTTTTTGAAAGACAGAACAAGATCTTCGTTCTCGTTTCGCGGGAACGGTGTGATGGAGTTTCCGACAATCCAGCTGATCTGCAAGTCAAGCAGCTCCATTGAGTAGGTAGACGTGAAGAGGGCACCAGAGTCGACACTGTCTTCGTCGGCGTCGACGTCTGCATCGCTCTTGACACTCTTAGCTCGTTTGTGTGACACCCGACTCTTCGTGTGTCGAAGTCGTCGGAGATACTTCTTCTCTTTGGACAGATCCAGGTCTTTGATCTTGTCTTGCAGATGGTTCATGACGTCCACCACCGCCGATGCAGTGTCTGCAAATATGTTGACTTCCAAGCCAGTACTGTGCATCCGATACAGTCTACGGATGGGCTCAGAGTCTTTCTCGGTAGTCGCTTGGAAGACTGCACTAAACGTGAGGTTGCCACAGCGCCGTGTTGATTGCGAATCGGTCAATACTAGGGCTACGCTAACTTCGTTCAAGCGCACTGTCGCCTCCGAGTACAGCATAATTCTGTCGTCTGAATCAATGTTGGTTGCCTTGAGCTGAACGGATGACAGCCGCAAAGTCAGATTAGCAGTCGGTGAGTCGAGCGTCCGGCCCGGCGCACTTGCCACGATATGTACCCCAGACAAAGTCATCTGGACACCGAATAGGACTTCCCGCGACGGGCTGGGAGTCTGAAGTACCGGCAGCTCAGTTGCAGTCGGGAAGATCTCCTCGATGTGGGTTTTCAGAACGCCTACATCGTCTTGGACAGCTTGAACCATGTGTGAGAATTCCGGTTGGTTGATAGTACTTGCGAGAGCTTGGAGCTCAGAAGCCTGGAGTTGCACAGTCTCGATAATACCTGAGGCAAAGACTCGCGTTTCTTGCTCTGTCTGGGTGACTGCCAAACGCCCATTGACAGGTGGCAGCTTGATAGTGCTGATCACATTAGACCCGTCCATAGACGTGCTATACATCCTATGATAGCTCGCCTCAAGATCATAATCGACTTGTAGGGTGACGTTCTTTCCGAGAGCAGGCACTACTGCTATACGCCCAGATGACCCGGAGATTGACCAACCCAATGGTTGAAGCAGCGCAAGCTCGACAAGATACGCGTCCATGAACAACGCTAGTGTGATGTTCGGTAGCTGGGATGGACTGGTAGCCGGTTTCACTTCCGCTTCCTTTTCACTTGTCATCTTCTTGATAGCTTCTGATTGCCGGATGAAGTAAGCAACTTCGTCTCTGAGCACAGAATCGGCGGCTTCGATGAAGCCAAGCACGTCTTCGTTGACCTTGACATTGATCATGCGACTTGCAGCGGCGGCTTTGATTTCGTCGGGAACCGAACTGTCCTTCTCGTGCTCGACAAGTGCGACGGACAAGCTCGGTTCTTCAAACTGTGTTTTCGCCAACGAACGACCCCGACAGACAAGCTCACTCACAGCATCTTCCATGTGAACGTGTGCACTCAGGATCTCGCCCTGACCAGAGCCCTTCCGGTCCTCGTCCGTAAATGCGACTCTCATATGGCGCCCGGTAGTGATGCTTCGGAGGTTGATGGTATCCAGAATGAGTTGAGCTTTTTCGGCTACAAATATAGCCTGGATGTCTTGGTCGATCACGCGAGCAATGCTTTGCTTAAGATTGGTTGGTTTAGATGAGAGTGCCTTCTTGGCCGTCAAATCTTCCTTCTGGAATAGCTCCAACAAGGCCTCGGCAAGTTCGCAGATCTCCCACTGGACGTGAATGGTAGCCTCTCGCGAATTAGCTTGGATAATTGTAGACCTCCTAGGACTGTCTGTCTCAACCAGCATAAGTCCAGATGGATCAGTGGGTGGTAGCAGCGCGACATTGATAGCTAGCATGCGTAATGCTACTTCGCTCTGTCGTGGTCCAGGGTCGACAACGACCTTGATCATTGCGGATTTAAGGTCAAGATGTAGAGGTGCAGAATCAGGTGTTGGCAGACGGTCCTCTAGACGATCAAATAGCAATCTCATGGCTAGACTTTTCTCCACATGAGCCAGATCCCAGGTGCGCCACTGATCCCACATGCCGATGATCTTTTCTTCGGCGTCTTCTGGGCACTCAATCAAATCCCGGGTGCATTTTTCTAGGAGCGAGTCCTTGTCGGTCTCCGGAAGGCACTGCCAAGTATAGCGGAAACGAGAGATGATCTTCCATGAATCGTGGCTTCGCAAATGGTCTCTTGCTGCACGCAGGGCGTACGATGCCTTTATGAGGAAGTCTGGATCAGCGTATTGGTCCTGCACGCTGGTCAAGTACCATGCCAGGTAGCGCAGTCGGCACTGCTGTCGGTGATCGGCTTGCGCAAAGCGTGTGACCAATTCGTCTCCGAGGATCGTGGTTCGGTGAATGAGTGAAGCGAGATAGTCGACTTTCTTGCTTGCAGCAGCCGTCTCAAACGACCGGAAGGAGATATTGATCGATGTTGCTTTGTTCTGTAGCATCCAGACAAGAACGTCGCTGATCTCAGCTTGGATGGCAACATCCTGATTAGTGGTTTGGGAAGTACGCTCTGTTACTGAAACACCAAGGGAGCCTAAGGTGGTATGCAGTGAAAGTGAGTTCTCACCAGCGCGGTCTCCAGGGTGCTTCTTCATACGGGCAGATGCATGCCACCTGTTGAGGATAATGTCATACTGGTCTTTGCCTCCCATCGACGGTGATTCGAATCCATGTTGGAAACGGATATGAGTAAAGGGTACTCGGACATTGAACTCAAGTGAGCTGCCCTTGCCCTCTAACCTGTTCCGATTCTCCAATATTCTTGTCATGACCTTGACCTGGAAATCATCTAGCAGGTCTTCTGGGCGTTGCGGTTGAATGAGCTCGATCAGATCCGAAACGCATTTGACAAATTCAGGTGTGCAAAAGACACGGATGCCCGGTTCTGCACTGATCAATAAACTGGTATGTGTGAAGCTCTCGTCCAAGTGCTTGGTAGAAACGTCGTTGAAGGTGACTCCATCACTGTCTTGTCCCCGATCCGCAGCAGGTAATGATGGAAAGGAGGGCACTTCCAAAAGATCTGGTTCGATTTGTTCCAACGGAAAATACGGAGCAGCGAGAGAGCTGGACAATGCAACTGATGATGGAGCAAGGTTTCGTCTTCTCTTCTTCTCTTCAGTTGGAAGAGCAAGTTTGCGACCTTTGCTGGCGGTTCGGTATGGCGAGCCTCCGATTACTGTCTGGCTTCTACTGGAAGCTCCAGCTGTGCTCTTAACCCCACGATTCCCTGTTGATCGAATGCTGCTAGTTATGGAGGAACTTGACACGCTCCGTGCAGTAGATGAGCGACCAATCCGTGGCCCAATAGAGCCACGGCCTGACGATAACTGTGAAGATGTGGTCGAAGCAGTCCTGAAGCTTTGAGAGCGCGGGAGAAATAGGGGATCAGCTATGTCGGGGAACTGCAAGGCAGGTGGTCGTGTTTGGCTGTTGTCTTTGGCGATTGACGGGATCGAAGGGCCAAGATTTTGCATTAGCATGAACTGAGTGCGATTTGTTCGCTGATCATGCATGTGTAAGTGAGCTTGCTGCTTGTTGCGCTCTTCAGAGAAGTCGAGCTTGCGTGTCAGCATGTTTACCGACAACGTTGTCTGCAGAAAAGCGTGTGTTTCGATTGCTTGCTTCCCACTGCTCCGCATCCTGTGGCGCGACGCAGAATTCGCATCAACACCGGCAATGGTCAGATTCGGTATGCACGCATCCAGACGCTCGGAGAACGTATGTCCCGCTAGATCGTTGAAGTCGAGCGATATGGCATCTGTCCTTACGAGCAAAGCCTCTTGAGCTAAATGCATCCATACATGGATATCATGAGTTCTTAGCCTGAGATATGTGACATCATGGATGATCTCTATCTCTGTCAAAGGAAGAGAATTCTCATCATCTTCGAATGTGAAAGCAAATGAGCGAGCTGCGCCAGCTGCAGTCTCAATGAACTCCGACGTACATTCGCCAGATATCTTGCCAACGTCAAAATCCCAACTGCAAACATACGTCGGTTCAATCGGAGGTAGACCGAATAAACGATGTCCGAAGATGACTGTAGATTCTACAAAGAGTTCGGTCCGGCCTCCAGTGAACTCCTTCGACGCCTCTACACCGGAGACATATCCTCCTAGTGCAATGTTGATGGGGCTGAAGTTGACCATCAGGTCCATGTAGTAATTGGTGAACCTCAAATCTGCAGATGCATAGGGCAGATCAGCCCGAATGCTGCGCTCAGCTGAGTACAGATTGGCTGGCAAAAGGACGCTAACTTCGTCGGCGGAAACGCAAAGAATGACATCAAGATCATTTGTCAGCTTGGAGTGTTCTCCATTTGGCTCGGAACCACCTGCTGCAAGACTCACACTCGGAAGACCTTGGAATTCCTCCAGCGTTTTGAAGTGCAAATCGTCTCCAAAGTAGTTGTCTTTGATCTTCATAAAGTGGTGCACCAGCCATCCATATAACTCGAGATTCAGGCGATGGCCTTGAATGTCCATAAACAACCGATCAGTATTCATTGGGGAAGTTTCTGTCATGAGCGTATGGCTTCCAGTCAATGACATGCCACCAAGCTGAGCCACGTTTGGCGAATGGACGAAAGTTTTGAGCGTGTTCTTTGGTGGCATGAGGACCTCAAGAGCCATGTTGTGTCCCTTCACGTCAAAGGTGATTTCATTTTGGAGTGGCTGATATTTGTCCAGTGGTATGCCCACATCACCATGAAGACGCTCGCCAGACAAGATGACAAAGTTGTTGTCTTCAAGATCTGCGGGATTGTTGACGATGTTGGAGTCATTTGTGTTGAGGTACAGCTTCAAATTTGTGAAGTCCACGTGCAGGAGGTACTGGAAAGGTACGAATAAGAAGTATTCGGGTGGCGGACCGGACCCCCAGTCGGCAACGAGATCGGTCATGAGGAACAGATGATCTCGCAACAAGAACAGCTCGAGGTCTTTGCATTTGATATTGAACATCCATTTTCGTAGAGTGTTCCATGCAAGGGGGGCAGACAAATCACAGTCGAGGGTAATGGAGCCTGAACGCCACAACAAGCCGTGGTTGACACTAGAGGATATCTCGGTATTCGCTATATCGACATCCAGCTTGTTCTGGAAACCGTTTTCGGCAGCGTACATGTCCATGACATAATTGACAGACGAGTTACCGGAGACTTTGACATCTATCCATGCAAATGGACGCACGTTCTGCGCCGCAGCGTTGTCCCGGTTCTTTTCCCTTCTTCTGCGTGCTTTTGTCTTGGCCTTTGACTTGTCGGCGCCGGACTTGTCGTGTGCAGCCAGGGTATGCGCTTTGCCCTTCCATTTCCAGTCTTTTGATGGTTCGCGGATAGGTATCCGAAGCACAGTTTCCTTCTCGATGCTTAGGTAAAGCTTGAAAACTGAAAGCACACGGCTTTCGCCTGTCTTGAGCGGTGGAGTGACGACCGCATCAACATGGGAACCAGGAAAAAAGATATTCTGGAAAATGCCTCGGTGACGGTCTGCCCAAGGACCGTAGTTGATGGTGCCCCCAAAGACCTGGATGTCCATTCCATAGTCCGGAGGGATGCTCCCATTGATGTCGTTAGGGCGGGCAGTGTCAATGTTCAGGCTGTTGTCCATGTGATCTAGGACCGGACCAACTACGTCCCAGTAGAAGGTCAAATTCACACAGGGAATATCCGCGATCAAGGAGGTCTTTGCGTATTCAATGCCATCCCACTCGCCATGACCGTCGTTCACACTGTCATCGAGATATCGTGCCAGGCCCTTCCAGCGCTCTTGCCCGGGTATTTGCCACTGCGACCCAAAGCCTCCATGACTCTTGTCTTTACTAGACTTGGTGTGGGTGTGTACGGAATCTGAAGACTTGGTGAAAAGCCCGGATAATGAAGGGAGCGACGACAGCCATCGGCTATGTCGCTTACGTGCTCGAGCCTTCTCAACAGCGCTTGTACCTGCGGCTTCATATACTGCGTCTTCCTTGATGTGTGCCGCTGAATCGAGTTGGCTTGTCTTGTAATCCGCGTTCGGTTTCATATGGACAACGGGATGCGTAACCTGGAAGTTGAACAGCTGCTGATAGACGTCCAGGGGTCCGCTCGGCCCTGCATCAAGGGTGCCCGTTGCCTTCTCGAATTGCGCAGTAATCACAGCGAGTGTATTTTCGTTGCCGACGACAATTGCGCCCTTGTTTGCCTCGATATGTATCGGAAGCAGCTTCAGGAAGGCGGGCAGATGGGCTTTCTTTGGCATCGAGGCAGTTGACCGATTGGTGTTGGTGCGTGGAACATCCTTTTCGTCTGGGACTTGGGACTTCCTTAGCTTGTTGTGGCGATGCTCGTCGTCCTTACGGAGGGTCCCAGAGTCGGTGACTGAACCATCAGGGTCTTTCTCGTTGTCATTGCTGGCGCCTGTCTTGCGCTTTACTGCCTCAATAATGCCATCGTAAGCTGGGCTGCGATTGTACATGAAGGCTTCCACTCCGGACACCTTGACTGATATGCGACATGGTAACTGCTTGGGTGTCGATTTGCCTCCCTTTTCAGCCTTGTCTACGTTTCTGCTGCGACTGCCAGGCCGGCTGGTCGGAGTACTGGACGCCTCACTACTCTCGCCCTCGGCAGGGTCCTGATCGCTATAGACGCCGGCATCCCTCACTCTTCTCAGCCAGTAATTCCAGGTGATATGCCCACCATGCACCAGTATCGTCTCATTGTGGCCATGATAGCGCAGGTCCTTGAAGAAAATGCGGCCGCCGAGCAGGGAGATTTGCAGCGACGTGATGTCGATGTAGGCGTTGAAGGTGCGCCAGGTATATGCGCGGATGCCGTACGACACGAGGGTTGCGAACAGGCGGTTGAAGTAGAAGAGGAAGAAGATGGTGAGGATGCCGCATATGAGCAGCTCAACCAGGAATACCCTGCGGAAATTAGCAACAAATATGAGGCCTGCATACAGGTTCGCTCACCAATTGAAGCCGTCGCGCGGGTCCAGCGGCTCCGAGACGATTCGCTGCGACATGGCTGCACCGCGGTATGTGGACGCGATTGTTGATCATCATGGTCGTGTGAGGAAGGTGCGCATCATCGTGAATTAGGAGAGGCAGGAGCGATCGCGGAGTCTCACGTGCGCAGGCCCTTCACTCCAGGTATTAGTTAGTGCAGTCGTGCTCGAACAGGTCTAAAAGGTTTGGCGAGGCTGTCACGGCTGTCAAGCTCGCGCTCTCAGGGTTCGCGATGGGGATGGGGATGGGGATGCGGATGCGGATGCGCGTCATGGGGCTAGGAAGCTTGGGCGCAGCCAAACCGTCCATGTCTAGACCACGCAGGCCAAACAAGCACAAGACCACCACCGGTCGCTCTCACGAACCTCACGCCATGACGACTGTACAGTGTCGTTGATACTGCGAATACTCCATTGTCTCCACGGGCGACATTCGCTCACGACACTTTCTCCAACCGTGCGGCCATCTTCCGCCATGGCTGTAGGCAACCTCGACCCTGAGCTTCGGTCTACGGATCTGTCTGGCGGCACTGGAGCACGATTTGCGCGTGCCATAATAATCGTAGCTGGCTCATGTGCTCTTGTTGCCAGTCTGCTCACCTTTGTGTGCGTGCTCCCGTACCAAACCTCATTTATCATATCCACTGACGTAGCCCAGCGCCATTTGGCTCCAGACGTAAGAACCACGGCTCGAATATCACCACCATGCGCTCACAGCAAGCAGAAAGAACTACCGGAAACCCGTCCTCCAGCGATATGTCGTCCGAATCCTGCTCATGTACGTTCGTTATCTCCCTGGTTTTCATACACTAACATGTGAAGGGTGCCTATCTACTCGGCTGCATCATGGGCGAGTCTGGTGTCCATCACCGCAGCTTCCTATGTAGATCCTCTGCGAGACGTATACGAGGTAAGCTTGCCTGCATTTTATAACACGGAGCTTTATATTGACTCCACAGGCCTTCACCATATACACCTTCCTGCAGCTGTTGATCAACTTCATCGGAGGCGAGCGAGCCCTCATTATCCTCATGACCGGTCGAGCACCCGTTCCCCATCCATGGCCTCTGAACCTCATGTTTGAGAAGATCGACATCTCCGACCCGCATACCTTCCTCGCTGTGAAACGTGGTATCCTGCAATATGCATGGGTGAAGCCATTGCTTTCAGTTGCTGCCATCATCATGAAAGCCACAGGCACATACCAGGAGGGCTACATAGGCTGGACGTCGGGTTACTTCTGGAGCGGCATCATCTACAACGTCAGCATCACAATCAGTCTCTATGCCCTGGCCATGTTCTGGGTTTGCATGTCGCAGGACTTGCAGCCTTTCAGACCTATGCCCAAGTTCTTGTGCATCAAGGGAATCATCTTCGCATCCTATTGGCAAGGTTTCTTCTTGTCTATCTTGGTCTGGCTAGGAGCCATTCCCGACGATGTTCCAGGCTACAACCCCGACAATCTTGCCGCCGCTATACAGGATGCTCTCATCTGTTTTGAGATGCCTCTTTTTGCCATGGCGCATTGGTACGCCTTCTCCTGGCACGACTATGCAGACGACACCATTTCCGCTGCGCGACTACCCGTCAAGTATGCCTTGCGCGACTCCTTTGGCCCTCTGGATCTTATCCAAGACACCAAGGAAGTCTTTGCTGGAAGGCACTACGAATACCGGTACTTTGATGCACGTGACAACGTCCTTGCCCATGAACAGTCCGCGTCACGTGCTGCACGCATGGCCGAAGGAATGAGGTACGAAAGAGGAGGAAAGGGCAAATACTGGATACCGAAACCAGGTCAGTCCGAGCATGAGCCTCTTCTCAACAAGGTCTCAGGAAGCCGAGCCCGAGCCATGAGTCCTGGACCCCATCAAGCCTTGAAAGGCACCGGTGCCATAAATGGCGCGCATGACGACGACATGGAAGACCCCAACCTCAATCCCGAGGACGAGCGACTGTTTGAGAGCGCACGCGAGCTAGAATTTGGTGATTGGAATGTAAGTTTTGTTCCCCGCAATGCAGTGCCCAGTCTGACATATAGCAGTACCCTGTCATTGAAGCGCATCGAGCATCGCGTGAGGATCGGTTGTACGGTGAGCCACCTGTTATCACAGCGGCGACCAACCGCAACTTGCTACAACCAACCGCCGCAAACAGGAAAAGGAGGAAGAGTCAGATCAAGGACATACAGAAGTCGGTCGATAAGGGCAAGCATCGAAGCGACTCAAGCGCCAGCAATGGGGAATCGTCACGCTCAAAGTCACGTCTGCCAGTTGTTGGCAAGCTACTGCGACAAAAGTCGTCGTCATCGAGCTCAGCAAAGTCCGACAAGAGTCAGCTCGTAGATTTGGTCGTCGAAGACCACAACGCTGAAGAAATAGAGCGCGTGCGTGCACGAAAAGAGGGTGGATCTGCATGGAATGAAGAGCCCGCGAAACATTTCGTCAAAACGTTTCCCGGTGCAGGCGCAGAAGAGGAAGTCCGAGAGGGTTTCGCCCCTGATGTTCCAGAAGCCCACAACCCGGAAATGACTCACAACCTAGACTATCCATTTACTGTGGAAGAGGAAAGCGAGGAAGATCTGAAGAAAAGGGGTATTAAACCTCCTATCAATGAAGAGGCCGAACAGTGGGAGTCGCGCAACTTGGACGATGAGCCTGACAACTCAAACGACGATCGCCCGAGTCCGCAGTATGCCAGTTTCAGAGAGGAGCGAAACATCTGGAATGACGACGACCGATGATCGACTATGGAACGTCGTCATGAGGCACTGCGGTGTGTTTCCCGCTGTTTCAACGACACCGCGTCCGCTAGGTTTGACCTTGTGAACTCTTCACGTTGCTAAATTTGTTCTATACCCGATGTTTTTGCTCGCTTCTTCAACACACAATATACATCTAGCGCATTACACAAATCTTCTTTTTCTCGCTGACGCGTTGCTCGTGGTCTGGGTATATGTGCGACGTGATAATGCCGACGCGACCGACAATATCTCTCCGACAGCTTTCCGACAACCGCAGAACAACCGTGTGCCTTTCATTCCTGGTGTGGCGCGATGAACGCATTGCATAATTGCCTGCCAGAGCTAGTGTGTCGTGTCCTATCAATCCAACGCATTCGTCACGTCGGCATTCGTTGAGCAGTGTGCAAACCCTGGCGCGGCAATTGAGTCAAATTTCTCGTCTTGTGCATGCATCAACCGATGCGGCTGTACCGACGGTACATGCGTTGGCACCAGCAACGCGTGGGCAGATTTTCGAGAATATGGTTGTTGTGCGACATCATTGGTTGAATGAGGATTTCGCGAACTCCACACGGCCCGCGCTGCATGCGTTGGCAGAGGCATGCAGAATTTCGAGAGAAGTCCTCGGTGTGCGATCTGACTGGATGACGGACTATTTGGCATGCGTTTCGAGATGCGTAATGCAAACCAATAGGAAGAACAAACAACTTCGGAATTGTAAACGAAGTACGAAGTGGTTGGCTGACGATTTGGGAGGTCTGCAAGGCGCACACGACACCACAACAGCGCCAACTCTCACATTGCTCATCTCGATTACAGACAACACGGCGTCACGAGTTATTGCTGGAGCGATCGCTGTTGCGCAACCACATCGGTGGTCGTTTCATGGTCTGTTTCCGATGTTCAATCTACATGTTGTGTTGCACAGGCATCCCCGCGCTTCTTGCGCCCGGGAAGCCCACCTTCCAGCAGACCTGCTACCAAAGTCCGCTCAAGTTCCTACACCACCTTGACCTTCCCGCATTGCATGATCCCAGCTATTCGGGTTTCAAGCCGCAAGCGCTATCGACTCCTAAGTGGTCCACGATGCTCGGCGCTTACTCTGCAGGCGGGAGCCAATGGCAGCGCGAACACGCATGGCCGTGGAAAAGCCACCTTCTCCACAGGTTGACGAGCAGATTGGCATGGGAAGCATGCTATTGGGCGCGTAAGGGCATGGCCTGAGAATCTCTTAACTGCTCGAAGGCTCCTGTCGTGCTGTGGTTCGCGAGGCCTGGGACCTGCATTGAACAGCCTGTAGCCTGTTTGAGGGAACAACTCATTTATCTAACCGGAAGAGTAGCGAGGGCTTTTTTTTCACTTGTTGAGTTCCTGGTCTTCTTCTTTTCACCTTTCTTGCTTCTACCTTTCTTCTTTGCTTTTGCTCTTCGGCCTTAGGGCATCACATTCTCTTGCTGCTTACTTGACATGGATTATTAGCTGCCTGGATTGCAGCTGCGAAAAATATGGACTTTGCAAGTTCGAACAGAAAAGAGAGGGACGGCTGGATGGCCATGAGGTTCGGATGCTGTGCATCAAGGAACGATGTTGATGATGGACAAGCGCTTAGGGCAAATGGTATGTTAGGACTTCACTTCTTTCTCTTTCATCGTCTCGTCAATCTCTCTTTCGTCTGTCCTTCATTGCTCTCCCCAAAACATCCCTTCCCTCCAGTTCGACGCTCGATCTGCACTTCTCCTGCTCGTTGTTGAGCTGTCCTTCGCTTATGCTCTCCTTATTAATCTGGTTAATCATGTCCAACGACACTGGACCATACCCGGCACCCGTTCAACCGGAAACATATGTCGCAATCAGCCGCAACAGTTCCTAACGATCATTGACAGGGTCATCACACATGCGAGTCGTCTACGACCAACCACAAGCTGTCCCGCAACCCCGCGCCGTACCATTCCATCATGCTCGTCCATCTACTAGCCAGTCTATTAGCCGCCATGTCTCTCAGTGGGTTGACAACAGTCGCGACCTCGCGACACGCGCTTCATCACGTGCCAGTTTCTCTACCCTTACCCGGCCACGAAGATCACACTCTGTTTACAGGGTACGACCTACTATCTCAGGACCAACAAACTTTCAGCACTTCGACAACGGTCTGGGCTTCGATGGCATTCAATCCATGGTCGATGATGCACCCATGCCAGTCCGTCGTAACAGGAGCTTTCGTCGACTTGAACTATCAATCTACCTTCCTAACGGATGTGGCCGTCTTTCCCCATTGCCAGACTTTGAGGATGAGGAGGTGTGGACTGCGGACCAGGTCCTAGAGAAGCCCGCTCAAGCACTGATCCGTCCACAAGACTCCCGCACAAACTCAATGTGTTCCAACCCCGCGATATCTGATTACTTGATCCAACGCAAACCTGTCACTTCTTCTACAAACTCAATCATGCACTCGAGGCACTCAAGTGTCCAAAGCCAGAACAGCACTCGTACTGAGCGCCGCCTCTCAGGCACCACCATGGCCACAATGCAAACCCCTACTCTCTCCGCGTGGGTCGAGGAGGCAACAAGCTCCTCTGCATCTCCCATCGAGAAGCCCACCATTTGCCGCTCCAACACGTCTGGCACACTCTCCCCCGCACGCGTTCTCTCCCGCCTCCCATCTCCTTCCCGCAACCGCGCAAACACCGCCCCCTCCTCCCGCCCCGGCTCCCTCCGCCGCGCCAAAACCGACGTCGACGACGCCATCCGCGAACTCAACACCATCGTCGAAGAACGCCGCGCCTCCGCCTACCGCACCCAAGCCCTCTCCCCCGAAATACCCCCCTCCCCCTCCCACCACGTGCCCTACATCGCGCCCAGCATGCGCATGCACGTGCGCTCCGAGACGCTCTCGGACATCGGATCTGTCTTCTCCGCCCCAGTGACTTGCACCAAGGCGCTCCCCGATGCGCCGCCCAAACGCCGAACCACGCGCCTTACCCTCGAACCTCCATCCCGCAACAGCACGATGGCGCTGTGCTCGAATCCCATCACACCCCCTGCACCTCTCACGCCGACGAAATCCATGTCCAGGCTGACCACCTGGCTCAAGCGCTCGATCTCCTCTTCCACCATGACTACACCGACTTCACCCCGCCCGTCGACGTCTAGCTCAACGATGTACCACGCCCGCCAAGATAGCCAGGAGAGCAGCACCAGCACCGCGACGCTGATCGCCAGCCCGGCGCCGCGCAAGAAGCGCGTGCCTGCGCCTCTTGTCCTGGACAAGGAAATCAGCGTCGAGGCGGCGGTGCGGAGCGCGAGGATTGTGCCTCCGGTTAGTCCGGCGGCGCATTTGCTCAGGGGCATGGAGATGGCAGCGAGGGATGTGGGGGCTAATGGGCGCGCGAGTATGGCGATGACGATGCATAGCCCCGGGGCTGTTGGGGTTGCTTTTTAGATAGGTTTTCTGTTTAGGTGTTGCGTTCGGATGGGAAAATGGGACTGGGATAGGAATTGGAAAAGGATGGGAATGGGTTATTCTTCTGTGTGTCTGGGCATATACCCTCCGCTTCACCTTCCTCTATCTTGGGGAAGGGTAGCGGATGCTCTTTTGATGCAGCATTTTTTTGTTTTGTATCTTTGTACTCTTCGATATACCCTTTTTTGTTAGGTGGTGGACGGTTTCCGAGAAGATGATTTGTGGCTAGTGGGGTCTTAGGTAGTTTAATAGGCGGTCTTATGATTGAATTCATTCTTGTGGATTTTGCATTTGTCATGCATTTCGAGTTCGTAAGTGTGATTGTAAATCTTGCGTGGAATAGCTCTTGGCAGGTGGACTTGAAGTTATTCATGGTGATGAATTCCGGGTCCCTGCATGCTCGAGCTAAATTCTGACATGCATTGCTCACGCCTGCTCCTTGAAGCAGATCCATCGGAGTTCGCTAGCCTACTGGTTTGATCTCCGCCGTCCGTGACTTGCATTCTTTGCAAACAGGCCAAAGAATCAACGCTTCGAGTTCGCCAACACCGGCGATGGAGAGAACATTTGAAGGGTTGGCCTTAATCCCTTTAAGCCTCGGCTTTAGCTGGCGGTGTGACGTATCGGCCCGCCCTTAGCTACTCCAAGTCCACAAAACCAGATCGAAAGCAAGCCCAACAAAAAATGTGGATCAATAGTATCTTCGAGTAACGTTGGCGGGGTCTAGCTTACCTCCTCGATACCTTAAAACCCCTCGGGTCGTCGCCGTTATCCCTCATTGCAGCTCCGAAACAAACCAACAACCTCACTTTCTTCACTCACAACAATCACTCAAAATGGCCGACCCAGTCACCTACACCTTCTACGGCACGACCGTGCCCACCCTCCGCAACATCGCCAAAAGCGCAATCAGCATCCTAACCACCGCGCTCGACGAGATTTCCGCCGCGAAATCCGCCTTCCCATCTGAGCAGGAACTCCTCGACACCCAATTCGCAGACATGCTCCCCTTCCGCATGCAACCCATCCTCCTCGCAAAATTCCCCCTCGCCCCGCTCACCCAACACTCCCTTTCCAGCGCCGCCGCACCCGCCCTCGACCCCGGCTTCACCTCGCTAACGGACGTGATTGAGTTTTTCCAAGCCACCATTGCCGTGTACGACGCAATCGACGAGAAAGCGTTCAACGACGCAGCGACCAAGAGTGTAGACGTCGAGTTTCAGAATCTGGGCAAGACGCTGAGCATGAAGGGGTTCGCAGACTACTATCACAGTTTCTGCGTGCCGAATGCGTATTTCCACCTCAATGCCATGTACATGCTGCTCCGGAGTAGGGGGTTTAGTTTGAGCAAGGCGGTGTATATTGGGGAGTTTTTGAGTGCGCAGCAGAAGGCGGATTGGGCGGCGTTGAAGGCGTAGAGTGGGCTTGGGATGAATGAATAAATCATGGAATTTAAATGTGAATAAAGCTGAGTGATATTTACACAGGATGTGAGGCTTGCGTGTGGCGTTGGATTGGTTGGGCATTGTGCTATGTAGATATGCGGGGTAGGTGTGTGTGTGTGTGCAATCACGCACTGCACACACTACTCGCACTGCTGCTGCAATCAACGGTATCCACGATACTTTCCTAATTGGGAGTGCAACTACGTTTCACTACAATCGACAGTTGCACTAAACCGTCCTAATCGGGACTGCAACTGCGGGGTAGTTGCAGCATATTTGCAGCGTGATTGTAGATAGAATATTTGTAGCTGTGAAACCAAGCAAACTGCACACATGTGTAGAGAACGCACAATGTAGTATGCCCGCATATTTAGGGATGCTAATAGTAATTATACAGGTCCACTGGGCCCATGTTGCGCCTCCGCTGCTCACTCATCTGTGAATTCTGGAAACATCCTAACGGTCGCGGTGAGCTCAGTTGGTAGTCAATGCCTCGCAGAACATGCTCTCGCCGAAGAAGCTCAAATGCATTCCAGCCGTTGGCGCCCGGGCGAGACAAGTCCCATAAATTATGTCCGACTATCCCCAATCTTTCTAATTTGGCGTGTATTTCTTCATCGTTGGTGATGCTGTACCCAGGCGTGGTTCCTGGGGTAAAACAAATAATGTATGGGCGTCCCTGTTCCGATACCTCGAAGAGACTGTCGAGGTAGATGTGAGTCAAACTCGCATCTCGTGAGGTTATATAAGCGAACAATGCCCTCACGCTTCGACCGCCATGGACAGCTATTTCTACATCTCGCAGCTCAAGCGAGGTCAGACACGGACTGTTTTTAAGTATTTTCAGGAGCGAGTCGACATCAATGTCCACGTTGAAAAGGCTTAATCTGCGCAATCTCGGGAGTGGTGCACTGTGAGCAAGGTTTTCGAGTAATTTTCGAGTGCCAAAAAGGCTTGGGTCGAGTGTCTCTGGACTGAAGGACGAGGTATAGTGATGGACGTGAAGGTCTTCTAGGTTCGTGGTGTGTTGTAGAAAGGCCGGGAGTCCGTTAATATTGTCCGGATCACTCATCATCATCACCCCCACGCGCTCTTCCTCAAGCGCTATTTGAGCCTGAAGATCGTTCTCCGGTTGGTCTCTCTCTTCGCGCATGCGCAATCTCTGTTCCCGTGTGATAACTGGGCGCTCCTCATCTCTATCAGTCATTCGTATCTGTTTGCGGGCGCTAGGAGGAGGCAATCGGTCGCTGATGCTCAAAGAGAGGGCCCTTAGCCTGCCCAATATTCTGAAGTCGACTTGGCTTTGGAAGGCAGCAAACGCGTAGGCCTGTACGCCGCAAGCTTCTGTTTCAGAGAAGATATGTAGCCGCTCGATTGAAATTTTACTGCGGTGCCAGGCCTGTATAGAGACGGAAAGGACATGTTGCGCGGTGCCCCAGACTTGTCGAATTGGAGCGCCCAGCGCCGGCGGAAGAGAAGTTATCAAGTCCCGACGAACGACCAGATCTAAGGTCAGGCTCTCGAGTGCAGCCAACTTGCAGTGCGTCTTGATAGTTTGGAACAAATTAGCCAAGGCCTTCAGGTCATGACCGACTGACCGCTCTGCATCTTCAATCCGAATTTGCGTTTCGATGTCAGCCAGCTGGGACTTGGCGTCTGCCACCTCAGACTCGGAAGCTGGAGCACGATGGCAATTGGCCTGATTACCGATCGAGTCACGTCCTAAGCCACAAGGATCCTTGGGATTCACAGGTTTTGTCTTTTCTCGAATGATGCGTTCCAGACCTTTCGTGATCAAGAGAACACCTGTGATTGTCAGATGCCTCAGATACTGTGTGACACCTGGGATACGGAGCCGCGCTTCTAGCTCATCTAGACTAGCTTTCCGCAGTTCGACGTTCTTGTGGACACAGAAGCTCTCGAAGCGGCAACCTGCGGTGACTTTGGTATTGATGTCACTGCAAGCTAAGCGCAGGCTGCGGAGATCTGAAAGGCCTAGATTGCCGGCGATGATTTCGACTATCTCAGCGGGCAACTGAGGAAGAGCGCTGTCCATGATGATTTGCACGCCGTCAAGAGGTATAGAGTCGTGAGGTCGAGTTGGGGGTTGGGTCACATGGTGCATCGGGCATATTAGTCTAACCTTGTCTCGCCTAGCGCATGTTGGACCCCTCTTCTCTTGCCACAAGCACACTAACACTTTGTCACCCACAACAGAAAGCGACCAGCGTGCAACAAGTGACAGCTATTTGACAGCTTCCGAAATGCTACGCATATTGCCTATGACTCCCTGGAAACAAACACAATACGGGCGCCTGGAGTAGTACGCCGCGTCACACTTTGGATCTTCTTACAGCGGCCTAGTTCAGCATCTTTACAGCAATGTCTGAGACTTCGACTTCCTTAATTTACCTCGCGAACCCCGAGACGAGATCTACGAATACACGCTTTTTTCCTTTAGCCATGATCAGAGACTCTATGACATCGAAGCTTGCGCTGACGTTTACTCCCGGCTAAGGTTCATGGAACGCAAATTCCTTGGAAATTTGAACCTGCTCCTTGCCAACAAGCAAATTCACGAGGAAGGCTACAAGTGCATGTTGAAAATGAACATATTTGTACGCGTCGAATGCAGGGCACTCGATCTCGTCGATTTGATTCACGGACAAACGCCGCCTGTATTCTTTTTAAGTTATTGTATGTCACAATGCCGTGCGGATACTATGGAGGAAGATCCATTACATGTGAATCGATTCCCATGGTATGATATGCTCGTACAAATACAAGAGTGTGGGGACAGCTCAGGTGGAGATTGGTTTGCAACCAGGCCTGCGGTTGACGCGATCATGCTGTGATCTGTTCAGCAGACTAGAGGTTGAAATGGCAAGGCTTCGAGTACCTAGCCCAGATTATCATCCGCTAGAGATATTGGTGTATCCCAATACCCTGGAGAGGTCGCACCTGAGACAAAAGAGATACAGGGGCCGGGGACAAACCTCTTACCCTCCCAGAGAGCAGAAGAAGCTTTTGAGACCCATCAAGGAGGGGCTCCGGAGCTTTCCCGACCTCGAGATCGATGGGTGCGATGACAAGGCCTTTGCCCTCGAAGTTGCCAGGGATGTATCGGAGCCTCTTCATCAAAGCTGGCAGGCTGTCAAGATGCATCTCGAACATCACACAAATAGCGCCAAGAAGTGTTGGGAAATGGACAATCTCACAGATCGTGCACGATCATGTGCTAGAGGCCTCAGTCTCATCCGACGAGTTTCCGACAGCATAGCTATGATCGCCGAAGCGAAACTCAAAGACACAGAGAACACTCTCGACATGGGCCGTTTGGTACATACTCTGTACTTTTTATTGGCAAGATGTACGCGTATCCATCTTTCTGCTCGTGTTCACAAACGCATTGAAGCCTGTGAGCAGACTCACCTCGCTGTTCCATCGGCGGCTATGTGTGAGCTATTCTTCCATCACCGGCCTTCAAATAGTCTCTGGCCAGTGTATGACTCTCCTCAGCATGAGATCGCTGAGCTGTGTTACATCAGATCTCGGGTCGTCCGTTTGCATAAAGAGCATACCCACCGGGTACCTTATTGGCTCTCTCAGGAAGACCCATTGGCCTATATTACAGAGGCATTGGAGTTGTCGCCAGACAGTGATATCTTCAAGGAAGAAAAGAGCAGAATATAAATTTGGGTCAAAGATCACGAGAGGTATCTCGCTAGGCGACGCTCTTTTGGGGACGATCTAGAATACGAATCCATAATAGAGTGGAGAAAGAGTCTGGCAAGACCGCCAGCGCTATTCAAACACTGTGTCGATTCTCTGGTTTAAGGAGGGACGCAACAAATCAGGCGTCGTCTTTTCGTGGAACGCTTCACATAACTATATTCATACCTTTTTGGGGGGTGCTACCGTCCTGCGATCACGTCAGAAATCTGCAAGCGCGGCGCGGTCTCCAATAACCCTTCTGGTTTGGGTGCAGCGCGCATGAATGGTGTGAATTGTCGCCACATAGCTAGGTAGCGAGCTAAGCTGAAGCATTCTGAATTCTCAATTCTCACTGCAACATGATCTTGTCTACTCAAATGATTGACACCTCCACGTAATATTCTCCAAGATGTCGAGCACTTTCGCCCTACTCTTTGCAACACAATCTCTTCTCAAATAACCCTATTGATCTCTCCATCTGAGGTGACTACGCATCCAATACCTTCAACATCTCTGCTACACTCGCGAACTTCTCCCTCTCCTTGCCCTTCGCTTTCCCCCTTTCCCGTTCCGCATGATCAATCACCTTCCAATCCCTCCAACTCAGCGGCCTCACACCCCTGGCTATAACGTCTTCCTTGACGCCGTCCCAGCCCATCTTCGTTCCCTCATTCTCCGCATTCAGGAACGGCACATTATTCGCCCAGTCCTCTGCGATGATATCCGCGGATGCAAATGCGTCTTGCATGGTACTCGCAATCACACCCGTTGGGCCTCTTTTCACCCAACCAGCACAGTACAGACCTGCGAGATGACCTGCGGTCAAGTTGCCAGGACCTTCGGTCGGAGTGATGACGCGGCCATGGACGTCGTTGGGAAAGATGCCGAGTTTGTTGTCGAAAGGGACACCGAGTTCTTCCAGGCCAGGCAATGCTGTTGACTTATATCCAACCGATCGAAAGGCGAGCGGTGCCTCCATAGTGACTTCTTCATCTGTTGGGACTACACGAGCGCGTTGGTCGAATGGATCACTGTCCGGAGCGAAGCGCTGCTTGGTGAAGGTTATGGAGGAAACGTGGTTTGATGTTGCATTCATGGATTTCGGTGCGCGGAGGAAGTCGAGAGCCCATGACCGCGAATTTTCCGAGGGCGATGAGGGTGTTCCTTTGAGCAGCACATCTGCGATGCGCTTTTGGACTCGTGGAAGCTTCTTGACTTCAGGTGGGTATAGAGATCGGTCAATGGGTTCGAAAGCGACGGAGGGGACATGCATAAGCTCGCGGGCTTCTTTGACTGTGAATGCAGCCTGTTCTCATGTTAACAAAGTTGAGGCACGTTTTGGGAGTTTGACACACCTGTATAGGTCCGCGCCGTCCGACCACTCTCACCGACCTGACCTTGCTTTCAGACAGGGTTTGTATTGCCTCTTCTGTGATGTCGGTGGATTTAAGCGCATCGACTGGCGAAAGTAGTATGCGCGCAACATCCATTGCGACATTGCCTTGTCCTATAACAATCGCTTGCTCCCCAGCTTGCAATTGAGGTTTCAAGCCCTGGAATTGCGGCAGACCATTGTACCAGCCTACGAACTCCCTCGCAGAGAAAACTCCGGGTAGGTCTTCTCCTGGAATCCCTAGCTTACTGTCTTCGCTTGCACCGTAGGAAAAAAGCATCGCATCGTAGTGAGGCTTCAGCTTTGACAATTCGATATCATATCCCACGCGAACATTGCCGATGTAGTTGAATCGCGGAGAGAGGGCGACTTCTTCGAATGTGTCCTGGCAGTTCTTCACTTCGGGGTGGTCAGGTGCTACACCAAAGCGCACGAGCCCGTATGGTACCGGGAGTTGCTCGTACATGTCGATGACAGCATCTTGGACTTTGTTCATGAGGCGATACGCTGTATAGAAGCCCGCGGGACCGGATCCGATAATAGCTAGACGAAGAGGCTTGCGGAAACTATTGGTCGTGCTATAGCCATTGCGAAGCAGTCGCGTCAATTGGGAAGCATCACATCTTTGCGGCACTGTTGCAGCTCGAAGTCGAACGGGGATGCGTGTCGTAGTTGCGAGGCGTCGCGCGGCCTGGAGGGAAGCATTGCGACTCGGTAATAATCTCAAAGAGACCGCTATACCACGGCTACAGGTAGCGCAGACATAGGATGCCTTTGACAGTCGTGAAGGATGCATCGTGCGCAGGTGCTGCATCGCGGTTCACGCATGACGTGCAACGATCTGCCGATGACTAAGACTTCAATCTCTGAACATATTCAGCTTCTCAACTCTATCCTAAGCATCCCATTGTTCATGACACCCTCTGAGAATATGCTGCTACAGGCAGGTAGCCCAAAAATGATGGAAGCCTGCTTACTTGTCATCGTACGACATGGACGGAAAACTTGACAGCCATCGCGCACCAAACTCCGTAGGCCAGAACCACAGCAAACCTGCTTTCAATGAAAGCAGTATCGAAACCCCACCTGTTCTTTGTCTTATCAGCGGCAAGAGCTAATTTAGGCGATGCCATGCCCGTTCCAGCCGCGGATCCATACGTCAGACACATATGGCACATGCATTCCATACTTTAGCCGTCTCCATGGCAACCACTGTTTACTACTTCAGCCCTTGATATCCCCCACGTACCCCATGTCTACCATCGCCAGCATTCCTTCGCTAAGCGAAAGTATCTCGAGGCTTCACTTTCGTACCTGAAGGTCGTGTCAAAGAGGCCCATACGCTCCCTTTGCCAATTTCTCATACACAGCAAACATGGTTGGCCGGTTCCAGCCATACCTATACGATGCGCCCGTCGACGATTCAACATTCAACCCCAAGGCGGTGACTATGGCCAGTCGCATGCCACCGTCGCCACCGAAGAAGAAGCAAGAGGGTCCGCTCATCGACTTCAACAAGCACCCCGACAGCTACTTGATTCTACCATACGGCAACACCAATGCGAAACCCATAAACAAGAAGACGAAGACCTTCATCAAGATTGCGCGATGGGTACAGCTTTTTTTCCGAGTTTGCACATTATTGGGCGCGGTGGGCGTGCTATTATGTAGCATCTTCATCCGTGGCACCACGGATACTGAAGGCTATATTATGAGGATACCCGTACGGTCAATGCCCTGCGAAATTTGAATGCTGCTAACATACACAGCCTGGTGCTGATCTTGTCATCTGCCTATACGCCATCTACCACCTCGTCCGCAACGCAAAGTCGCGACCACCGGGTAGCTCCGCCAGCTACCACTTCTTCGCCCTCGTCACCGATGCCGGCTTCATACCGTTCTACGTCTTTACCGTGTTGCTCTCGCGACGCAATTCCGACATGGAAGCTGGGACTGTTGGGCGTTGGCGCACCATGTTCCCGACTGATGAGGAAACGAACAAGGTTCTTACCACGACTTGGTTGACCTCGATTGCTGTTTCTGGCCTGCATCTGATCTCGCTGTTCCTGGATATGTACCTCCTTGTCATCTTCAGAAAAATTGCGAAGTTGCCGCCGGACATGAACCCGCTCGAAGACAACTTGACATCGCGCAGGAAGACCAAGCACAAGCATAAGAACTCGTCCATCTCAGCTCTGACTCCCTTGACTGGCGACCAAGAGAAGAGATTCAGCAACCTCAGCAGCCAGAGCACCATGCCTGGTGATCGTCTTTCACAGATGGATCCTCTCATCTCAAGAGACATTCCAAGTCCTCACAAACAACAAGTAGCCTTCATGCATACACGAACGAACTCTGATATGACTTACTCACCTCATACACCGCACTCGGCCCGTCAATCAAAGGAGAGGTTCTCCATGTACTCGCAGCCTGCAACCGCTCATCAATCACGCCGGGACCTCAACCACCGCGATGACCTTCACAAGCGCGACGATATGGATGAAAACGAAACCCTAGCTCAGCGCAAGTCTATGCTCGCTCAACAGGCAAACATTAAGCGACACGCTCGCGCCGAGTCGTACATTACGAACTCGTCCAAGGAGAATTTCTACACACCGCCAGCCACTGCTCGATCTGATAAGCAGCCGGGCGCTGGTGATCTCTCTCTACAAAGGAACAGCCGCGAGACCTTACAGAATGACAATTGGTTCGTCCACCCTGATGATGAGAACGCACCAGAAGCAGAACAGGATTACGCAGTTCCTGATACCAGCAAGCAATCTATGTTCAGCACCAACAGCCAATCCAACCAAGGCTACAACACACTCTCCCCATACGACGACGATGTTTCAGATGTAGAACAAGAGTACGAGCGCGACCAAGCTATGGCGCCCCAGCCCCTCCGCATGAACCCGCCCACACCTCCCCCCGC
>Ga0265780_10002316_pt1 | contig 25914 bp, 29 predicted proteins | sample P1T30metagenome_FD_192432 | JGI IMG/M metagenome (GOLD analysis project Ga0265780, IMG submission 192432) | Plant litter microbial communities from East Loma Ridge, Irvine, California - P1 T30 | ecosystem: Environmental > Terrestrial > Plant litter > Unclassified | place: USA: California...
GTGTAAATGCAGACGAAGCCCAGACTGCGATGCCGTCGGCAGATCGCCCGCCGCAACTCAAAGGCAAGCTCAAAGGCGCTGACAAGTCCTTCTAGAAGGCCGCCCTATCTGCATGGGTGTGTGATGGCTGGCTGTGGCTGCGCATGTATTTCGGGGTTTGTGTGGGGATGAGGGTGACTGAGCATTGGAGTTGGTCGCACAGGTTTATGATAGGTGGGCATGGAGTTAGAGGTCAGTTATACGCGAAAATCTGTGCTTGGTTGGAAAGCGGTGATTTGGAAATGCGAGAGCGTATGGTTACATCGAGATTTTGATTCGGTCCCATGCTCTTCCGGGTAGGCGTCAAAGACACTCAAACCTCAAGGACGAGTCGCACGCTAGGTGTTCTGTAGAACAACATGTTCGGCGCATACAGCCAGCCACCCGCTCAGTTGCCTTGGCAAGGCGGCTGTAGATTGTCGAGATAACGGCTAGTAGCCAAATCCTTCGTTGTTCAGGAACCTGTGTTAAACAGTCATACATGCCAGATTCCACATTGGCTGGCACCATCTCGGCTGTAAGCAAGGAATCGATACTGTGTCACGCCCTACCCGAGACGCACCTAGACAGCCACACTGCTTCGTGGTCTGGCGCCCACGCGGAACAACCTCATCGCTTACATCAACTAGCAGCGACCTCATTAGCTTGAATACACATTCAACCAATTGCAAGCACATGAATGTAGTTGCACGTCCCCAGGTCCATACCGCCATTGCGCTGAATAAGCTGCGTGCTTGAAATACTTCGACTTGTTGCCTGTTTACACATACATACGGGCGCCTCCGGTCAGTAATCAGCATCTTGATCATCATGCCCGAAGAGGCATCTGGCTTGTTTCCGAACGAGTACAACTATCCGGGGCAATGCTCTCGTAAGAGGCGAGTCTGTTGTCCTTTGCTTGCCTAATTCATCGCCAAGCTCTTGCAAGCCTTTGTTAAGCTTTTTATTCTATCTGAAGCCAGGATGACTTCTCGGTCAGATGCGAGATCGAATGATGCCAGGACTAGGGTGGCGAGGCGACCGACATCCAACTATCGCGTTAGGTTCAGACATGGTGTGTACCCTAAACAAGAGGGGGAAGCGACAAGGGCCGACATTAAGAAGTACGACTACTTCTTCCCGAGTGAGCAGCCTTGGGTTAGTTCACCTGGCGACGGTATGTCCCACCCTCATTGCGTATCGCTTATGCCGCTGATGCATAACGCAGTGGACTTCATCGATGAGTCTGCACAGGTTGCGGCCGACCTGGGCTCAGCCGAGCATAGTCGAGCTAGCGAAAGCATTCGAAGAGCGCCCACGAGGCTGTTACGGACAAGAACAGCAGAGAGGGTGCCTCAGGTTACATCGCGCAGTATACCTCGGGCGACGCAGATGGGCATCCGACCTGGTTCGTGTCTTGCGAGTAGCATGTCATCCGCGTCTGAAGCACCGTCAACAGCTTCTAGTAGCCCAACGCATGCAAACTTCCAGCATCGTCGTCATAACAGCCCAGCTACTAGTTCCATGTCTAGTCCAGATGGTAGCTCTTCAATCGATTGGCAGCACGAAACGTGCACTTCATCGCCCTTGCATTCCGTCAGTACCTCACGAGCCACATGGCCTCTTTCAGATCCAATCGAAGCTCATCTTTTCCGAGTATTTGTGGATACGCATGCTCCACGGTGGGACACTACTAGCTCGTACAGTGTATTTGAGAAGGTAGTGCCACAGATGGCGTTGACCAACTCCATGCTGCTTAATGCAGTTTTTATGACAGCGTCGCAGATCGTGTGTCGTACAGACGCTTCCTTTCCGGCCAAGCCATTCTCGTACCATGAGCGCGTGCTGCAGGACCTGATACCATACCTAGCTGACCATGGTCGGATACGGGACGAGCCGACGTTGGTGGCAGCCATGCTATTGCGAGGGTTTGAAGAATCCTTTGGTGCGTCTCGCTTGGTTGCTGCTCTATAATGTATCTGGCTAATCGCGCGTAGCTGGCACCCGTGGTCAGTCACATCTTTCCACACACGAACTCTTCTATGGCCCTGCTGGCTGGTTGTTCGACATGTCAAGCCCCGTAGTGCAGGCATGTTTCATGGTCCATGTGAATTTCGAAGTTTACCAAGGCCTGCTGAATAAGCAGAGCTTACAGGTTGACTACCGCAACTTCATCTTGCCTGCATTAGCTTTACCGAAAGATGATGTTGCTTGGGGTAACCGGATCGTGTGGACCTGCGCGCGCATCTTGCAATGGTCTCAGGGACATTCACACCAGCTGGACGAATGGCACATGTTGAACGCCATGGTGGACGACTGGGAACGGGATCGACCAAGTAGCTTTGATGCGTTCTTCTACCGAAAATCTGGCGCAATAGACGGACAATCCGTGGAGTTGTGGTTTCCCAGGATTTGCCATGGTACGTCGACATTTGTTTAGTGTACGTCTCCCCACTGACTGATCACATAGCGGATGCCCATCAGCACTTGCGTATCTGTCGCCTTGCTCTTTCGACGACTGATCCCAGAAAAATTGGCAATCACATACTCAACGTTGGCCTAGGGGAGCTAGAAGTTACAATGTGGCTCGGAGAGATGATGGCTGTTGCTCGATGTAATCCACATGCCAGCACAACCCCGTATCTTGCAGCACACGCAATGCATAAATTTGCAGTCGTTCTGCAAGACCCGCAAGATCAGAGAAACGTTATGGACTTCCTAAAGGAGGTGGAGGTGATGTCCTTTTGGCCGACAGAAGCAACCAGGCAGTGGTTGAGGAAAGAATGGGGCTGGCCCACACGATAGCGCTGAGCATGGCAATGAGAATTATCGGTAGACCAAAAAACACAAGTCTGGTCGTCACAATTCTCAATTGCGGAGACGAGAAGTAAGCCATAAACCTCCAAGGACTGCTCCGACAAATGCAACCAATATGGCTCTGCCTGTGCTGGTCAATGCCAGGTATGAAAGTACGCCAACGATGACTTCTGATCTTCGCGCAGCGTCCCTCCGAGATTTCCACTGAGCATTGATAGGAAATGGAGGCCGAGCCACGACAGGGTCATTGTCGCCAGAAACAGGTCTGTCGTTCACGTGCAGAAATAGAGCCACGGGTCGGTGATCTGATGTGGCTTGCACTGGCAAGGCTGTGTATTTGATTGGCTCGAGCTCAGAATTGGGTTCAGGTGAAGAGAAGAGAATGCGATCGCACCATGATGGATAGCGATGCTTAGACCAGTTCCAGACATCATCGGCAGTCGATGGGTCGCCATCTTTGGGTGTGTTGTATTTGTAGGTTGGCGGGAAGTCGATTGGAAGTTCTTGTAATCCATGTAGTGTACGATTAGCCTCCTTCTCTCTTGTCAGTTGATCCTGCTTCAAGAACCGTGAATAGTGCTTTGGTGATGTCTCAGATGCTGTAGGTTGAGGATAAGTCTTGTGATCATCTGGGCCAGGTGGTATGTCGTGCGTTCGATAGTTCAGATCTCCGTAGAAGAAGACATAGCTGCCATCAGCAAACAGCCCGTCGTGATGACTTGGCGGTGATGATGCCGCCGATGCAAGCAGGGGCGTCACCTCGCTGGCACTATACGCGGAGTCGTCATCGTTGACGAAGACGAGGTTGCGCACGAGATTTTCCCAGTCTTTGTTCCTCGCGCTGATGTTGCTCTCCATGGGGGCGAGATGTGCAGCCGCGAATGCCAGGTTAAGCGTGTCTGCAGAACCAGGACGCGAAATTCCCAGACGCATGGCAATGGCACCCTTGTTTCCCATATTTGCGAAGCCAACGCCAGCGCCCGCTGACTGTATCCATTGAATCCTCTCCGCAAACTTGGGCTTTGCGAATATCATCAAGCCCGTCATGCCCAGGCTTCGGGTTGCGACATGCTCGAGCGCCTCGCTGCCATGGCTGTGAATATCAGCAGCCAATTGTACTGTGGTGGTGATGCGGTCAAAGTAGGGCTTGAGATAGGAGCCGCCTAAAAAGGAATAGGCGATGGGCGAGATTTCCTGTAATGATATGGCAACGAGGTCTGGCACAGGCGCGCCTTTGGGAAGCGCGTCAAAGAGAGATGGAGAGAGCGACTGGGGGTCAACTAGCGAGCGCGCACAATTGAATGTCAAGAGATATAGGTCGAACATGTTGAGTCAGGATGCTAAAGCGGCGTGTGTCAGTGGGAAATGTTGAGTTACTAGCACAACCACGTGTAGGTGTAAGAAGACAGCAAGGACGCGTGACACGGCTACAATTTGTATCGACGCGTCATATTATTCAATGTACCAGATGGGCGCATTCTGAAGGAGTGAAACAGAGTTTGTCAAACATACTGGATCTGCTCGGTGAGGGCAGTGTCGGTGGCCGCCCAAGGCTGGGGATCGTGAAGAGATTTGTCGAGGTGAGGTCCGGAATATGGCAATGATTCCCCGGCCTTATCCTAATCGTGGAGCGAGCGACGGCGTGGCATGGAAATGTGGGCTTAGTGGTTCAACATTCTGAAATGAGGGGCGCGAAACATGTCGCCAAGCCTTTCCCTGCATAGTGGTACGTCATCGCCCTCCCTCGAAAAATAATGGAGAAGGGGCGAGGGAGCTCGAGGAAACTGCACAAAACATTTTTTTCGTGCTTCAGTAGCTCAATTGAAACCTCCTGCAGCTTCTCGTGACCTTCATAAGTTTTTATTCTGACCTCGAGGCGACGTTCGTGAGCTCACACCGCTATTACTCCGCAGTGCCCCCACGATCTCGACGCGAGCTGAGTCCCACGATATCTGGACGTGCATAGACTTTCGCTTAAATAAGAGCTTCTTCTGGTGCTCTGCTCACCTTTTTTCGACTTTCAGACGCGCCCTCCAGCACATCACAAAATGTTCAAGTCTCAGATCATCAAGCAGGCCGCTCGCGCAGCAAGAGCGCCCCGAGCCTCATTCCGCCCTGCGCAGCCAATTGCGCCATTCCAGAAACACCCGCAGAGATTCTTTGCGACCACACCGGCGCGCTCATACAAGTCGTCTGACGATGAGTACACCTCTGCTACTACCTCTGGCGAGCCAGGTGAGAGTGGTGAGCACGAGGGACAGTATGCTCGTACCAGCAAGGACATTGTCGTCGAGGTATGTCACGACAGCGAGGCAGCAGCGATTGATCCCTTTTCATTTGTTGCTGCCTTGCATTCCATCAAGTGTCCGGACATTGACATCAATCTTAGTACCCTGAAGAGAAGGACCTTCCCCCATCTATGCCTGTTGTAGGCCGTGGAGGAGTGCACGCTCTGCGTACTTTAGCAGCCTTCTCCATGGAGGGCAAAGTCGCCGTCGTGACCGGTGGCGCTCGTGGTCTTGGTCTTGTCATGGCCCAGGCCTTGGTCACTTCTGGTGCCGATGTTGCCATTGTCGACATGAACAGGGAGGAGGGCCTTAAGTCGGCTCAGAGCCTGATCGACATTTACCAGCAGGAGAACCCAGATTCAGACAAGTCAGTGTTGAAGTTTGTACGATTGAGTCAACTATACTAACATCTCCAGGATCCCCAAAGTCACTGCTCACTTCTGCGACGTGTCAAGCCCTACTTCTGTGAACCAATCACTGGCCGAGATCCTCAGAGTCCACGGAAAGGTCGACAACCTGGTCACATCTGCTGGTTTCACCGAGAACTATGACGCCATCTCCTACCCTCACGACCGTATGCAGAAGCTGTGGGGCGTCAACGTTGACGGCACATACCTATACGCTGTCGCCGTGGCCAAGCACCTCATGGAGAGGAACGTGCCTGGAAGCATTGTCATGATCGGCAGCATGTCTGGCGCCATCGTCAACGTGCCCCAGCCACAGGCACCTTACAATGCCGCCAAGGCTGCTGTCCGTCATCTGGCTTCGAGTTTGGCGGTTGAGTGGGCTGGTGCAGGCATCCGCGTGAACTGCATTTCACCCGGTTACATGCTTACGGCACTGTAAGTAGTGCAAGATGCGGTCAATTCTTGCTGATGCTAATCCTTTGCAGGACCAAGAAAATTCTTGATGACAACCCAGAGCTTCAGAAGCAGTGGACCTCCCTCATTCCTGTCGGTAAGATGGGACGACCGGAGGACCTGATGGGCGCCGTCACCTTCCTATCGAGTGATGCATCCTCATACGTTACGGTACGTTCATCCTCCGCCTACCACCACACAGCAACTGACTATTTTCAGGGTGCCGACTTGCGCGTTGACGGAGCTTACACTTGCACTTAAGGAATCTGAGGATTTTTTGACTATTCCACGACCCTTTCCTTCCATGCTGGAGTTACACGGGGAAAACAAATTCCTGCAAATTTGTACAAAAGTAGAGTAATGAATACATGAACCAAATAACCGGCTAAATAAGCGCTTCAGCATGCTCCATCGTAGTCACTAATGTCTGAAAAGCCATGGGAGAGGAAGAAGAAGATGCGCAGTGTCTACAAACCAAAGGCCACAAGTTGAGGATTTGAAATTGGCTAATAGCGTAGATGATACACCATGGTTCATGACATCACGACTGAAGTATACCATATAACATCATCTCCCGCCTCGGACTGACGAACACAGTGTACCACAAAAAGGTACATACTTAACACACAGCATTTGCGCACCATGCCTTCAAAGCTCGTCGTCGTCACCGGCTCAAACCGAGGCATAGGCCAGGGCATAATCCACCTCCTCGCCAAAACCCAGCACGACCCTCCCCTCACAATCTACGCAACATCCCGCTCCGGCGCCGATCTCAACATCAAACCCTCTCACAGCAACCAAGTGCGCTACAGCAAGCTGGACGTCAGCAACAAAGACTCCATCAAATCCTTCCTCGCCTCGACCAGCCAACCCATTGACATCCTCATCAACAACGCAGGCATAAACAACAACAACGCGGAAACACCCGAACTTGCTGCCCAAACCATCGACGGCAACTACCGCGGCACGAAATCCATGTGTGAGATCTTCCTCGAGCAGGGCGGCATGGCGCGCACCAAGGGCGCGCGCATCGTCAACATATCCAGCACAGCATGCCAACTAAGCAACTGGTCGCCTGCGCTCCAGACACAGTTCCGTAGCGTGAAGTCTTTCTCCGACGTCGATGCCTTGGCAGATTCATACCTCGCATCGCTGCCCTCCAACCAATCCTCTGCGGGCTGGGGCTCAGGACCACGATCCTACCAAGTGTCCAAATCACTGGTTAATGCGCTGACTGTTGTGCTCGCGGCGCAGAATCCAGGGGTGTTGGTTAATTGCTGCTGTCCGGGCTGGGTGGATACGGATATGGGGCATCAGGTCGGTAGGCCGCCGAAGACGCTGGAAGAGGGCGCGAGGATCCCGGTGAGGTTGGCGATTGGAGAGTTGGGCGGGGAAGGAGATGCAGACGGTGGGTTGGGAAAAGGGACGGAAGGTGTGAGCGGGAAGTATTTTGGCAATGATGGGGTGACTGATAGGGGATGGGGAAGGAGTCGAGAGTGGTAAGAAAATCTAAAAGAGTAAATGGTATTTTTCCTTTTGTTATAGAAATTGGTCGTTTACGCTGCCTGGCCATGATGTGTGATATCGTTGTGGGTTGTGTAAAGCTGATGCATGACGTCGTGGACCATGTCTTTTCAAAAAAGTGGACGTCGACGAGTGGTGGGGGAAGCGAAGATTGATGGACTACCTAGCAGCCATCAAGAAAGATTGGAAAGGACGTGATGACCGTCAGCCAATCTGATCGAAAGAAGTGAAAAATAGGTATTCAACTGCCAAGCAGTAGGTAAAACATCCACATATTACTCCTTCCAATTTTTCAAGAGACAACTTCTCTCTCTTCTCCAACCTCCCCATTGTCGCCATTCCTTCCTCTCCACCCCTTCAACATCCAACACACCTCCTCCTACCCGCATATCGCCTTGCCACCACCCAAGCGGCCATAGCAAGCACTAAACCCGCCTTTATCCCCCATCTTCCTACAAGAATTGCGCTCACAGACCATTGCAGGAATATAATTCACGCTGTAGATGCCGCCGTTCTCCTCGCAGCAGATCTGGGTCCACGTCTTTTTATTCCTAAACTTCTCTCCTCCTGTCGATGGGCCGCCGCAGTAGCAGGATTTGGCAACCGCAGCTGTTGCGCTGAGCAAGGTGATGAGGAGGGAGAGTGCGAATCGCATTGTGTTGGTGTTGGTGAGGCGCGATCGGTGGAGTTATCCTGTAGTAATACTTTTAGCAATGAGATGAGAAAGATGGGAATTTATGCATCACGCATAGGATGAACCTTACTCGATGTGTAATGTTAAGGTAGCTATCGTGGCCCGCTTTTACTGTGCGTCTTGGGACCATATCAGCGAGTCAATGGTGGAAACCCATGTATGTATATGTATACCCCACAATTCGACACTATGCGCACAGCTCTGTAAGAGAGTCGTAAAAGGAAGGCCTGTGGTTATTTATAGAATGCTGCTACTAGCGAGCCACACACGGGCATGGAATCGCATCCTGCAGATACTAAAGAGTCTGGCAATGTTATCAGCGCCCTCATACGGGTGTTGACAGTAGAGAGACGGCGGATCGATCACCATGGACAGGGTGCGGCATTCTCCTGTTTTCATCCTACTTGATGTACCTCCTCTTCCTGAGAGTGCAGCGTAGGGACGTAGAGAGACAGTAGGATGTCTCTATGAAGGTGCCTGATATCATCCTTTCTGTAGCAGTCTTCGGCTAATTACTGCAAAAGTGTAGCAGACGGAAACACGACCACATTCGGCCTAGCCCAGACGCAGGTGGAACTACTACCATGATACTGTAAGGAGTATCGTGTCGCGGCGCTAACTGAAATTTGGCTCACAAACAAACGGCAATGAAGGCTGAAGAACTTGGGTTGAAGGCGATAAGCCTTGGTAGCTAGGGCTCTTTGTCAGTCCACCGGCGCAGGGCAATTTGCTTCGGGGCTGCCTTGAAAGTGTTTCGTGGGCGCTATTTGAGGAAGGCAATTGCAAATGTTAGCACGGAATTGAGCTGTACCTGACTGGAAAACAGTCGAAGATGACTTCATCGCAACCAGGTCGGATCTTGACAGGATCGTTCGAACTTTCCAGGGAAGCAAAGAATCTTTTATACGCGCCAATTGAGACTGGTGGTTTTCAATGAGTTGCAATTCTACCTCGATAGACTTAAGGTCTAGTAGAAAAGTCTCTGGTGAGAATGTCAGCCAAGATATAACAGTTATGCAACTGAGGAACGAACCTCATGCCATCCAATCAAACTCTGCACCCATATCAAACGCATCCAACAATGGCATCTCCTCATGCTGTGAAATGTGCTCTTGTATCAAATCAACACATCCCATATGTCCATTCTCATGCGCAAACTTCGCTGCTCGCCTGCAGTGATCGTTGTCGTATACGTTGAGCCGTAGGAGGAAGGCGAACATGTCGATGCGGCCATGTTCTGCAGCGCCTTCGAGAGGCCATCTTCCACGGACAGATGATGGCGGCATCATTGGATTCGCGTTTCGTTTAAGGAACTCGGCCGCGATGTTGCAATTTCCGCTGATGGCCGCGAATTGCAGAGCTGTGCCGCCTCCTCGTTTGGCGGGCAAGCCATCCATATCCGCACCGCTCTCGAGCAGGAGTTGGACAACTTCTAGACAGCCTGATTTGGCGGCTGCTTGCAAAGGCGTGCGGAGAAGCCTCCTGATTGCAGGGGCGTTTACTTCGGCTCCATGGTCCAGGAGGAGTTGGACCAGACCAACGCGCTTGGTCTCGATTGCTGCTAGCAAAGCAGTCAGATTGCGATAATCATCTCCAAAGACAACACTATTAGGATCACATCCCGCTTTCAGCAGACGCCTCACTATGATGAAATCGCTCGCGAACACGTCAGCCATACTGATAGCTGTGCCAAGCGGACTTTCCACTGGCAATTCGTTGCAGCACGAGTGGATATCTACGACTCCTGATTCAAGCAGAATATCCACCATTTTGAGTCCAGGGAGGCCAAGTTCGATAGCTTCTATGATGGCATGAGTTCCGAGGCTAGGGACTCTTCTCGCTCGCTTCGGGATATGATCCAGAAGAAGAGCAAGGATATCAGGCCGTGAGGGATTTTTTACGGCAAAACAGAGGCTGGGTGAGCCGGTTGGACTTGCACCCATGTCAATCAAGTGATGTATCAGTGCAGTATCGCTTTTCCGGATGGCAATTCCGAGAAGTTGAGTGAACGCAGATTCATTTACCAGATTTTGGTCCATCCGGAAGGTGAGGAGATCTTTGTCCATTTCAATGTCCTTGAAATTTAGCTTTTCTCCTGGAAAGCAACGATGGAAATCTAAGATTATAGATCGATCGCCCCATTCTATGATGTGTTGGCCTATATCCGAGAACCGCAATGACCCTTGTGATTCGCTAGCGTCTAGTATCGCACGTACTATGCTAGCGTTCTGTTTTTTTACAGCAGCAATGAGTGGCGTCGGTCGTCTAAAATATTCCGGGGTGTCATTCTGAAGTTGAGTACCAGAATCGATAAGCAGAGTAGAGATGTCATCATGACCGTTCTCAATGGAAAATGTGAGTGCGACATACATCTCCTGTGGACGTGGTTCGAGTCGGTTCCGGAAAAGCTTCTGTACGTACTGCAAATCACCAACACTAGCTGCGGCGGCGAGCGCAGCATCAAAGTGTCCTTCAAGGTGCAAATGCTTCAAACTACCTGATGCTTCGCAGAGATGGATCCATGTGCTGTTGCGCGTTCGTATAGCCTCTGCTAATGGCGTTGTTTCGATCCAAAAAAGTTCTCCTCGAGAGTACATCCAGTCTTCTTTGTGGGTACTATGTGTAGGCGCGTTGAGATCCGGATGCTTGGCTGAAATCAGATGGACAAGTTCGGTATTGCCACCATAGAAGGAAGCGCTGAGTACTCTGTCGAGATATCTGATGTGAGGTAGCAGCAGCTGAATTGATCGTATATGACCTCGCTTAGCACTTTGTACAAGTGCCCATTCGACCTTTCCTTCGTTTGTCTGGAGACATCCGCCACTGTGAAGACTTTTGCAAGCCCGTATGATTTGCTCCGTTGCTTCGTAGGCTTGTTCCTCTTCCAATTCCAGTGCTATGAGGGGCAGTAAGCCGTCTCGAACAGCATCTGTCTCGTGTTTATCCAAGAAGCGAGAGATGAGATACAAGGCTAGGGCCGAGTCGCAATTGCCCCTGAGGACTCCTTTTAGCGTAGCGATATCCATTGTTGCGTTGTGATGCAACAAGAGATTAACCAGAGTCATGACGTCGGACGAAATTGTCTCGCCCCAGAGGATTCCGTTGACCAGGTGGTTAAGAGGACCGCAATACTTCAGTTCTGATGCGTAAGATTTGTGCACGTCGGCATATGCAGTCAGCAGGACTTGAACAGTGTTGTGATCACAAAGTTGTGCGGCGCGCTCCAATGCCGTTAAGTTCTGACCGTGAACTTCGCAAACCAGATCATTGACTTGAAGTAGCTGGAAGCCAAGCAGGTACTTGACTACTTGTGCCTGGCGTGCTTCGATGGCGACTTTGACGAGGTTCTCCGCGACTGATTTCGCAACGTGGTCCGGACTTGCATTCAGGACTTGTCCAAAGAGCGTATCGGTGTTGCCACATCTGGTGAGGAACCTGAGTATGCTCGCAACAGGTATATCGCTTAGGCCAGCGAATCCATTCGTAATGGAGAACACCAGGAGTCGAGTGAAGTTGGTGTCAAGCATAGCATCGTTCGTGACCAGGTCGGTCTCTTTTTCGCTTGCTTCCCCTGGGAGGAGAGAATAGAAAGATGACAACAGGTCTCGTGGTTGTATTTTGCGTGGGTTCGCCTTAGGGCCAGGCATGTCGGATAGGGAAATTTCAGTATCTGTGACATCCCTAAGAAACGTTTTCGCTAGGGCTGAGGCTCTATAGCTCTGCATAGTCGTCAATCGAGGCCTGAGGTTTCGCAAGTCGATACCTGAAAGAGCGATTAGTATTGGGCAGGCATGCGAGGATTACGAGCATTCAAGACACAACTAATCAATCGAAGAATGAGGGACCATGATGCTTACCTCCAATTGCAACGCTCATCTGAAACTGTTGAAAAGGTAGATCGATGAGAGAGCCGGCATCAAAACCCTGGAAGGTCACAGAATCCCATGAAAACACCGCCGAGGAAGGTCCGTCTAGCATAGGCGTATGTTGTATGAGATCATAGGGTTCGTTTTGAGTGGTCATTCCAGGAAAGTCGAGTGAAAGAAGGTCCTCCACATCAGGTCCGGGCTCGGGTGTGAACCTGGACATGGAACTCCACATGGGCTAAGTAGTGTCTTGTCTATGGCTTGTAAATGTGGATGGAAGTGCAAGAGTGAGACTGTCGATGGAGTTTGTTGATGCGGGTGCGGTTAGATCCAATTGCTGTTCGGTGTCAGTAGCACAGTTACCTGGCCTGGCATTTGAAAGAAAATGGCCGGGAGCAGGACTTTGCACACTCGTGGTCGACAACCCGAAAGGATGTGCGGATGTATTTGGTCGTGACGTTTCGGGATCATGATGGTCATCTGTGCATACAGACCATGCGCCGTTTGGCCCGTTAATTTCGAAGGAAACATGTGTAGGGATCGAACAGGAATATTCACTCCTGGAACATCTGCCTCTGATTCAGCAAAGCAGTCGCATCAAAACATGGCGAGAACGTCGTATCCTGATTAGCTTGAAGGCGCAATTGTTTCCTGGCCCTTTTGATCCTCTCCTCGGGCACAACTTCGCCGAGAAAGCGCATTTGGATCTTGCTAACGTGTCGAGCCTCGAGTTCGTCGTATTTACGCAATACGCCTCGCCACTCATATTTTTTGAGATACTTTCGGGTTCCCCATGCTTTCATCTGGGCAACGTAATGCTCGTTACTTGGGTAATTGCTTAGTGTAGTCACGAGTGATTTCGCAGCCTCTCTCATACCTCGCAGAGAAGTTGTGCTCCTTCCGCATCCTCTCAATGACGACAGGCCAGGGATATTGGGAGACAAAGGATAGAATGACATCCTTCTGGCGTTCCCACTCCGGTAAGGGCGGCCTGCCATGGGCCTTGCGCGGCATGTTATCAGATGATGGAATGCGTGATCGGCTTCTGATGAAAGATAGTTTGAGTTCGCTGATACTATGTAACGGTGAAGATTTGCTTTGTATCTATCCCCGCTTCTACATAGCGACTCATAGACTTTGATGTAGGATTCGTTTCCAGATTTCGTTCCCAGATTCCGTCCAGATGCCGTTTCCCGTTTCATTTCCAGAATTCGTCACAGGTGACACAGAAATCACAGGTTTTGTCAGATGCAGGAGCTGCTGCCGGTCAAGATGTCATAAGGCTTTGTTGGCAGGCTGACATGCGTCTGGACTGCGTACAGCACTGAGCAGTGGATTGAATTCAATATCACGCTAGTCCGAAAAAGGCTAGATCGGATCATGTAGATTTCGGCAGCGAGTAAGCTGGAGTGCAAGCCTGATGCTCTTTACGAATTGTACAAGGACAAAATCTAAGGTGCCGCAGTTCTATTCGTGTCAGAAATGGTCGATTTGTCTAATATGATGCGTACAGTGTTTTACAGGTCTATGGGTGTTGTACAGGGTATCGTTTGGCTGGCCAGCAGCATGCGCGGCGCTCTACTCGCTTCGATCAGGCGTGGGATTCTTCGATGCTGGTTGCTCGACGAAGCGCTCCTCGCCCTTAGGCTTCGATTCTGAATGGAAATGTGCCGATCGAGGCGTGGAGCTGCCATCGTCCCAGAACTCGACGTCGCCCTCCGCGCTGAGGGAACCTTTTTTGACCAAGTCGCCTTTTTCCCGCATGAGGTCTTCAATTGTAACCGACTTGTCTGAGAAAATCTGCGATAGTCAGTTGTGGAAGATAGAGGACTGCCTGTTGCCAAACCCACCTTCAGGTGATCACTGATCAGATGCCTGTTCTTGCAGTCCGGGCATGAGATTAGGATGGTTCCATGGTGATATCCCTGCTTTGACAAGCGGTGGGACGAGCGTGTCTTGCAGACATTGCATGTGAAGGTCAATTCGTAGGACGGGATCTGTTCGCGATCAAGTCTCGATTCTGGGGCGGTGGTCGACGTCTTGGGCTTTGGTCCAGCCGAGCTGGACTCGCAGCGACACGTGGGAACTGCACGAGCGCGTGACAGAATGGGTGAAGGGCGGGCGACGTGTGACGTTCGCAGCGTGTGGAAGAGCCGCTTTGCGGGCGCTGGAATGTGCCGTGACGAAGGGGCTTTGAGTGTCTGAGGCGTGGATGCGCGGGCGAATGCACGCAACAAGGCGTGTGAAGGACGCATTGTTATGATTTCGTGCCTGCCGAATGAAGGGGTTGCTGTCAAAAGCTAAGCTGGTGAAGTGTGAATGTGAAGTTCGCGTCAGAAGCGTAGCGGCGGGCAAAAAGCTAAGTTCCCCAAAGGGCCGGGAACATCGTCATGCTGCTTGCGGGCAGGCACGGTGGACCCCCACCGAACCACATCGCCTAGCTATCGAGTACAACCCTCCCTATTGCACGCCACGGCACAGCACAGCACAGCGGCCATCACTACCCGCACGCTAAGCTCCGCCTGTTCGCTGCTTGCTGCAATTCACGACTCTATTCTTCGTCGGTCGCCTCCAGTTCTGCGGGTACCGCCACCGAGCTCAACTCCGACATAGCTCCGCACTTGCCCGCATTGTCCATCTTACGCGCTCTACCGCCTCCCACCAAACTACAAACCAGGACGAGATGATTGCAGGAAGGGGCCGGCAGCGTATACGACCGCCGCGCAGGGTAAGTTTCCCACCTTTACTTTCACCTTCACCCATACGGCTTCATCATGCCGCCGGAGCTACTTACACGCGCCTCTGGTATCGTTGCCAAAGTACCACTATTGCAACAATAGCTGATAATGGCGCGCAAACAGGGTCTGCATGGCGACGAGGTCGACTTCGACGAGACGTGGGCGCAGATTGAAATCGCCTTTCGGGAAATCCACACCAAGAATGCCTCAAAGCTATCCTACGAAGAGCTGTATCGCCACGCCTACCGCATCGTGCTGAAGAAGAAAGGCGAGCAGCTCTACAACAAGGTCCACGAGTTTGAGCGCGACTGGCTCAGGACCGAAGTGCGCGCACACATCCAGCAACTGCTTTCGCCCAATCTCCTGGCAGAGGCACAAGGCGCAGGCTCAACGAGCCCCAACGAGCGACGAGTAGCGGGCGAGAAGTTCCTCAACGGGCTGAAGCAAGCATGGGGCGACCACCAGGTCTGCATGAGCATGTTGGCCGATGTGCTGATGTACATGGTAAGATCATCTCCATGTCGCCAGCTAGAATGAGAATACAACTAACATGGCCCGGCTTAAGGATCGCGTGTATTGCGCTGACCATAGGCGCATGTCTATCTACAATGCAGCCATGGTTCAGTTTCGCGACGAAATTCTAAACTCCGAGATATCAGCGACCGACACGCGAGCCGTTCTAGGCCTGTTGAACCACGTTGTCCTCGACCAGATCCAGATGGAACGCGACGGCGATGTCATCGACAAGCAGCTTATCAGGTCATGCGTGTGGGTATTGGAAGGTCTTCATGCAGACGACACGGGAGCCGAGGAGCAGCGACTATACAACGCCTCTTTCGAGAAGGAGTTTTTGGACACTAGTAGAGTCTTCTACCGAAAAGAGTCGGACCTTCTTCTGAGAGACTCGAATGCAGGAGCATATTGCAAGCATACGAGGCGCAGGATATACGAAGAAGAGGAGCGATGCAAACAGACACTTTTGGATGTCACTGGTCCCAAGATTCAGAAGGTGGTCGAGGACGAGCTGATCAAGAACCGGATACGCGAGCTGGTGGAGATGGAGAGTGGCGTTAGATTTATGATCGACAACAACAGGCTCGAGGAGCTTCACCTGATTTATGACCTGGACAAGCGGGTCGATGAGAAGAAGACGGAGACCACGCGTGCCATTCAGAAGCGTATTGTCGACATGGGTATCGACATCAACAACGACGCTATCGCTGCATCACAGGCTCCTGTGTCTGCAGCTGCAACTGACCCGGCTGACAAGGCCAAGGGCGCAGCTCAAGAGAAATCTCTCAACCAACAGACGGTGGCAGCGATCAAGTGGGTTGAAGACGTGCTTTCACTCAAAGACAAATTCGACAAGATATGGAGAGAAGCCTTCGAAACTGACCCACTTTTGCAGCAGGCCATCACGAACAGCTTAAAAGAGTTCATCAACTCATCTTCCTTCCCGCGATCGTCCGAATACATATCGCTGTTTATTGACGAGAACATGAAGAAGGGTATCAAGGGCAAAACGGAGATGGAGATTGACACAGTCCTGGAGAAGGCCATCATACTCCTCCGATATGTCCAAGACAAGGACTTGTTCGAACGCTACTACAAGAAGCATCTTTGCCGACGACTGCTCATGAACAAGTCGATCAGTAACGAAGTTGAGAAGCAGATGATTTCGAAGATGAAGATCGAGCTCGGAAATAACTTCACATTGAAGTTGGAGGCCATGTTCAAGGACATGACCATCTCGGAAGAGCTTACTGCTGGTTTCAAGAAGCACGTAGATGGTCTCGGCGACAAGGAGCCCAAGCGCATCGAACTTGCCATCAATGTGCTGACAAGCATGACATGGCCATTGGAGACAATGGGCGGTGTGGTGGCTGAGGAAGATCAGAGCAGGCCGCGGTGCAACTTCCCTGTTGTTGTGGACAAAGTCAAGCGTGGCTTTGAGAAGTACTACAGCCAGAAGCATTCTGGACGACAGCTTACATGGCTTCCCAACATGGGCTCGGCGGACATCAAGGCCGTCTTCCCCAAGGTGGCGCAAAAAGACGGATCATTCAAGGAGCGTAGACATGACCTCAACGTGTCGACCTACGGCATGATCATCCTTCTTCTCTTCAACGACCTACCGGCAGACCAGCACCTCACGTTCGAGGAGATTCAGGCGCAGACGAATATCCCACGTAGCGATCTGATTCGCAACCTGCAGTCGCTTGCTGTAGCGCCAAAGACTCGCATCCTGGTCAAGGAGCCCATGTCCAAGGACGTCAAGCCAACGGATCGCTTCTCTTTCAACGAGGGCTTCAACGGAAAGTTCGTCAAGATCAAGGTCGGAGTTGTCAGCAACGGCAACAAGGTCGAGAGTGACCGCGAGCGACGAGAGACAGAGAAGAAGAATGACGATTCGCGACAGTTCTGTATTGAGGCCGCTGTTGTTCGAATCATGAAGTACGTATATCATTCTCACCTATATGCCCACATGCTAACCGCGACACAGGCAACGCAAGGAGCTTTCACATCAGCAACTCGTCTCGGAGACTCTCGGACAACTGGCCGGACAGTTTAAGCCTGAGGTCAACATGATCAAGAAGCGCATCGAGTCACTCATCGAGCGCGAATACCTTGAGCGCATCGACGGCGCGAGGATCGATTCATACCGTTACTTGGCATAATCTCCCTCTTCACGTGCATCTCACCAAGCACTTTCCTTCCATTTGCATCTCATCTTGGCGTTTTTACGATGGGCATATTTGGCGACACGGTCCCATAGCGTATGCATAGCATTTAGCATCGGCGTCGATTTTCACTCTCCGGGCAGGGCGTTTCGAGACTCGGCGCATGCAGAAAGATCAGATCTGTAGTAGTTTCTGACCACTTGCGCAGCTACTAGAGCTGTGCGATATGCAAACATACATGATGTCTACAAACCAAACAAACAAACGGGCATATGCAGTGACATCAGTAAAGGGGCGATACCTTTCGTTGGAATAAACTTTCTCTCGGATGTTTCCCATCACCGTCTAGAAAAGTGCCTGATCGGGGTATGCATGTGAAGTTGGGGTGCGCCATGGGGGTGTGACGCCAGGGTGTTTCGAAACACGCGTGGCGGAATGGTTCGCGCAGTTCTCAGATGCTCGCGAGAACGCTGCTCAAACGAGTGCAGTGCGTGAACGATAGTCCTGGCATCGAGGCTGAGATTCGGATCAACCGTAATGCCACGTCGTGGCTATCTTGGCATCTCCAGAGTTCACGAGCAGTTTACTTGCTTGTCAAGGCCGAGGTCAAATATTCTCAATGCAACTCGAAGATGGATTAGTTCCAATCAGAATTGCATGCTGTTGATAGGTAAACATTAGTCTCCACGTATGAAGATGTCGAGTTAAGACTTCGGCAAAGATTGAGATCGGCTGCTGGTCATCGGTCGTGCGAGGCGCGGAGGCACATCACGATCGACTGATGGGAGATCTGGGACCGGTATTGCGATCGGCTGGTGAGCGACGTCTAGACTGCGGGATGCGCAGGAGTGTCTAGACGATTGATTGCAGCGACTTCGAAGAGAAAGTTCATGTGGAAATACAAACGTCGACGAGAGATTCGCATACACACTGCAGACACAAACATCGGGCGAGCAGTGCATTGCGCTTATGCAGGTCCAGGGAAGACGTCTATCGATAGGGCGGTTCCGCCCCACATAGCCGTATCCCCTGATTGGACCCAGCCCAGCGAATAGGATGCCCAGGCGAGCAGGAGGATTTGACTGGGGAGACTGATCTCGAGCGCAAAGCGGTGCGAGGGAATCGTGGGAATGCGAGGTGACGTTGAACCGGACCGAAGCAAACACGAGCGTCGACAAGAAATCACTGCGGTTTCCCGGTATTGCAGGTGTCGGGTCGGGACCATTCCACGTGGAGGCGACATGTCGCGTGTTTGAGGACACGAGGGAGGTGGTTCAACGACAAAGAAATGCGCCTGGCACGAAGCGGTAATGTCCGTGCCGCGCTCAATGCCACAACAATACAAAAGAACAAAGAAAATGAAAGGACGGACGGTTCGTGGCTTGGGGGTGGTGGTTGGAGGCTGAGGATGTGTGTCCTGCGCCCTGCATTAGCGGGAGCCGACCTGCTCTGCAACATGGCTAGAAAAGAGGGCAAGTCGCAGTTTCACACGACGCTGCTGTGCGACGCTGATCGCCCCCAAGTCCAGTCGTGTAAGTAGGTAAATCATGGCAATGTCGTCGTCGTCGTCAGCCTCCGGTCCTGGTTGCTGTGCCTCGTCGGCGAGCCTTACATAACAAGGCCCCGTCCGACTCGTGCGCAGGCATTCCTCAGGCACAGACGCTGGGAAACTCAATGGGGCGGGTCCGCGCCTTGATCTCGTCTCAACAACAATTCGACGACGAACGGCGCGGGCGCGTTTGCAAACGTCACCACCGTCTTATTTGCACGGGGTTAAGGCCATGGGAGATGAGATCGTGGGTGCGTGGAGTCGGGGGCCCGCACCGTTCAGCTGCGTATGTGGCCGGAAAAAGCTGGAGGTGTGAAATGGACGTGGGGCGGGAGATGCAGCGGAGGAACTTCTTGTTTCTGGACACGGCGCGTCGAATCCAAGACTCAAGCGACAGCTGTCTGGCCGGATGACGTCGCTGGCTATCGATAGACGACGTGCAGCTGCGGCGCTGCGAAAGAGACGGACACACACATCGCTGCCCATCACACGCAGCCCCTGTGCGGGTGTTCCTGAAGTGGCGTCGGCGATGAAACCGCGGTGCCATGGGCTTGCAAATGAGCGCTTCCCGCTGAGCAGGCCGTCAGAGTCAAGCTTTCTGTGCCGATCGCTGGTCCAGCGGCCACGACGGCGTGTGTTGCTATCCTTGGAAGCGCCCTGCATGCTCACTGGCTGCACGTCTCTATTTCCACATTTGGTGCCTGACGCTTGCCCCTGGACCGTCTACCCGCCGGCTCTCTTGGTGCGACCAGGGTGAGATCCCAGAAAAGTTTGTGCGCTGACATCCAGAACTCGCTGGCGCAGGTTAGCAGGCTAGCACGTTAGCCACGCCACGACGGCGCTCTGCCTTGTTCCCCACCCTTTATTAACTCCTCAGGCCCCGTCCCCCAGTTGTCTCCGTCACCCTCACTCACAAACCACGGTGCTGTTGCAGTCATTCTCTTGGAGCTCTTGCTCGGTCCATTCATTGTCGTTGTAGACGCCACCCTCTTTACAGAAATCACTCGCAATAGCCCTGGTCGGCACCGTTACCTCGCGCTCATCCAGAAGCAGCATCTTGCAAACTTACCTGTTCATCCTTTTGACGCACCAGTAACTCGAACTCCATCGAAATGCCTTCCATGAAGATCGCCCTTTTGGCAATGGCCTCGGCCGTTGTCGCCGTCCCCCACGTCGGTCACGACAAGTTCCACCACAGGCGCGGAGCTGAGAAGCCCTACCCCAACGGCGGCTGGGGTAACACCAACAGCACTGCTGTTGCCTACGCTACTGGCTACCCTACCGGTGGCTCGGACACCACCATTGATGTTACCTCGACCTCGACCACCACCGTGAAGAAGACCGTCACTCTCAAGGCCTCTTCCACTCCCGTTGCTGCCGCTCAGAACGTCCCCACTGGCGCTGGTGGTGATGACCAGTGCGGTCCTGCTACCGTCACCGTCACTGCGTCTGAGAAGGTCACCATCACTGTGACTCCCGGCGGTGGCGCTGGTGTCCCATCGTCATCGTCTCCCGCCGCCGCCATCCCCACTCCGGCTGTCCCTGAAGTCAAGACCTCTTCAAAGGTCGAGGAGGCCAAGGCTACCCCAGCTCCCGAGAAGCCATCTTCTGCTGCTCCTTCCCTCACCCCCGCTTCCTCGTACCCCGAGTACGCGGCCAGCTCAGTTGTGATTGCTTCGTCTGTTGCTCCCTCATCAGCCGCCCCCTCTCCCAGCGCCGGCACCGGTAATGGCTACTCCGGCAGCAAGCGTGGTCTCGCCTACAACGAGGCTGCTCTCTGCAAGACCTTCGGTGGCAAGTTCGGCTTCGGCTACAACTGGGGCCAGGTCGAGAACAACGACATCGGCACCGACTTCATCCCCATGATGCACGGCCCATCCAAGAGCTCCGCCGAAGACTGGCTCGCCAACGTCGACAAGGCCGCCAAGAAGGGCTCCAAGGCCGTCATGGGCTTCAACGAGTGCGACCACGCCTCGCAGTGCAACATGTCGCCCGAAGCCGCCTGCGCCGCGTGGAAGACCTACATGAACCCCATTGCCTCCTCGCACCCCGACATGTCCATCATCGGCCCCTCCGTCACCAACGGCCCCAAGACCGACGGCATGGGTCTCGCCTGGCTCTCCAAGTTCCACGATGTGTGCCCCGACGCCATCGTGCACGCCTCCAACATCCACTTCTACGACATCTACAACGAGGGCACCGTCCAGCGCTTCAAGGACCACGTCGAGGAGGCCGCCAAGATCTACGGGAAGCCCGTCTGGGTCACCGAGTTCGGCCTCAACCCCGGTTCCGCCTCCGAGGACCAGGCCGCGTCGTTCCTCAAGGAGTGCATGGCTTACCTCGATGCCTCCGACAAGGTCCAGGGTTACTCCTGGTTCATGGTTGGCTCCGGCGAGAACCAGCTCAACTCCGGCAACGGCCTCAGCAAGGTCGGCCAGGTTTACGCTGCGTACTAGACTTTTTGTCAAGCGGATGTGTGACGATATGGCATAGGGCGTTTTTTGTGTGTGGCATTTGCAAATTCGGCGCGCTGAGAGACGGATGCTTTCTTCGTGTACATGGGTTGGGTGGGCATTGTAAACAAGTCATCTGGACGCGGATGCGCGGTCCTGGGATATTTTTTGTATAACTTCTATTTTTGTATGCTTTGGGGAGGAGAGGTGGTTTGGTGGAGCGATGCATGAGAGAATGAAGAATTATCTCTGACACGAATGTGTTCTATGCTAGACATGTGTGAAGTGCATGCGATAATTGCTTGATGCTGATGCTAACTCTAGTAACAGTCTCTGTTTGACCTCACCCTAACAAATAGATTTCAACAAGCTCTATCATTCTGATAGGTCTTTGAACATGCTCATGCTCATGCGCAAGTATTACTCCATACAGCTGTGCAAAGCGTGCTCAGACTAATCCCATGTTCCCATGATCAAGTCATTCCCTGCCTTCCTTCTTTACTCCTTCCCATCCTATCCCCTCGCCCCAGTAATCCTCCCACCCACACACCTCATCCCCTCCCCCAACCTCCTCGGCTCCGCACACCCCTCATCGCAAAACCCATAATGCGTCTCCCCAATGCACACAACATCCCCTCCCTCCGGGCACGTCACGCACATATTCTCCGGCTCGTCCCCAGTACTGAAGTCGTCCTTGTTGACGCCGACCTGCACCGGGGACTGCGGATACCCCGCGACGAAAACGCGGCTCCAGAACGGCTTGTGGCTGCGCTGAGCGCCGCTGACTTCGGAGCGTTTATTAATGCCGGCCCAGGCGATGGGGTCGAGGGAGGGGAGGGGGTCGTCGTTTGTGGAAGTTCGTTTGGTGTGCGTATTAGGTTGGTCGGCCATGGCTGCTGAGGCTTTATTGTTTGCGTCGGTGTGTTGCTGGTCGTCTGGGTCGTGGGGTGTGTTATTATCGTCATTGTTCTGCTGTTCGTCTGAATCTGTGTCTGAGGTGCTATCTTCGTCCGTGTCTTGCTGGTCATCCGGGTCGGTGTCTTGGTCGTCTGGTGTGTTGTCTTCATCGTTGTTGTTCTCTTCACTAGGCGTGGGCTCTCGGCTTTGTGGTGCATTTGCAGCTGTCGATGAAGGATCGACTGGCCCAGTGATGGTCGTCATCCATGATGTTGGTTTGGGTGGCAGGATGTGAGACATGTTGTGCGAGCAGTTTGAGCTTGTTGCGCTCACGGCAGAGCTGGAAGTTGTCGCACTGTTGCTGTTGCTTGTCGCGGTAGAGCTCTCACTGGAGGCCGCGGGCTGGCTGAAGCTCGTGGCACTTGGAGACAGTGCAGTCGAGTCTCCACTTGGGTTCAGCGTGAAAGATGGTATGGCGGTGGTGTTGGGCCAAATTGCTATGCCGTCAATGATACATGGCAGACTTGGTGTCGGGCAGACGAGTGAAGGGTCGGAGGGTTCTGGCGCCATCGAGGTCTGTGTTACCGTAACGACGATGGTCTTCGTGTGTTTCGCGGCGGCGACAGTGGCAGAGCCCTCATCATGCGGTAAGGCGAGGGCGCTACCTAGCAGGAGGAAGAGAGCGAGCATCTTTGGATTGGAATTTCAGTGGGTGCTCTTGTGGTTGTTGGAGCTGAAGAGATGGAGAAGAAGTTGGAAAGAAGAAGGAGCGGGGTGGTGGTAGATGCGTTTGAGGAAAGCACGAACATTGAAAGTGAGGGGCATGAACTTCAAGAGCGCCGAGATCAAGTACCAGCAATTGAATGAGAGCGTGGACATGAAGCAACGATAATTCAAGGAGCGTACACGTTATGATGTCCCCTTCCCTTTCTCCTCCTTGAGCACGTCTAGCACTCTTCGGGTAATTCTGTCTCTTTCGCTCACATCTACAGTGCCATACATCTCTTTCGCCTGATTGAATATATCTTCTTCCCAGCCATCGCCCACATTGATTGTTCCCGCGTCATCCCAGCACGACTGCACTGTTCCACCAATATTTTTGAAGAAACCTTCGAGGCCTGCCGGGCCCCCACCAGCATGATAGCTCTTGAAAGGCCCAGCGACTGACCAGCGTGGTCCCATACTCGACTCTACGATCTGATCGAGCTCAGATACTGAGACCACGCCTTCGTGGACGAGGTGTATGGATTCACGTAGCAGGGCAAACGCGAGCCGATTGGCCACGAACCCGGTGGTTTCGCGCTTGATGTGAATGGGAACTCTGCCTCTTTCGCGCCAGAAATTTTGAGTCCGTGAGATCACTGTGTCGGATGTGTCCGGTGAAGGAATGAGTTCGAGCAGTGGCATGATATGAGGCGGATTGTATGGATGCACCACTAGCAGTCTCGTCTTATCTTGCATTTCCTGCGCTTGCTGAGACGCTGGTATGCCACTCGTGCTACTCCAAAGTAATGCATCTTTTGGAACATACTTCTCTACTTCTTTCCACAGCCTTCTCTTTACATCAAGATTTTCAGGTCCGGATTCCTGGATGATGTGAGCATCAGACACGGCTTCTTGCAGTGTTGCAGCAAGCTTTATTTTTGAAAGATCAGCAGGGCTCTTTCCACTCCCGAAGGACTTTGGTAAGAATTTTTGGATGTACGCAGACAAATCTGGCCTCGTATCGTAGATGGTGAGCTGGGAAGGAGAAAGTTTGGCGAGATGGAAGGCGGCAAATGATAGGCCAATTGTCCCCGTGCCAATCAAGGTGATGTTAGTCTCCGCAGTTTCCATCTTTTTCTCAATGTATTAAGTGAAGGATGGCCGTTATGTCATTCGTGATGGAAGTATTCTGAGGCTCTTTTCGCTGCCGTGCCATGCATGACGTCGATCCCAGCCGCTTTGGGACGGCTCGTCCCAACCCCGCCCTCCACGCCTTATCCCCGCTGCACCATCGACTCGACCACTACGAATCCGAAGGAGATGGGCACCCCCGAGGATGGAGCTACGTCGATTTGCCTTTCGTCGGAGCGGAAGCTCTGTCCCTAAACTCTTCAACATCACACATCTAGCACTTATTCACAGCTCTTGGATCAATGCAGCAAAGAGCATCTGCAGTGTGACGTACATATCCACCTTCGCAAAATGGTCATCTTCAAATCGAGACAGCCGCCGATTGATTGTATGTGAACAGAAAGACTCGCCGTGCATGCACAGCTAATTGTCAGCAGTACCGACCGAAATAACCGATTGGGACTTCTTCTTTGACTCTTCACATTCGCCCATCAGCAAGTATGCACCTAGTGAACTTGCAGGGTTTCAAAATGCCGTAACGAAAGAGCGCGTCAACTGGGCGGATGTGAAGAAGTACTCCACCTACATTTCCACAGCCTTGACCAAGAGGTATGGCCTGAAAACTGGTCAAACTGTAGCACTTTTCAGCCAGAACACAGTATGGTATCCAGTAGCAGTGTTTGCTGGTCTCAGAGTGGGAGCAAAGATCAGTGGCGCCTCTCCAGCGTACAACGAAGAGGAAATGACTTTCGCACTCAAGACGGCAGACGCCAAATTTCTAATGACCACTCCAGCAAGCATGGAGATTGCTGCAGCGAGTGCAAAGGCTGCTGGCTTGCCTCAATCAAGCGTGTTCCTCCTCGAAGGCGACCTTCCTGGGTATACCACCGTTCAGGACCTCATCAAGATGGGCGAATCGTACGGCGAAGCTGATCAGACGCCCGCCTTCAAGCTACAGCCAGGTCAGAAGAACAAGGACGTGTGCGGATTTCTGTCTTTCTCCTCAGGAACAACCGGTCTTCCAAAAGCTGTTATGATTTCGCAGCAAAACGTCATCGCACAATGTCTTCAGATCCAACAGATCACACCTGAAGCCATGAAGAAGGTCATGGCAGTACTCCCGCTATTTCACATAACAGGTTTGGTTCATAGTATGCACCTCCCTCTACTACTTAATGCCGAAGTAGTTATGCTACCGCAGTTCACAATGGAGAAGATGTTGGACACTGTTGTCGAGTATAAGCTCAGTGAGCTACTTTTGGTACCACCAATCCTGATTCGACTCGTGCGCGATCCGATTGTGGACAAATACGACCTCAGCCATGTCACTCGCTTTTCGTCAGGCGCTGCACCGCTCTCAGAGGAGATTATCCAGCAGTTGCAGAAGAAGTTCCCCAACACCGGATTCAAGCAAGGTTACGGGATGACCGAGTCTTGCAGTTGCATCACTGCCCACCCTCCAGAGAAATTCGACTACAAGTACGCGCACTCTGGTGGAGCTATCGTGGCTTCTACCGAAGTTAAAATCATCAAAGACGACGGCACAGAGGGAGACGTTGATGAAGGCGGCGAAATCCTCGCGCGGGGCCCTCAAGTTGTGATGGGATACCTTAACAATGCAAAGGCCACGGCGGATACTTTCGACAAGGATGGCTTTCTGCATACTGGCGACCGCGGTGCCATCGATGCAGAG
>Ga0265780_10002317_pt1 | contig 25911 bp, 21 predicted proteins | sample P1T30metagenome_FD_192432 | JGI IMG/M metagenome (GOLD analysis project Ga0265780, IMG submission 192432) | Plant litter microbial communities from East Loma Ridge, Irvine, California - P1 T30 | ecosystem: Environmental > Terrestrial > Plant litter > Unclassified | place: USA: California...
CCGTGCGCGCAGGCGAGTGGTTTATCGCGTTCTCGATGTGCGTACTGGCGCTGCTGAAGCTCCAGCACGTCGAGAAGTTTGCGACGATGTTCCTCAACTACGACCTGCTGGCCAAGCGCTGGGTGCCGTATTCCTACGTCTATCCCTACGCCGAGGGGCTGGCGGGCGTGCTGATGGCGGCCGGCGTGCTGACCTGGCTGTCGGTGCCGATCGCGCTGGTGATCGGAACCATCGGCGCGGTGTCGGTCATCAAGGCCGTCTACGTCGACAGGCGCGAACTGAAATGCGCCTGCGTCGGCGGTGACAGCAACGTGCCGCTCGGGTTCCTGTCTCTCACAGAGAACGTGATGATGGTCGCGATGGCGCTGTGGATGGTCGCGGCACCGATCCTGTCGGCGGGGCACTGAACAGCGACGTGCCGCGCTGGCGTGCCTTCTGCGTTCGTCCTACAAGCGCATCATGAGCTTCGCCCGCATCTTCCGCGTCATCGCGCTGTCAGTGCTGGCGATGATGCTCGTGCTGCGTGTCGGCCCGGTATGCGAGGCAGTCGCGAATGCAGCGGCACCACCCGCCGTCGTGCATGATGCCATGGTTGGATGCGAACAGCCTTCGGACAAGCCGCCTGGAAAGTCTTCGCCCGCCGCGTGTGCGAGTGCATGTGTGGCGACCGATCCGCAGCGGATCGGCGATGCGACCCGGCCGATGCTTGCAGCGGTAATTCCGATCGCCTCCGTCCACCCCGACCTGGAGGGCCGCACCGGTGGTCCCGCACCGCCTCCTCCGCGAACCGCGTGATCGAACGACCATCTGAAGATCACGTAATTCGAGGACTGCATACATGAAGACGATCAGGTTCATCGGCGCGGCTGTCGCGCTCGCGCTCGTTCCCGCCGCTGCGTTCGCGGCGGCCGACTGCTGCGCTGAAAAGACGTGCTGCAAGGACGGCGCCGACTGCTGCAAGGACGGCAAGGGCGATTGCTGCATCGACATGAAGAAGGGCGGCGATCACACCGGCCACGACATGTCTGGCATGAAGATGCCCACGAAGTAAAGCTGCCGGCGGGGGCCTGCGCCTCCGCCGCTCAGTCCTGACCGTCCGGGACGGTTCCGCCGTTGGTCCGCCCCGGCCGGTTCCGCCCCGGCAGTCTCAGACGAAGCGTAACCGCCCGTCCGCGGATGCCGTCCACAGTCCGGTTCATCGCCCGTACGATGTCGCCGATCTGCTGACGTGCGGCGATGCGTCGACGCAGATCATCGTCATCCTCGTGCGACCATCGCCGAGGTGGCCGTCGTGCCGGCGGCGTTGGCGGGTCAGCGCGACACCGGCGTTCGCCACCCGCGCGATCAAGCCGACCACACCCATGGTCCCGGCCTGCGGCGTGCCGCCGTGCCAGACCGACCACAGTGCCGCTGCCAGGACGTAGACGCCAAGGATTGCGAGCGTCGCGCCCTTGAGCAGTGCCGCCCTCGCTCGCCAGGCCAGCGCCATACGATTGAACCAATCGGCGGGATCGCAGTGTAGCGTAACCCCTCGAATGGTTGGAAGGGTGGTCGCCAAAATTTAGTTGATGTCGCTGCCCGCCATCATTGGTGGCCTTGAAGCACTGAATGTTGACCGGCCGCTCCCCACCCGATCTGCGCCCTTCCAACAGACGATTCAGGCATTAGCCGGCCGCAAGGGATCGACATGAATGAATGTCTGAAGTCGGGAAGCGGTTTAGGGCGCCCGAATGTCCGCTTGTGGGTCCTCGCGGCCGCAAGTCTGCCGGACAGGTCGCGCTGCAGCCTCTCCTGGTTCAGCTCGCTCCCAGCCGCCTCAACGCAGACTTTTCAGCGAGCGACCGGTTGGGCGCGAGCCGCGACTAGAAAGGCGAGATCCCAAACGATCACACCACCCGCAGCGCGATGCTCTTCCTCTATCCGCTCCGCCAGCGTGTCCGGGTCGATCTGCTCCACGGTCGCGATACCTCGCTCGACTATTCGCGGCAGCATCGCCTGCGTGAGTGTTGGCAGGAAGGAGGGCTGGTTGGGATTGACCAGGATGGCTTCGCCGCGCGCCTCCTCAACCGAAAGCCCCAATTGCTGCATCAGTTCGGCTAGCCGTAGCGCCAACCCCACATCCCCTCCTTCTGCTGCAACCGTGCTCCAGTTCCAGTCATAAAGCTGGCGGTGCAACGCGAGGTCCCCAAGTCCTGCGGGAAGGGCGGTGCGTGCATGTTCCTGAAATGCCAAGACGGCATTCGGATTGGCCATCGTCGCTAGCCGCTCCAGTGCCTTGGCGGCATCGGGTAGGTACATCAGAACGCGACGGCCGACGATCGCGTCAAAACGGCCGAGATCGGGCAAGTCACCCGAAAGATCGACCGCGCGATATTGGATGTGCGCGACACCCAAGTCCGCGTCGGTCGCTTGCGCTACCGCCAGCGCCTGTTCGCTCCGGTCGATCGCCACGACTTCGCCGCCTGGCCCGGCAAGCCCAGCCACAAACCGACTGAGGTCACCATTGCCGCAACCGACATCGAGTACCCGCGCACCGGGAGTTATGCCGATGTCGCCGAAGAAGCGGGCGCTGGGAGCATTGGCCGGGTTGGGAGGAGAGCGCAGAGGTGAGTGAGACATTGTCTCATGATACAGATGGTTGCGCGCGTTCCAAGTGCAGCTGTCCAGCGGGTTCGAACAATCCCGGACACGACGCGGGACGGCAGACCTATTTCTTGATGCGATGAACGAGTGTCCGAAGTTGGGTCGGCGCGCCGCGCCTAATGAGGGCCGGTAACGCGCAGACGGCGGACCCGTGGGTGACGTGCCATGGTGCCTCGAACCGGACTGGTGCGTTGGGCGGTGATGATGAAGATCGTGTTCGATGCACGCCAGCTTGCGCACGCCCCGGCCCGCGAAATGCACAACGGCGACTGGACCGCCTTTCAGGAAACGCCCGCGCGTGCCGAGGCGATCCTGGCGGCGATCGGTCCGGCCGAACCCGCGCGGGACTTCGGCATGGACCCGTTGCTGGCGGTGCACGATGCCGCCTATCTCGATTTCCTGAAGATCGCCCATGCCGACTGGCGGGCCGCCGGGCGCACGGGCGATGCGATCGGCTATGCCTGGCCGATCGTCGGGCGCCGTCCGGTCAACCTGACCCGGATCGACGCGCGGCTCGGCCGTTACGGCTACGACGCGGTGACGCCAATCGCCGCCGGCACCTGGGATGCGGCCTATTGGTCGGCGCAGTCTGCGCTGACCGCGCTCGATGCGGTCGCCGAGGGCGCTTCCGGCGCCTTCGCCTTGTGCCGTCCGCCAGGCCATCACGCTGGCCGCGATTACTGCGGAGGCTATTGCTTCCTCAACAGCGCCGCCATCGTCGCAGCCGAGGCGCACCGGCGGGGACTAGGTCCGGTCGCGATCCTCGACGTCGACTATCATCACGGCAACGGCACGCAGGACATCTTCCGGTGCGATCCATCCATTCTGTTCGTCTCAATCCACGCTGATCCGGTCACTGATTATCCCTTCTACTGGGGGCATGCCGACGAGGACGGGGAAGGGGCGGGGCGTGGTGCCACACTCAATCTGCCGCTGCCGCGGGGAACAAGCTGGGGGGCCTATCGCCCCGCACTCAACCGTGCCCTGGCGGCGATCTCAGACTTCGGCACGCGGTTTCTGGTCCTGTCCTTCGGCGCGGATACCTATGCCGGCGACCCAATCTCGCACTTCGCCCTGGAGCGCGACGACTTCGCGGCACTGGGCAGGCATATCGCGGCAGCGGGCCTGCCGACCGTAACCGTCATGGAAGGCGGATACGCTGCAGCCGAACTCGGGGACAATGTCGCCGCATTCCTAGCCGGCCTATCATCAAACGGCTGATGCGGGTCGTGTCGGTGGAGCAGAGTAAAGATTACGGAGAAGCCTGATGAACGAGATCGTTGAATACGCACCACCCAAGGTCTGGACTTGGGACAAGTCAAGTGGGGGCCGCTTTTCCAGCATAAACCGCCCGATCGCCGGTGCCACGCACGACAAGGAGCTACCGGTCGGCAAGCACCCGCTACAGCTCTATTCGCTCGCGACCCCCAACGGCGTGAAGGTGACCGTGATGCTCGAAGAGTTGCTCGCCGCCGGCCATCTGGGGGCCGAATATGATGCCTGGCTGATCAGAATCATGGAGGGAGACCAGTTCGGCAGTGGCTTTGTCGATGCCAATCCCAACTCAAAGATTCCCGCCTTGGTCGATCGCAGCGGCGCGGAACCCGTGCGCGTGTTCGAATCGGGATCGATCCTTGTCTATCTCGCTGAGAAGTTCGGCGCGTTCCTTCCGACCGATCCCGCAAAGCGCGCCGAGGTCCTGTCGTGGCTATTCTGGCAGATGGGTGCCGGGCCGATGCTGGGTGGCGGCTTCGGGCATTTCTACGCCTATGCCCCCGTGAAGATCGAATATGCGATCGACCGTTTCGCGATGGAAGTGAAGCGCCAGCTCGACGTCCTAGACCGGCGCTTGGGCGAGAGCGAATATGTCGGGGGCGATGCGTATTCGATCGCCGACATGGCGGTGTGGCCCTGGTACGGCGCGCTCGTGACCGGCCAGGTATATGATGCCGCCGAGTTCCTGCAGGTGGACGCATATAAGAACGTGCTGCGCTGGACCGACTTGGTCGGCGCGCGGCCGGCGGTCCGGCGTGGCCGGATGGTGAACCGGATTATGGGCGATCCCGCCAGCCAGCTCCACGAACGCCATCATGCGGGTGACTTCGATACCCGGACGCAGGACAAGCTCGAAGGAGCGGCGGCGGAAAGCCGGACGCGGTGAGGCCCCGAGGCCGCACAGGCTAGCGACATGAACAAGCGACTGAAGTTGGGAAGCGGAAAATAAGCTAAGAATGACCGGATGTGGGTCCTCTTAGCGCCTTGAGATCGGTTGGCCTGCCCTGCGTTAGCCGATCTTCATACTTCCAAAACGCGATGGGGTCGCGGATGGCCTCCGCCTCGGGCCTGGGATCGGCGTAATACCACATAGCATCGACGTACTCAGCATCGTCGACGATCAGGCTATAGCAGTGAGTTGTGCCTTTCCGCGGGCGGGCGGTCGTGTTGCTCGGCCGGAGTAGGGTCGTGGAGACCTCGTCGCTCGAGAAGTAATGGTCGCCCTCCACTACGACGGTGTCGTCACTGCGGTTGATCACCGCACCGTGCCATCGCATCTCGATTATCGTGTACCCCCAGCGACGCTACGGGTTCAGCACTAGTTGACGCGTGTCAAGCTTCGAGGGCTGAGCGGCTTCAAGGACGTTCCATAGCGGCGCTTGCGGTCGTCCGGTTTACCGCGCAGGATGAGCCGTCGCGGAGTTTTTCGCGTGCTGCGGGAGAGCTGCCGTGTGTGACGAGCTGACCAACGCCGACAACGAGCGGTTCTTGACCGGTGTGTCACGACGCGCCTTCGGCGCCGGTGCCGCCGCGACAGGCATTGCGGCGCTGCTGCCCTCGCCCGCCAACGCCGCGCCGATCAAGGGGCGTGACGTGACCGTAGCAACGCCCGATGGGCAATGCGATGCTTACCTGGTAGCGCCCGCTCGCGGCCGCTACCCCGGCGTGATCGTCTGGCCCGACATCTTCGGCCTGCGCCTGGCCTTCCGGCAGATGGCCGATCGGCTGGCTCAGTCGGGCTACGCGGTGCTGACCGTGAACCAGTTCTATCGTTCGACCAAGACGCCGTTTGCGACGGCAGGTGAGGGCATGACCCCGGCCTTCCGGGACAAGGTCGGGCCGTGGCGTGCGCTCCTGACACCCGACGCAGCGACGCGCGATGCCACGGCCTTCGTCGCCTTTCTCGACAAGCAGCCTGAGGTGGCGACGAAGCGCGGCATGGGTACCACCGGCTACTGCATGGGCGGCCCGGCGGTCATGTTGACTGCGGCAGCCGCCCCGGAGCGGGTGCGGGCGGCCGCGACCTTCCACGGTGGCGGGATGGCGACAGCGCCGATGCTGGAACTGGTGCCGCAAATGCGGGCAAGTTGGCTCGTCGCCATCGCCCAGAACGACGATGAGCGTGCACCTGGCGATAAGGACAAGCTGCGCCAGGCTTTCGCCGCGACACGGGCATCGACTGAGATCGAAGTCTACCCGAGCACCATGCACGGCTGGTGCCCTCCCGACAGCCAGGTGTACAACGCCGCCCAGGCCGACCGCGCCTGGGACCGCCTGCTCGATCGTTTCGGCCGAGCGCTGGCGTGAGGTCGGGGCAACTACCAAACCGCTAGGGAGTCGTCACTCACGCCCATTGGCTGCTGAACCAACGACCAGCTCCAGCAGACGCTTAGGCCGCCGTGGACGGTGGGTTCTATGTCGCGCTGTAACCTGCCTGGTAGGAATCCGCCTGGTGTACGCCAACGCGTTAGCGCTTCACTGCTGGTCACCACGACGTTAGGCTTGGTCCATAATTTCGGGGGATCACAATGCGCAAACTGCCTTGGCTTCCAGCTGCCGCTCTGGTGCTAGCCTTGCCCGCCGGTCTCGCCGCGCAGGCGCCCGCCGTAGCACCGGCACCAGCATTGGCACCGGCCGAGGACGCGCGGCTCTATGTGTTTCTCGATCAGGAATCTGCTCAAGCGCTCCGCGATCGCCCGCAACTTGCCACCCAGCTCGGCATGAAAGACGGGCAGGACCGGCTGGACGATAACAGCGACGCTGGCGAGCTGCGTCGCCTCGAATGGCGTCGCGCCAGCGTTGCACGGATGAAGGCGGGGTTCGACCGGGCGAAGCTCTCGCCCGATGCCCAGGTCAATTACGACATCTGGGCGCTGGAGCTCGACCGCGCCGAACTCGGCTACCGCTTCCGGCTGCAGACGCCGCCTTTCTATTCCTTCCTTTATTCGGCACACGCCCAGCTTCCGAACTTCCTCATAAACACCCACACGGTTCAGGATGCGGCGGACATGCGCGCTTACGCAGCACGAGTGCGCGCGATCCCGGCCGTGCTCGATACCGCGATCCAGCAGAGCCGGGTGTCCGATGCCGCCGGCGTCCGCGCGCCGAAGTTCCAGGTCGAGCGCGTCATCAGCGGCAGCCGTGCGATCGTGACCGGCGCGCCGTTCGACGACGGCGTCGCATCGCCGCTATGGGCCGATGCGCAGGCTAAAGTCGCCAAGCTGGAGGCGGGCGGAAAGGTGACTGCGGCCGAGGCGGCGACGCTGCTCGCCGTTACGCGTGCAGCGCTCCTAACGATCAAGCCAGCCTATGACCGGGTGATAGGCTGGGCGGAGGCGGTTTTGCCAACCGCGCCGAGTGGGCGCGTCGGCGCGCTGACGCTGCCCGATGGCGTTGCCTGGTATGCGGCCGCACTGAAGCTCAACACCACCACGGATTTTAACGCCGAGCAGATTCACAAGATCGGCTTGGCTGAGGTGAAGCGGATCGAGGGCGAGCAGGACGCGCTGGCCCGCATCGCCGGACTGAAGGACCGGCAGGCCTTCTACGCGGAGATCGCGCGCCGTTTCCCGGTGGTGCCGTGGAATGACGAACTGCGCGCCAGATATCTCAAGGACACCAACGCTGCACTCGCCTTTAACCGCACGCTGCTGCCGAAATATTTTGGCAAGTTGCCGGTCCACACGATGGAGGTCGTCCGCGAGCCTTCATTCAGCGAAGTGGCTGGCGGCGCCGCACACGCGGCGGGGCCAAGCCGCGATGGCGCGCGCCCGGGTCGTGTCTATGTACACCTCCTCGGGACCACCGACGCGACACCGCCCTCGGCGCTGCGCGACCTGATGTGCCACGAAGGGGTACCGGGTCACGTCATGCAGGGCGATATCCAGGTAGGCCAGAGCGGTGGGCCGAACTTTCGTCAGAGCACCCGCTATGTTGCGTTCGGCGAGGGCTGGGGTCTCTATGCCGAGGCTCTGTGCAAGGAAATGGGCGCCTTTCCAGAGGCATCAGACGATTTCATGCGGCTCGACGCGGAACTGTTCCGCGCGGCGCGACTGGTTGTCGATACCGGCATCCATGCGCAGGGGTGGACCGAGCAGCAGGCAATCGACTACCTTGTGAAGACTGGCCGTGCCGCCCCCGACCAAGGCCGGTCGGAGGTGCGCCGCTACATCACCCTGCCGGGGCAGGCGACCGGCTACAAGATCGGTATGATCAAGATTGTTGAGCTGCGTCGCAAGGCGGAACGCGAGCTAGGCCCGAGGTTTGATATCCGCGGCTTCCACGACCTGCTGATCGGCTCCGGCTCGCTGCCGCTGCCGATCCTTGAACGGCGGGTAGATGGCTGGATTGCCTCACATCGTCGCAGCTGATGACTGCAGATGCGTCTGCTTCCGCAAGGCTATTTGATACTACTTGGTGAGAGAGGGTCATCGCCAACCGAGCGGTGCCTGAGATAGCCGGGGCATATCGCCCCGGCCGGCTGCTCGATTAACGAAAGTAATGATCGCGGACCTGGACGACACGACCCGAACGGGTATCGACCAGCACCACGTCGTTGCCGTATCGAACCCAGCGCTGATAGCCAAAGCGGGGGAGTGCCAGATTATAGCTGGCGTAGTCGCTAACCTGGTAGTTGCGCCCGTAATAGCTTGGCTGAAAGCGATAGCCAACGCTTACTGGACGATAGCGGTATCCCTGGGGTCCACGATATTCACCGCCACGATAGGCACAACCACCACGGTGGCCACTGCGCTGATCTTGTCGGAGGTCACGACGGTCCTCGCGCAATTCCCGTCGATCTTCACGAAGTTCCTGGCGGGCTTCACGCACGTCCTCACGGTTTCCGTAGGCACGGGCACGATCAAGTTCCCGACGGTCATCCCGGACTTCGCGCTGACCTTGACGGACCTCGCCATAGCTTTGCGCACTGACGGCCGCAGGCATGAGCGCGGTGGCACACAATGCCGCAATGATGAAATTGCGCATGAATCATCTCCTGAAATTACTGTCCGGTATCGGTGCACCGGAATGTCCTTCAAATGAGGCATCGCAATTGAATGGACACAGAACGCGGATGTCAGCTTAGGGACAGGATGCATAGCGAGGCCTCGCGCGCACCTACCTTTGCTTTTCGTTATGTCGGTGTAAATCTCATCTGCGTTATTTCGCCGGGCCGGTGCCAGCGCTTCGGTCGGGTGAAGGCCTTGACGGCAGAGCATAACAAGCTCGCCATTATAGGGTAGTTGAAACAGGATAGAATTGGGCTTACATCATCCCATGTGAACTAGGAGCATGAGCATGTCAGCACAGGCGGCGAGCGCAGACGTAGTGGAGGTGATCCATCGGCGCATCCGGAGCGGCACCGAAAATTGGGTTCGGTCTGCTCCGGCCACGCGGGTCATGGACGTCGCAGGCACCGCAGGCTTTGTACAAATGCTCCTTGGCATACTCAAGAACGCTCCTGCGATCGATCCGGATGAACTCCGCACCGCCGAGCGCCTCGCTCGTACCGCGGAATTCAAGCGTAATCTCGTCGAACGCGCTGGAGGCGCGCTGACAGCCGAGGAGGTCCGCAAGTTGCTCGGCCACAAGACGATCCAGGCAGTTCACAAGGCTGTAGCCAGTCATCGCTTGTTCTGTGTCGACGACAACGGCCGCAAGCTCTTCCCCGCTTTCCAGTTCGATGGGGCGGCCCTGGTTCCCGGCATCGCCGCCGTGCTCGCCGCGACGCCGACCACCAAACCTTGGGCGTTGCTACAGTTCATGGTGGAAGGCGACGAGGGGCTCGGTGACGAGCGGCCCACTGACATGGTCAAGGGTGGGGCGGGGGCCATTCAGCGTCTGGTCCGCTTCGCTTCGGCTCTAGAGGTATAAGCCGTGGCCAAGCGCGGTCGGCCAATCACCGCCATCGCGGCCGGTGAGATACTCTACCGTGTACATGCTGCCAGCAACACCTCCCGCTTCTATGGCAAACGGGACGGGACGTGGCGCTGGGACGACCCCGCAGGCAAGTACGGCGTTCTTTACGTCGGCCTCACGCAGGACGGTCCATTCGCTGAAACTCTCCTTCGTCGGCCAAACCAAAAGATCGTTATCTGGAGCGAGGTCGAGAAGCGGCGCTTCGCCCGCTTCATCACCACCGAACCGCTCCGCCTGGCCGACGTGCATGGGAAGGGTCTGGGGTGGGAAGGTGTTACAGTGGCCGAGGTTGCCGCCGACCACGACGGCAAGACATATCCTGGCGCATATGCCAACACGCAGGGCATATCGGCCGGCATCCACGCTGCCACCGATCTCGATGGCATCGCATATCGTTCTCGCCTTGATCCCGACCAGCTCTGCGTCGCGCTATTTGACCGCGCCGATCATAAGGTCGAGCTGGTGGCGGAAGGAGAACTCATCGATCGCGCATGGGTTGACGACATGCTGGAGTCCCGTGGCAAGTACGTTGTTGATCCCTGACACGACCAACTGCGTCTGAAAATTGCCGCCCCATGCAAAGGGGCAGATACGCCGTTCGGCATAGCCACCAGCCCCTCGAAATGCCCGTTTTAACAGTATGAACGGATGGCCGCTCTTAGGAACCGCAGCCTCAACCGTGAATGTCTGCTTGTGGGTCCAAGCTTTAGCAATGCTGAGATTCCACCGATCTACAATCAATCTCTTAACAAAGGGGCCAATCGTAAAGTGAAACGAACGGGCGCGAGTGGTACACGGTATTTCGGCAACGGGCGGCCTTGTGCGTTCCATGTCGTATCCCCGCCCAGGCCCGACTGCACAGCATCGACAAGCACCGAGACATGGTCGTGAGGCACGATATCGGTGCTCTTGCGCGTGCCGGGAGCGCGGCGCGCGAGATCTTCATAAGGGAATGCGAGCACATTCATCGACAGCGGAAGATCGCCTGCCAGCTTGAGCCCGGTATGGCCGTCGCCGTCCAGCGTCATCGAGCGGACATCGCTTTTGGTGCCGGTTTCCTGCGGGCGCATGAAGTTGTGGTTCTGATCGGCGATGGCGCCGCGCCACAGGCCGATCGCCGCGCTGGTCTTGCGATCGGCATAGTTCTCGTGCGGTCCGCGACCATAATATTCGATGGTCTTGAACCGACTCGGTGCCGCGAACTGAAAGCCGATGCGGAGTGGGTCCGACAGGTCCTTCTTCAGCGGCGTGAACGCGCCGGCGATGTCGACGCTGCCGTCGCCGCGCATCGTGTAGCGACTGGTGAAGCGGACCGCATTGTCGCCCATAACATAGCGCACGGTGACCGCCGCCGAACTCGAACCGATGCGCTCGGCCTTGACGGACTCGACCGTACGCGCGGCAGACATCGCCAGCCAAGGCGCGTTCGCGGCCTCGCCCCGCGTGCCGATATCATTGTCGGTCAGCGCCCGTGCGAAGTTCGGCGCGCCACCGCTGAGTAACTCGTGGCGCCCGAACCGGTAGCTGGCGATCAGGCCAGTCGACCGGTCGATGATCAGGCTGGCGTCACCCGCAGTCAACGCGATCGTGCCGCTGGTTTCCTGCAAGGTCGTGCGACCGCGCGGTATCGTGATCCGCGCCGGGATCGGGACACCCAGCGCGAACTGGTCCCAGCCGACGATGTGGCCCGCCGGCACCAGTGGGATCGTGCCGGTCTTTGCGCGGGCGCGGATCGTGATCAAATACTCCGCGCCCGGTTTGGGCGGCAGTTTCGGTAAGGCCAGCGTGAACAGCTCGGTCGCATGCGCGGCGGTATGCAGCGCCGGTACTGCGCCTTGCGCGATGGGAACGCCGTTCTCGTTCACCGTCCAGTCGAAATCGTAGCCAGACAGGTCGCGAAAGTCGTCGCGGTTGGTGACGGTGAACCGCCCCGCGACCGCATCGACTGCGGTGAACTGGACCGGTGCGTACACCTTCTCCACCTCGAACAGCTGCGGATGCGGGGTGCGGTCGGGGTTGAGCAGACCGTCGCCGAATTCGATCTCGCCGCCGGGGTTGAGGCCGTATTCGCCGCCATCGCCCCAGTACCGCCGGCCGTCCTTGGTGTAGCGGTACATCGACTGGTCGACCCAGTCCCAGATGAAGCCACCCTGCAACCGGTCGGGCCGCGCATAGATCGCGTCCCAATATTCCTTGAAATTGCCGCCTGAATTGCCCTGCATATGGGCGTATTCAGACTGGATCATCGGCTGCTTGAACTCGGAATGCTGCGCATAGTCGAGCATCCTGGCCGGGCTGTCGTACATTGGCGCATAAATGTCGGCGTATGCGTTCGGCTTGAAATCGTTGATCTGGCTGTAGCCGAGATACGAGATCAACCGGGTTGGATCGATCGCGCGTGCGGCTGCAGCGGCCTTCTCGAAGCTGGGACCGGTACCTGCTTCGTTGCCGAGCGACCAAAAGATGATGGAGGGATGGTTCTTGTCGCGCTCGATCATGTTAGTGACGCGGCTGACATGCGCAGCTTCCCAGGCTGGGTCGTAACCGATCTGGATGCTCTCGGGCGTGCGTCCGCCGCGGTTGGCAGCGGACGTATACGCGTGGCTCTCGATATTGGCCTCGTCCATCACGTAGAGGCCGTATTCGTCGGCGAGGTCGTAGAGCCGTTCGTCGTTAGGGTAGTGCGAGGTGCGTAGTGCGTTGACGTTGTTAAGTTTCATCAGCTCGATATCGCGTCGCATCGACGCGAGCGAGATGACGTGGAAGGTCTCTGGGTCGTGCTCGTGGCGGTTGACGCCGCGGATCGTGATTGACTTGCCGTTGACAGTGACGAGGCCGTTCTGGATTGCCACGCTGCGGAAGCCGATGCGGCGGGCGGTCGCCTGCACGGTGTTGCCCTTGCGGTCGAGCAGTTCGACGAGCAGCGTGTAGAGGTTGGGCGTTTCCGCGGTCCAGGGGCGGATGCCGGGCAGCGCGCCGGTGAGCGACAGCTTTGCGCTAGTGGCGGGGGCGGTCTTCGTCAGCAACGTGCGGTCACCATCGATCACGGTCGCACGGACAGTGTGACCGCGCGTAGCCTGTGTGAGATCGAGCGCGATGTCGAGCATGCCGTCGCGGTAGTCGCCGCTGAGGCCAGCCTTGACGAACGTATCGGCGATCCGGGCTTCAGGCGCGGCCATCAGATAAACCGAGCGCTCGATCCCCGAAACGCGCCAGAAATCCTGATCCTCGAGATAGCTCCCGTCCGACCAGCGATAGACCTGGATCGCGACGCTATTGCGGCCAGGCTTGATCCAGCGGGTAACGTCGAACTCGGACGGCAACTTACTGTCTTCCGAATAGCCGACCTTGTGGCCGTTGACCCAGACGTAATAGGCCGAGCCTGCGGCGCCGATGTGGAGAATGACGTCGCTGCTCTTCCAGTCGCGCGGCACCTCGACATCGCGGCGGTACGAGCCGACCGGGTCGGTGGCGTGCGGGATCAGCGGGCGGTTGGCGGGGAAGGGGTAGGTGACGTTGTTGAACCGCGCCTGGTCGTAACCCTCGGCCTGCCAGTCGGCGGGGACCTTAATCTCCTTCCACTGCGACACGTCGTAGATGGGGCTGGCAAAATCCTTCGGTGCCTTGTCGGCGTCGGGTGAGAAGGCGAACTTCCACTGGCCGTCGAGCGTGACGAAGCGGGTCGAGCGTTCCATCGTCCCATCGAGCGCGGCGGCACGAGTTTCGAACGGGAACCCGGTGGCGCGCGCGCGCTCCTTGCCGATCGCAAAGACCGCGGGGTTCTCCCAATCTGGCCGGTCGGCCGAGATCTGTGGCTGGATCGGCACGGCGACTGGTGAGCGCTGCGCGGTGACGGGCGCGGCGGTCAGCAGCAGCGTGGCGAGGAGCGGGCGGTAGATCATCGTGTCGGCCAATTCCATTCGAGGATGTCGGAGCCCTGCGGGAAGATTAGCTGAACGAAGCGAGTCTTCGAGATGGCGGGAAGCGTGATCGGCGAGCCGCTGGCGGCGCGTTCGGCCGCGATCTGTCGCCAGATCATGCGGTCCAGCGAGGCTTCGACGCTGAAGCTGATGGTCGCGGTTGGGTAGGCCGGGCGGAGCGTCGTCGCGCCAACGGCCTTCACTGTGCCAAGATCAGCCTGCAACCACGCTGCGCCGAAGTTGGAGCGCCAATTGGTGGCGTAATTGTCGTCGCCGGCCGCGGTTGCGGAATGGGCGGGGTAAGCGGAGCCAGACGCGGTCAGCTGGCCGAGCGTCACGCCAGATTGCCGTCTGGCGGTACCGAGAACATCTCCACCACGATGCCTGGGGAATATCGAAAGCTTGTCGCCCGAGACAGTCAGTCGGTCGACCGCGACTTGACGCAGCACCATGTCGCCGGCTGGCGGGAACGGCAGCGCTTGCCGGTGATAGAGCACGAAATCCTCGCCGCCCGCGCCGAAGATCGCGTGGTGGCTGGGGCTGATGATCTGCCGCTTCGCATCGGTCGTGAGCAGCGGCGTGTCGGTGATCTCTCGGAACGGACTCATTGGAGACGCGCCGACGGCATAGCGCAACTGGTACGTATCCTTGGTCGTGGTACCGAAGGAATAGGTCAGGAAATACCGCCTGCCACGCCTCAGCATGAACGAGGCGTCAAAGTAATGGGGCGGGGTGACGTCGCGGGGCTCGCCGTCGAACGTCACCATGTTGGGCTTGAGCTTGACGACGAAACAGTGGCCGTTGACCCAGTTCAGCCCTGATCCCCAGTAAAGATAGGCCTGGCCATCGTCGTCGACGAACGCCTCGGCATCGATCATGTGCAGGCCGGGGCGGAAGTTGTGCGGGATGAGCGGCTTGCCGCCATTCGCGCCGGGCCACGGCCCGGCCGGATGATCCGCACTGCCGACCCAAATCTCGTTGCCGACCGATACGTACATCCAGAATTTGCCGTCGCGGCCCTTCACCACGGAAGGTGCCCAGACCTTGCTCTTGCCCGAGTTCGGACTGGTCGCGGCAGCCTTGGTGGGCCAATTCGGCGTCTCAAACGTCCAATCGCGGAAATTGTGCGAGCGCCACAGGCCGAGCGTGTCCGTGCCCCATGGGTCGATCGTCGCGAAGGCGAACCATTCGCCGCCCTCGCGAACGATCGACGGATCGGCGAAATACCCGGCAGTAGCGGGTTGCGCATGCCCGGCGCGAGAGCATTGTCCCGGCCGAATGCGGGCGTCGTCGTCAGCGCCAGCAGACCGGCGACCAGCGCCCGCACCCGCCTCACAGCGCGGTTTCGATTGCTTCGAGCGAACGGCGCTTCGTCTCAGGGAAAAAGGCGAGGACCACTGCGAACTGGAGCGCCATCATCGCGGCGAACAGGATGAACGGTGCGCCGCGCGAATAGGCGGCAACCAGCGGGAACGCCATCGCGATGATCGCATCCATGAACCAGTGTGTCGACGAGCCCAGACTCTGCCCGCGCGAGCGGACGTCGGTCGGGAAGATTTCGCTGATATACACCCAGATCACTGCGCCCTGCGAGAAGGCGAAGAAGGCGATGAAGCCGATCAGCAGCCACAGCAGCATGTCCTGATGCTGGCCGCTGAGGAACACATAGGCGACGCCTGACAGCATGACGGTCAGCCCTGCCGCACCGATCAGCAGCAGCGTTTTGCGCCCGATCCTGTCGATCACGGTCAGCGCGAGTGCGGTGAAGAACAGGTTGCACGCACCGATCACGATCGCCTGGCGGTCCGCGGAAACGCTGTCGAACCCGGCGGCGACGAAGATGTCGTTGAGGTAATACAGGATCGCGTTAATGCCGGAGAGCTGATTGAACGAGGCGATCGCGAACGCGAGCAGGATCGGGCGGCGATGCCGTGCCCAGCTCAGCCGCGGCTTTCGCGCGGCCGCGGCGACGTTGGATTGGCGATAGCTGGCGATGTCGGCGGCCGGGTCCGCCACACCGAGCGACTGGAGCACGGCTTCGGCTTCGGCTTCGCGACCGCGGGCTGCGAGCCAGCGCGGGCTGTCGGGAATCGTGAACATCATCACCAGCAGCAGCAGCGCCGGCAATGCGGTGACGCCGAACTTCACGTGCCAGTCGAGCGCGCCCAGATCCATGCCGGTGACGATCGCGTTGCTGAGATAGGCCACAAGGATGCCGAGCACGATGTTGAGCTGGAACGCCCCGACCATCATGCCGCGCTTTTCGGCCGGCGCAATCTCGGCGATGTAGACGGGGGCGAGGACGGACGATGCGCCGACCGCGAACCCGGCGAGCACGCGGAAGGCGAGCAGCGATCCCCAGTTCCATGCGGCGAAACAGCCGATGCCTGAGACTAGATAGATCAGCGCGATGACCTTCAGCGAGGTCCGCGCGCCGTAGCGATCGCCGGGCACGCCCGCGAGCAGCGCGCCAGCGAGCGTGCCCCAGAGTGCGCTGGAGACGGTGATACCGACTCCGGCTGCGTCGAGTCCGAACGCGGTGCGGATGCCTTCGGTGGTGCCGGCGATCACTGCGGTGTCGAATCCGAACAACAGGCCGGCGAGCGCGCCGACCAAGACGCCGCGGAACAGGGTTGCATTCATGCGTCTTGGCTCCAGTATTCGGGGTCACGCGGGCCGGTATTCGCCCCTGCAATCCTCCCCGCAAGGGCAAGGTGGCGCCGAAGGCGTCGGAGGGGGAGGAACATGGAACCGCGGTTATCGCTTGCCTCCCCCTCCGTCAGGCAAGCGCCTGCCACCTCCCCCTTGCGGGGGAGGATCGTAAGGTCAGAACGTGAAGCGTACGCCGGCGCGGAAGGTGCGGCCGATCGAGTCGAAGTCCTGCACGCCCGACGGGCCGTTCGAGACATACGGGTTGATCAGCTGGTTGAAGACGTTGGTGACACTCAGATACGTCTCGACGTCGCCGCCCATCGGCAGCTTGTAGCCGATCCGCGTGTCGACCAGCAGCTGGCCGTTGAAATGGCGCTGCGCCAGATCGGTCGGCACGGTGCCCTTGTCGTACGCGCCGCCGCCGATGAAGCGGCCTTGCGTGAAGACGCTGAACGGCTTGGCGTCGAGCTGGACCTGCCCGGTCATCCGCCAGTGCGGCGCGGTGCCGATCTGGCCGGCGCGATCGACCGCGACGACGTTGGGCGTGCGCTGGATATAGCGATCGACATAATTGCCGAGTAGCCGTAGCGACAGGTTCGCGTCGGTCGCGATGCGAGATTTATAGCTCATCTCGAAATCGATCCCGCGGGTGTCGAACGCGGCGAGGTTCTGCGTCACCAGATCGATCTGGATCAGCTGGCCCGCATCGTTGCGGCGGACGAACGCGCAGCTTGCCGAACTGCCGTTGAAGCAGTCGTCGAGCGTCTGCTGGAACGACAGCGAGGCAATCGCGTCCTTGATGCGGATGTCGTAGAAATCGATCGAGGCGTTGAACCCGCGCAGGAACGACGGCGAATACACTGCGCCGAACGTCGTGGTCTTCGCGACCTCGGGCGTCAGATTGAGATTGCCCAGCACGACCGAGCGCACGTTGGTCGCGGTGCTGTTGGTCGCGCGGTCGAACACCTGCGGCTGGAAGCTTGTCGTGCCGCGCTGGAACAGCTCGTACAGGCTGGGCGCGCGGATATCGCGCGAGCGCGTGCCGCGGAAGCGCAGTTCGTCGTTGATCGCCCAGGTCAGCCCAGCCTTCCATGTCGTCACCGACCCGCTGGTGGTATAATGCGTGCGCCGCACCGCACCGTTGAAGTCGAGCGCCTTGAACAGATTGACGTCGCGGAGCAGCGGCACGTCGACTTCGAGGAAACCTTCGGTCACCTCATATTCGCCGCTCTGCGCCTTGGCATTGCCAACGCGGTACGCACCCTCGGCATTGGTGACCGGATTGAACGCCTCGGACAGCGCGTCGACGGTCTGGTTGAAGCTCTGCTTGCGGTATTCGAGGCCCGCCGCGAAGCCAACATCGCCCGCCCAGTTCTGGAACGCAGAACCCGCGATCGAGCCCGCCGCGACGAATTCCTTGAAGCGCTGATCGGCGGTGTTGGTGCCGGTAACGTAGTTCAGCGCGGCGTCGGTCGGCGCATGGAAACCGAACACGTTGACCGGCACGCAGCCATTGCCGGGCGTGGTCAAGGTCGAGCGACAGACGATCTGGCCGTTCGCCGGGTTCACCACCGCATCGGCAGCATTGACGTAGTTCTGCTGGATGAGATCGTTCGTCAGTGCGAGATGGCGGTCGTTGCGTGCCGCCTCGACATAGGTGTTCCACTTCAATCCACTGAACACCGTTCCCTCGAGGCCGAGCACGCCGCGGATCGTCTCGTTATCGGCGTTGACCTGCGTACGCGGCAGATCGTCGTCGTAACGGCCCATCGTCAGCGTCTGCGTGCCGAGCGCGGTCATGCGGTCGCGGATGGTGGTCGGCAGATAGGCGTTGTCGCGACGGATCACGAGTGCGGTGGTGCCGATCTGGTTGCTGTATGATCCAACCTGATAGTCGTTGTGCGTCTTGCCGTAATTGCCCTCCGCGAACACCGTGACCGCGTCGGTCAGCTCATAGCTGGCGCGCGTATAGGCGATGTGCTTTTCCAGCTCGGAGATCAGCGGCGCGAACTGCGGACGCGGGCCGCTGCCGCCGATCATCGTCGAGTTGGTCAGGCTAGTGCCATAGATGAACGGGATCGGCTGGCCGCTCGCGTCGAAGGTCGTGCCGCGGAATGCGGTCGGCCCGGTGATGAGTCCGCCAAAAGTCGCGTTGGCGACGCGCACGTTGCAGGCGAATTCGCGCGAGGTGGCGGAGCCGGCGGGGAGCGCGATCGGCTGGCAGCTCTTGCGCGAATAGCTTCGGCTCAGGCGATCCTCGACGCCTTCGTTACGGAAGAATTCGCCGCTGACCAGGAAATGACCGCGACCGCCCGCGAACGGCGTGCCGTAGGCGAGCTCATATTTCTGTTCGGCATTGTCGCCATAGGTGGTGACGCCGCCCTGGATCGTGCCGGTCAGCCCGGTGAACTTCTTGTTGATGATGAAGTTGACGACGCCGCCGACCGCGTCGGAGCCATAGGCTGCGGATGCACCGCCGGTGACGACCTCGACGCGCTCGACTAGTGCTTGCGGGAACAGGTTGGTGTCGACCTGGCCGCTACCGTCGTTGGGGATGAAGCGGCGACCGTCGAACAATGTCAGCGTGCGCGTCGGGCCGAGATTGCGCAGGTTAAGGTACGCGCCGCCCTGGCCGCTCGACGTCTGCGCACCGCGCGGACCGACCGAGGAGGAGAGGGCGGGGAGCTGCTTCAGAGCCTCGCCAAGCGTGGTCGGCACCGCGGCATTGAGCTGCGTTGCGCTTGCGACGGTGACCGGTGTCGGCGCGCCGAAGCCGTTGGCGGGAATGCGGCTGCCGGTCACGACGATGTCCGCGTCGGCGGTCTCGCTGGGGGCGGGGCCTGCCGAGCTGATCTGCGCCGCGCCGGTGTCGGCGGCAGGCGACGTGCCGTCGGCGGTGACGCTGGCCGAAGGCGACGCGGCAGGGACGGCCGGTTGCGGCTGTGGCTGGACCTGTGCGGTCGCGGTGCCGGCGATCATCATGGCGAGCGCCGAGGCGCCGCAGAATGCGGTCTTGCGGTTGATCATGTTTTCCTCCCCTGGGTGGCGGGCTTCGGCCTGCCGTTATGTGTGTGACGGCCTTTAGGCCGATCTTTGCGCGGACTGCAGCAGCCCGCGGATATAGCCGTAACAAAAGGCGAAATTCTCGGCCCGCGGCGTCCAGACCGGCTTGCCGTCGACGACTAGCGGATCGTCCATGCCTGGTACGTGATCGGGCATGATCATCCCATCATACCCGACCTCGGCATAGGTGCGCAGCGCGCGGACCATGTCGATGTCGCCCTCGTCGGGAAAGGTCTCGTTGAACTTGTTGCGCGCGCCGTGGATGTTGCGGAAATGGACGTTGAAAATCTTCTTCCGTTCGCCGAACCAGCGGATCACGTCGAAGATCTGGTTGGCGGGGTCGGTGAGGTTCTCGCAGACCGAGCCCTGGCAGAAATTGAGACCGTGATACGGGCTCTCGTTGATCAGCACGAAGTGCTTGAGGCCCTCGATCGTGCCGAGCACGTTGTCGATCCCCTGGTAGCCGCCCGGCGGCGTGCCGGGGTCCTGCGGATGACAGGCGATCCGCACCCTGGTCTCGTTCGCGATCGGCACGATCCGGTCGAGGAAATAGGTGATGCGTTTCCAGAACTCGGTCGCGTCGACCCGGCCGGCGCGGGTGAGCGGGGTCGGCGGCTTGGCCTTCGCGAGGTCCCAGCCGAAATATTTCGAACCGCCACGTCCGTCGATGGGAGCGGTGCGCAGCACGCCGAGCAGGCTCATGTTATATTTCACGCAAGGGATGCCGGCTGCGGCGCAATTGCGTAGCGTAGTGGCGAACGCCTCGATCTCGCGCTCGCGGTCGGGATCCTGGCCGAGCATGACGCCGGGGTGCTTCTCGCGGTCGATATGTGTGGAATTGAGGATTTCGGGTTCGAGCATGTCGAGGCTTAGCCCGTGGCGCTGCGCCATCTGCTTAAGCGTCGTGAGTTCGGCGACGGTCGGGTACATCCGCCCATCGGCGACTGTGGCGCGTCCCGAGATGTTGCGGACGCCGTAGCGCGCGAAGACTTCGAAATGCGCGTCGGTGGATGGCATGCTCTGGCAGCCGAGTTTCATCCGGTACTGGCTGGGGGCGGGCTCCGTAGCGCGGCGGCGCGACTTCCCCCCCGCCTCCGCGGCCTCACCGATCACCGACAGCGAAGCGGCGGCACCGGTACCCAGCATGAACGTGCGACGATGCATCCAGTCCTCCCCTCGATGTCGGCGGCAGATGTTTCCTTCCGTCCGGTCCGGGCATTTCTAGCCCGGACGATGTCTATTGCATCCGGAATGGACCGAATTCCATTGCCAATCCTGGATCGTTCGATGCAGTTCGGGACCAGACCAATGTTCATACCATCGAATCCTCTACCGAGCACAGCTGCTTAGGAACGGTCGCGGTAAGCGCATGCTCGATCATGCTAACCACGGCATCGATCGATTGCGCCTTTGAAATGGACCGCTTGCTACCGCTGCCATAGACCCGGTGATCAGTGATCTAGCGCCGGTGGACAAGGTTCGGCGCGGCAGGAGAGGCAGCATAGAATGGCATTTGGTCCTACAGACGTGGCGAAGACGATCGGCGGCGGCTTGCTATCGTTCCCGGTCACGCATTTCGACGCAGCGGGCGCGTTCCTCGAAGATCCGTACCGTGCGCATTGCGCTTGGATGCTCGAGCATGAACTCGCAGGCTTGTTCGCAGCGGGCGGCACCGGCGAATTCTTCTCGCTGACGCCGACCGAAGTCGTTGACGTCGTCGCCGCAGCGGTCGCCGAGGCTAAGGGCAAGCTGCCCGTCATCTCAGGCTGCGGCTATGGCACGGCAATCGCCTGCGAGATCGCGCGCGATGCCGAGCGTGTTGGCGCGGACGGATTGCTGTTGCTGCCGCCGTATCTGACCACGTCGAACCAGGAAGGCCTCGGCGCACATATCGATGCGGTGTGTAGGTCGACCGGGCTCGCGGTGATCGTCTATAACCGCGACAACGCGATCGTCGACGACGAGACGCTGGCACGCGCCTGCGAGCGCAACCCCAATCTGGTCGGCTACAAGGACGGTGTCGGCGATATCGAACTGATGGCGCGGATCTATTCACGGATGGGTGACCGGCTCACCTATATCGGTGGCCTGCCGACTGCCGAAACCTTCGCGACACCGTATCTGACGATGGGCGTAACCACCTATTCGTCGGCGATCTTCAACTTCATGCCCGAATGGGCGCTCGACTTCTATAAGGCGGTGCGCGCCGGCGATCATGCCAAGGTTCAGGCCGAACTGCGCGATTTCGTGCTGCCCTATATAACGATCCGCAACCGCAGTCGCGGCTACGCGGTGTCGATCGTCAAGGCGGGCATGCGTGTCGTCGGCCGCGATGCCGGGCCGGTGCGCACCCCGCTGACCGATCTGACCGCGGACGAGGAGCGCGATCTCGCCGTGCTGATCGCCGAGGCAGCGCCCGCCGCGGTCAAGCGCGCGGCGTGACATTTTAGTGGCCGGCACTCTATAGATGTCGGCCATGTTCGACCTCAGCCAGCTCCGCTGTTTCGTCGCGGCGGCCGAGGAACTGCATTTCGGCCGCGCGGCACAGCGCCTCAACATGACGCAGTCGCCGCTCAGCCGACAGATCCAGTTGCTCGAACGCATCCTCGACGTGATGCTGCTCGAACGGACCAGCCGCCAGGTGCGGCTGACGCCTGCGGGCAGTGCGTTCCTTATCGAGGCGCGCCGTATCCTCCGCCTCGCGGAAAGCGCGGCGCTGTCCGCCAGGCGCGTGGCGCGCGGCGATGCCGGCCGCGTCGTGATAGGCTTCACCGCGGTATCGGGCTACGACCTGATGCCGCGGATCGTCGCGCAGGCGATCGCGCGCCTTCCCAACATCGCACTCGAACTGCGCGAGATGGTCACGTCCGAACAGGTCGATGCGCTGGTGACCGGGCTGATCGACGTCGCGTTCGTGCGCCCGCCGATCGATCGCCACGAGTTCGAGTCGGTCTGTGTCCTGCGCGAACCTTTGATCGCAGCGCTACCCGCGGGCGATCCGCGGCAGGCGAGGGGCGTGCTCGTCCCCGCCGATTTCGACGGCCTGCCGCTGATCATGTACGCGCGGCAGGGCGCAGGCTATTTCCACGAGATGCTGCTGAAGCTGTTCGCCGAGGCCGGTGCCGAACCGGACTATGTCCAGCACGTCACGCAGATCCATTCGATGCTCGGACTGGTCCGCGCCGGGCTCGCCGCAGCGATCGTGCCGCAGGCGGCGACTAGCCTGCACATGACTGACGTCCAATTCCGCACGATTCAGACCGAGCCAGAAAACCCGGTCGAACTAATCATGGCATGGCGCCGCGGTAATTCGAACCCCGCACTTGTCCCGATGCGCCAGCTCTGCCTCGACACGCTCGGCTGACGCGCCGATCGTTGGTTAGTATGAGCCCCCCTCTCGCTCTCCGTCATGCCGGGCTTGTTCCTGCGTCCACGGCTCCGGATTATCGAGAGAGGTTGGTTGGCGAAATGGTGGACCCGGGAACCAGTCTGAGGTGATGGAGTGTTCGGCGCGGTTGCAGTTCAAACCTTTGAAGACGGTACGATCAATTGGAGACCGCTCCGACGCGACTTACGCCTTCAGCTCCACTCGCTTGATCGGGCCGACCACCACTAGGAACGCAAAGATCGTCAGCAGGCAATGAAGCCCGACGAACACCAGCGCGCCGTCGAACGATCCGGTCCCGGCAACGATGAACCCAATCACGATCGGCGTGACGATGCCGGCCACGTTGCCGAACATGTTGAAGATTCCACTGGCAACTCCCGATAGCTCGCGCGGCGCTACGTCGGACATCACCGCCCAGCCGAGCGATGCGACGCCCTTGCCGAAAAACGCGACCGCCATCAGCGTGATAACCAGCCATTCCGCTTCGACGAAGACGCACGCGATGATCAGCGTCGCGAGCAGCATGCCGATCACCAGCGGCGTCTTCCGCGCGATGTCGAGCGAGCCAGTCCGGCGCAACAAAGTGTCCGACAGATACCCGCCGACCAAGCCACCGACGAACCCGCAGAGTGCCGGTGCCGCCGCGGCCATTCCCGCCTCCATGATGTTCAAGCCGCGTTCCTTGACGAGGTAGATCGGGAACCACGTCACGAAGAAATAGGTCAGCACGTTGATGCAATATTGACCGAGATAGATGCCGAGCAGCATCCGGTTGGCGAGCAGCTGGCGGACATTGTGCCAGCTGAACACCTGCTTCACTCCGGCGCCTTCCTCCATGTGGATCAGCCCGCCGCCCGCGTCGATCAGCGCGAGTTCGGCGGCGTTGATGCGCGGATGGCGGACCGGGCTGCGGATGAACAGCCAGAAGACCGCGGTCGCGACCAGCCCGAGCGCGCCCATCACCCAGAACACGCTGCGCCAGCCATGCTCGTGGACCAGCCAGCCCATCAGCGGCGCGAACACCACCAGCGAGAAATACTGCGCGGAGTTGAACACGGCCGATGCGGTGCCGCGCTCGCTGCTAGGAAACCACGCCGCGACGAGCCGAGCATTGCCCGGAAACGACGGCGCCTCGGCAACGCCGACCATGAAGCGCAACGCGAACAGCATCGCGAGTACGGGGAGCGCGACCAGCCCCGCCAGCCCCTGCATCGCGGTCAGCAGTGACCAGATCGCAATAGCGCCGGCATAGACCCGCCGCGTCCCGAACCGATCGAGCAGCAACCCGCCCGGGATCTGCGCGAGCACATAGGCCCAGGCGAAGGCCGACAGGATGAAGCCGGTCTGCACGGTCGAGATGCCGAGATCGTGCGATGCCGCACTGCCGGCGATCGAAAAGGTCGAACGATCCGCATAGTTGAGCGACGTGATGATGAAGATCAGCGCGATGATGCCGTACCGAACCCTGGTCGGCTTGCCGCCGAGCGGCTTCGCGTCATGCTCGTAAATGGCCACGTCCACACTCTCCCGAACGCCATTTTTGTGCATGGCTCTTTGCCATCATACGGGCAGTAGGACGAGCAGTCCAAGCCGGTTAGCAACTCGATCTAGTCGTAGATTGGCTTGATCGGGATCGCCGCGTTGAGAGAGAACCGAACGTTGAACGGGCGTGCGCAGCTAGCGAGGTGCGTAACCAAAGAGTACCGTTCCGCCTAATCGAAGGTGTAATCGTTCGCGATGAACGAATGACCGAAGCTGGGTAGGCTGTTGGACACGCCTAGCGTCCGCTTCTGGGTCTTCCCCTCTCGGCCAACGGGGCGTAAGAAGCTCAGGCTGGGCGCTGCCCCATCAGTTCGCCCAAGCGCACATTTCGTTCTGGCCCCCAGTCTTTGTTGAAAGCAATCGCGCCCCGCTTCCACAGCATCACGATCGTCGAGCCGAGGAGGAAGCGGCCCATTTCCTCGCCCTTCTTCAGCACGATCTCCTGGCCGGTATACGTCCACTCCGACGTCCGGTTGGTGCGCTTCGGATTGACCACGCCGTGCCACACGGTCGCCATGCTTCCGACGATGGTCGCGCCGACCAGCACCATGACGAACGGGCCATGCTGCGGGGAATCGAAGACGCACACCACGCGTTCGTTGCGCGCGAACAGGTTGGGTACGCCGCGCGCCGTGACGGGGTTCACCGAAAAAAGCTTCCCCGGCACGTAGATCATGCGGGTGAGCCTGCCGTCGCAGGGCATGTGCAAGCGGTGGTAATCTCTGGGGGACAGGTACAGGTTTGCGAAGCTGCCGTGACGAAACTGACCGGCTAGGGCGGCGTCGCCGCCAACAAGCTGCGCCGTGGTGAACCGATGCCCCTTTGCCTGTAGCAGGTGATGGTCATCAATGGGGCCGAACTGGCTGATCGCCCCGTCGACCGGACAGACGAAGTCGGCAGCGGCGACCGGGCGTACACCCGCTTTGAGGGGGCGGGTGAAGAAGTCGTTGAAGGTCTTGTAGCTCAGAATGTCGGCATTTGCGGCTTCGCTCATATCGACGGAATATCTACCGACGAACCAACGGATGAGCCGCGTGGTCATCGCACCCCCATGCGCTCTGGCGATGCGACCTGCCAGCGTGGTGAGGCGCTGTTTTGGAAGGATGTATTGGAGCAGCACTGGCAGGCGATCGGACATGAGAACCTCAGAGCGTCGACACCATCCTTGTAGGGCTATGAGCCGTCAGGTCGACCTATGGAATTCGCAGTCAAGCGACGAGGCATCCTGAGCGCCCGAAATAGAACGGCTAGCGCTGAAACCGTCACCGTCCCAAGTCAAACCAATGCCCGATATTCGAAGGCGGGTAGGGCGCTCTGAATGTCTGGGTTTGGGTCTTCTGGCGAGTCGCTCTTTCAACGCTTTGCTACCGATAGCTCCCGTCTTACTTAGTTGTGCGTGAGCGATGCCGAAATTGGCATCGTCCACTGAGATTGGGCAGGAGCAGAGGCAACTCGGCAGTAGAGAGGTGTCTATGGTCTGGCGTGACTTCTACGGCAAGCACGCCTGCC
>Ga0265780_10002318_pt1 | contig 25884 bp, 40 predicted proteins | sample P1T30metagenome_FD_192432 | JGI IMG/M metagenome (GOLD analysis project Ga0265780, IMG submission 192432) | Plant litter microbial communities from East Loma Ridge, Irvine, California - P1 T30 | ecosystem: Environmental > Terrestrial > Plant litter > Unclassified | place: USA: California...
ACGCCAGCGCGTCGCGCTCCCGCTTACTTCCTGGCTCCAAAGTGTCGTGGTCTTTGGCGCGTGCTTGGAGGGCGCGTTGGGTTGGGGTGAAGGGCGGGTTGGGCGTGTGCTCGATGGGGTGGAGGCTTCGAGGGGCGGTGGGGTTGGGGAGGGGCGGTAGGTGTTGGTTTTGGATTGGGGGTGGTGGTGGTGGTGGTGGTGGCATTGTGGATGGGGTGTGTTGGGAGGATCGTGGGTGGTGGATCGTGGGTGGAGGATGGGGGATGGGGTTGGCCGCGGGGATGGGCTTGATGGGGAAGGTCTTGCCGATGAGGATCTGGGATGGGGAAGCAAACATTTGGCACAGATTGATACTGTACAAGGAGTCTACAAGGACTTGGGCTACAACACGTTGGCGAGGAGTCATTTCTGAGAGCACAAAAATGGTAGGTAGAGCGGACATGTCTTTCTCAAACGCAACCGCTATGCTTTCCGACACCCATGCCCTTCCCAACTAGTAAATTCCAGCCATGAACCGGCATGAAAGCGGAGGGCCATCATGCCAATCTAAGCCCATACATTCAATCGTAACGTTCATCCCATCAAACTCCTCCATCGTCCCACCAACCACTTTAACTTTTCCAGTACGTCCACGTCCTCCCATACCCACCACTCCTACCCGGTCCCTCCGCCCCATTGATCGCCTCCGGCGGCTCGTCACACACCTTCGATCCAGCAGCTGTATAAGTCTCAGGCTAATGGCTCCCGTTGATCTGCTGATGCTCAGCTTTGCTGCCCTTACCTCTCCACGTGCTGACCGCGGGAATGTCCGCCTTGAGGCGCTCCTCCTGCGTCGAGTACGCCTTGGGCGTCAACTTGATGAGCGTGTGGAGCGGCACTTCCATCCACGGGCTCTGCTCCTGCGGTACGTTCATGAAGTACGCGTAAATGCACCGCAGTATGGCCTGGTGCGTGACGATCAGGATATTCTCGCTACGCTCGAGTTCCATGATGATGGGCTCCAGGCGGATGACTACGTCGCGGTACGATTCGCCGCCGAGGTAGCGGTAGTTGTACTTGTCTTCGTCGCGCTGTGCGAAATCGTCGGGGTACTTTTGCTCGATCTGGGCGTAGGTCAGGCCGTCGCAGACGCCGGAGTCAAGCTCGTCTAGCGCTTTCCACTCCAGCTTTTCGAATTCGAGGAACCGCGCGGTTTGGATGGTTCGCTTGAGGGTGGAAGTCCAGACTGTGAGTTTGCGACCGTCGCCAACTGATCTGGCCACGAGACCGGGAAGGGCATGCGCATAGGCGTCGCCGCGTTCCGATATATCTGCGTCTCCGCCTATTTGGCCGGACAGGTTGTAATTCGACTCGCCGTGCTACTATTGTTAACAACGCGAACAATACGTTCAGTTCAGTTACTCACTCGTGACAACCAGATTGAGCGCGGCTTGATGTGGAGGTTCATCAGGTAGTAGACCACCCGACTCTGTAGATAGTCCTGGATCTGATTGATGATGACCTGCTTACCGACATCGATCAGTTTGACATACGTCAGATCGCGCTCGTCCTCGTCAATCGTCTCATACACCTTCTCGTAGTTGCGTATCCTGTTGCGAAAGTCTGCCGCAGCTTCCTCTGGATCCTGCCCAACGTAGTCCGGTGACGTGGTCTTGACTTCCAGTATATTGCTCATGATGAGCTCCTCGTCGTCGCACTTTGACTCTACAAACAGTGTCTCGATGTTCTCTGCTGCGCATCGTTCTTGTATCCACCTCCGCCGTGACTTGGTCGAGTTTGTGGCATCCAGAATCGCAATCAGCCCTCTGCCCTCTGCAAACCACTTGCACATGTCATTGACGGCTGCTTCAGCTGCTGCTCTTCGGAGACGTTCTCCTTCCGGATTTGAGGTGTCAAAGAATTCGGCGGACGGGTTTGGGGTAGCGGTGCGGCGGTACTGGCCGACGTTGAACGTCTTTGCCTTGATCGAAAGCCAATGTAGATAGCGCACGACTATAAGAGGACATTGTTAGCATCTGTTTGAGGTTTCCAGAGGAACCTCTTACCTTTCTGCGCGATCAGACTCTTCCCCCGAGCGGGCAAGCCCACCATGACGACGCATATCCGCGTGTCTTCAGCCTGCACACCGGCACCGTTAGTCTTCCTGCTCGGCTTCACAAGGTCGCCCGTGGGCACTTTGCGCATTTGCGGCGCATAAAAGCCATTGGTCTCAGCTTCCGTCTCCGTCATACTGGCAGCGTCGTAGAGTCCAGCTCCTTGGGCAATCCAGAGCGTAGCAGTGTGCTATGTCGAAATTCTCGCAAAAAAGTTATATGCCTCAAAATGCAGCCGAATGTTTTCCGAGTTGCAGCGATATTAGGCGGCGTTTAATCAAAGTTGCAAGCAAGATGGAAGCTTGGCGGTCAACAAGAGTCCTAGGGTAGAAGCGGTGGAAAGCTCTTCACCTTGTTGAGGCAGTTGCGAGTTGGGCGTCGAATGTCGTGTTGCAGATGCGTGAGTTCGGCTCGGCATACGAGAAGCGAGAGGAGATGAAGCTCGAACGATGGATAGTTCCCCGCATTCGGCAGAGCGGTCTTCTCTCCACAAGTGTTTGACGTGTGGGTTTGTACTCGGCGTCCCAGAAGTGCAGTGATTGCAAGCAACCGGTTGCAATTCGTTGATCGGATGTTGTGGCAGGCGTTGAGCTGTTCCACTAACGACGTTGCTGGCAGACAGGCGTGAAAAGAAGGTGCGGATCGCTCTTTCCGATTTGTTGCAGGCGAAACAACAATCGGAAGCTGTAAGCGGGCGGGTGCCAAAAAATCTGCTGGGGTCCTCTTTGATCGTGTGCGATGTGCCACGATGCCACCACGCGTGCCCGGCATGACGACACTGGCACTGGCAGCCGACAGCCTGAGGGTTTGGTTCGCGGGGTGCCTTGAGCCGGCGAATCCCGGGTGACGGAACGCTGAAGACCTTGCGCCAGTGCGCCAGGCGGTCGCACTCGGCAAGAAGAGGACAGAAAAGAACTTACAGTTGATATCGAGTAGGTCCTACTATGCCCTTCGGCCGTGCTGCTCGCTCTTCTCATCGTGCCCTTCGTCTCCTCGAGCACAGGTGGGGCCGGTATGGCGGGGCAGGACGAGGCTGAATGTCAGGTAGGCTGGCGCACAATGGTATCGTACCTTGTGCGAGATTGGGGAGCTGGACGTCACTGGCATGCAGGATGTCTTGCAAGGGATGGTGAAGTGACCACCAAAGTCGTTAGCATTCGACCACGTAGAGAGCTCTTAGATTGCCTTATCAGCCTGTTTGAGCTGTCGAAAAAGCACACCGCTATCTCTGTGTCCATGTCGTTTTCCACCCGGTGCTCACAATCAGACTCAGAGACAGAGCACGTGGGAATCATGCTCAGTCTTTCCAGCGTTCATTGATCAATTACATTTACCAGATGTCCCTTCTTGCCCACCATTCCTCCCACCTGGCTATGCAATTTCGCTTGGAAGTCAAAGTACTATAAAACATACGGGTATCTAGCAATAACGCGACCATCTACTCTTACAGAAAAACATTGTTGCAAATGGAACGTACCGAAGGCGGCCGTGATAGATCAGGTCAATTATAGCAAGAACACGTTCTACACTTCATGCATGAAGTCTCGCCATGCCACTCATCCTGTGAGCGTCATCGAACCCACTCTTGAGCGCTAGAAGGGACGCGCTGGCATCGAGTCGGCGCTTCAGGGCGGCGGCGGTTCTCTCCTGGCCTCGGCTGCCAAAGCCCTCTTCTACCCATCTGATCTTGTTGATCATGAAACTGAGGCCTTCATGAGCTTTCCCCTTCTTGCTGGAGATGCCATATTCAACTGATGCGCTGTATTCTTGGAGCTGGGGCAGGATGAGAATCTCAATGTGCAGGTCCATGTCGGCAGGTGGAGTCACAGGTGCGGCGGGTATCTTGACAAGTTTCTCTGCGGCATCACCAGGCTCGTTGGGAGCCGTGATGCGAGGGTCGAGCATGGTGACATCTACCGTGTCATCCCATTCTCCTCGGATCCAGCCTGAATGAATGACGGCAGCTATGGGGTCTGAGTCGTCACGATAGACACGTGCGCCCCACAAGTGCCGCTCAAGCACGATGTGCTGTCGTTGCCGGGGCTTCAAGAAGAATCTGGGCACTCTAATGGTGAAAGTGCAGTTGATAGGATTGGTTTCAAATCGAGGCAAACGTTTGGGTTTGGAAGCGTAGCCGAACTGGTCGTCCAATGATGAGTTGGGTTTGGGTAGCTGGGGAGTGGCTTCATAGAGTTGGGAGCCTAGATGTTTGCGAGGAAATTTCGAAGCCTCATCCAGGACAGGCTGTATGTCGTGGACCTTGACTACGGCCTTTGCCACGATTGGTGGAGCTTGAAGGTTGCCCCGTGGTGCATGGTGGTGATGGTGGTGGTGGTGCGGTGTGCCCTGGATGTGGTGATGATGGTGTACTGATTGGCCTGGGCCGGTCTGTGGGAGACTGTTTTGTCGCCCATTGATTGGAGTGGAGGTGTTGGAAATGGGTGCATCGTCCTGGTGATGGTGGTGGTGATGGTGACTAGTCTTGTTAGTACATCCTTGTGCCTGTGAGGTTCTGTCAACTTACTGATGATGCGCCGCATGGTGGTGGTGATGGCCGGGCGGATTGTGTTTGCTTCGCTTCCCACCGCGGCCTCCAGAGGGCGTGCCCCTCCCGTCATTGCTGTCTGCGTCGAAAACATCCTCGTCCTTGACTCGCTTCAACTTCCTGCCCTGTTGCGAGTTCACGCGTTGCAGCCTCAACACATCGCCCGAGTCTGGATCATTCGAAAAAGAACCGTGACCATTTTGTGGCATCGGGCTTCCGCGCGAGGGTGTGGAAGATCCCAGTCCGCTTCCGAGACCAGAGAACATGCGTCCGAACTCACTCTTGATGCCTGGGTTTCCGCCAATCGAAAGGGGCTGTGCTTGGGCTCCTTGCACGGCTTGTGGTAGTGGCGACGCTCGGCCTGTCCTTCTGCTGGCTTCCAGCCCAAAGCCGATGTGTGACTTGGAAAGTTGCATTTCTTCGCCCATTCTTCGTGGATGGTCGTACATAGATCGACCAGGATACCCGTTGCCACTCGACGAGAGCGAACGTGCAAGAGGCTCGGTCTTGTGCCGATCCATGGAGGTAGGATCGGAGGTCGGCGGGGCGTGGTATTGCTCTACCACGCGATTATTCAAGCGATCAACGCTCCGCTGCCGGGCCATCTCTTCGCCGCTCGGGCCATCGTAGCGGGGTGCAGCGTACGGCGCATACGCACGCTGCGACATGGTAAGCTCCTCGCGGCGACTGTCGGCGGTGGGTGCTGACTGACGCCAGAGGCTGCGCTGGGGCTCATTCATTCCAGGGGCCATCTGCTGGGTGTTGGGCGGACTGAAGCCGGAGTGTAACACCGGATGCACAGTGCTGGGTCGGTCTCGGTCGGATGCGCCGTGGCTCGCAGTCGCCAGCAGTTCCGCTGCGTTGGGCCGGGAATGATGCGACTCTCCTAGTGTTCGTCTTCGCTCTTCCGGAGGCCCATAGGCACTACGTCGCCCAGGCGAAGCATCGTATATCGACCGCCTGTCATCCGACCCAGCGACCGCACCCATGGGCTGACTGTTTGGGCGCGGTGGAACCGCAGCTGTTGGCAGGCGCGAGTCGTGAGCAAGCGCATCGTTTGCCGCAGACGCATAGAGGCGCTGGCCGAAGAGCTTGTAGGGCTGGCTGGAGGGCGGCAGCGACTGCCGACCCAGCTCAGGAGAGCCGTGCTCAGACGCCCGCGATGTGTTTCCGCCATAGATGCTTTGGTCGGGCGACGGCTGGCGACGGAAGGGCGCGAAGTCTGGCCGGGGCGCAGATGGCAGGGCGCGGCGCGGCGAGGGCGGCTGCATCGACTGCGCGTTTGCGGGAGGCGACGTCTGTGATTGCGGAGTGTGCGCAGATGCACCCGTGTCAGCGCCGCCGATGAGCGACGAGATGGACATGCTGCTGCCAGGCCGGTGCAGCGGTCCCGGTCCCAGTCCGGGCAGCTCTCTGTTTGCGCCAAAGGCCAGGGCGTACGAGGGACGCGGGGCCTGCGACGCGTGCTGCTGCGGCGACGATGGCGGCGGCATGTGTGGTCGTGCAAAGGATGGCGGCGCGGGCGTGTCGTGGGATGGGCCTACAGGAGAGAGAGTCCGAGTTAGCTTGAGACGAGACGAGCGCGGGCCTGCGAGCGCGGGGCTTCTACCTCCGTAGGGGGTCGAGGGGTTGCTGCCGTTCAGCGAGCCCCTGCGCGCGGCATCGTACTGGTACGGCGGCGGGCCCGGCGGGTTGTTCGATGTGGCCATGGACGGCGGCGGCGGTGGTACGGCGTGGGAGTGGTGCTGGGCTCCGTAGTGAAGGGCATTATTTGGACGCGCTAGCAGATGGATCAGCCGTCGCGACTTTTCAAAAGAGGTTTAACGCCGCGGATGGTGCATTAGCCAGGGTGCCAGGCCAGCCCACATGTGGAGAAAACCATCGCAAAATCGCATCGCCAGCCACAGAAACCGCACCCCTGCAACTGCCGCCTTCTGGAAGGACATGTCTTGCAACAGGCCGCATGTCTCCAAAAAACTTTCTCTCATCCTGTCGGAGAGAGTGAAATGCTTTGAAGACATTCGTGCCCGTCGCGACAGGCGGTGTACGGTTCCATGCACGCACCCGGGACGGCGGGACGGCGCATAACCTGGAGCTTCTGCAGACGACGTGTCATGCAGGCAGCGCGATGCAGATGCAGGCCATGACTTCTCGCTGCGACGGCGACCTCGACAGCTCGCAGCCACCACCAGCACCCAAGACATGATTCAGTCCCAACCGTGAGCATCGCAAGAGTGTGCCTGTATCACAGCTTTGATAGTCTCAGCAATTTGTAGCTCGTTTCGAGGCAGCAAACATGCTCGACTATCCAGCATGCGACGGTATGACTCGTCTGCGCATGTCCACAGGTTCGAACAGAACGGTCTAGGTGCAGGTGGCCCGTGGCCGAGTGCCTGAGACAACAACCAAAAAAAAGTTCCGTACCTGTATGTGTCCAGCCGCCGTGTCGTTCAGCCTGTGCTGAAGGCCCATTCTCGCCGTTGTATATGCCCTGGCTGCTCCGTCGAGCGTGGTGTGCGGACGTGGGAAAGAACGGGTCGCGTCGAGACGCCGCATACGGGTCGGGCGAGAAGGGGACGTGGAGAGGCTGCTGCGGTTGCGCGGTCGGCGGTGGATAGCCAGCGTAGGGCTGCGGTTGGGGCTGGTGGTTCGGATTACTATGGCGATCTGGAGGCCGTTGGAACGGCGGTGGAGCGGATTGGCGGGCGTCCATGGTGCTCGAGTGGGCGTGCGCGCATTTGAGAGGCGGGCGGGCAGCGACAACAGGCGCGGTGTGTCTCGAGGGCTCAAGCAAAGTCAAAGACTCGAGACCGAGGGCAGACGCAAGCAGAGAGAATCGAACGAAGAGAGACAAAGAACAGCAGCTCCAGAGTGCAGATAGAAAGCGTAACTACTGCAAAGCGAGCGACAAGGGACCCCTGCCGCCCCGCTTGAGCATCTTCGGAGCCAGGTATGACAGCACCACTGACGCCCTACTCCCTCAAAGCAACAAGCCAGCTGCTGAACCACATTTGCATCTGCATGCACTCTGCCCCTATTACGTACATTGTAGTTGTATTCTATCATAATAATGTATCCTGTCCCAAATACATTCCCGTCCCAAGGCCTCTCCACTGTGTGTGCGGGTAATGTATGCACGCCAGCTGTTCCTGAAAGCGGTGAGGCCGATCTAGACTAATTAGGCGGACGTTTAGTCGGAAACACTTCCCTGGATCCTCGTCACCCGCCTCCAGGGCTGAGACCCATGATCCACGTGCCGCATGCGACGCACCGCACCGCACCAGCATGTGAAGGCCACAACTCCCAGCGCATGCCTCCATGCCTCTCACACTCCCTATGCCCGGCTCACCAGCGTCGTCGTGGGCCACCTATCGCGCTCGTCTGAGGGCCGTGTTCCACGGCGCGGACTTGAGGGTTTGCTCTGCCTTTTGGTTGTTCGGTATGCACGCGACATGTCATCTCATTACAGTGTGGGCGCGGGGAGTTATGCCGGTTGCTGCAATGTGCAAAGCCATGATGGCATCTTTCAGTACTTTCTTGTAGCTTGCACATGGTGAAAAGTGTCGAGCTGTTCGTTCGTGCATGGTCAGGCGTCACCATCGCTCTCCAACTAACTGTTTAATCCCAGGCCTCATCAACAACGTCCTCTACGTAATCATCCTCTCCGCCGCCCTCGACCTCGTCGGCCCCTCCGTCCCCAAAGGCGTCGTCCTCCTCTGCGACGTCATACCCTCCTTCCTCACCAAGCTATGCGCGCCCTACTTCATCCACAAGATCCCCTACCCCATCCGCATCCTCATCTTCGTTGCCCTCTCAGCATGCGGCATGCTCATCATCGCCCTGACCCCTGGCCTCCAGGACTCACGCTCCATTGCTATCAAGATGTGTGGCGTCATGCTGGCGAGTCTGAGTAGTGGGGGCGGGGAGCTGAGTTTCTTGGGCCTTACCCATTTCTACGGACATTTTGCTCTTGCGGCGTGGGGATCGGGGACAGGCGGTGCGGGCCTAGTGGGCGCGGGGGCATACGCACTTGCGACGAATACGCTGGGGATTGACCCGCGGACGAGTCTTCTGGTGTTTGCATTCCTACCGCTGATCATGGTCTTCAGCTTCTTCGTCGTCCTTCCACTCGGTCCCCTTCGTGCTGGGACGACAAAGTCTGGCGAATACGAGGCAGTCGAGAGCGACGACACAGAAGAAGACCTGCCCGAAACCGAGCACGAAGGCCTGCTCTCGTCCTCCATATCCAGCATACCCATAAAACCCACCCTACACTCCTTCGGCGCAAACCTCCACCGCGCCCGCGGCCTCTTCTTCCCCTAGTACGTACCCACCCCTTCGAATCCATCCAAGCCCCCACTAACACGCACACCCACCAGCATGCTCCCCCTCCTCCTCGTCTACATCGCCGAATACACAATCAACCAAGGCGTCGCCCCAACGCTGCTCTTCCCCCTGCCCTCCAGCCCCTTCACCGAATACCGCTCCTTCTACAGCACATACGCACTCATCTACCAAATCGGCGTCTTCATCTCCCGCTCCTCCACGCCTTTTATTCGCATACACCACCTGTACTTCCCCTCCTTCTTGCAAGTCGGGAATCTTGCGCTACTCACGCTACATGCTATGTTTGACTTCATTCCCAGCTACTACATCGTCTGTGTTATCATTTTCTGGGAGGGACTGCTTGGCGGGCTGGTGTATGTGAGTACCTTTGCAGAGATTACGGATAATGTGAGGAGGGAGGATAGGGAGTTTAGTCTCGGCGCGACGAGCGTGAGTGATAGTGGGGGGATTTGCGTGGCGGGCTTCTTGAGTATGGCGGTTGAGGTTGGGTTGTGTAGGTGGCAGGTTGAGCATGGGAGGGAGTTTTGTAAGTTGCAGTAGCGTGGAATCGAGCAAATCATTCTTTGAACTTGGCAGCACCACTGAGTGTTCGTGAATGTAGATGAGAAGATGATGCGATGCCACTCTTCCTCGTTCCCAGGTTTTGACGAGTTCAATGTTTTTCATCACGAGTCAAATGTTGTCCTTCAGGGCGGACTTAGCACACGTGAAATGCTCAGTTCTCATTCCACACATCGCCTAGAATACATGTCTGCATTTCTCCTGAACCAGTTGCCTCCAGTCTACGCGTGTTTTATTTACAAAGTATCCTTGAGCAGCTTGTTCATCTTGGCCATCTTCGCCGAGACAGACAGGTCGATGGTGCGGTCGCCAATCTCGACAATGAGTCCGCCGCGGATCTCTGGGTTGACCTTGGGCACGACCTTGAGCTTCTGGCCATTGGCGACGTAGTCGGACTTGTGGATGGCCTGCTCGAGGCGGCGGAGGGTTCGGTCGTCGAGGGGCTGTGAATGTCAGCGTCGTTCTTCTTCTCTTGAAGCCCTCTGAGACTCATCATGGTCTACATACCGCAGCGCTGGTAACGGTGAGCTCAATCTCCCCTCGGTGCGCGCCCATGAGCACGCCAAACTTCTCCACGACGCCCTCTAGCACGCCCAGCCTGTTGTTCTCCGCGAGTGTTGCGAGGAAGTTCTTCACGACGCCCTCCTTGTCCTGGGTGCCGATGTGCTTCTGGAGTTCCTGGACGATCTGCTGCTTGTCGGAGACGGAGAGGGTGGGCGCGCTCAGAACCTCGACGAGCTTGGGGTCCTTCTTGAAGACGCCTGCGAGCGACTCAAGCGACTTTGCGGTGGGGTCAAGGACGTTGGTTTTCGAGGCCGCGGTGTACTGCGCAATTTGTTAGCCCAGCTCTCCTTCCAGCCATTGCCCTCTCAAATCATCCCCAACGTCTCCAACGTAGCCAATTGAGCTTCCGGGGGTCGTACCAATGCGCTGGCATATGTTCCATCGACGCCGAAGAGGGCCACGGGCGGCTTGTTCGATGAGCCGGTCGCCGGTGCAGCGGCTGCGTAGCTTCGAATGCCGGCGACGCGGGCAGCAATCGGGGCGCGGGGCGCACCTGCCCGGAGAGCGGTGCTGAAGGCTCGGGCTGCGGACATGACGGGTGGAGAGGAGATGGATTGCGGGATGGGGAGCTTGCGGAGCTGGCTGTATTGTGGTGTTGAAGGTTGGCAAGCACAGTTTCTCCCGGGCTTGGCGTTGCTAGCTGCTTGGGGCAGGGTCCATCTTAGCCACGATGCTTTCCGACAACAACGATGCGTACACAAGAGTACCGCTTCTGTCTTGCGCATGTATAGTCTGTCTGTATACTCTTTCCAACCGGTGAACTCACTCGCGGTCCCTGATCTGGAAGCCGCGGCATTCGTCTATCTCCCACCATCATTAACAGTAGACGCGAGAGCAATGCGAATCACACCTCAAGAAACCACACTGATGCCGATGGGTCACCTACCATATCGTAAAATTACTCTCAGGAGGCTGCCAAGTAGCCTGGTTGAGGAGGTGGGCTTTACAGAATTCAACACCACCACCAGGAAAGTTTGCACTCGCTGCTTGTCCCCTTTCTTTGATCTTCAAACTCCACACATTCACAGGTCGGTTCTCACACTCTGCATATGGTCTCCTGAGCTGTCCAATAAAGTGTCTTGGTTTCCAGTATCCTCCAAAAGCATGCTCCATGAGGTCTTCTAAAACCACGTGTGATCATGCTCAAGCCGCCTTCACCTCGACATCGCTGCAAATGGACGAAAGCAAGCGTCACCACGAGTTTGTGGACACTTTCGCTTAGCTCACGTTAGCAATCCGACTTCACCTTCAAATTCCCACTGCATCTCTGGGTATAAGATCCTTGCCGCCCTCTCTTACTTCTCCATATGCCCAGTACTACCTTTTCTTCTCACCAAGTTCTCTCAGCAAGACTTCACGATATCATCCAGTGGTTCTAAGCTCAACAAACACGTCAGACATCATGGCACGTCCCGCGACCCCTCCGCCCCCCTCTCCTTCTCAGGCGTATCTACTCACACCCCCTCCCACGGCGGCTCTCGACAAACGCATGCTTCTGGAGGACGCCGAGATCGACTGTAAGCCACTGCGCCTCTTCAACCCAGATGAGGGTGAATCGCCCGATTCGTTCTTCGAAGACTTCAACGAGGGCACCGATGTTGAAGTTAGCGAGAGGAGTGCATCTGAGACCATACCATCCAGCGAAGGCAGCGTGCCAACATCTCTGATCTCGAGCACTTCTCCGATCAACAAGAACGATGCTCTCAAGGACAGCGAGCTCTTCACCTCGTTATCCGTCGCCCCTGCCGTCACCGAGCCTTTCCCATTCCTAAAGCTGCCTGTCGCTCTCCGCCGCAAAGTCTACGAGTATCTTCTCGTCGTACCAGCCCTCATCTGTGTCCGTCAAAACCACAGGGTCTCAGAAGACCAAGAAGGAGCCCATCTCCACACCGAGCGCCGCGAACTCATGGCCGGCATCGCCTACGCGCTCCCCCAACTCTCCGTCGACGGCTACAAAGTCCTATTCTCCCGCTTCGCTTCCACCAACAGCAACATCCTGCTCGCCAGCAAGGAAGTCCACGCCGAAGCCCGAGCAATCCTCTACGGCAAGAACAACTTCGAAATCGCCAAGCCATCGACCGAACTGAGTCCGCCCACCGACTTCAGCGTGCGTCTCTTTCCCGGTGGGTGTCAGCGCCTCGTCACCAAGCTCAGCATTCGCATCCGCTCCTTTCACGATCTCAACTGGCTGTTCAGCGGCGGCTACAACGTTGTCAAGAATTACTACCGCGGCCTCACCACACTGACGCTCATCCTCGAGCTGCAGTCCACCGACAAGGGCTTTGGCAGACAGTGGGCCAAGGCAGGTGGCGAGCAGTCGAAAGATTATCTTATTCGCCTGCAGGCTGACGTAGCTAGAGGACTCTCCGGTGGCCCGAAGTCGCGCAAGACCATCAAGGTCCCGGCTTGGATCCAGCTGCGGGTCATGTTCAGCGGCGAGAGCTACAACGCCGAGATTGGTGGCGCGAACAACACGGCGGACGAGTCGAAGCGCGAGCAGCTTAGGCAAGATCTGATAGAGGTGTGGGAGACGTTTAGGAAGGGAGGTCGTTAGGCTATCGACAAGCTTCTGGTGGTGGCTGCTTGAAACGCATCATAGGGTTCCTGTTCATGCTTGTTGCACGCGAAAGCATTGTCGCACATTGTCGACAGAAGATACACGTTTCGATCGGTCGCGCGCGGTGCTTTGGTTGGTGTTTAGTTGGTGTGGATGGACGTGTTGGTTTGATCTGTTTGGAAATCAGGAATGAATACTGGTCTGGCGCAAACCTTTTGCGCCATCGCTCTTGCAATATCTACACACACGGCGTTTTTACCGGCAATTCTTTTGGGGTGGGCATTGGGTTTGGAGAACCTGGTAGTATCAGCAGCCGCTGAGTGGCGAGCTATGTGGTATAGTTCAATATCATATTATGGATTTGAAAAATCCTATCGTTGCTGGTCAGGCATGGCCTCGATGTGTTTGACTTGTTGCGACGGCCTCGATGAACGGTATTTTGGCATGCTTTACCGAAAGACTCACTCTTGCCGTCCTCACGAAATAATAAACACCAAGATATTGAGAGGGATGTTGAGTATTCAAAGCATGTCACGGCGCATGTACACGCCAATCGCGAGTCGACAGCACTGGAAATAAGGCAGCAAATGACAGCAATGAACAGTCAGATAATGTTGAGAAACCATGATTCGTAGTTTCGTGATATCTAGAAGCAGCATTATCGTGCCTAGTGCATTTCAAAGCTCGGTGGCTATGCAGACCAGATACACGACCAAACTCCCATTTTGACCTGACCGATGCACCGAAGAAGAAGCATCACCCTTATTTCTTGAGACCACGCTGGTAGAACGCGAGCTCCTCACCCTCCAGGACGTATCCGTCGCAGCGACCGCTCTGGCCGGGGCGCGAGGAGATGACGGCGTACAAGCGACCAGCCTCGAACTGCTTCTCAACGGCGTTCTCGATCTTGCCGGATGTGGAGACACGCTCGGCCTGCTTCTTGGCGACAGCGTTCGACTTCTTGACGTCCTCGGCCTTCTCGCCGGACTTGACCTGCCTCCTGCGGCCTAGCGACACGCCGTAGTGGGCCTCGTACCATTGTCGGAAGGGGGCGGCATCGATCTGGACAACGGCGGAGCGGGTGAGGGTGTTGGTGCGGACAAGCTCGTTGTTGGAGGGGTGGTAGACGACACCGATGACACGGGTCTTCTTGGCGATGCCCTCAGAGCCCCAGGAGAAGTTGCCGGAGTCGAGACGCAGAGCACGGAACTTGCGGTTTCCGCCGCGGGTGCGGACAAGATGGATACGCTTTGCGCCAATACGGGTATTGGCGGGCTGGCGACCCTTCTCGAAAGCCCTAGAGCCATGTTAGACATGACTAGAGAAGCGATCGGTTTATGCATACCTCTTCTTGCGGTAGTATGCCCTCTTCGCACCGGAAGCGGAACGCTTGTGGCGAGAGTCACGAGAGATACTGGGAGCTGTTAGCGAGTGTATGGAGAATGGCAGAGTGAGCGTAGATACCCCATGATTGCGATGTGTCAGAAGACTGCTGTCCACAATCAAATTAGCCTTGATCCTCTTCGCTGATTTGTGCTCCAGCAGCAATGCCTTGGCCTGCCATCATCTTCCTCGCGACGTCGCATCCTCGCATCCTCGTGGATGTATGCACCCTGTTCGCTTGAAGGGCTCGCGTGCAAAGATGCGTGCGGAGACGCGTGCGTGGAAGGATGAGGCTGGCGCAATTTCGAATTGCTGGCTGCTGTGGAAGTCGTCGAGACCATCAATCGAGCGTACCTTTGTCGTGTCCTCTGTTGCAATCTGTGTTGTCGTGGGGTTAGTTTGGCGTAATCGGAGGTTGTGGAAAATCGAACATTCCAATAAGCGAGACTTTCTTTGTGTGCCAAGGCCGACGGCTGCACTAGCGTCATCACGTGATTTTGCCCTCCTGAACCTTGGAACCTTGGGATCGTCGTCAACTCAAGCATCCGAACGCAAACACGTTCACATCATCCTGACTATATTCGGGCTTTCGCCCTACTCGCTGTTTCAGGCTCTCACAGAGCACCTGTCAGGGTTCTCTCGACGGCATGTTGGTCTCGTGTCGCTTTGAGTCGACTCGTCTTTTCATCCAAGCGAGCCACAGACACGCAAGCTCGGCGATGACACCAAACCAGGTGGTTTCTGCAGCTTACCGTGCACCTCCAAGGCTTCTTGATGTCTCCGCACTGGCTCATACCGCATTGCTATTGCCCATTTATCCAGCCAGTCTTGATGCGATCTCGCAGACATTTGCCACAGAGGCACAACGCTGAGCAGCATTGCATGGAAAACCTGGAGCGCGCAAGGCCGCCATCATCCGCAGAACTCACTTCTTCCGGAGATTATTTTCTGACAGTCCATCGTCGCGGTTGATGTCAAAGGGCTGGACTGGTCAAGCTCGAGTTCTGGACATTCTCCAGTGCCTACGCTGGATGCACCAAGTCATCAAAGATGCGGCACTTCATAGCTCGGTAACTCAGTGCCTACGTGCATAAAAGTTCCTTCCGCTGCCCCAGATCGCCGACTGTAAAAAGCAATCAAATGCCAACATACATTATACCCGCCGACCAGGTTCTCACTGCCGGCGACAGCGACAGCTCCATTGCACTTCGCTCAAAAACTTGACAAGAAACGCAATGCAAGCACTCTATGTATCGCGAATTGGTCGAGTCGCATGCTTCACCTCGTGCCCTGGAACATGAGTCCCAGTTCTTCATTAGTCCCGGCTGATCGTCAGTTGCGGACCGCACCACCGCACAAAAGAGGCTTCGGTGAACGCCACCACACAACCTGTGGGTAGTCTACCACAGACTGGAGCATACGAGCGAAAATGCCGGGGTATCTGTCAGATAAAAGTAGCTAATGATAACTACAACTATAGTTTAGATCAACGCGTTATAATTCGACAGCGCACTCCCTGGACATGCTTCGATTTTCGCTCGTATGTGACAACATGCAGTATGTAGACATCGTTACACTTACGCACCAAAGATGTTTCGCGGGGAAAGTCTTCATGACAAAGCGCATATCATTCCTGCGGCGGAGACCTTGCTTCGAGAGCATATGATCGAATGACTGCGCACTTGAGCCAAGATGCGCGCTTGGCGATGCTTATGACGCATATTGTAGGACGGCAACCAATTGTCCAACACCCGAGACTGAGACACAATCGTGCAGTCCATCGGCCAGATCGGAACGGCGGACACTTGTTCAACTACTTGCTCAGCATTGTGCTGCGCAGCTATTCTGCGGTCAATCCGAGAAATGGCCACATTCGACATGCCTCTGTCAGTGCAAGCACTACCATGATGCAGCATTGTTCTGGAGTTGCAACAAGGTTCAAGTACTCGCTAATGTCGCCTGAAGAGGCTGGTCTCTTGTATACATCCAGCTGGCGTATCACAGCAGAAGCCACAATTTAACCTATGCAGCTCCACACCCGGGACGCCAATCGGCATAATGACACCCAAGGATCTCATGGCTCTCTAATGAAGAGCAATATAGTTAAATACCATCAACCACCCTTCTTGTTCTGTCTTGATGATCAGCCGCCGCCTCGGTATGAGAGGAATACGGAGAATTAGAATCCAATATCGTTGATTGCTTCGTCGCGACTCGGCGTGTAGTACATTGGGCGGAGCTGGCACATAAACTTGCTGTGAGATTGCACGTTTCCTACATTCTTGTCGCTGAAATTTCTGCGTTATGGAGAGCTGTTTCTGAGCAACTTCTTGAAAATGTTCACAGTCTTTTCCGAGCCCAGGGGGCAACCATCGTCACTCTCTTTATGTCAGGTCGTGTCCTTGTGGGCGACATGGCTCCAAGCTACCCAAGGGCGTCCTCAGGCGGGTACGCAGTCGTTGTGGTGCTCTTCCTTTCAATCGGGACTGAAACTGACATCAAGCAACAGGGACAGGTGCTTATGCACCAGCCGCGCTTGATGGCTTTGGATTGATACCCTCCGCACTACGCAAGTAACCTGAATTACAAAAAATCCAAGTCTAACAATAACGGATGTAACTGTAGGCTCTGCACTACTTCCTTCATTGCTCGTCCCTTCACAGGCTACTTCTTTGGGGTTGGTTCCATCACAGATACCTCAACCTAACGAATCACTCAAACCACCTACACCGGCTTTGACGCCTTCAGCATATACGCCATCGGAGTCATTAGCCGCTCCTCTTATACCTTCCTTGCCAGCAGTCTCAGGCCCTGATCCAATACCTTCTATACCAACAGTGACAATTGCACCGTCGTTGATCAGCTCAGTTCATGTGACGACGACAGAAACGTCACAGATGACCTCGACAGACCAAGGTCTGAAGCCAATACCGCCTGCAGAAACACAGGTCGGCGATCCTAATGGCCACCACGAAATCACGGAGCCGAATTTCAGCGTCACCAAGCCATGCCGGGGATGTGCCCCTATCATCGAAGTAACGGCTACCGGGTGGATGGATAATGCACCTGAAGAACAGCATGAGAGTGCAACAGGCATCATACAGACAAGAATATCTGCCGGTCCTTCGAATGTACTCGTTAGTCAAGCGTCATCGGGTGGGAATTTTGTGATCGGAGGCTCGCTCACTGTGACTCTCGGTCAAACGGTAACCGTGGACAGTATACCGATAGCTGTTCAAACTGCGAGTGGGGGTCCGCATGTTATTGTGGGAACAACAATCATATCCCTCGTGCCGGCTGAAGCGAAGCCTGACAAAGATCCGCGGGTCACTTACATGCCCACTCGTATTCCAACAGCATTCACCATCGGTGCTGACATCTTTGTACCGGACTCGCAGTCCCAGTATATTTTTGGTGGTCAGACGCTGTCGCCCGGAGGACCAGCCATCACTGTGTCGGGAACAACCATATCGCTCGCACCTTCTGCGACAGTCCTCGTCGTGAACGGTGCAACTTCTACGCTTTCACCTCAATATGGCAACATATGGACCAAAGCCGCAACAGCCCTCACCTTCAAAGATCATGTATACACTGCGAATCGGGCGGGGCATATCACGATAAGCCCAGGCATAGTGCTCAAGCCTGGGGGCGAAGCCATTACCATAGACGGGACGGCGCTCAGCTTAGATAATAGCGGCACAGCAGTTGTAGTCCAGGGCAGAACCAGCATCTTGCAGCCAGTAACTACGGTCGTCACGTTGACTAAAAGTCTTGGAGCTGGCGCATTCGGTGGCAGCAATGCAGGAGACACAGGCGGTGGCGATTGGGCCTTACCAACCGGCAAAGCGCCAGCTGCGCCAGCGAAGCCAATATCTGCCGGTCGTGTTTTGCGTCCCGAGTACGCGAGGAGTGACGGCTGGCTTAGTGGTGTTCTTCTTCTCATCTGGTGGTCCATTGGCTATCTGGCAGTCGGACTATGAGAAAGACCACGAAAGTCATTGGCAGCATTTGCGTTCGGTATGGCGTACCTTCTCAGCATCTTTTCAATCCAAGGCGAAGCGATTCCACTGAAAGGACGTAACCACAATCACAAATGACGCTCAGAGTCCGGAGCATGCCGCGGAAGCTAAATACAACGGGGTCCGCAAATACCCGCATAACGGGATGTCAACGTCAACCCGAAGAAGGACTTCCATTTATTCGCAGGAGGTAGGAAGACAACGAGAAGCATGTTCGATTGAGCAGGGCGTGAGCGAACGTGCCATTTTATGGCACTGTCGCCCCACCGAGAATCGCATTCGGGCTACAATGGCAGAATACATCAATGCGACGAATATCGATCCTTGAGATAACCTCATAGTTGCACGATTCCAGTACTTCTCTCCTGATGGCTCTGTTGCCATGAACGCTTTGCTTCTTCTTGGATTAGCATGTCGGTACCAGATAAATGTGAGCACCGGATGATCTGCGATATTGACTGAAAGACTAAGCGACGAAGATATCCAGTCTCAGGCGAAGACTTCGACACGGGACCGATCGACGACATCTGCGACTGCGTTCTCGTTCTTCCAACCCTTCCACTCTATCTTTCGATTACCAGCATAAGACAGGCTTGATGGTTGTTCCATCGTGCATCTCGTGAAGTCCCTGCTTGAACTCGCTCGCAGGCATGAGCTTGATCATTTTGTCGATCGGAAAGCGTCCCTCGCGATACCACTGGATCATCTTTGGCACGTATTCAGGCGGATACGCCAAGCCTTCGATGGCCCCAATGATTTCCCTGCCACTCAACATGAACTCGAACCATCCGACGTTCATGACAAAGTCAAACGGAGGGGTTCCTACTTGACAGATCTTGCCGCGGGGCCGCAAAGACTCGAACGCAGCCTGGATTAGCGGTGGTGCGCCGGTGGTTTCCACAGCAATGGTGGGACCAACGCCTTCGGCTATCTCCTGTATGGCTTCTTTGAGAGTCTTGTCTCCAAGTGTGCTCGTATTGATAGTGTGTGTAGCCCCAAGCTCTTTAGCCAGGTTGATCCGTTTCTCTACTTTGTCCAGGCCGATTATCATGCGGGCGCCCACAAGTTTGGCGGCCATTATAGCGGATAGACCAACGCCCCCGAGGCCGGTAACAAGAACAACGTCTTTTGGTCCAGCCTTGGCTGCGTTGATCACAGTTCCTGAACCTGTCTGGATGCCACAACCGAGTGGAGAGAAGAGCTGCAGCTCAGCTTTGTCCTTGACGAGAGATTGTACGTTGACAATCGATGTCTGCTTGACGATTGAAAGGTTTGCGAATGACGATTGTCCGAAGAAGGCTCCAGCCACCACATTGTCGTTGCTTCCTGATGTCGTGAAGACGTCTTTGTCTCCTCCAAAGTTGAGCTCAGTGAAGCGAGGGCAGTGCGAGTGGTTGCCCGCTTTGCAAAGCAGGCAGTCATTGCAATAAGTAAACGAACAGAGCACGGCTTCTCCTGGCTTCGCAACAGTCACGCCAGGACCCACTGCCTTCACATAGCCGCTGCCTTTTATCGCCTGTTAGCAAAGAGCAGAGGCATCGCAACAAGGGCAGAAAGTGACTCACCTTCGTGTCCAAGAACGCGTGGATAAAAAGCGATGGGGGCAGCGCCATCAGGAAGGTCACCGCAGAGAACATCGGTGTGACAAACGCCGCCTATTTTTGTGTTACTCAACGCATTCACAAGGAGCAGTCGGAAATGCAACACTCACTGCCAACGATCTCAACGAGAAGCTCGCCTTCTCTTGGTTCCCGAACTTGAACATCCTCCATGTTCCATCCGCCTTTCGTCAGCGTGTCTCGGGATACGATTGCTTTGGCCATGTTGCTTCGATGTACAACGCAGTGAGATTTGATATTTGGACACGACTCGATGGCAATGAAGGGCCTGTCATCGGTGCCTTTCAAGTGTAGCGATGAACCCCTCCCAAGGTTTCACCTCGGTAGTAGTGGAGGAATTCTGATTGGTAGAGAATCTAGCATGGACTTGGTAAACCAATCAACTGCGCTAAGCTACTACTAGAGTGTAGAAGCGGTGGATCGTCACTCTCAAAAGGCACACTCCCACTGCCGGCTAAGGTACCGAAAGCTCGCTCGGAGACCAACTCAACCAAATGCTGCAGCGGTGTACTGACATCTTGTAGGATGAATCTGCCGGAGTTCTCTACCGATGCGAACTCTACCCAACATCTATTATCTTCGAGCCAATCATTTCGTTCGGAACATGAGCTACCTTCAACCATCGATCCCGGTACACATTTCGCCACCACGCCTGAAGACTCGTGATGTGCGAATTACACAACAAGATATGTTTGTATGATAGCAGGGAGCGTCTCATCGTACCTAGGTACGACAGGTGACTGCAAATCACAGGCACAATAGACTTTCAAATATTAACTGTAAGCGGTCGATCAAATCAGCACTTCAAATGACCAGCACCAGGACCGTCATGTCTGAGAACATCGACAGAAGCGCACGAGAATCTCGATGAAGTGGCCTATGTTCTGTAAAGACTTCCTACTCTCTTGCCCACTGCTCGTGAAGACCATTGCAATTGGTGCAGGCTTCAGTGGGCTGTCCATCGCTAGAGTTGTTCATGTCGGACTGCTAGCACACGCAAGAACTGCAGTCTATGAAAAGAACCCGGGTGTTGGTGGCATGTGGTACGCAGTATCGAGGTGTCGGTAAATCTCGAATCGTCTCAGACCTTCACACAGCTCCCGAGTTCTTGGGACACTTGCTGACGAACAGACCCGGCTTTTAGGTACGAGAATCAATGTATCATACTATCCAGTAGGTGAATATGTGCTACTACAAATTCTGATGGCATTCAACAGAACAGTCCTCCTGACCGCGGAGTTCCTTTGGCCATTGTATTATCCCAAAGCAGACGACTCTCAAAGCCATTTCACGGCGCAACCCCCCGGGGCAGCCGATGCAGAGCAGCACATAGATGAAGTAACTCGATGGAAAGAATTTGGATCACGATATCTTTTTCGGCCTGAAGGTGCCACAAGCCTGGAGCCTCATGATCAGTAAGCTTCAGCTGAGTCGCCAGAAGCTCTAGTGTAGTCGCACAAATACTACTGCGCATGCAATAAGCGAGCAATTACGTCACACGGTGACGGGATAACTTCGTGTATGCCCCAGATTTCTGTCCGCTTCGTATTGTTGAAGCGACGGCGAGAGCTAGTGGAAACCTGACGGCTGCGGCTTCTTTTGCTCTCTCCTCCTCCTGGATTGAGCCACGACTAACCATCATTGCAAACAAAGTCCTGGACATAGAAATCATCAGAATAGAGCTTGAATATGTCAAAACGCGTGTAAGCATGCTGAATGGGAGAATAGATGTTAAGAATCGGGAAAGTCGGTTCCTGGTGCTGATGCCGATCGTTCTATTCCCAGCACTAGGTTCCTGCATGCGGGCCGCAAGGGGCGCCAATTCCTCCGAAGCATCTATTATGGTTACGAGCACTTTGAATATGTCAACGTAGGAGAGTGTATCATCGGACAAGTAGGGTTGTACCCAGGCGATCAAGGGAACACGCGTATCGAGATCGCCAGAAGTATAAAGAGCAGTAACCGTTCAACAAGATTGCAACATCACTCCATCAATCCACCACTACTTTCATCCTCATCGTGCACTTCTCAAATTTTTGATCAGATTTTCGAGCAAGATGCAATCCACCCCGTCCGCGCTCGCAGCCGTTCTGGCTTTCACCGTCGCCGCCGCGGCAACCTCACTTGAAGCCCGCCAGGGAGATCTAAAAGACTGGCAGGTCACCGGAGCGTCAGGTCACTCACCATCCGGACGCCCTGGAAGCTACCCTTGGTCATACATTATAGCCAACATTACCGACCCGAACGCGATCAACTTGGGCACCTCAGAGGCTGACAACAGCACTGTCACCGTACCCGCTGGCTCTCAAGGCATCGTAAGCACCCTCCATTGGAACTTCTACCAGCCAACTTGCTGACTGCACGACAACAGAATTGTGTCGCCAAATACCTTACTTATGAAGGAAATTCGGAATCTCCGGTCGGCCGCACGTGGCCCTGCGATGAAGTTGAGGACGGATTCTGGACTATGCAAGTCCTCGCCGGTACGGCTGATGCGTCGTTCACCTCTAGGAACTACGACCTCAAGTTCACGCACGTCGTGGACAAGCTGTACCTTGGGTCGCGATACTCTACAACCTTCGAGGGCCAAGGGCACTTCGAGGTTGGGAAACAGCTTGGTCTATCCTGTGGAGGTAGCGGTCAGTGTAACTCTGGGATCAAAACAGAGCAGAACCCGGTGTTGGTAAAGGCCAAGAAGCTGTAGAAAATCGGCTGGTAGTATGTTGGCAGCGACCTCTTTGAACGTTGGGAATCAAATCGACTTGTTACCCTTGGAATGAAAATACTTTTCGATCATGAATAGATTAAGTCCTGACCAACCACTGACTGCCATGCCTCACGAGCACTGATGTCACAGTGACTACTCATCTCTCAAGCATCCTTGAACATGCTGAAAACACCTGCCCAAGTCTCCCTGACAGTTGGCTGGATCTGGTTCGCGGGCAGCGAGAAGCCATACGTGCCAGTGTCCCTTAGCTCGTAGGTGTACGAAAAAGTCGCATTCCCAGTTACATCAGTGTAATCGGTAGAGCTACCCGTTGTCGCATACAATGTAGAGCAGCTTGGTCCGGCGGTGTATCTTGTGCCATAAACAGCGCTGATAGCAGACTGGGCGCGGGTTGCAAGACTTTGGTGTTGGGCGTTGTTCTCAGGACGGAGGCTGCAATCATATCCGTATGGCCAGAGACTGAGGATAGTCAGCACTTGCTCACGAACTACCGTTTTCTGCTTACATGTATTGACCGTAGCTGTGCACATCAAGGTAGAGGCGGATGCCGCGGGAGTCACGGAGGGTTCTGACTTGCGCAGAGAGGGCGCGGTTCTCGGGCGCATCACCCGCTGCAACACCCTTGTATGTCTCGGAGCAAGGGTTGGTGGATGCTCCGCCAGTCACTTCCCACTTGTACGGCCAGTTACGATTGATATCTCGGCCGACACAGCTGTTGCCACTGACGGTCTGACGGTTCTTGCGCCACAGGCGATCGGTGGTCTGGGAGTATACGAAACCATCTGGGTTCACGATAGGAGTGATGTAGAAATCGAACTTGTCGACGATGGCCTTGATGCTTGCATCGGAGGCAGACTTGGTGAGAAGTTGCCAGGCGAAGTATTCAGTGGTCATACTGGTGATCCACTCCCGGGCGTGCACATTTCCGTGGATGATAACGGCAGGCCGTGAGCCTCGTCCGCCGGCACCCCAGATCTGAATGCCTGTCAAAGTTCGGCCCTGGACTGATGTGCCCAGAGTGAAGATTGCCGAGTTGCTGGTGTATCCTGCTTGGAGATCGCGCAGGAACTGGAGATGGTCTGCATATGGGTGATACGACGTAAACCATGACTCGGATGGTACTGCGATAGATTAGCACATCGAAAAGTTCGATCGAAGTGGCCATACCAGCATAAGTTTGTACTGGGCCTTCCTCCTTCAAGGCAGCTCCAACATCTTCGTTGATGACTATGCTGTCCGTCACCAGAGCGTTCAGTGCTGCGATGTCTTGAGGCGCAACCACGACATCCAAGTCTTTCTTTCCAGGACTTAGGATGTGAGCAACAAGGTCTTCGATTTGGGCCCTGACGCTCTCCGCGCCCTCGGGTAGGGTGACACGAAGCGCTTTGTAGCCGTTGTAGTCGACTTTCTGGCCAGCTCTCGGAACAACGGATGCCAAAGCTGTAGACGCAAGAAGCGCCGAAGTGAGAACGAACTTCATCGCTGAGGAGAGAGTGACAATTGAGCTGGCAAACGAAGCTGTGTTTTTCGACTGGTGGGATACGCTTTCTTTTTATGCACGGCGTTCTTTCCACCTGCCCATCTTGTGGCATATTCGTAGTCCCCTACAACCTGCGAAGACATCACGTCGAATAGGCAGGTCCTGTCTGCAGTCTCCGAGATCATCTGCTGCACGGGCGGGAGATGCACACTCGGAGGAAGTCCAAGTGCAATCCTGTGTTCTGTATGGCCGTGTAATATACGTTGTTGCTTGGCGCATGGAGGGCGGAAGAAAGGTGGAGTGCATGTGATTCGTCCGGAGAGCGGCCACTAAGCCCAATGGGGCAGGAGTGATGAAGGTATCGGCTGGAGCGTCTTGGCCAGACGATAGAGCCGAAGCGAGGCCTAGAATGACTACAACGAGTGGTATGGAGGCACACAAGTCCCGTTTGTGTGCTGCAGAGTGGCGGTTATCGTTGATGAAATCACCCTGGTTCAGGAAGGAAGGCTTGCTTTTAGCGAACACGCATGAACACTCGCGAAGATTGTCGAAGAAGAGGGAAAGATGGCGTGATACCTTGGGTCGTGGTGACTTTCTCTAGCGTGACTCTTTCTATTTCACTGACGCATATAGCGCGGAGGACATCAGAGCATACTGAATATTTTCGATGCATTAGATGTTCAAGTAGCGGTAAAGCGGGGAAGTTAAGAATGTACACTTTGAGACATCTACAACTGTTGGAGAGGCTGTTTTGTCGTTTATTCGACGCTGTCACCGCCCATTGATCAAGAAAGCGGATCATTTGGCAGGTCCTGGAGTACTGCATGTTGTCACATACGAGCGAAAATCGAAATATGCCTGGGGATTGCGCGGTCGAATTACAACAGGTTGATCTGAGCAATGAAATATAGTTGTAGCCATCATCAGCTACTTTTATCTGACAGATACCCTGGCATTTTCGCTCGTATGCTCCAGCCTACGGTAGACAGGCCCCTAGGAACCCACACCTCCACCCTAATTGAGAGTCGATACCAGGTTCATGCGAAATTAATTATGCTTACTAGTAACAGGATGTAGCGGTACCAGTCGTCATGTAATCCAAGGTCGTAGTAGCTAGCTTGTCAACAAGCAGCCTCATTCTCCCCTCATCACCGTCACTCCACAATCTCTCAGTACTCCCTCCTTGGCAAACTCATCCCCTTCCTCCCCCTGTCTCCCTCACCTTCGTCATCATCTCCCGTCCACGTCGCATTCCATCCATCCCAAGTCTCTACCACATCCCTCACACTCTCTTCGTCCCCAACAACAATCTCAACCCGACTCTCCAGCACCATATTCTCCTTACTTTCCGTAGCTCCGGAGGCACTCCCGTGTCCAACATTCTTCCGCATCTCAATTCCACGCTCGACTTCGTCGACTGCTCGTTTCAATGCGCGCTCGCGCTTCCATTGGCGCAGGTATGGCATGCCGAACATGAGGAAGAGGATCAAGATGACGGAGAGCGTGAGGCTGATGCTTATGCCGAGGATGGCGGGTGTGCTGAGAGTGGGTGTGAATGAGGGAGTTTCGTTGCTGGATGGTGCGGCCGGTGCTGACGTTTCGACTGCGTGGGATATGGTAGGAAGAGATGATGGTTGTGTTGGAGTGATAGGTTGCGGAGTCTGGAAAGACAGCGTCGGGACTGGTGATCCTGAGACTAGAATGACACTGGTACAGCCCTTCGCGTATATAGTCAGCCTATCTAAAGATCGAAGAGTCAAATCTGTCTCACCTCACACCCAAAACTCTCCGTCGCACGCGGCTCAAGCGCAATCCCATACACCACCCAGACATTCATCGAAAACAGCATCGCCACAGCAAACATGTAAATCACAGTCTTCATAGCGGCGCAGTGAACGAGTGTATAGAAAGCCAAAAGTGCGAGAAAAACAAGGAAAAAAGGGCGATGAGCACGAAAGGAGGGGGGGGGAAAGAAGTCCAAGATGTCA
>Ga0265780_10002319_pt1 | contig 25882 bp, 18 predicted proteins | sample P1T30metagenome_FD_192432 | JGI IMG/M metagenome (GOLD analysis project Ga0265780, IMG submission 192432) | Plant litter microbial communities from East Loma Ridge, Irvine, California - P1 T30 | ecosystem: Environmental > Terrestrial > Plant litter > Unclassified | place: USA: California...
AGGGAAGTCTGCACGCAGGTTGTTCGGGCAATCTGCCCAAACCTCGAGCTCATCAGTAGTGAATCTTCTCCTCGTAGATCGGAGGGAGGTCCTCTCCGTCGCCACTGCCCCAGACGATGTTGTTCTTCTCGTCCAGGTGGGCACCCTCGTCTGTGATCGGGAGGACTTTGCCAGTGTCACGGACCTCCTCTCTGCTGATGCCGAGAGGATCACGTGGGATCCAGATGAGGCCAAGCTCTGATGTGATAGCAGGGTTGTAGTACGCGTTGCTTGCAACCTCGTGAGAGTACTCGACGGGATCAGCCTGAGGCGCAATACGACGGAGCGTCTCGTAGTCGCAGTAGATGTCAGGGCGAAGCCACTTGGTGAAGAAGTTGGGAGCCTTGTGAGGAGCGGGGATGTTGAGCGCAGGGTTGTTGCCATCTGCGACAGATTCCTGTGCGCCCTCCTTGCTGGCAGCAGCACCGTTGTGGTATCCGTTGCTCTCGCCGTGCTCGGCGGCAAGGAGACGCTCCTCCTCGGCGGCGATCGACTTGGGGAGAGCTTCCAGGTGAGGGGCCATTGCACTGTTGAGGCTGATGTGGTACAGCGCGGTGAAGACCAACATGATGATCATCAAGATAAGGGGACCAAGTGCACCACGGGAGTACACCTGCACCTCGGGACCGGAATCTCCGTTGGAAGGCGCCATTGTGGAACCGCCACTTGCCAATGCGAAAAGGCCAATCAGACAAACTTCAGCGATGTACAGGCCAACAAATACTTGTTGCAATGCGCGAGGGTAGACGGCTCCCTTGGTATCGATATCGGCGTTGTAGACGAAAAGCATGTTGTAGCGGAAGGCGAAGTAGAAGAAGTAGAGACCGATGGCAGCGAACAAAAGGACCAGAGGGGCAATGGCGGCGTAGCAGATTGCAATGACCTGGATATGAAGTTAGTAACGGGCTCTGTCAAAAGTGATGGCATGCAGACTTACGAATAAGTTGGTGTAGATAGGGAACAATGTACCCCAGCCGAGACCAGCAAGAGAGATCCATCGGTTGTACATCTTGCGGGGAGTGTTGTCAAGTAGTTTGCCCAAAACCTTGAACACTATCAGACCGACGACAGCAAGCAAAGCGTTCGCGACTATGCCAAGACCTTGGAGCAGGAAGTACGAAAGATAGAAAGTGCTTGCAGTCGGGATGTTGTTAGCAAGGAGGCTAGGAGCACCGGCGGGGTTATCCTTGACGGATTCGACAACTGCGGCCGCCGAAGTACCCAAGGTGGCCACCAGGAAGACTTGAATCACCTGGAAGGCAAAGTAGTAGTTTTGTACAGCCAGTTCCACAGCAGACCTAGTCGGGCAACCAGAGATCTTGGCTGCGAGGCGAAGGATGATGGGCAACAAAGCCATGAGGACCGCAAGCAGGATAACCGGCAGCAGACCAGTGATGAGACCGATGAGCACATCGGGCAGGTTGTAGATGAAAGAAAGCGCGGGGATCAACTCGATGAGTCTGTCGACCTTGGAAATAGCACCAACGGCAGCGACTGGTATCGCCCAGAAAACGATGAGAGCGACGACGAACGCAATGACAACGATTTCACGGATAACGCGCTCCCACCACTTGATGTTCAAGTTGCCCCAAATGATCTCGGTAGGTGTCATTCCAGTGTAACGGGGTTGCATGTGCAGGATGTGGTGATGGGTCAAGCTCTGGTACGCGGCCTGTGCATCGTGCACAGTAGAGAACTCAACAAAGGCAGTTCCAAGTAGCTTGCCGTCCCTCTTCTTATGAGCGGCTTGCATCTGTGCGACCTGGGGGATGAGCTTTTGGAGCTCAGCGCGCGACCACTCAATAGTGTCCACCTTCTTTCCGATGAGAGGCTTCAGACGGTGGGTAGGGCGCTGCTTGGGCTGGAGGTAGCGGGCAGAGATGGATCCGGATCCAGATTCGGGATCGGCCATGGCAATCTCCTCAGAGTTAGATCTCTCGCCCTGCTTGGCTGCCTTCTTGTCTGCCTTCAGCTTGTTGGCGTTGGCAGTCTTGATAAGCTTGGTCTCAGCAGCCTCAAGCTTGGAGTGTGCACCATCGCGCTCCTTGACCAGATCCTCAAGCTCCTTGCAGTCGGTAGCGAGCCAGACACGGCGAACGGCGGGACCCAGCATCTCGCGGAGCTTGGTCTCGCTCATGTAGTTGTCCGGGATAGAGGCGTACATGACCACTTTCGAGGAGAGGCGGCTGGTGTAGAAGGGCGACATGAGATATGCCTGGCGGAGGTTGATGAAGAAGATGGTCTCCCTGGTGATCATGTAGATGACAAAGCTGAAAAAGAGAATGGCACAGCCGGCGTGCGCAAACATCTTGAAGTAGTTGTCGGTTACATTGGCCATGGTCAGGATCTCGAATTGCGTCTGGATACCTCCACCAGTAATGTTGATAGGGAACAGGACAGGGAATGTGATGACACATCCAACCAGACAGGTGATGACTGAGATCTTGAGGAAGCGCAGGAAGAGGTAGCCATCCATGGAGTGGTGTTGAAGCACGTAGGTATCCGGGATCTCGTAGAACGGTTTGATCCAGTTGAAGAGTCCAGTGGGGAGATCAGGAGTCCGCTCGCTAGGACGCAACGCTCCCAGTATGGCTCTTGGGCGGTAGTTGCGAGGGAACCACTTGCGGAAGAGGCAGAAGAGTAGGAAGAACGCGATGGCATAGAGGAGGACGGGGACGAGCGTGGTCACGACGGACGAGGCCGACGCTCCTTTCTCTTTTTCCATATCTGCTTGCTCAGAGCCATCACCATTCTATGCGAGTGTCAATGTCAGTGTTGAACGTAGAGCACGTGCTTCTCATAGTGAGGTCATGTTCTTACCTGGCGAGCCCATAGGAGGGGACTGGATGAGGCCATGTTTGCGGTGTTGTTTACTTACTGTCGCCGCTGGCTCGGCCGTCGCAGTATGTTGATGCGCTGGGAATGCGCCGGCGATGTGTGTGTTTGCGACCAGCAGGACGTGATGCCAGAGAGAAGGAGGATGATGTTGATGAGAAGGTAGAAGCGTCGGAGTGAGAGCTTGGCCAGTAGTGAAAAGGACCGGGCGATGGACAGCCAGCGCAGCACTGGGCAGATTGCAGATTGCGTCGCCCGTTCCAGCTCAAGTCGACTCCTGGTTCAAGGATGAGAGCAACACAAAACACCGCGCTATGACGCTAGATATGCGGGAGGCGCCGTTGTCAGGTGTGTTTGTCCTTTTTTGCTTTACCCTTGCCTGTTTCAGAGTCTATCCATCACACTGTTGACATACCTACTATACCTTATATATATATTCTGATATTCATCTTTCCCTCACACTCATCGCCACCACATAAAGTATGCTTATATGCAAAGCACCACTTCAGCACACCCGCACCTGCAAGTGAAATGGCTAGTGGAGTCGTGTGTGGAGGATGGACTAAACACATCGTCGCACCAGCCACTCGATTCCCGTCAGGGCCCTGGGCACTCCATCAATCGCGCCCGCAAGCAAACGCCTCTACAGGCATAGCCGCACGGCGCGTCCGTCGCACTGGCACAACTGGCTTGCTATTGTGGCGGAGGCCAGGTCTGGCGTTGTCCCGACCGGCCCAGATCTCGTCGGCCAGCACGACGGCTTCTCGCCTTTTACCTGCGACACCATCACCGCCAGCGACATGACATGCCACCTGCAAACGCCTTCCACAGTCTCTGCACGACTCATAGTCATGTGGCTGGACAGCAAAAGCATATACGCGATGGCGGTGGCCGGAGGTGGAGGTGCGCAATCTTGCCAATTTCCACGAGCCGCCGTTGAAAGCCTATTGCCGGTAGTAGTGCGATGGGCAGCAAAAAGAAAAAACATGTGCCCTGTCGTCCAGTCGCACTGCTCTTGCGGAGGCGCTCGCGTTGTGTGTGCCAGCCCCGAAACCTGCGGCTTGGTGCGTTTGCATCAACTCGCCTCGCATGTGATCTCTGCCCAGCGACTGGCCAATGCAGCTAGACGCTTAATCATCCTTGTCTGATATCATCGCGCCGTGCGCCCAAACGCCCATCATCATCATCGACACTGGCATCAGGAGAGCGCCTTGGCCAATGATTCCTGTGTGTCGTGTGGAATCTCTCACGCGTTCCAAGTCGCTCTTCGAAGAATGGTTCACTGCTAAGACAGCGTGAAGTTGCCAATTTAGCCTTACGCCCCAAAACCTTCAGCCACGAGTTCCCTTTGTTTTGAAGTAGCTCCAGGCTTTTCCGGTAGGCTAGGAATTTAAACCTCCGAACCCTGCGTTGCGTTTACTGTAGCAGCTTGAAACCTACACGCTACATTTTCGCAAGAGAAGGATTGGAAGGATTGGAGGTCAGAATAACTTCGCCACTGAGTCTACATGTATGCTTTCAACGTCGGGGTTAGAACAATGTTTTCACTCGCGCATGTTCAATCATGCAGAAACCCGAGTGCCTTATAGAGAAACTGTTACAACCGAGTCCGCCTACGTTCGAAGTGTTCCACAAACAGTACGAACCTCACCACTACCTCGAGGCCCAATCTTGACACTGGCTTCTGAACTAGTTACACTCGCATGAATTTATCGTCTATCGGACTATCGTTGTCTATCAGCAACTCCAATAATGGAAGCAGAGCATCGTGATCACGCCGAACGATTCGATAGTCGCACATGACTAGGGTTAGGGTTGGGGTTGAACCAAAACTGTCTACGCGCAACTGAAAAGGACAACACTGTGCATTGATTGTTTCTTTGACTGTACAGCATTCTAGTGTTGTATGGTATCTCGCTGGTCTTGCTAGGTCGCTAGTATACCCAAGCTGAAGGTACGTCACTAACCAGTGCTGAACCCAATTGAGTCAGGATGGTCAAATGCGAGCGCTGAATCTCGCTGTTCACTTTCCGGCACAACGATGAATTTGTAATACGCAACCCTCTGGTACCACAGCACACATCCAACTCTACACAAGAATCGGGTGATAACCGATGTTGTTCACAATTGGAATCCTCGACCCTCAACTAGGTATACAGACTACATACATGCATCCCACAAGCTCATATTGAGCCTATGTGTCCGTGGTGTGCTTCACAATCCACTCGTCCTCTACCAACTCCCGAGCGGAGCTGCGCTTCCCCGGTTCCCATTGTAGCATCTTACGCATGAGACGTAAGAAACACTCCCTGTCCTCTTCGTCTCCGCCTGCGAGAGTGTTAGCATAGTGCGTGAAAATTGCCGCTACGACTTGGACCGCTCACCATCCTCAGAGAAGAACTTGCTCTTCAGATTCGCGCGAGCGAGTAGACTAGGTGGAGGAGGGCCCAGGAGTGCAATCATTTCAGACAAGTAAGCCCTTCCTCGATATGTGTTGTGTTCTGGGTCAAGGCCGGTGAACAAGTGTTCGCCCTCGAAGGCGTCCCAAACCTCAAAGAAGTCAGATTCCGGCCCACCGAGTGTGTCTACTTGATTGCTACTCACCATACAACCCGCATTCCAGATGTCCACGCTGTACGTCCACGGAATATCCAGTATGACTTCTGGAGCCCGGTAGATGTCGGATTGGATATCCTCGCGATGCTCCAGCCCATCGTCCAATGGTACAGCTGATCCGAAGTCACACAGCACAGGAGCGCCAAAGGCTTTCGGCGTGCCCATTTTGCGAGAGAGGTAGATAATGTTGCTGTCAACATCCTTTCTTGGGCTAGGCTCGTTCAACTCCTGGATCTCGAACTGTGACATGACGGATGAATCTGCTGGGAGCAAGATGTTCGCTTCCTTGATATCGGTGTGGGCTACATGGCACTCCTGGTGAAGGAAGTCCAATGCGAGGAACAAGCGCTTGAGCAAGAAGGCTATAACTGGTGGTGGTAATCTTCGTATTGGATTGCGGTTCTTGATCTTGAGCGCGCTCTCCCAGAGAAGTGTGTGTATCAGACATCGGTGCCTGCCACTTGGAGTTTCGAGTTCGAACGAATCGATCAGGGAGCGAACGGCATGACGACCCGGATGCCGCTCGGATGAGTTTGCAATACGTTTGTAAACGTCGAGCTCACTGTCGAGCTCACCCGCTGTGGATTCCGATCGCGTGTAGAGCTTGAGAGCAACATGCTGGCATTGGCTAATACGCATGAGTATTGTGTCGGCATCAGGAGGGAGGGGACGACCTACTCAATATCTCGTGCCAGCCACACGGTCGAGGTGATTCCATATCCCAGTTTCCCAACGACTTGGTAGCGATTTCGGAAGATCTGTCCAATCCTGACGGGATAGTACCGTGTTGCGACGTATCCAGGAATGGTTTCTTCCTCGATCTTCTCGCTGGCTGGTAACGAAATAACCCCGGTCCTTGGAAATACCAAAGGTTTCCAAGCGAGGCGCTGAATTGATTTTTGTGCGCGTGGAAGAGCGAAGAAGCCATGGTGCATGCAATCGCGACGCGTCACCTGTTGCCACAGAAAGAGGTACGTTCGGTGTGAAATGCTGAGAGAGCAAGGGAATGCGGCACAATGAAGCCTAGTCAAAGAGGAGCGGACTGCGGAGAATCGATTCCAGTGCACCTTGTTGTGTGTCGAGAAGAGAGGGTGCTTATTCGTATCCTTTGGGGAGCTGAGAGACGCCAGGCCGAGGAGATGTTGAAGTCTGGCAAAGAGTCGAGTCGAGCAGCAGAGAGATTCAGTCCCGGTGCTTGTAGGACTCATCCATTAAATCTTCCATTTCAATTTGCTCCCAGCCTGCTTGGTTACCTCCATGTCCCATGCTTCGTGCGTATTGTTGACCAAAGGTGGTTGGCACATATCGTTCACGGCCATTCCAGGCTGCCCGAATTTCGTCTCCGAGGCAAGAAGACAAGGCGAAAAGGGCCAGGACGAGGAGAAGGAAGCTGGCCAGGCCGACCATGAGAAGTAGAAATGTGTTCATCGTCAAGAAGATTTTGTTGGTAGGTATTATTGTCATCCAAACAGATTGTTTGATCGAATGTCCTGAGTGCAATCTTGAATCGAGTCGTGAGACTTCACGTCATTGGTCGGCACCGTGCTGCTCAAGATTTCTCAAACCACGACCGACAAACTTCACCTCACTTCCATGACTCTGAACATCACATCCAACTAACTATAAGGATGGCATTCCGCAAACGCAACATTGGCATAGGCCGCCAACCCACATCTCCGGCATCCTCCACAACACCCGAAGCCCCAACACCCATAGACCAGCTCCCCGGCGTGCGGCCCTCCCCACTAACCTCACATCCCGTCACGTCCACAGGCGCGCCCTCAATCGATGGACTGCTCGGCGGCCACAGCGGTCTCGCGCTCGGCTCGAGTCTGCTCATAGGCGAGCACGACACGACAGACTTCGCCGGTGCGCTGCTGCGTTACTACGCCGCCGAAGGCATCTTGCAGGGCCATGTGGTGCACGTGGTAGGCGTGGGTGAGGGCTGGACGAGGGAGTTGCCTGGTCTGGCGGATGCGAGGTATCTGCGCAAACAGGAGCAAGAAAAAGTCGCAGACACCGACAAGGCGGCGCAGGATAGGATGAAGATTGCTTGGAGGTATGAACGTCTTGGACAGGCGGGCGAAAGAGGTGCGTGTGCGTGTGTGCGTGGTTTTGTGTATGGGTCGCATCCGATAGCTCGAGATATCCGAACACTCTTTACCTGCGATCCATGATCTCTCCCTTTTCTTCTTTTCAAATCAGCATCCAGCTGACAGGTAAGTAACAGTTCTCCCCGATCGATCCTCATCGACACCAACAACATCCCAAGAAGGCAACCCAGAACAAGCCTCGACACCCTTCAACCACACATTCGACCTGACCAAACGCCTCACAATCCCCCCAACCGCCAAAATCAACCACATCCCCCTCTCCCGCACCGCCTCGCCCTTCCAAAACATCATCACAAGCCTCCAAACCGCCCTAACAACCACCTCCCCAACAACAATCCACCGCCTCGTGATCCCCACGATCCTCTCACCAGCTCTCTACCCCCCAACCTCAGCCCAACCAACCGCCTTCCTAACCTTCCTACACGCCCTCCGCGCCCTTCTCCGCGCCCACCCAACCCGCCTAACAGCAATAACCACCCTCCCCTTGACCCTCCACCCGCGCTCCACAGCCTTGACCCGCACAGCCGAGACTCTCTCCGACGGCGTGCTCGAACTCACACCCTTCCCGCACTTGATGGACGCTTCGCACCCGAGCCATTACGCCACTGCTGCCCCAACGACGTCTTCTTCAGCGAAGGAGGAGCAGCCGCAGGGAATGGTAAAAGTCCACAAGCTGCCGCTGGTCTCCGAGAGAGGGGAGGGTGGCGCGGGGGCTGGGAACAGCATTGGGGAGGACTTGGCTTTTACGCTGAGTAGGAGGAAGTTTTTGGTTGCGCCGTTTAGTTTGCCGCCGGTGGAGGGGGATCAGGAGGCGCAGGAGGGCGCGGGGAAGGTTACTGCTAAGGATGTGGAGTTTTAGGATGGGAGTGAGGGGTTTGGGGATTTCTTGCCTTTGGCTTCGGGATGGATGAAGGGATGAAGGGGAAATGGTGTTTGGAAGAAGAGGAGTTGTATGTGATAAGGTGGAGGTTACTCTTATTTTTTGTCGATGGATCGTCAATGACCAGTCCCAATGCATGTATACATGTAGATATGTATGACCTGTTGTCTGATGTCGTATCACAAGACGTAGATCAAGTCGCGTCGGACCTAAGGTACTTTGTCTGACTTCAAGGATTGTCACGGCGGTAGTGTGGATGAGTAGCACACTGCACAGAGTCATACATAATGTTAAAAGTGATTCGCGAGATCCGTTGTTCCTTGGGAGGCCGTCGATATAGCTTTGACCTCAACCGAAAGCTAATATTTGTAAGAACTATCAATGCTGGTTCGAATGTAGTTGGCTTATGGGTATGTGCATGTATCGCGTTGGCCGGAACCCGATCTAGTGGCTCTGTTGCTACGAAGCATGAGAGCACCGTTCGTTCATTATAGCACAAGCAAGAGCTGTGTGCTCAGTCTCTCTCGACGTGGTCGCTTTCATCGTACTGCGTTTCGAGGTTCCAATGATCACGTACGACTTTGGTTGGCATGCGTCATGCCCAATCGTGTGATGATCGGCCATTTTCTCAGCCGGAAATCATTTCTCGTTCGAACCAGAACGTCGCGTAGAGATGGACCGGATAGCTGGCTGCTTCAGCCAGAGATTTTGGCTGCACGAATCCTAGAGTTCCCATCCTCATCCAGTCATAGTAGTATCCTGCAATTGCAGACCCGCCTTCGCCGAAGCAGCCTCCTTGACCGCATCAACAAGCACACCCCTCGAAAGCGTCGCAGCCTTAACCGCCTGCTCAACCATCTCCTCCAACTCAGCACCCGCCTCTCCCTTCATCCACATCTCCGTAATCTCGTCCCTTGACTGCAGATAAGCCACCAAACAAGCCGCCTTGATCTGATGCTCCGCAGGCACCGGGTCAACCACAACAATATCTCCCACATCGCCATCCCCACCCTCCACAAGCGCCGCAACACCACCCGAAACAAGATCCACACAATCAATCCCAGCATCCACCAACGCCGCGCTCGCAGCAGTCACACACCCCGCCAGAACACTCATCGACCCCCACCCGCCACCGCCCGCCTTTCCGCTGCCCTCAGCCTCCTTCCCAACCCCATACCACCCGTCCTCTTCACCTTCGAGAACAGTAATGACAACATCCGCCGCACTCTTCGGCCACCTCTCCCCAATCACAACCCCTCTAAGCGCAGTCTCCAAATGCACCCCCAAATCCCGCTCCCCAGCATCTCTCACCCACCCCCTCCGACTGCGCGTCGCAAAAGGCGCAAACTTCACATGCGTGGTGAGGAGCAGGTTCGGGGAGAAGGCGGCGTTGCGCGGCAGAGGGCGCGGGCCGTGGACTGTGCAGGTGATTTTCAGGCTGGAGGTCGGCGGTTGTACGAGTCTGTTGTTGCTGTTGTCGGAGGCTGAAGAGGCGGGTGTTTGGGGCGGGAGTTCGTAGTAGGCGGATCCGGCGGCCGAGGGCACCACGCCTGTTTGCAGGAAGATCTTGCGGTGCTCGTCTGGTTTGCGCGTGCGGCGGGGAGGGGTCGTGGCGGTGGGGGCGTAGGTGGGTGGTGCGGTGCCGCCTGCGGGCGCATTGAGGCGGCGGCGGTCGGATTGCATTTTTGTGTGATTTGTTGGTGGTGAAGTAGTTGTTCCTGTTGCGATGCGAATTGCGATTGAGCTTTTGGGAAGTTCGCGTTGCTGAAAGCTTTAGGATTGGGCTTATCGATAACACTTTCTGATGACGAAGGAAGACATTTTACACTAATAATGATGACAGCAGTGACGGTTGTATGCGATCTCAAAGGAAGTCGTTTCCTATAGGTATGAGACCAACAATAAATCGAATGTCGCCTCCCAATGATCTTTCTGAGAGACCGAAGAGCGAGTTCGATCCTTTCAAAATTCACGATTGGGTACGGAAGATTCGGCGCTAAGAACTTGTCTAGATGGTCTACCATTTTGGAAGTCTGAAGCTGCAAGTCACGTAACTCCACCATCACACGGATCTGTGTGCTGTTTCGTTTCGACGTGATCATAGCTGGCGGGTCAGGGAGTACATTGGTCTCTTCATACACCATACTCAATGTCATTGATAAGAGTTGCCATCCCGTTCATTGAGGCAATTGTATGTTGAAGTCCCAACCACGTCCTCGCCCTACGATCTATGCAGGTCCGAACACTGCCGTTCCACTACACAGTCACAGCTATATGAAATGACTGGCCGATAATTTTGTTATCGAACAGTATTATCTGTTCATCCAATAATCCGAATTGGTCTAGTGGCTAGGATTTGTCGCTCTCATTCTTCGAAAGAAGACCAGTACCGACAAGGCCGGGGTTCAATTCCCCGATTCGGAATGTGGATCGTTCTTTTGCCACTGTCCAGCTCTTTACTTTTTGGTTGTCGACGCGATGGTGCCTTTGGGTATGGTGGCTGATTGGTTTTCCTTCTGACGCGAGCAGGGACTAGGCAAACAGGTTGGACACCATTTCTTCCAGTCAGTGGTGTATCGAAGTGGATGTTCCAGCAGGTGTAGAGGTTTGTTGTTTTGTTGCACGAAGTGGCCTGATACATCTCTTGGCCTTCCGGGTGCGACTTTGGATCCGTAAGCATCTATGGTATAATAGACTACAACAACACTCGTCCCGTCTTGAGGCGTCGGGTGCGATCGTTGATCCACCAGGGAAGGAAAACATTAGAAAGATAGAACAAATGAATAGGTCCGCATCGCATCAGCGTATGTACGTGGGTATGGATGTATACATGTATGCACGCCTTCTGCACCAATTGCACCGATCCCCTGTAGGAAAGAAAACGTCTGTGACACGAGAGACTACCAGCCTGCCTATACCCCTTCCATAGCTCGATCAAAGTCCCTGGTGTCTAGGAAAGTGCTCGCAACATCCGCCATGACCGTCTCCGCCAACGGCTCATCACTGCCACGTTGGTAGGTTGTGAAATTGGCTTGCGAGCCCCAATCCGTCGCTATCGTTGTATCATCGAAACAAGCAACAGGGGGCTGCAAGGCAGCACTGGCGAACGAGACTTTAGTAAGATCTAGATTGATCCCGGGGGAGGTGGCATCTGCCTGCGTTGGACCGTAGAAAGACTGTGAAGCCACGTGCTTGCTGATGCTGGGGGTCAGGTACATTCTTTCCGTCGCCAATCGTGGAGTGATGGCGGCGGTCTGTACGTGTAGAGGCATGGCAGCTACGCGCTGGACAGGAACTGGACTTTCGGCTGTAGATGTAGAGAAGCGGAGGCTGCTTCTGCGTTGTTTGATCGCCGTGTCTTGAACTCGTTCGGTGGCGTCTGGGTTTTGGAGGATCCTCGATTTAATGGAGTATTTAGTAGGCGGGTTTGCAGGCGTCTTGTCTGCCAAGGGCGAAGGGGCGAAGCTCGCGCGTTTGCTAGATTTGGTCTTCTTGGCAGTGGACCATGGCGACCATTTGTCTAGCAGTGCTTGAGTGCCCGGAAGATATTCCTGTGAAGGCTCGCAGCGAGGTTGACGCGTGCTGATGATATCGTGAAGCGGTTGCGGCATGCCCGAGTCCATAGGCTCATCGCGTAAGATGACTGGGGATGCCACATTTTGTGGCAGATCAAACTTGTTAGGAGACAAAAAGAGATCGTGCTGCGCTCGGTTGAGGAGGACCTGCGTGCCTTGCCATTCTCCCGTTGACCGCCTCGTACTGCGCGAGTCGCGAGTGGCAACATGTTTCAGTTGGTTCTGGCTTGTTGATACGCTTTCTTCGAGATGCTCGTCTGGCTGCGACGAACATGGCTCATCAGGCGCCCGCGAAAAATCAGCCCCAGACAACCGCATCTCGGCACGCAAAGCTTTCTTAACGGACGATGTGCGGCGCGCTAAATCGACATCTTTGGGAAGCTTCTTGTTAATGTGTTCCTCGACAAGGGTCATGTGAGTTGCTGGAGCAGTGCATGGGTCGCGGGTAAATGACAGATCGAGAGTAAGCGTAGCGGTTGCACGATGAGCGGATAGATCACTCGGCTTGGGAGCGACTTCTCCGTTCCTGTTCGGCTTTGCAGATTGCGGCATGTCGCTTTCAAACCGTGAAGGGCTTGGTGGTTTCAATTTGGTTGCCTTTGTTTTCTTCCGGTACACAAAAGGCGTCGAGCCACTCTGCGATTTCTCCGCTGCAATATACTCGGTCTTGGAAGCATTGAAGGAGTGTGTCAGTCGTGATTGATTTGACTGTTGTGATGTCTCTTTGGAACTGCTTGTTGTGTTGGCAGATTTTCGGGGACGAGTTGAAGTCGTAGTCCGTTGTGGTGTAGCTTTGGCTGCAGATACGGGATGCGGCGTCGTGACGGGATCTAGTACACTTGTTCCAAACGGAATGAACGAAGATTGCGCCATAGCAGTAGAAGTCGCGTCGTGTGTATGAGATGATGGTCCTGACGCAGACACCCGTGTTTGTCTGTCATTTATTGGGGTCCAGGCTGGGTGGACGTTGCCAGCAGAAGCAGAATGGGGGTTCCGGCTTGTCAAAACATCTCCGTTGGAAGTTCTGTTAGTACCGGCAAGGTTTTGCTCAGCTGTGCATAGTTCCATCGCAGTAGACCCAGTTGCCGTGGGATCTTCCGTATCCTCCTGCGTGGGCAGTTCCTCTATGGTAGTTCCAGAATCAAAGCTTTCTACAGGCACAGTAAAAGCTCTCGGTCTGTGAGAAGGCGAATCTGTTCTTGAAAGCCGCAACTCGTCGGCCATGGTAGTCTCTGCTGGAGTATTCGGGTTGAAAGGTCGTGATGAGTCGCACTGTCTGAAGCTGGAAGCTGCTTTAGCAGTCGGCGGAGCGGACTGTGTCGTTTGACCTTGCAGAGGCATGAGCGTTTCATATGGTACAGCAGACTTTGCTACAAGGGAGGCTTTCCGGGCCCACAGCTCAGCGGCTCTGAGTAGAGCTTCATTGCTGGGTGTAGTAGAGATGTGTGGTCGCAAATTTGTTGTCGAACTGTGAGCTGGTGGCTGAGAAATGGCGGTAGCTGGCACTAGTACACTGACAAGATGCCTCGAGCTTTTCTTCGAGCTATTCGGCTGACTTTGAGACGATTTCACCCGCGAGCGCGCCTTACTGCGCTTCTTCAGGGTAGTCCATCCATCCTCTCCATCAGCCCACAGCTCGTCATCGTGATCATCCAAGAGCTCGTCCCAGGTCAGGCCCTTTTCATGCAAGACTTTGTCTACAGTTGTCGTGAGGTCCGGGCCATTCGCGAGAGCAGAGGATATGAATAAGGGTTTCCCTTCCAAGAAGCCATTCGCGAGACTTTCAACTCTTCGACGTTTTGCCGCTCTTGGGGAGTCGGATAATCCATCGTCCGGATCAGTGACCAAGGTCCTGGCAAAAGGAGCAGTCCAGTCTTGAGCATCCAGGTTTCGGTATTGCCTAGACTGCTGGAAGTGAGAGGCGCATGTCCAGTGGTGACCAGTCGGTCTGTGTGTCCTGATCATGTTATACGAGGGCTCGGGCAAGGAACATGGATATTCTCAGGGCGTGTGATGGACCGGCATTTGTTCCGTACGGGTGGTGTTTCCAGAGCAGTGGTCGGGACCTCGTACACTTTCGAGCCGTCGTCCACCAGCGCGCGCGTGCATGCGTGTGGTCGAGATGTTGGTGCAGGAACAGGCAAACGCTGGTGACGGGAAGGGCGGGTGTTGCCATAACAAACGCCACAGCAAGCGGCAAGCGCCAGCCACGCAGCGAGGGGTGAAGCCCAACTTTGCTTGCAAGGTCTATATATACGAAACAAGCGTTGGACTGGGCATTTTAGACTACTCGCAACGGTTTGTGGGTGAGGATTCCCAACGATCCCGGCAGGGTCAAGGCTCTGAGGTCTTAGCTTGGGTCGATGTTGGTCGTTCTGTATATTAATTGTGACTTGGTCATACCGTACAGTGATTAGGTGTAGATGGAGGCTTCTGTGAGTGCTATGCAGTGATACATGTACTGTATACTCGTATACGATAAGTGACTTGTTTGAAGCACGCTACGGCATGCACGTCAGTCAGGACGTAACTAGGCAACACACATATCGGACACACCGATATAGCTGGGCATGACAACATGCCTTGTCTTGCTCGTCTTACCGGGTTGTGCACAGTACTATAACAGTGTTAGGCTCGAGAGATTCGCGGCGCCAGGCCTCCTCGCGTTAGCGCCCAGCCCGACGTAGCCAAGTTCCACTCCACCTGCCGCCGTCGATCACCAAAGCTGTTGATGCGCCAAACAATGCGATTGCCGATTTCCAATTCACCACTCGACTCTTCCCACAACCTCGCACACCACTTTTCCTCCACCACATCATGGCGTCGGCAGCCGTTCTCCCTTGGCTGGTAGGCCTCCCTGCTAACGACACCACCTGGGATGCCGCGCCTCCACCAGCAACAGACGCCCAAAATGCACTTTCAACAGCTGGAAGCCCGAAATCCGAGCCTGGCACTTTGCGCAGTCGCTTCTCGGACGCCATGGACGGCACTGTCAACAGACGCGCACAGAGTAATTCGCCGGCGAAACAGCAGTCGCTTGCTTGGAAGAAGCGACTCATTAACGGCGACATGAGCTACGGCGATCAGACGGACCTCTTCGGGCCGTCCGCGCTTGAGAATATCTTCACCCGAAATCAACCCTCTGATTCTGGTTCTCAAAAGAAACACAGTCAATTGGGCCTCAAACACAGATTGTCCATGGATCACAGGGCCGAGAACACCAACCCAGCCAACACGAACCAAAGACATGGGTTCGACATGTTCATGCCCTCCAGTCCACCACCCGCGCATGCCGCTAACGAGAAGCGCACAAACGAAAACTCTCCAGAATGTTCGCCAGCATCGCAATTGTCGCAATCGAGTGTTGCAGACATGCTCTCCGAAATGATGGGCAAGATCGACGAATTGAGCGACTCTAACAAGAGCTACCAGAGTCGCATGCAAGCGCTTAAGGACCGCTTGGGGGATTCAGAAGAGCAGCAGCAGAAGGCAGGGTACATGGAAAGCGAGGAGGGATCTGCGCGGAGTTCGGCAGTATCACCAAAAGGACAAGCCGCAAGACGCTCGCCGGAGCCTTTGGACTCGAGGAGGAGGTCGTATGAACAAGCGGAGCAGTCCACCAACCCTGGAGAAAGCGCCGACTGGGCCCAGAGTGAGCGCGATCAGACGCTGGATAATAGCGACATGTCAAGAGAAGGACATCACCACAAGCACCGAAACTCAGACGGCTGGAAGCACGAAGACGTGCAGTCGGCGCACGGGAGCTCAAGATCGGCAAGTCCGCAGCGAGCAGAGAGCCCGAAGTCTGAGATCATTACTAGGCAGCCAAGGGCATCAACAGTCCATGTCAACGGCAACTACCAGACCGGTTACGATGATGGTCACTTCGAATCAGAACCGAACCATACCGAGGCTGGCGCTGGCCGCGATACGGACTCGAGGCAAAACTCTGTACATCTGGCACCTGGCAGCCGCAATATCACTGGAAATCTCTCGGCCACGGACAGCGAGCTCGAAGACCTTACACCTGTCTTCCTAGAAAAGCGCACCACTTCCACAGGCGGAGTACAATTCAACGCTGTTCGTATTGACCATGCCACCCGGGCCGACATTCTCAAGCAACGCAGGGAAATCGATAAGACCGAGACCTCACAGCGTGCTCGTGAAGCTGAACTAGCAATGGATGCGGATGAGTCGGAGACGGCCGATCATGAACACAGCACACCGAACCGTCACAGGGTCAACACAGAGACGTCTGGCATTGATCCAGAAGATCCCGAGTTGCTGGAGGCAAGACACGTCTCAGGCTTCACTGACGCGCCCGAGGTGGAGGAGGACATGCCGATTCGGACGAAGCAAGCAGCGTTTTCTACTGATTGGGACTTTAGTGAGCCTCCTCAGAACGAGTCGTCGGAACTTATTGCCGCCCACAGACGGGGAGAAAGCCAGCAACACAAATGGTCGGTATCGTTCGGCGCTCGGCAACTGGACGACTACTCCTTCCAAGTGGCTGATCGGGCACTGGAAGACACAACAGAGGACACTGTGGACGGAAACGAGGACGTACGGCCGTCAGAGCTCAACGAATCATACAGTAAAAGCCCATCCTTGCGCAGCAGCTCACCGTCATCTGACGTACCGGCTCCTGGAAGTCGTATGCCTTTTGAGTTCCGCAAAGAATCCCTCCCGGCACTCGAGACTGCAACAGCAAAAGCAAGGCGGATTACGTCCAGAGGCAGCGTGCTCGGATCAGCCAGAGCAGCAAATCTGACTCTCCCCAAAACGAGGTCCTCGCCGGTACAAGCCAGTGCAGAACCAGACAACCACGATACCGTCTTGACAAAGACCCGATCCCCTCCGCAAGTGTACATCGAAGACACGGATGGTTATTTTGAATATTCGAGCGTCATCGAAGGTAAGAGACCGCTTCCGAGGTCGCCTCTTGTAAGCCCAACGCCGAAACGCCGTCGCACCCTGCACAACTCTGAGTTGCAGAGCATGACAGATGCCAACGTCTCCTACCATAGCCAGCTTCAAGAGGCGATCACTGGTGGTAAGCGCAAAGAAGCACGGCAGAGCGAGAAAAAGAACGCGGCCCCACCGGACGTACTTGCACAGCGCAAGATTGCTCGCCCGCGTAACTCGACACCGACACAAGGACCGGCTACGAAGGACTACATCAATGAGGCGAAGAAGGTCATCGAATTGCTCCGCGGCAACGTCAATGAGAGCATCTTATTGGGCGGTATCACAGAAGCCGAGGAGGATGATGAAACTTACGAAGACTACGAGGACGAAGGTGGAGAAGAAGAAGGTGTAGCCGATGAGGATGGAGACGACGAAGCCCGTTACGGCACGTACAACACGCACAAATCCGACAACATGCGGACTTTGGCACCCCAACAGGTGGCGCACTTGATCGGAGGGGAGGTGCATGGCATGACGTTCGACCGATCGAAGAATTGTTGGATCCGTTCCAAGAGCTTCGAGCACAAGCAGTTTTTGGACCCTCGCGATGCGCTCTCAAGTGATGACGATCCGTTCCGCGAGATATCAGACCTGACTGTGGAAAGACCAATACGAGTCCACGTCACGCACCCATCACAGGAGTTAGAAGCTACGACCATTGTGCATCATGAGCTTGATGGGACCGGATTGTCCTTTGATGACACAGGTGTCGAGAGCGACGTGGAGCGCGAGGACTCACCGCAACGGACTCAGAGACCTGGACATGAAAATCCCAAACTGCCAGGAGAGGAGACCACGCTTGCACATTACCATGATGAGCATGAAAGTGATCCTTCCGACTTGGCACCAACGATGGAGGTATCGATACCCGCCCCTCTTCCGAAAAAGTCTACAGCCGTGCCAGCAGATGTTGCTAAGCTTCAGGTTGCGACGACGAATCCCAACGCCAACATCAACAACACCTTCCTGCTGAGCGATCTCCCTGACTTTACCGTCAACGAAGAGGACCACGAAAGACCATCTGAACGTGCTTTGGCTACTAGGCTTGCTAGCTATGCGGCAGTGGAGGCCGGCGATCCCTACACCGTCGCAACCACGGAATTAGTCAAAGCGATCACCGATGTGCAAGGACGGGAGATCTACTGGAGTGATCTCACATCGCTAGACTTGCACAACAAGTCACTCAAGTCTCTGCATAATCTGGGAGAGCATTGTGCAAGGATTGAGAAACTTGATGTCTCATCCAACGCGCTGACACAGCTTGATGGCGTACCGATGTTCGTTCGTGAGCTCAATGCACGATCGAATCAACTGGTCAGCTTGACATCCTGGACTCACCTGATGCACCTGCAGTATCTTGATATTTCAAGCAATGGCCTGGAGAGTCTGGATGGGCTTGGACACCTCATACACTTGCGCGAACTCCGCGTTGACAACAACCGCATCCGTCGACTTGATGGTATCGCAGATCTTGATGGACTGATCACTCTCAGCGCTCGTAAGAACTCGATTCGCGAGCTGGACTTCGAGCATTTCAGATTCGGCAGAGTCGTCGAAATGGACGTCAGCGAGAATCAGATCACTAGCATCCAAGGGCTGGAAGGCCTGACCTCTCTACGCACTCTGAAGCTCGACAACAACCAGTTGGGAGAATCTCTAGTCGTCGCATCTCAAATGCCACGCCTACGACACTTGTCCCTACGATCATGCGGTTTGGAGTCTCTGGACGTCACGAATTTCCCCAACCTCCGAACACTGGAGGTAGACAACAACAGACTATCGAACATCACCGGACTTAGCACGCTCAAGAAGCTCGACCTGCTGTCCATGTGCGGCCAAACCCTCCCGGAAAGCCATCGCATCGAAATCTTCCAAACCCCGATCGAAGCGCAAACCATCCGCCTATCGCGCAACACCATTCCAGACCTCCAGATTACCCACCCCTTCATGACTGTCAAACATCTCTCACTCTCCGACACCGGCCTCTCTGGCATCCCCGCCAACTTCGGCCTGCAATTCCCTAACCTCCGCACCCTTGACCTCTCCTACAACGGCTTCAAAGACATCCGCCCGCTGGTTCCTCTCGGCGCGCTGGAAAAGTTGACTCTCACTGGCTGTCGCGTCGAGCGGTTGCGCAAAACCGTCGCGACGCTGGGCAAGTTGCAGAAGTTACGGAAGTTGGATCTCAAGAGCAATCCGTTGACGCAAGGCTTCTACGGACCGCGAAGCGAGGTATCGGCGTCGGATAACAGCGTTAGTGTTAGTGCTGTTGCCGACGAGGACAGGATTTACAGGAGTAAGCTGGACGAGGACACGGCTATGCGGAGGCGAACTTATGAGTTGTTGCTTGCGTACAGTTGTTGCCCTAAGGATGGGTTTGAGCTGGACGGGCTTGTTTTCAATCGGAAGGCTGCGGTTGCTAAGGATGGGGTTTGGGAACGATTGGTGGAGTTGGGGGTTTTGAGACGGGTTGATTAAACGGTGTTTATCACTCTTTTCGCATCTTAGGGCTGTAGCGTTTTTCGGCCTTAGTTTTCATGTTGAAGATACCCCTTACGAAAAAATACAATCTAGCTTCTTCGTCGCTTCATACCGTTTGCAGCTTTAGTCAGTTTATATACTCGTGCGGCGTCGAGGGGAGGAGAGGAGGTGAAGTCCGCTGACCAATCATCGCGTCGTCGAGAGACTCGGGACGCTCCTCCGCTGCAAGAACAACTTCTCTGCAGCCACAGCTCACTATCTCACCATCCGAGCCCAGATGTCAGTCTACAACGCTGCGACGGGCGTTTCATCCGTTGCGCCAAGTGCGTCGCTGTGTTGTATCGAAATAGATCGCACAGCCTGGGAGACCACCTGACACGCACCTCGTCGACTAACACTAACCAAAGAGCCTGGGCATCAGCTTGCAGACACGTCGGTGAGCCAAGGGAATACCCCTCGGTATTAAGAGCCTCAGAGCTGGGCTGATCGAGGGTGACTTTAGGTCCTGCTTTGATGGTGAGTCAAATGAATGCATTCCTCAACTTCAACTGGCGACTTACGTGACTGTAGCTACACCTCTCCGAGCCGGCCGGCCACGAGCAACCCTGAATTAGCCAGCGTACTTTTCTTCTCTTTCTTCGACAGCGCCAACTTTTGACCGGCTACAGAGCGGCAAGACTGGCTCAGTGAGAAGAAGGCCACGCCTTGAATCGTCCGACTGCTTGCTTCTCCATGTCAAACGATACGGAGGGATCCATCGGCCCATCCTGGGATCTTGACTTCTGAGTCTGCTGCACATGGCGTGGTGCTGGCGTGTCAGCCGTGATTTTCACCATCCCCGGCGCCTGTAAACTGGTGCTCGTGCTATCGAACGGCAGATCAGAAACGCAGTAAGTGAGCGACCTGCCACCGGATGTAATCTTTAACCATGTGGGAAACATCTCGAAAGTAAGTATGAGTCTCCCTTTCGCCTAGCCTTCTTGCCTGCTGGCAAATCCACAAAGTCCCGACTGCCCTTCTGGAAAGTCAAAAACCACTCCTGGGAGCGGCCGATGGACACGACAGCCGCACAGATCCTGGGCAGTCAGCACTAGCATCAAGCATACACCCCTTACGAAATTGCCATATCGACAGCTCCCTGATCCATCAAGTTTATAGACTTGACCTAATCTAGTACGAAGTAGCCTTAGTCACACCCATTGGAGCAGGATAGCTGGCGTGGCCTGAAGAAGGACTGGTCCACGTAAGAAACTCAGCATAAGAGACGCATCTACAACCTGGTTTGCCTGCCGTTGACTATGGATGAACTACCGGGAATACTACGGTTCCACCTGCAAGTCTCGCATCAGGTGACAGTGTCGTCAGGACTGATCGTGATCCATGCCAAAGACCTGGCCAACGCAGGGTGGTCTCAAGCTACACCGCCATTCTAATGCTTCCAGGTATTTCTGGAAAACATCTCAAAGTCACGACTGAAGGGAGCATTCTTGCACATCCTGGCCTCCTCCAAACCAGAAAATCCGATACGTCTCTGAAATAAGGGCTGTTTTGCTCTCCTCAGTCCAAACTCTGCACGGAAGATCAACGAATCAGCTCAGTGTACACGGACGTCCAGGATGCATTCGTTCAAGAAGTTGTAGGTGAGAGCCTAAAGCATTTCTTCCTGGCTTCGATCAACGAAACCCTAGTGCCCGCATCCATTGAGCGCATCCTATAATACCCGACCTGTGATTTGAATTGAACCACACGAAAGTCACGGGATACGACGCCACATTGCACCACGACACCGTACATGGCAGCACGACCTTGCACTAATTGACTGGTGTCGTAGCCTCGGCTTTGATCATGTCCTCGGATTCTTGGCTGTTGGTCGGAATCGCAGATGGCTGCATTGTGTCGCCAACAACGGTCGACACAAGCCACACAAAATCAATGATATGCTCGAGGGGAAAGTACGACCACATCAATGATCATCAAAGTCGATATTACTGGCAGGATAGCGCGGCTCAGCCGGGATATATTGTACGAGCACCTGCGGTTGCCGGACGTGCAGAACAAGGGATCGTCGGGAAGCTCGTCGGCCCCTTCAGTGAAGACGCTAGATATTGACGGGGTAAGCTGCCTTGCTCCAATCGGCACGGGCGACTATGACCGCTATTCACAATCCTTGCGAGCAGCGTGGGCTGATATGCGGTAACGACTCACAATAATATCAAGCGAGGCTGCGAGCGTTTTGCTCGTTTCGCGCTAGAGATGTCGGCCCTGCGCTATCTGATTCTGGAGTTTGTTGGGGTACTACTTTTCGTTGGCTTTGAATGGCTTGAGTGCTTCCTCAATTGACTAATGGTTAGTCAGTCCTGCTGCGGAGCGATTGATCAAGCCGCAGTTATCGTAGTGATAGTGGACACGCCTTAACTGCAGCCACCTTCGTCAACAACGCGGAGTCGTCTGGACATATGTAGCTGCCATGCATATCACGGAACACTACCCCAGAGTCTACGCATAGACCGAGTAGTATCTGTCACCACTGCTGCAGGTTGTTATGCCTGAAAATGGACCTCAGCATCTTTGTCAGAGACATGGCAACATCCCATCGCAACAACTTGCGGAGAATCCCGTACACGTTTGACCAAGGGACTTCGATGTCGGCGTCAGGGGCACAATGACCTGCAGCAGCGGTGTACGGCTCGCGTCTGATCGAGTCGGCATGTTCAGGCAAACCAACTTCTGGCGTATTTGAGTAGACACTTTGTCGAACACCCAGATATGTTTCATCGGACGCCTATCAAAGTATGGCCTCGATGTGAGACGGCTTTCGCACAAGCCGTGGACTTGCACTCGTGGGGAAAAACCCTCGGGCAGCTTCGTACACTCTCGTATCTTTGCATGCACTGTTCCCCAGCATGCGACTGTTGTCTTGTTCCACCGTTACAACACTTGCACGGGTCGGCATGGACGTCTAGACTGGTACAATGTGTTTCAGATACCGAATCGATTGCGACTGAAGTGCTTTCTGCCACGTGTTTGCTAGTCAAGCCACCGGACCGAGCACCGTTTCCCACGTGTATGCCGAGCACGTCGAATCGCGTAGTATGAAGTGTAAGATGGGCCTCGTGTCTTGCAATCCTCCGGGCTGAAGCATCTGCGTTAGGGGCACGCCAGATCTGCGCATCTGCACAAGGGTGTTTTAGCGCCGTCGATCAAAACCTCATCCTTCCACTCGAGCGCAACCGAGCGGCTCCCCCGAGGAACCATGATCGCTCCGATTCCCCAGCATTCCCCTTTTCATCTGTTTGCATGGACCGGACCCTACAAACCATGGGAGGGTCATGTGCAGAGGCACAGCTGTCCAGCAGACGCCGTCCATGGAACTTCTCACTCCAGAAGACCCTCGGTCCGGGGATGAAGACTCTGACTGCCAGACCCCAACACACCACTTGCTGCTATGCTCGAACTCCGAGGCTGACCTTAATCCTTCTCGACCTCGTGCACGACTTGGTCCATTACGTTACCAGCGAGTCAGGCCCTTCCAACCTCTCAACAGTTGCTTTCAACTGGTTGATTGAACTGAAATCATGGAACTCTCCACACCCATCAAGGCAAGCATGACGTGAACAGATCTCGATGGTGGTGCTCCGTCTTGTTCGAGACAACGCATGATACCTTTGCTAAGCGAGACAAACCTCATATAACAAGAATTTCGCGTATGCAAGCGACAAGATTTTTCTCTAGCGCAAGAGCAAAATTGAGACCGCCTTGCAGTCAGCAACGCTATTGGGACGACTCCGATCAAAGTCACAACCCATGCCACGTTGCATCGGGTAACGCAATAATTTCATGCGTCCCACCGTCGGATCGCAAGACGAGTTAGGTAATAGCAAGAGTATAGTCTCTACACAGATCCGGATGGTCCCTCTGCGACTTGCCCACCGCCGCAACTTTGGGGTGTGCGTCCAGAAATTCTCGCCCTAGAGTTGGGCCGAACACTAGTCTAGCCGCAAGACCGAATCTGACTCGGCGCAAAGCATGATACTGGTTGTGGCTGCACGGACCGTCAATCACTCACAAACGTCGAGATGGTCAACCGGTGGTGCACTGCTGGTGGCGGATGCGTCGTGGTGGAGTAGCACCAGCGAGCTTGCTACAAGATAGGGCGCCATCCCTCGTGGGAGCGTTGCGGTCATGATGCGCTTCCTCATACAGCAAACATGCCTTCATCATTCAAATCTTTCCTCACGCGGCGAATAGCCCTGCTGGCTTTAGTTGCGTCTACCAATGCAGGCTTGCTGGACTTTGTCATTGGAGGCGTCGCCAAATCCATCCTTGATCCTCTCCTCGCGACAGTGCAAGGAACTCTCAGGGGCGATGGATTGATCGACGCAACTTTGGGTGCCGTCAAAGGAGTTCTCGGAGTCGACCAGGAATTCGATTATGTCGTTGTTGGCGCCGGCACTGCTGGCGCTGCCATCGGCGTGAGGTTGGCCGAAGCCGGTTACAGCGTCGCCATCATCGAAGCCGGAGGATTCTACGAGTATGAAAAACCGGTCCTCGGTAGCACGCCAGCAGGAGGCTTCATCGGAGTGGGAGCTAGCATTCTCGACAGCATCCCAACTGTCGACTGGGGCTTCATCACCGAGCCACAAGCCGGCATGAACAATCGCCAGCTCCACTACACCCGAGGCAAATGCGTGGGTGGCAGCAGTGCCTTGAACTTCATGGTCCACCACCGTGGCACCACACAAAGCTACCAGAAATGGGCCGACACTGTCGATGACCAAAGCTACACTCTCGACAACCTATTCCCTTACTTCAAAAAATCTGTAACCTTCACGCCGCCTAGAGACAGATCGATCGACGTTGACGAGACATACGATGAGTCTGCCTTCTCCAATCCTGGCGGACCGGTCCAAGTCGGCTATGGAAATTGGGTATCCACCTGGGCTACATATATAGAGAGAGCCTTCCTTACTCTCGGCCTCAAAGCGACTAGCGAGTTCAACAACGGCAAGCTTCTAGGTTACCACTACTCGCAAAGCACCATCAGAGCCAGCGATCAGACGCGCAGCTCTTCGGCGTCTTATGTTCACTCTGTCATATCAGGTTCTGATACGTCAAAGAACCTAAAGGTTTTCACCCAGACTCAGGCTCGTCGCATTCTGTTCGACAAGTCTTCCGGAAGACCCAAAGCTACCGGAGTCGAAGTTTCAGCTCTTGTTGGTCTGGCAAAGTACACCATAGGCGCTCGCCACGAAGTTATCGTCTCCGCAGGAACTTTCCAATCGCCTCAAATCCTCATGATGTCCGGCATTGGACCTAGCGATCAGCTCTCGGAGTACGGCATCGAAGAGGTTTACTCCGCACCTGGTGTCGGCCAAAACATGTGGGACCACATCTTGTTTGGACCTACTTACGCAGTCAAATTCGCCACAGTCGGCTCTTTCCTCATAAACCCCGTCCAGATCGTACGGTCGCTCACGGATTATGTCACGGACAGCAAAGGAGTATTGACATATACCGGCGACATTCTCGGCTGGGAGAAGCTCTCACAGCTGGGCTCGTACCGCAGCAAATTCAGCCAACAGACGATCGACGCCCTGGATTCGTTCCCTGAAGACTGGCCTGAGGTTGAGCACATCGCCGTAGATGCCTACGTCGGCAACTTCAGATTCCCTTTGTTACAACAGCCCTTCGACGGTCACAAATATGTCGGCATTATCGGTGCCATGACCGCCCCCATGTCGCGCGGCAACATCACCCTCAGATCATCAAACCCTCTCGTCAAACCGGCCCTCAATCCCAACTGGCTGACCGACCCCGTCGACCAAGAAGTCGCCGTCTCGTGGTATCGCCGCATGCGCGAGGTCTTCGCGACAAAAGACGTCGAAGCTGGGCTGCTGCATCCCGGAGTCGAAAAGTACCCCGGCCTTGACAAGGACACCGACGAAGAGATCCTGGAAGCGATTAAAGAAAGCGCCATCACAGTCTGGCACGCCGCTTCAACCTGCCGCATGGGCAAGAGCACCACCAACAACGGCGTCAAAGAGCGCGTGGACGAGATGGATGTCATTGACAGCGAGGCCAAAGTCTTCGGCGTCGATGGAGTGCGCGTTGTCGACGCCAGCGCCTTCCCCTTCCTGCCTCCGGGACACCCGCAGAGCACCATCTACGCTCTGGCGGAGAAGATCGCGGACATTATTGTCCAGGGACGGAGCAACTAAAGCGCGTCACCGACGAAGTGACGAATTTCCTCTTTCCAATTCTCTCTTACCTTTTCGCTCTACTGGCTCCCTGTTGCTATGCCATACCCCCAACGACATTCGTTATCAGCGTATTTAATAAGCAACAAGCTTGTTACCTAATTTACGCGACTCTTC